>Ga0210398_10000914_pt1 | contig 31913 bp, 33 predicted proteins | sample IncBWC4OmetaG_FD_161047 | JGI IMG/M metagenome (GOLD analysis project Ga0210398, IMG submission 161047) | Forest soil microbial communities from Barre Woods Harvard Forest LTER site, Petersham, Massachusetts, United States - Inc-BW-C-4-O | ecosystem: Environmental > Terrestrial > Soil >... | reverse complement strand
CGATCGGGATCTCGGGAAATGCCTCGGTCAGCATCCCGACGATGACCCGCTCGGCGGCGAGATCGGCCTCGGTGACCGGGGTGTTGTCGCCTTTCTGGATGACGTCGAACGGCTCGGCATAGACGCGCATGATCTCGTCGCCGGCGGCGAGCGCGGCCTTGATCGCGATATCGAGCAGCCGATCGCTCATGCAGCTTCGGACGGTGTCATGACGCGCTCCATAGGGCTTCGCTTCGCAAGATAGGGCGCGGCGTGGCCAGCGTCCATGCGACCCAAGCGCGGCCGGCATGAAACGAATCCGCGGTTTCGGCTGTTTAGGCGGTCAGACCCGACCCGGTCTTATGACCGATACCGTGCATTGAGAGGGTTCGATGAAATTCGCGCTTGCCTTTGTCCTCTCCTGCTTGGCCGCGCTCGCCCTGTCGACGGGGGCCGACGCGCAAGCCGTGCCAAAAGGCCCCTATCTCGAAACCTGCAGCGACGCGAGGGCCGATGGCGGCAAACTCGTGGCGCAATGCCGTAACGCATCGGGGATCGAGCACCGCGCGATGATGATCAACTACCCGCGTTGCGTCGGCCCGATCAGCAACAACAATGGCGTACTGATCTGCGATTTCGGGCTGAAGGATCAGACGCCACTAGCCATCCCGCCGGCGCGTTAGCCGCCCGGTAGCGCTCCCGCCAGCCATTCGGCGACGAGGGCGGCGATCTCGGCGCTGTTCTTCTCCAGCATCAGCATGTGGCCGTTACCGTGAATCCCGCGCTCCTCGAGCCGGACAAAGTCGACTGCGACCCCGGCCGCCCTCAGATAATCGACCGTGCCGTGATCGTAGGTTGCGTGGTACGACGCCTCGCCGGTCACCAGCATGACCGGGATGTGCGCTAGGTTCTTGAGCCGCCGCGCCGGCGCCTTCTGTCGCCAGCAGCGGACAAAATCCCGGTGATCGGGCTCGACCTGCAGCTCGATCGCGAGCTCATCGGGTGCGACCGCTGGCGGGTCGTAAACGAGCGGCAGGTCGGTCAGGCCCCAGGCCCGCGCCTTGCCCTCGGAGATCGCCACATTCTCGAACGGCGGCCCGGCCGGCTCCAGCGCGACGATCGCCTTGACCAGAGCCGGCCGCGCGTCGCCGAGCAGCCAGCCGAATGTGCCGGCTTGCGAATGCGTCATCAGCGCTGCCGGCCCGATGCGATCGAGCAGCGCCGATCCGGCCGCGAGCATCAGCCGCTGGGTCTCGATCGGGTCGGCGAGATACTGCACTTGCGACGCAAAAAACTGATCGAAGACTGGGTCGCCGCGCTTGCCGCTCCCAGGCCATTGCGTCTGCTTTGCCGCTTGCGGCCAGCGCGGATTCGCGGCGGTCGCGGTGAACGACCTTTCGAGAAAAGACGCTGAGATGCTGGCCAATTCGCCGTCGATCTTGGGCTGCCAGGCCGAGCGGCCGCGCGCCGGCTGGTCGACCAGATAGACCTCGTAACCTTCCGCAGCGAACAACTCGGCCCAGCCGGGGCGGCCGTCCGGCGTGCCGAGCCAGTTGGTCGCCGTCTGGGCCATCCCGTGAAACATGACGAGCGGGTAGGGCTGGCGCGGCTCACGCGAGGTGAGCCGCTCGACATACATCTGTCCGTGCATGACTTCAGCGCCGGCCGGCCCGGCATACTCGCCGCCGACATAGAAGAAATCGCGGCGCGCGATGGCGCTCTGGTTCATGTTTCGGCTCATCCTGTTATTGACTTGCGCTGGTTTCGGGTGCACCGATCCATCATCCACGGTATGCCGCTCGGAGGAAGGGTCATGGCGTCACCGAAAAAGCTTTCGCATCTCGTGCTGCAGACCAACCGGCGCGAGCAGATGATCGAATGGTACTGCAAGGTGCTCGGCGCCGATCTCTTGTTCCAGAACAAGTTTATCGCCTTTATCAGCTATGACGACGAGCACCACAGGGTCGCGTTCCTCGACCCCGGCCCGCTCAACGACAAGACCGCCGCCGAAGGCAAGACCGCGCGCGCTGGCGGCGAAGTCGGATTGCATCATGTCGCCTTCTCATTCGATCCGTTGGAGCTGGCTGACCATTACGACGGGCTGAAGGCGCAGGGCATCAGGCCCCATCGTTGCGTCAATCACGGCATGACGACGTCGATGTACTACTACGACCCCGACCGCAACCAGGTCGAGTTGCTGTTCGACAATTTCTACACCGCGCGCGAAGGCCGCGAGTGGATGATGAACCGGTCGGAGAGCGACAAGAACCCGGTTGGCATCGATTTCGATCCGGACGAGATGGTCGCGCGCATCCGCAAGGGCATCGACCTCACCGAGCTCGCCAACATCAACGCCTAGCGCGCTGAGCACCGGAAAGGACGCCTCCGCCGCGGCGGAGGCCAAACTGGCGCGGCTGCGCGAGCGTTACGACCAGCTGATGAACGCGTTTAAGTTCGACGAGGCGCGCGCGTTGACCGGCGAGATAGAGGCGGCCGAGCGAGAACGGGTGCGTCTCGCCGCTGCCCTTCCGCCATCCGAACCGGAAGAGCCCAGACCGTTCGCCGTGGCCCGTCCGCGCCGCCGCCGGCCGCGATAGGCTCAGCCGCCTTTCAGCGCGGCAAGCTCCTTGCGAAGCGTGCGCATCTCCTCGAACCGCGTGGTCGCATCGCGCAGATAGGCGGCGATGCCGAGCAGCTTCCCGGTCTCGTCATGCACCGGCAGGATCGTGAACTCGATCGAGATCTGCCGGCCGTCCTTGCGTAGCGCCGGCACCGCGAGCAGCGCGCCCGCGCCATAGCGGCTCTCGGCGCCGCCCATGACCTTGTCGTAGCCCTCCCAATGGCGGCCGCGCAACCGCTCGGGAATGATGAGGTCGAGCCGATCGCCGATCGCCTCACTTTCGCTGAAGCCGAAAATCCGTGTCGCCGCGGCGTTCCAGAAGCGGATTTGCCCGGCGGCGTCGGCATAGATAATCGCGTCGGGGCTTTCGGTCGCCAGGCGGGCGAGAAAATCCGCCGGTAGGTCTCGGGTCATAGGCGTACTCCCAACAAATCGATCAGCCCGAACACCGCGCCGCTGACGATGAGCAGCGGCATCGGGTGCAGCTTTGGCCAGTACAGCAGCGCCGCTGTCGCCAACCCCGCGGCAATCCAGGCGGCGAGCCCGGCCGGTGTGACGCGCAGCACCGCCAACCCGCCCGACAGGAAAAGTCCCGCCGCGATCGGCGCGATGCCGCGCTCCACCGCCTGGTGCCAGACCGAGCCGCGCCAGCGGCCCCAGACTTTCGCGACGACGAACAACACGAACGATGCCGGTAGATAGAACGCCACGGTCGCGACGATGGCGCCGGGGACACCGGCCGCCTTCCATCCGATCAACGCGCACAGCATCGAGCCGGGACCCGGCGCGGCGCGCGACAGCGCGAAGAGGTCGGCGAATTCCCGGTCGCCCGTCCAGTGATGCACGGCGACTGATTGATGCGCGATGTCGGCGATGGTCGCATTGCCGCCGCCGAATGACAGCAGCGACAACGGCGCGAATACCGCGAAGAGCGCCAGCAGCGTGCCGGAGAAGCCGTCGCGCATCTCACGGCGCCCGCGGCTGGCGGCGCGCCTGCATCCACGCTAGGGCGATGCTGATGGGCGCCAGCGTGAGGAACACCGGCAGCATGGGCCATCCCAAAATCCCGACGGCGAGCACGGTCAACGCGACGATGGCGATCGCTGCCGGCTCGGGCGTGCCTTGCGCGACCGCGCTGATGCCGCTCGACAGGGTCAACCCGACCACCGCGGCGGCGACCCCGTCGAGCACCGCGTCAACGCCGGGGATATTCGCGATCCGCCCGTAAACCGCGGCGATGGCGAGGATGATGACCAGCGGGCCGATCAGCATGGCGAATGGTGCGGTGAAGGCGCCGATGCCGCCCTTCATCCGCAAGCCGACGAGCAACGCCATCTTGAGCCCGTTCGACCCGGGCATGCTTTGCCCCAAAGCCATGTCGGTGAGGAAGAGCCGTTCGTCGACCCAGCCGCGGCGCTGCACCATCTCGCGATAGACCCACGCGCCCGTAGCGCCGCCAAAGCTGGTGCAGCCGAGCCGGAAAAACGCGAGGAACAACGTCCCGAAGCTGACATCCGCGATTGCTGGCCGCTCGCCGTCGTTCACCGGCATCTCTCCCCAAGGGCGCGCGGCATTCTAAGCCGCCTTGGCCGGGCTTGAGCCGCCCATCCATGAATAGCAGCCAAGTTTTCGCGAGCGCCTGGATAAAGCGGCTCGGTTACTCACCGCCAATCCACTCCCGCGCGAGAAATCGATCCTGTAACTTCGCCTTAAAGGAGAGGCGATGGCGGAAATATCGCTGCCGGACGGGGGATTTGCGGCATCGACCGAGCGCCGCAACCCGCTCCGCCGCCTCGCCGAGGCGCTCGCCGCCGAGGGCGACCGCCGCATCCTCTGGTTCCCTGTATTTTTCGGCGGCGGCATCGCGCTCTATTTCGCGCTGACCGCCGAGCCGCCGCTTTGGCTCGGCCCGGCCATCGCAACGGCCGCGGGCCTGGCGGCATGGCTTCTGCGTCGCCACCCGCCCTGGCGCAGCGCGGCGCTCTGCCTGGCGGTCGCCGCCGCGGGGCTGGCGCTCATCACCGAGACCGCCCGCGAACGGGCCGCGCCGATGCTTGATCACCGGCTCGGCCCGGTGGCGATGACCGGCCGGGTCATCGACATCGATACGCTCGACCGCGGCTGGCGGGTCATCATCGCGCCCGATGCGCTGACCGGGCTCGACGCGTCGCAGCAGCCGCGCCGCCTGCGCATCCACATCAGCGCGGCGAGCGATCTGTTGAGCCCCGGCGATCGGGTGAGCCTCAAGGCGATGCTCTATCCCGTCCCGGGCCAGGCCTTGCCCGGCGCGCACGACCTGCAGCGCGAGCTTTTCTTCGCCGAGATCGGCGGCGTCGGGTACAGCTTTGGCGGCGCGCACCGGCTCTCCGACGCGGAAGACGCGCAACCGCCCGGCGGCTGGCGGCTCTGGCTCTTGCATAAGCGCACCGAGGTCACCCGGCGCATCACCGCCGTCCTGCCTGGCTCGACCGGCGGCGTCGCCTCGGCGCTCATCGCCGGCAAGCGCGGCGCGATCGACGAAAGCGTCATCGAGGCGTTCCGCAATTCCGGCCTGTCGCATCTCCTGGCGATCGCCGGTCTGCATTTGGGCCTTGTCGGCGCGTTCGTGTTTTTTGCGGTGCGTGGCGGTCTGGCGCTCATCCCGCCGGTCGCCTTGCGCTGGCCGATCAAGAAGATCGCCGCCGCGGCGACGCTTGTCGTGCTGTTCTGCTATTTGATGCTGTCCGGCGCGGCGATCCCGACCGAGCGCGCCTTTGTCATGAACGGCATCGTCTTCGCCGCGATCCTGATCGACCGGCTGCGGCTGTCGATGCGCATCTGCGCTGTCGCGGCCGCCGTGGTGCTGTTGCTCGCGCCGGAAAGCCTCGCCGGGGTCAGCTTTCAGATGTCGTTTGGCGCGGTCGTCGCGTTGATCGCGGTCTACGAGACCTGGGGAGAGCAGCTGGGCCGGATGCTGCGGCGCGGCTCGCTGGCGCGCAAAGCGTTCGGCTATGCCGCCGGTGTCGCGGTGACGACAATGGTAGTGACGATCGGCACCGACCCGTTCTCGATCTACCATTTCCACCGCATCGTCCTTTATTCGCCGCTCGCCAACGTGATCGCGGTGCCGATCTCGGCGTTGTGGACGCTGCCCTGGGGCGTCGTGTCGTGCCTGTTGATGCCGTTCGGTCTCGAGCGGCTGGCGCTGATCCCGATGGGCTGGGGGATTGACGCGACGATCTGGGTCGCGACCCATGTCTCGGCAATCCCCGGCAATGTCTGGCCGACCCCGCGCCTGCCGATGGGCGGGCTGGTGATCGTCGCGTTCGGCGGGTTGTGGCTTTGCCTGTGGCAAGGCAGATGGCGGCGCTGGGGGCTGGTCGGCATCGCGGCTGGCCTGGCGACGATGGCCCTCACACGCCCGCCCGATATCGTGATCGCCGATTTTGGCCGCTTTGTTGCCGCGCGGGCGGCGAGCGGCGATTATTACGTGCTCGGCGGCAATGACGAGCGCGTGCAGAAGAGCCTCTTCGCCGAGGAGACCGGCGCGGAGCTCTTGCCTTGGCCGGTGGCCGGCGCTGCAGCCGATAATCTGAGCTGTGACGCCGATGCCTGCCGTTACGCGGCGCGCGGCAAGACCGTGACGATTGTCACCGACGACAAGGGCCTGCCCTCGGGCTGCGACGGGACGGACGCGATCATCAGCCAGGTGCAGGCCGGCTTCACCTGCCGCAAGCAGATCACGGTCGTCGACCGCATCGACAATTGGCGGCGTGGCGCGGTCGCGCTCTGGCTCGACGCTGGCGGGGTCAGGGCCGTCGGCGCCAATGACAGCCGCGGCGACCGGCCCTGGGTCCCGCATCCCGTCGCGAAGAAAGCCAGCGAGCCAGCGCTATACTAGAATTTCTAAGTCTCCATTCTCAGCAATTAACACCTGGAATCGTTCCCCGTTTAGAAGATCGAAATTCAGGTGAATATTGCTATCACTGCCTTTATAGAACACGCTTCTAAAATCAAAGCTGACCATATTTCTAAGCGATTCTACGATTGTACCAATCCGGTTTTCCTTATTTCTAATGTCTCTAGGAAGAGAATTTAGGAAGTTTAATATTGCCGCACGACGTGATGATAAATTCCTGCGAATTGGACGGTCAACAACAAGCGAGCGATACCGCTCATCCCTATTTCGTCGTGTCGATGTGGCTTCTAGGAAGTTAAGTCGCTCTTGAATCTCAACTATGATTTGATCGCGTGGGTCGGTGCTCTCGCGCATTTTAAAGCTGGCGTTAGCCTGAGTGATCGGGTTGGTAACAGTAAAATCGGGTTCGCCTATAGCTCGCGCAGACTCGGCTAGCTGAAGTCGGGCAGTCAAAATGCTTTGAAAATCGGTAGTGTCCTAATTTGAATAGTCGTAATCGAGGTCGATTACGTGGCGGTATTCGGGCCTTGCGTGCGGCCCAGTCCCCTCCGCCAGATAAGCGGCACGGCTAGCTCGCACGATCACGCCGGGATTAGCGGATAGCCACTCTGCTTTCCTCTCCTCGGCTTCTTCCAGCGTAGTGCCGGTGAACGTCATCGTTTCCATGATGTGGATTCCTCTAAACCGACGTGCGCTCGACCAGCTCGCCGAGTGACCAAAGATGCTTACTCACGCCAGCCTGCATCGCGGGCGTGACGTTCAAGCTCCGGTGCAGCCGCACGAAGTTATAATGCGCGAAGTGGAGTGCGACGGCGGCATGTAGGTTCTCGACCTTCTTCGAGAACGCATTGGTCAGCCGCGTGAACCGACGCATGCTCATCCGCATGGTCAAGTTCTGACGCTCGACAAGGCTTGTCGAGATATGCGCTTGGTCGGGATCGCCGACGATGACGGTGCGGTCGCGGCTCGACACCTTCGGCGGCGAGTAGCGGCCCGGCCCGATTGGTTCTGCCTCGTAAAATTTAACCTCTTGACCGTAATCGACATCCGCACCGAATGCCCGCTCGACGGCATCAACGTAGGTGCTGAGCGCGTCCGACGAAAGCTGGACACGGTTTGCGAGGCGCGCGGAAAGATCACCCATGAACGCCACGGCGTTGTCGCGGGTACGCTTACCGACGCGATAGGTTGGGATTAGCTTCGTGTCGGGATCGAGCGCGACGAATGTCCACATATCGCCGAGCCGCGCCCGGTTGTCGCCCGGTTGAAGGTGCGCTTGCTTCTTGCCGACGTAAGCCCAAATCTCATCGACCTGGATACGGCGGCACGGCAGGTCGCGCATTTCTTCGTCCATGAGCTTCGCGCAGCCGGAACCGACCTCAACCAGCAAGCGCATGATCGTGTCGCGGTGCGTATCCGTCATCCGCTCGGTGCTGCGGATCGAATTGCCTTCGACCAAGCAGTTGATGATTTGGACGCGGCGGGCGAGCGGTGTGCGGTTCATTTGTAGCCTCTTTCGTAGAGGAAAAAATGTAGCCACAATGTAGCCACGCGTCAAGAGATTTGTTGATTTGTAGCTCCGTTGTGGCTACATTTTTATCGGAGGTGCGTTGTGGAAAAAACAGACGTTGCGCGGTTGCGCCTTACTCCCGACGAAAAGGCGGCATTTCAAGAGGCGGCTTCAATATCGGGTCTGTCTCTGTCGGCATGGATACGAGAACGCCTACGGCGTTCGGCCAGTTCAGAACTAGAAAGGGCGGGACGGGCCATTCCCTTTTATCGCGCTCAGGATGACGCCGCATGACTGGCATTCTCGACATCGATCTAAAATCCTCTGGGATCGCCAAGGTTCTGCAATTACATCGTTTGCGAGTTCCTCCTTATCAGCGGCCTTACGCATGGCGAGACGAACACGTCAACACATTGTTTGATGACTGGTCGGACGCCTACAAAATAAAATCCAAAGAAAAACACTATTTTCTTGGCACCATCGTTCTGAATCGCACACCGAATTCTGAAATCCTTGAAGTTTCTGATGGACAGCAACGACTAGCGACAACGGCTATGTTTATAGCTGCTATCCGTGATGTCCTATCAGAAGGTGGCCAGCAACAAAAAACAACGGCTGAAAAATATACGAGCGCTTATCTTACGGGATTTGAGGAGCTGGAAGGTGATTGGGTTTCAAAACTTCAACTCAACACCCAAGACAATTCATATTTCATGGATGCGGTTTTGGTTCCTCCCGGTCAACGCTCGGCTAATGCTAAAAGCTCGCAACGCCGCGCGTCCGCTGAGCGCATTGCGCGAGCATATGATTTGGCGAGAGAACGTGTTGACGCGTTGATGGGAGAGGTTACGGAGCAATACAAATATCGTCATCTCTATGAATGGATGAATTTCTTACAGAATAATGTTGCCGTTGTAGTAATTACGGTTCCAGAAGACGTCGATGGCTATACAATGTTCGAAACGCTTAATGATCGTGGATTACGGACGTCGCAGGTAGACAATATCAAAAACAGACTATTTAAAGAATCGGGAAGCCGTCTGGCAGAAATAGAAGACAAATGGCTCTCTATGTTGGCGCAAATAGAGTCGTTTGGTGATGACGAAACGACTATTTCGTATATACGGCACTATTGGATTTCACACAACGGCCCCACTCGTCAACAAGAACTAGCGAGGCGCTTTAAGGAGTCTGTGCAGGGACAAGCAGCCGCGGCATCGTTGATTGAGCAATTAGACCGTCACGCCGTTGATTATGAAGCGTTATTCTATGCGCCGTTGGAACATAAACGACTTCTGGAATTGGGGCCAGACGCGCGAGGACACATTGCAGCATCGACTAGGGTATTAGGGATTGAACAAATTAGACCATTAATGATGGCCGTATTAACGCACTTCTCGACCGAGGAAGCGAAGAAGGCGTTTCAACTCATGCTGTCATGGTCTGTGCGGTTCATCGTGGAAGGTGCTGGTGGCGGCGGCACAATGGAACGCAATTATGGTTTGCTTGCGCAACGAGTGTCATTGCCATCTAGCGACATAACCAAAATAACAAAGGCGCGCGAACTAAGGGGTGCGCTAGACGCGCCGACTGACCCTCAATTTGAAGCGGCGTTTAGAACTTACAGTATCTCCAACTCTGAAATTGCCCGATATATCATGCGTTCTCTTGAAGCACACAAACGATCAGAGCGGGAGCCGGGAATTCAATTCTTCGAAAACCCCAATACATTGAATCTAGAACATATACTGCCTCGCGAAGCGAGCGGGTGGAGCATTCCAGCAGATGTGGCAAAGGGCTATTTCAAAAGGGTCGGCAACCTAACTCTTCTTGATCCAGTAGCGAATACAAAAATAGGAAATGGCTTGTTTGATACAAAAAAACCGATCTACGCGAAATCTCCATTCCTTCTTACAAGGGAACTTGCATCCTACGCGAAGTGGGACGTTGCCGAGATTGAGAATAGGCAAGCAGAACTGGCGTCATATGCGCCGAAGGTTTGGCCGCTCACATGGACGTAGATAGCGACCAACTCAAACAAGCCGTTGAGAACATGCACGGCGGCACGGCGACGCTCGCCCAAACCGTTCCTATCCTCGAAACCTTCGAGGGCAAGATCGTATGGGAAGGCGTCGTGCATGTCTTTGACCTTGCCGGTCATCCGAAGGCGACGCGCGCCTACGCCTGGTCATCGCCTATCGAGGGAAGCACGAAGCGGCGGTTCTTTGCCGTGCTGCACACCGTGCGGATCAACTCGCCGGTGGAGGCGGTGCGTGCAGCGATTGTCGCCGAGAATAGAGCGTCCAGGAATGCCTAGGAGAATAGGTCGTCCCGTCAATGCGGCGCGTTCAAATGGTCAGAGAGTGCGGCGCTCTGTAGAGCGAGCGCAGCGAGCGCGACGTGCCCAAGAACGGGCAGAGAATCCAGAACGGTTTGATGCGAATGAACGCACCAAGGCTTACTTGGTTTTGATCATCGTAGCTCTAGCTATGGGCGTCACGGGTATGCTGACTTTCTTAGGGTTCAAGACCCGCTAGAAATCGCAGCACCCAAATTAGGACACTACCTGAAAATCACCCAGGTCGACAAAAATTGTTCCGTGACCGAAATTGTCGAACGGTAGCGCCGTCCCGGCCCGCGCCATGTGTATGGTCGGCTGCTGAGCCGAGTGTCTAATACCAAGTTCATAAAAGGCATTGGGATTCAGGTCGGTCAGGTCCGCTATGACCAATTCGGCATTAATGACATCCGTTATGACTCGATCGCCGATCATGCCAGGGCGAGCGTCCTCATCTGCTCGCCTTACGCCGTACCCAAACTCATCTTTTTCGAGAACCTCTTTGACGACGAGGTTAAGTAGCAGATCAGCGTGTTTACGTTCGGCGGTGCCGGCCGATCCGATTGGACCTATCACGAAGCATAAGCGCTTTTTGTCAGCGGCCTGACCGTTGCTCTTCGCCACTACTTAACCGGCAGAGTTCGTTCTGCCGATATGTACGATCCCTGCGACTCTTCTGCAACTGCAGGTAATTGCCGACGCAGGGCAACGGTTTGAGAACGACGAGACTGGCTAACCCGCCTGATTGAGCTTTAGCCCCGCCGTCGGCCAATCGACCGCGACGAGCTTCCCGGTCCAGGATAGCGTGATAAACGCGGTCTTCATGTCCGGCCCGCCAAAGCAGATGTTGGTCGTCATCGGGTCGGGCATCGGCGTGTGCTCGACGTGTTTGCCGTCGGGCGAGATCACGGTGATGCCGCCATTGATCAGGGTCGCCACCGCGATGCGGCCGTCGGCCTGCACCGCCAGCGAGTCGAAGCGCTGATACCCGCCCATCCCGGCGACGATGCGCCCGCCATGCGGCGACGGCCACGGGTCTTTCTTGACCATGCCCGGCCCGACGATGTCGAACGCCCAGAGCCGCGCCGCCTCGGTCTCGGCGACATAGAGGGTCTTGCCGTCAGGCGACAGGCCGATGCCGTTGGGCGTCACCAGCGGGTAGGCGACCTCGACGATCTGCGAGCCGTCGCGCTTGGCGTAATAGACGCCGCCGACATCCATGTCGCGCGCCCGGCGCTTGCCGAGATCGGTGAAATAGATGCCGCCATGTTCGTCGCAGACCAGGTCGTTCGGCCCGCGCAGCTGGTGTCCGCCGCAATCGCGATACAGCACCTCGACCGCGCCGGTCGCGAGGTCGATCCGCTCGAGCCGGCCGGTCACGTAATCCTTGGCCTGGGTCAGCGGCCGGCGGCGGCCCTGGTCGTCGACCGCCCATTCGAAGCCGCCATTATTGGCGACATAGCACTTCCCGTCCGGCCCGATCGCCGCGCCGTTCGGCCCGCCGCCGGGTTTGGCGACGACGGTCTTTGTGCCGTCCGCCGCGACACGGGTCACCGCGCCGGCGGCGATCTCGACCAGGATCACCGAGCCGTCGGCGCACGCGACCGGCCCTTCGGGGAATTGCAGCCCCTCGGTAACAGTCCGGATGTCCATGGCGCGGCTTATTCGGCGGCCGGGAACTGCGCCCAATACCACTCGTAGAAGCCGCGATCGAGCGAGCCAGCCGGCACGCCGGCAAGCTTGTCGCCTTCGACGCGCAGCGTCTCTTCGATCTTCGCTTCATCGCCGGCGGTGGCGTTGTGGCCGGGCTTGGCGATGCGCACGAGCTCGAAATCGCTGTGTCCCGCATAGCGCGGGATGAGCCGCACCAGCGCGGCGTCGCCGTTCTTGGTCACCAGTCGGCTCAGCGGGCCGAAATCGGTCGCGGTTTCATGGCCGCCGTCGAGGATCAGATCATCCGTCGACCACAAGAGGTTGCGCAGATGCTTCCAGTTCCAGGTCGTCGAGAAGCGCTTGCGCGAGACGACCTTGGCGTCGCCGAGATCGGGAACCTCGCTGAGATCGATGGCCTTCGCTTCCGGCGGGCTGGGTGCGACGACCGACGGATCGATAAAGATCAGCCCCTTCTCGATCCGCATCGGGTAGCGCGGCAGCCGGAAGCGCGAACGGTCTTCTTCCTCGGGGCGCAGCATCGGGTCGGTGAGGCGCCCGTCGATCGCATAGTCCCAACCGTGATAGCGGCAGAACAAATGGTCGCCGTGGCCGTCTTCCTCCTCGCAGATGCGATAGCCGGCATGCAGGCAGGCATTGCGCATCGCGTGGATCTTGTCCGATCCCTCGCGCGCGATCACCACCGAGCGGCCGCCGATATCGACGCGGAAATAGTCGCCGTCCGACGACAGCCGGCTCGCATGGTCGGCCGCTAGCCAAGGCTTGATGAAAAGGTTGGTCAGTTCGGCCGCGAAGACCTCATAGGTCTCGAACAATTCTTCCGACGGCGTGATGTCGCCGCCCGTCGCGAGTTGCTCGCCGATCGCCGTGATCTGTTCGGGTAATTCCATCGCCCTGTTCCGGTAGCGTCGCCCGATTTGCGACGCTACCGCTATACCGGCGATTGCAAGCGATTCCTACGGCAAAGATCGCCGGGCTGACCTGCCCGGCGATCTGGCGTCAGTGCTGGTCGTCCTTTTTCTCCTCGGGCTTTGCCGGCGCGGGGTGAGGCGGCGGCGCTGCAGGTGGGTGAGCGGCCGGCGGTGGCGGTGGCGGTGCAGCCGGATGCGGTGGCGGCGGCGGAGGTGGCGCGGCCGGGTGTGGCGGTGGCGCGGCGTGTTCCTCCGGATGAGGCGGTGGCGGTGGCGCTTCTGGGTGCGGCGGCGGCGCGGCGTGTTCCTCCGGATGCGGTGGCGGCGGCGCTTCTGGGTGTGGCGGCGCCGCGACGTGTTCCTCCGGATGAGGCGGTGGCGGCGGCGCTTCCGGGTGCGGCGGCGGCGCTGCGTGTTCTTCCGGATGTGGTGGCGGCGCGCCGGGATGCGCTTCCTCCGGATGCGCCGGGGCTCCGGTCGCCGGCTGGCCTGCTGGGGCTCCGGTCGCCGGCTGGCCTGCTGGGGCTCCGGTCGCCGGCTGGCCTGCTGGGGCTCCGGTCGCCGGCTGGCCGGCCGGGTGCGGACCAGCCGCTGGGGCTCCAGTCGCCGGCTGACCGGCTGGGTGCGGGCCACCCGCCGGTGCGGCGGCGCCCGCCGCTGCCGGTCGCGCGGCCTGATTCGGTGCGACCGTGCCGTGCGGCGGCGGCGCTGAGGACTGATAGGTTGACGCCGGCCGCTGGTTCGCGGGCACGGCGGCCACCGGCCCAGAATGATGCCAGGTGCCGCCTTCGATCGTCACGGCGTTGCCGCCGGCGCTCGGGCCGGCGATGCGCCGGTATCCGCCCGGATCGACCACGACCGAATGATCGTGCCAATCGGGATGTCCCCAGCCCCAGAGCGGCGCGACAATGCCAAAGCCGACGCTGAAGCCGATCCCCGCGCCGATCGCGCCGGGATAAAAGCCCGGAGGCGGCGGGAGGAAGACCGGCGGATAGTCGCTGTCAGGCCACATGCCATAGACATCGGCCGGGTTGTAGACCGGCACGGAGAGCATGGTGGGGTCGGTGGGCTGGATGATGATGTCGGAATCCTGGTCGCTGACGGCGATTTGCGCATTGGATTGCAGCATCCCCGACTTGCTCGCGCGCTGGCGCAGGAACTGAACCCGGGAAAACACCAGGACCTGCTGGTTGGCGAAGGCGGCGCCGAGCGCTTCGGTCCAGTCGAGATGGTTGGTCATCATCGCGATGACCTGCGGGAAGGCGACGAGCGACTTGACGCTCGGATCCCAGGGCAGCGATTGCAGCGCGTTGGCGAGGTCGTCGCCCTTCAGCGAGGCGTTGTGCGAGTCTTGCAGCCATTTTTGCGCGTCGACGAGCTCCTGCGGGAAGGTCGCTGCCATCAACACCTGGGTTAGCAGCTGATCGGGGTAGAGCGCGATCGGCGCCAGCATCTGGTCGAGCTGCGCGTCGGTGAAGGGCGCCGGCGCCGGGTTGAGCGCGGCCTGCGCCTCCGCCGGGGTCGGCGCCTGCGGCGACTGCGCGTGCGACGGCAGCGGCGTTGCGATCATCAGCGCCATCAGCGCTCCGGAAAACACGCTTTCGTAAAGATGCTTCATCGCGCGGCGTCCCTCTTTTTTATGAGTTTTAAGGTCAGTGATGCATATGAACGCGGGACAGTTGATTCAATTCCCTGGCGACCTGTCGCACCCGTGAAGCGCGCCAAAAGCCGCATCGCCATCCATGGTGTCGATGCAAGTCATAACAACAATCGATTTGATGGATGTTAAAGCCTGTTGCTATGAGAAGCGCCAGTCGGCAGCGTTACGGCGACTGACACAGCGCTGCCGGGTTTCGCTATACTGATCCCACCAATGGGGAGGTTGCCATGCCCGTCGTCAAAGTCACCGATCTCGCTTATGGGCGGCTGCGCTCGCCCGATCTCGACAAGCAGGAAGAATTTCTCACCGCGTTCGGCATGGTGCGTTCCGAGCGCACAAAGAACGCGCTCTATATGCGAGGCACCGACGCGCCGCACCACTTGCATGTCACCGAATTGGGCGACCCGAAATATGTCGGCATGGCCTTTCATGCCGGCAGCGAGGAAGACCTGGAGAAGCTGAGCCGCGTCGAGGGCGCCTCGAAGGTCGAGAGCATCAACGAGCCGGGCGGCGGCAAACGCGTCTGCCTGACCGACCCCGACGGGTTCCAGGTTGAGGTGGTGCACGGCATGGCGATGCTGCCGAAAATCGCGGTCCATCGCCCGAAGGTCAATTTTGGCGAGGACAAGACGCAGCGCCGCAACGAGCTTTACTACCGCGGCGTCCAGCGCGGCCCATCGCATGTCAAGCGCATGGGCCATTTTGTCGTGCACACGGCGCAATATGACAAGACGGTCGGTTGGTACCGCGAGATGCTCGGTTTCCGCATCTCGGACGAGGTCTATGTCGGCGACAAGACCAACATCACGGGATCGTTCAACCGGCTCGACCGCGGCGACGATTTTGTCGACCACCATGCCTTTTTCTGCATCCGCAGCGACAAGTCGGGGCTGAACCACTTCAGCTACGAGGCGGCCGATATCGACGACATCATGATCGGCCACGAGCATTTGCAGGGTAAGGGCTACGAGCATTTCTGGGGTCTCGGCCGCCATTCGCTCGGCAGCCAGGTCTATGACTACTGGGGCGACCCGTGGGGCCGCGTCCACGAGCACTGGGCCGATACCGACGTGCTCAACGCCAGCGTGCCGCCCAACCTGATCAGCCGCGAGGATCTCGCCGGCCCGTGGGGTGGCCCGCCGCCGGAGAAGTTCATGCATCACGCGGTTCGGTAGATAATTTTGTCCGGCTGTGCCGTCGTCGTGGCGGCACAGCCCGTCTGCACTCAATTAGCGATTTATTTATAGCGAATACACGTTTAAATAGGTCTCGCCGCCAACAACTGGCGGGGAGGCCATTATGGCGCAGGGTTTTGACACGACGGAGGATTGCGGGCCGCAGGCTGCGGCGATAAAGGCCGCTGGATACGACTTCGTCGCTCGATATTTGGGCCAATCGTCCTGGAAACGTATCACGTCGATTGAGGCAACGGCGCTGAAGGCTGCCGGATTGGCCATCGTGCTGGTCTATGAAGACGGGCCGACCACGGTGCATTACTTTTCGAGTGGGCGCGGCGAAGTTGACGCAGCGCGGGCCGCCCTGCAGGCCAACGCGATCGGCGCGGAGGCTGGCACGACGATCTATTTTGCGGTCGACTACGATGCAAGTTCCTCGGATTTGTCGGATTCGATTATCCCCTATTTTCAGGCGGTTGCTTCCAAGCTCACGAGCCTGGCCGCGAGCGGCGGCCCGCGATATGGCGTCGGGGTCTACGGTTCTGGCGCCACGTGCTCAGCGATAACGGGCGCCGGTTTGGCAAGCCTGGGATGGTTGGCTCAGGCAACTCGCTGGAGCGGCTACGGCACTTACAACAATTGGGCGATCTCGCAGGGAATGCCCGGTTCCGCTGTCGGGATGTCGGTCGACCTCGATATCGCGCAGGGCAGTTACGGCGCAATGTAAACGCTGCGCATTGCCGCTCTCCGGGTCGCCGCGTAGACTGATATGCGGCGCCTTACCGGAGAGTTTGTGATGAAGACCTTTGTGCGTTGCGGCCGATTGTTCACCGGGCAGGACGACGAGGCGGTCAAGAGCGCCGCCCTCGTATATGACGAAACCGGCCGGCTGACCTATGCGGGCGCCGAAAAGGGCGCACCGAAGCGCGCGCCCGGCGACCGGCTGATCGACCATTCCGGCCATTTCGTGATGCCGGGTCTCATCGACGTGCACACCCACCTCGCCTATGGCAACGCCAAAACCGAGGAGGATATCGACCTCTACAGCCCGCTCGAATTCCGTGCGCTGCGCGGTATGTTTTTCGCGCAGAAATGCCTCGCCGCCGGCTACACGTCGCTCTGCTCGCCGGGCGATGCCGGTCAGATCAGCCTGTCGATCCGCAACGCCATCAATGCCGGCCTCTTTGACGGGCCGCGCGTCATGGCCGCCGGGCCATATCTGACGACGCATCAGGGCCTCACCGACTGGTATCCTACCTGGATCGGCGCGCCCGAGACCTCGATCGGCAAGCTCGTCCACTCGATCGACCAGGCGATTCAGGAGATCCGCAAGCAGGTCAAGAACGGCGTCGACTGCATCAAGATCGCGATGGACGGCATCCAGCGCCGGCCGGACGGCGAGCTGATCGCCGCCTTTACCCAGGAAGAGACCGACGCGATGGTCAAGGAGACCCATCGCCAGGGCAAAAAGGCCGTCGTCCACGCGGTCGGCCGCGAGGCGACGCTTTATTCCGCGCGCGCCGGGGCCGACCTCATCTTCCACGGCTTCTTTAGCGACGATGAATGCATCAAGGCGATGAAGAAGTCGGGCAGCATGCTGTGCCCGACCCTGACCCAGCCGAAGAACGTCATCGAATTCACCCAACCCTTCGAGCCGGCCGGGCAGAAAGGCCGCATCGAGGCCACGGTCGCGCGCTACAAGGAAGGCTGCGCCAATCTCAAAAAGGCGATCAAGGCCGGCATCCCGTTCCTCACCGGCACCGATACCGGCTTTGCGGTGACCCCGTACGGTGAGTGGCACGCGCGCGAGCTTGAGCTTTTTGTCGATGATCTCGGGTTCTCGAAGGCCGCCGCGTTGCGCGCCGCGACAGAAACCAATGCCCGCTTTATGACCCAGGGCGACGACATTGGCGTGCTCGAAGAGGGCCGCCTGGCCGATTTCATCGCCTGGGATGGCTCACCGCTCGCGGATATCGGTATCCTTTTGGACAAGACCCGTCTGCGCGGCGTTTACAAGGCTGGACAGGAACTCAGAATCGCCGACCGGCCTTATGACCCGCGCAAGGTCACCGATTTCTCGCTCAGCAACTGGACCGACCTCTACACCCAGGCGCGGGTCGCCGAGTTGCGCGGCGGGCGCCGCCGCTTGGAGGCGGCCGAGTAGCGCCCGTGGGATAGCTTGGGGGATGCGCGATGCCTGACATCAAGCACCCCCGGCTCCGGCAGCTCTACGATTACTGGGACGCCAAGCGCGGCGCGCGCTCGATGCCGTCGCGCGCCGATCTTGACCCCGTCGAGTTTCGCTTTGTGGTAGGCGACGTCGTGATGGCCGATGTGATCGAGGGCGACCCGCCTCGCTTCCGGATCAGGCTGCACGGCACCAATCTGTCCGAGCGCACCAATTTCGACCTGACCGGCAAGATGCTCGACGAGATGCCGGCGCCGGAATTCCGCGAGCTGTCGAACCGCACGTTCCGCCGGGTGGCGGAGAGCAAGAAGCCGCTGCACGCCGTCGCCGAGCGGCAGCTCGACGGGCGCATGCAGCGCTACGAGGTGGTCCTCCTGCCGCTGTCGAGCGACGGGGAGACCGTCGACCGGTTGATGCTCGGCATGATCTACGAGCCATTGCCGCGCCGAGACCGATGAAAATTCGCGATATCAAGACCTATGTGCTCGACGCCGCCTTGGCGGAGCCCTTCGCCTATTCGCAGGCCTGGTACGAGCGGCGCGGTGCATGCCTGGTCGAGATCGTCGGCGAGGACGGCAATAGCGGCTGGGGCGAGGCGTTCGGCCCTGCAAGGCTCACCGCGCCGATCGTCGAATATTACAAGCCGCTGCTGATCGGCGAAGACGCGCTGGCGACCGAGCGGCACTGGCAGACGCTCTACAACCGGCTGCGCGACCATGGGCAGAAAGGCCTCGCGATCGAGGCGCTGTCGGCGGTCGATATCGCGCTGTGGGATTTGAAGGCGCGGCATCTCGGCGTTTCGGTGCGCCGGCTTCTGGGCGGGCCGCTGCGCGACAAGGTCGAGGCCTATGCGACCGGCTTCTACCGCAAGCGCGGCGGCGACCCGATCGCCTATCTCGTCGAGGAGGCGCAAGAGCGTGTCGCGCAAGGCTTCACCGGGATCAAGTTGAAGCTCGGCTTTGGCATGGCAGACGATATCCGGCTTTGCCATGCGGTGCGCCGCGCCATCGGCGAGCGGACCGCGATCATGATCGATGCTAATCACGCCTACGACGCGACAGGCGCCATCGCGCTCGGGCGCCAGATCGAGGAATTGAACATCGCCTGGTTCGAGGAGCCGGTCCCGCCCGAAGACCTCGCCGGCTACCGCGAGGTCAAGGCAGCTCTCTCGATCCCCATCGCCGGCGGCGAGGCCGAGTTCACCCGCTGGGGGTTCCGGCCGCTCATCACCGAGCGCCTCGTCGACATCCTGCAGCCCGACATCGCCGCGGCCGGCGGTATCTCCGAGACCAAGAAGATCGCCGACATGGCGAATGCATTCGGGGTGCGCGTCAACCCGCATGTCTGGGGCACCGGGGTGGCGCTCGCCGCCTCGCTGCAGCTCATCGCCGCGCTGCCGCACAATCCGCCCGGCCTGCATCCGATCGAGCCGCTCCTCGAATTCGACCAGTCGGAGCATCCGATCCGTTTCGCGGTCGTCACCGAGCCGATTGTGCAAAAAAACGGCTGGGTCGACATCCCCGACCGGCCGGGGCTCGGCATCGAGATCGATCGCAGCGCGTTGGCGAAGTTCAGCGTTGCATGATCCTGTGGTTGCCGAGCGGCGCCCGGCACCCGACATGACGCGCAGCCCCAGCGAGTAACGGCCGATGCCCTTGGACGACCCACTGGACCAGCCTATAGACGCGGCCTTCGCGCCGTCGCCTGACGCCGCGGCCGAGATCACGAGCTGGCTCGTCCGCGAAGCGCGCTTCCTGCCCGGCAACAAGGAGCTGCTCGAAGGTTTTTGCGAGCGGGTCTCGGCCGCCGGCATTCCGATCGACCGGGTGTCCCTGCATCAGCGCGCCTTCCACCCGCAATACCGCGGCGTCTCGCGGATTTGGTATCCCGATCGGCCGCTGGACGAGAAATTTCTCGACCATGGCATCGAGCGTACCGCGACCTATATCGAAAGCCCGGTGCGCCTCGTCGTCGAGGAAGGCCAGAGCCTCGACTGGCATCTTGAGGGCAAGGATCTGCTGCCGTTTCCGGTGCTCGACGAGCTGCGCGACCAAGGCTACACGCAATACGTCATGCAGCCGTTGATCTATGGCGTCGGCCTTATCAATGCATTCTCATGGGCGACCCGGCGCCCCGGGGGCTTTACCTCAGCCGAGACGCAGTTCATCCATGATCTGATGCCGGCCTACGCTGCGGTCGCCGAAGCGAAGGCGCTGTTCCGCTTTGTCAACGGGATGTTGTCGACTTATGTCGGCGAGGAAGCGGGGAGACTCATCCTCGACGGTCAGGTACGTCGCGGCGATGTGCGCGAGATCACCGCCGCGCTGATGCTGTTCGACCTGCGCGATTTCACCGCTTTGTCCGACCAGCTGAATCCGCGCGCGGTGCTGCGCCTGCTCAACAGCTATTTCGACTGCGTGATGCCGCCGGTGCAGCAGCAGGGCGGCGAGGTCGTCGAGATCATGGGCGACGGCGTGCTGGCGATCTTCAATCACGGGCCGGAACGCAGCGCCGAGGAGGCTTGCAACGCGGCGCTGGCGGCAGCCCAAGCCGGATTCGCCGCGCTCGCCGAGCGCAACCGCAAACAGCCCGGCACGCCGTTGCAGGCCGGCGTCGCGCTGCATTACGGCACGGTCAGTTACGGCAATATCGGCTCGGGCACCCGGCTCGACTTCACTGTGATCGGCCCCGACGTCAACTTGACCGCGCGGATCGAGCGGCTGTGCCGCGAGCTCGATCGCTCGCTGATCATGTCCGAGGTCTTCGCCCAAACGGTGGATCGCCCGACCTGGGAGATTGGCCATTTCGAGCTGCGCGGCTTTGCCAAGATGCAGCGCCTCTTCGAGCTGCCGCCGGGTTAGGCGGCCTCGAACAGTTTCTGGCCGATGAATTCGCCTTGCGCCGCGCCCGGGGGAATCGCGAACAGCCCGCCGCCGACATGCGTGACGAACTGGTTCAGCATGTCGAGCTTTGCCATCTTCTCGAATAGTTTGACAAAGCCGGTGCGCGGGTCGCGCTGGTAGCTGATGAAAAAGAGGCCGGCGTCGTATTCCAGGCCTTGGCGCCAGGGCGGCCAACGCTCGGCGGTAAAGTTGACGCCGTCATTGTAGGAATAGGCGCGGCGCAGGATTCGCGCGCCGTCATTGCTCGCCGCCGCGGCGAGGCGGACGTGCGAATTCTCGGCGATGAGGTAGTTGCCGTCCTTATCGGTGGCGTCGAGATCAAGCGTGTCCTTTTCGTTCTTCAGGCCGATCGGCGCGCCGCTCGGCTTGTGCCGTCCAAAGGTTTGCTCCTGCAGATCGAGCTTGCTCTTGTCCCAATGCTCAAGCGCCATGCGGATGCGCCGGGTCACCATGTAGCTGCCGCCCCGCATCCAGTCGGGGCCTTCGGTTCCGACCCAGATGAATTCCGCCATCGCCGCCGGATCGGCGATCGAGGGATTGTTGGTCCCGTCGCGAAATCCCATCAGGTTGCGTGGCGTCTGGTCGGCCTTGTAGCCGGGCAGGAAGCCGGTCTGCGCCCAGCGCACCTGAGCGACATCGTCGGCGAGCCGCGCGAGTTGCCGCACCGCGTGAAAGGCGACTTGCGGGTCGTCGGCGCAGGCCTGGATCGACAGATCGCCGCCGGTGCGCTCGGGCGCCAGTTCGTCGCCGGCGAAATGCGGTAGATCGGCGAGTGCCGCCGGCCGCTGCTTCGCGAGGCCGTAACGGTCCTTGCCGTCCTTTTCGAAAAGCCCTGCGCCAAAGCCGAAGGTGAGCGTCAGCCGCGCCGGCGAAAGGCCGTCGGCCTCGCCGCTGTCCGACAGGGACACCGGGGTCGGCGTCGGATCGCTGCTGGCGGTCGTCGTCGTGGTCGTCGTGGTGTCGTAATTATAGGCGAGCTCGGTACGGGTGAAGGTGTCGATCGGCTTGCCGCTGGCGAGCTGCGCGGCCGCGTTCGTCCACGCCTTCAGAAGCGCGATGATGTCATCGCGCTTCTCGGTCGTCAGATCGAGCGCCGCGAAATAGGTGTGGCCCTGAGGCGGCGTCAGGATGCCGCCTTGGTTCTTGCCCCAGAACGGCTCGACCTGCGCGTCTTGTGCCGGCGCGGCCGGGTCGGTCTTCGCCAAGGCGGGCGCGGTGCTTTCGGCCGTCAGCGCGGCGCCGGCTGCGGCGATCCCCGCGATATGGGTAAAAAAGCCGCGGCGGGTCGCCCCACTGGCGCCATCCGCGGCGCCATGTCGCCCGCCGCGTCTCGCCGTCATCGTTGAGCCTCCATCAGCGAGTTCACGTCATCCTCGACGTAATAGAAACCCTTGCCGTCGGGCGTCATGGCGATGCCGAACAAATCGCCGTTACCGGGCGGCGACTGGGCCGGGTTGGTGTCTATCCACTGCGCATAGATCTGCTTGCCGCTTGCCGGGTCGATCTCGACAAGCTGCCCGTTCTTGGCATTGCAGGCGAGGAGATGACCCTCCGGCGTCAGCGCGAGCGCAAGCGGACGCAACAAGAGGCCATCCTTGGTTACGGTGCGGCCTTGACCGGCGCTGTCACGCCGCGTCGGCGCGTCGGGAATGGCGATGATCTGGTTGTTGACCGCGTCCGACACGTAAAGCGTCGTACCGTCCGGAGCCAAGGCAAGCCCGGTCGGGCCGATCAGGAACACGTCGCGGTCGGCGCGCGCGCTGAGCCCGTTGGCGATGACGGTCTGCCCGGTGATGGTTGGTTGCCCCCCGGTCGGGATCGACAGGTCGATGCGCATTACGGTCTGCTTGTTGACGACCACGGGATAGCCGGTCTTCTCGTCGCGCACCTGCCAGGCGGGAATGTCGAACCCGGCCATGCTGACAAACAGCGCCGCCGTCGAGCCGCGGTCGATCACCGCCATGTTGCCCCAGGGATCATTGATGTTGGGGCCGGTCCAGGCCGTGGCGAGATTGCCGTTGCTGTCGAAGACGAGCAGGCAGCCGGGGCCCTTGGTGCCGGTAGTGCCGTCCTTGCTCGGCGTGCTGCCGACGATGATCCAGCCGCTTTTCAGCATGGTCATTGCCGTCGTCATTCCGACGCCGCCGGGGCACTGCGCCAGGTTCTGCGGCAGCTTGGCGAAGGTGAAGGTCTTGTGCGTCGTCGGGTTGTAATCGACGATGGTCGTGCCGGTGCCCTGCAGATTCGACAGATTGTTGAAGTTGTCGACGAGCACGTCCCCCTGCTGCACCTTGCCGGCGGAGACTGGCGCGACAACGACCGCATAGGGGTTGAGGTCGCCGTTGTCGGTGATCGTCGAGGTGCGGGTGATGTGCTTGTGAATCGTCTCGAGCAAACCCTGAGAATCTGCCCGAGCCGGGCTCGGTATGGCCGCGCCGGCGAGCAGCGCGGCAAAGCCGAACACGGGAACCAATCGCATCAACCGGGTCATCGTCCATCCTCCCGCAGTCAAATGCTGCGAATGGGTCGCATTAACGTTAAGAATCATTCGCAGTTGCGTCAAGCGCATCGCAACGACCGCGACACTCTCACGCGTCCTCAGAACAGGATGTTGGTGCGGACGCCGAGCACCGCTTCGTCCTTGACCCGCCCCGTACCGCTCGCGTTGGCGACCCCGCCGCCGGGAGTGAAGACATACTGGAAGTCCGGCTGGAGCATGAGCCAGGGCGCTACGGCGTACTGGTAGGTGACCTCGATGAAGGCCTCGTTGGTCCGTGTCGGGATGACGGTGCCGGGGGTGAAGAACTGCGTGTCCTGATCAAGCCCCGCCGCCCGGCCGCTCACCTTGGCAAAACCCATCCCGATGCCGAACGTATCGTCGTCGCGGTGCAGGAAGGGCTCGTGGAAGATCAACCCGGCATTGAGGCTGAGATCAATCAGGTTGCGGTCTTCCTGAGGCGTGCCCATGGCGCGGGCGAAGAGATTGATGGTGCGATCGGCTTCCCGCGGATCGACCCAGACGAGCTGATCGGCGACGGCATAGATGCTGTAGTCGCCCCGGTGTTGCTGCGGGATCCCGGTGCTCGCCGGGTTGGCTAAAGACAGCCCGGTATTGTCGAAGCGTAGATCGTCGAACCGCTCGGTATCGTACCAGAAGCCGAGCTTGTAGACGCGGGCAAGCGGCTCATTCTGATCGGCGTAGATCATGCTGCCGAGCGCCGGATAGCTGTATTGCATCTCGGCGATGACAAGCGCGCCGCCATTCGTCGGAAAGCTGGTGCCGGACGAGTTGGCGAGCTGCGGGTCGCCGCCCACCCCGTTCTTGACCGGGCTGCCATTGAAGACGCCGACAAGAAAGGTCAGCGGGTCGATCGGCCGCCACTTGCCGCGCACGCCGAGCGCCGACAGCGGATAGGCGGGGCCGCCGCCGGGCAGATCGGCCGACGGCACCATCGGCCAGCCGAACATGGTATTGACGAAATACGACGCGTTCTGGCTGACGATGAATTCCTGGTCGAGGCTTTCCTGGCCGATCCGGATGTCGCCTCGGTCCTCTTCCAGGAATTTCTGGTCGTACCACAGCTCCCAGAGGCGGGTCGCGCGATCCGCTTCGATGCCGCTCGCGGTCTGCAGCGTGCTCAGATTGTCCGTGCTGAGACTGCGGCCGTGGAGCTGCAGCGCGCTGACGTTGAACGTGCCGCCGTACCAGCCAAAGGCGCGGTTGGTGTCGAGCTGCAGCAGCATCTGCGTCAGCCCGTCATAGTCGAACCCCTTGTGGATGCCGCCGGTGACGTTCCCGAGCACCTCGCTCGTCTCCTGCAGCGCGAGCGAGATGCCGTACTGGCTGAGGAACGGCCGCAACCCGCCCATATTGCCCAGCAGGAAGTTGGTCCGCGCCAAGCCGCTGATGAAATCCGGCCCTTCGACCGTCGACGGGGTTTCGCCGGGCTGAAGCTGCTCCTCGGTCGGGACCTGGATTTGCGGCGGCGCCGCGAGCGCGAGGCTCGGCAGCGAAACGGCGCCCACGGCGCTCGCCGCGAGGACGGCGCGGCCAAGGCGGCGGCGTGGCGTTGATCGTTCTGTCCGCGGCTTCATCCCAAGGTTCCTCGCCAGTTCGACGTGCGAACGCTAGCGATAATCATTCGCAATTGAGATGCGAATTATTCGCATCTGTGACATGCATTTGTCGCGAGGGTTGCGCCGGCTATTCCGAGATCACGACGCCTTGCGCGGTGTCGGAATGGTATTCGCCCATGAACGGGTAGCGGCCGGGGCCAAGCGGGCGGAGGTGGATCGTGCCGTAGGTGCCACCGACAATCACCTTCTCGACCTTGAGCGCGGTGGAGTCGAACTCCTCTGGTGTCGAGTCTTCGTTGGTGACCTTGAGGACCACTGGCTTGCCCTGCGGCACGTGAATTTCCGCCGGGCTGAAGTGATGGTCCTTGATCGTCACCGGAAAAGTCGGCGGCTCGTCGGCGACAGCGGCCATTGCCACGGCCGCGAATGCCAAAGCACAGGCAACCGGCAACCAGCGGAACGTCCAGGTCATCGAAGTCTCTTGATGTTGCATGGGCGTATGAGATCGTGAAGTCAATTGCGAGTCAATCTCAATCGCAACACCTTCTCATCGCCGCTCTTTGAAAAAGGCGCGCAGCAGCGCGCCCGCCCGCCGCTCGTCGATCCCGCCGTAAACCTCCGGCCGATGATGGCAGGTCGGTTGGTCGAAGATGCGCGCCCCGTGCTCGACCCCACCCGATTTTGGGTCATAGGCGCCAAAATAGACCCGGCGGACGCGCGCCAGCGCGATCGCCGCCGCGCACATTGGGCACGGCTCCAAGGTCACATAGAGGTCGCAGCCGTCGAGCTGCTTCTGGCCGAGCGCGGTGGCGCCGGCGCGCAGCACGAGCATCTCGGCATGCGCGGTCGGGTCACCTTCGGCCTCGACCTCGTTGCCCGACGCGGCGAGCACCGTGCCGTCCGGCCCGACCAGGACGGCGCCCACCGGCACCTCGCCGCGCCATCCGGCCTTCTCGGCTTCGGCGAAGGCGCGCATCATCGGCGTCTCGCTGCGCTTGGTCATTGCCGCGGCGGTTGCCTCCCGCTATGTGCTGACAGCATGCCACAAGAAACCGCCAACGAGGTCGCTCCGCAACGCATCGCAAAAGTGCTGGCCCGCGCCGGGCTGTGCTCGCGCCGCGATGCCGAGCGCTGGATCGCCGCCGGCCGCGTCTCGGTCAACGGTGCGGTGCTCGACAGCCCCGCGACCAATGTCGGCGACAATGACGATATACGCGTCGACGGCCAGCCGCTCCCCGAGCCACAGCGCGCGCGCCTCTGGCGCTACCACAAGCCGGCGGGCCTCGTGACCACGCATCGCGACGAGAAGGGCCGCGCGACCGTCTTCGCGGCGCTGCCCAAGGAGTTGCCGCGTCTCGTGTCGATCGGCCGGCTCGATCTTAATTCGGAAGGGCTGCTGCTCCTCACCAATGATGGCGAACTCGCTCGTCGTCTTGAGCTGCCGGCGACCGGCTGGCTGCGGCGCTACAAGGTGCGGGTGCACGGCATCGTCGATCCTCTGCGCCTCGCGGCGCTGGAAAAAGGTGTGACCATCGACGGCATCGCTTACGGCTCGATCCGCGCGCAGTTGGAGCGCCAGCAGGGCTCGAACGCCTGGGTCGCGATGGGCTTGCGTGAGGGCAAGAACCGCGAGGTGCGGCGCGTCCTCGAACATCTCGGCTATCCGGTGACGCGGCTCATTCGCCTCAGCTATGGCCCGTTCCAGCTCGGCGGCCTCGCGCGCGGCGCGATCGAGGAGGTGCAGAAAAAGGTGCTGGAGGAACAGCTCGGCCGGGGCGAACCGGATAAGAAAAATCATGCGCCCAAACAGCATGCGCCCAAACAACATGCGCATCGTCGGCGGCAGGCATCGCGGCCGTAGGCTGATCGCGCCGCCGGGCGATCAGGTGCGGCCGACCAGCGACCGCGCGCGAGAGGCGCTGTTTAACATCCTCACGCACGGCGATTTCGCGTCCGCAGGATCGCCCTTCGCCGACGAGAATGTCGTCGACGCCTTTGCCGGCACCGGAGCGCTCGGCCTCGAGGCGCTGTCGCGCGGCGCGGCGCGTGCCGCCTTTATCGAGACCGACCGCGCCGCGCTCGCTGCGCTGCGCCGTAACCTCGCCGTGCTCGACGAGGAGGACGCCGCCGACATCATTTCCGGTGACGCGACCCGGCCGCCGCGCGCGCCCTATCAAGCTGCGCTTGCCTTGCTCGACCCGCCCTATCGCAGCGGCCTCGCCGCGCCGGCTCTGTCGGCTCTAACACAGATGGGCTGGCTCGCGCCGCGCGCCTTGGCGGTCGTCGAGCTCGCCGCAAAGGAACCCTTTTCCTCTCCCGCGGGGTTCGCCATGATCGATGAGCGAACCTATGGCGCCGCGAGACTGGTCTTTCTTCGCCGCGAGGGAGGAACTAGATGACCATGCCGCAGATTACGCTTCCCGATGGCGAGAAGGTTCCGGCATACGGCCAGGGCACCTGGCACATGGGTGAGACCCGCACCCGCTTTGCCGACGAGGCCGCGGCGCTGCAGCTCGGCATCGATCTCGGCATCACCCTCATCGACACCGCCGAGATGTACGGCAACGGCGTCGCCGAGGAGATTGTCGCCGAGGCCGCGAAAGGGCGCCGCGACAAGCTCTTCATCGTCAGCAAGGTGCTGCCCTATAACGGCTCGGCGCGCGGCACGATCGACGCGTGCGAGCGCAGCCTCAAGCGGCTCAAGACCGACCATATCGATCTTTACCTGCTGCACTGGCGCGGCTCGCATCCGTTCGCCGAGACGCTCGCGGCGTTCGACAAGCTCAAGCAGCAGGGCAAGATCCGCTATCACGGGGTCAGCAATTTCGACCGCCGCGACATGGAGGAATGGGCCAAGAACGGCGGCGGCGACGCGGTCGCCTCAAACCAGATCCTCTACAACCTGAGCCGCCGCGGCCCGGAATGGGAGGTGATCCCGTGGTGTCGCCAGCGCAACATCTCGATCATGGCCTATTCGCCGATCGAACAGGGCCGCATGCTCGGCGACAAGGGCCTCGCCAGCGTCGCCGCACGCCATGACGGCGCGACCCCAGCGCAGGTCGCGCTCGCCTGGCTGCTCAAGCGCGACGGGATGATCGTCATCCCCAAGGCCGGCAACAAGGAACACGTCCGCGAGAATTTCGGCGCGCTGAGCCTCGAACTTACCGAGCAAGATTTGGCCGACCTCGGCAAGGCGTTCCCGCCGCCCAAGGGCCGCACGGCACTCGGGATGCTTTAGCTACCGCGCCGCGGCTACCGCGACTGGATTGTCGTCCCGCCGTCGACGGTGATGATCTGTCCGGTGATGAACTTGCCGGCGGGTGAGGCGAGCAGCAAGGCCGGGCCGGCGATGTCCTCGGGCTGACCAAGGCGGCGCAGCGGCGTCGCCGCCTCGCGGCGGGCGCGGCGCTCGGGGTCTTCGTAGAGCACCCGGGCAAACTGGGTCACCACCAGCCCCGGCGCGATGCAGTTGACCCGGATGCCGTCCGGCCCCCAGGCCGCTGCCAGGTTCCGCGCCAGCGCGAAATCGGCGAGCTTGGTGATGCCGTACATCGGCAATTCGAGCGAGGCGTGCAGCGCCGCGACCGAGATGATGAAGATGATCGAGCCGTCCTTGCGCTCGATCATGCCGGGCTTGACCGCCTTGGCGAACCAGAAGTTCGACTGGACGTTGTTGACCATCATCCGCTCGAAGACCTCGTCCTTGAGGTCGTCGATCGGGCCGTGATGCGGGTTGATCGCGGCGTTGCACACTATGATGTCGACTCGGCCGTAAGCCTTGATCGACTCGGCGACGAGGTTCTCGCACTGCGCCTTGTCGGAGATGCGGCAGGTGATGGCCGTCGCTTCGCCGCCCTTTGCCTTGATCGCCTCGACGACCTCCTGGCACGGCTCGATATTGCGGCCGGAGATCACCACCTTGGCGCCCGCCTCTGCGAAAAGCTCGGCCATCGCCCGGCCGATGCCGCGCGACGACCCGGTAATGACAGCGACTTTTCCGGAAAGATCGAACAGGGAGAGGGTCATGAGGCACCTTTATTCGTCATGCCCGGACTTGTTCCGGGCATCCACGGAAACGTCACGGGCGGCTGAAAGACGTGGGCGGCCGGGACGCGCCCGGCCATGACACGAAGGCGGCTACCGCTTCTCCCGCACCAGCGGGTTGCGCAGGATGCCGATGCCGGTGATCTCGATCTCGCAGACATCCCCGTGCTTGAGGTTCTTCGGCGAGCCCTCGGTGCCCATCCACACCACGTCGCCCGGCCACAGGGTCAGATATTGCGACATGCGGCTGATAAAGGTCGCGACACCGTAGAGCATGTGGTTGGTCTGGAAATTGTCGGTCACCTCGCCGTTGACGCGGACGATCGTGCGCGCCGCCTCGAGGTCGAAATCGGTCTCGATCCACGGCCCCATCGGCTTGAACGTGTCGGTATTCTTGGCGCGCCACAGCGTGCGGTCCTGGCGCTGCCAGGTGCGCTCGCTCATGTCGTTGCCGATCGTCCAGCCGAGCACGCAGCTGAGCGCCTCGCTTTCCGACAGATACTTCGCCTTGGTGCCGATCACCGCGACGAGCTCACCCTCGTACTGCACCAGCTCGCCCGCGTCGTGCGGGATGACGATGTTTTCGTTATGCGCGATCAGGGCGTTGTTGGCGCGATAGCCGACATCGGCGGCGGGCGGGATGTTGGGCTTCTCGCCGCGCTTGGCGGCCATCTCGGTGATGTGCTCGACGTAGTTGAGCCCGGCCGCGTAGAAGGTCTTGGGGATCACCGGCACGAGGTATTTGACGTCGCGCAGCCGGTGTTTGGTGCGGGTCATCTCGTAGCCGGCGAACGGGTCGCCCTTGACCGCGACAACCTCATCGCCCTCGATGATGCCGTAAGACTCTTGCCCGTTCGCCTCGTAGCGGAGCCAGCGCATCGCATCCCTCCCGTCTTGACTGCTGCCCGACTATAGCCGAGCCGCACGCGGCGGCAACGCGTCGCCTGATTGTGGTGAAATCGACGCCGTCGCGTTCTCTCTCCGCCCCCAAGGGACCATGGCGGGGGGAGAGGGTGTCCGAGGCTTTGCCGAGGACGGGTGAGGTGGGCAGGCGGTAGCACCTCTGTTATTGCTAGCAACGCGCTGATCCCCGCCGGACGCGAACCGTGGACGACAGCCCGCCGCTCGATACATCCCGCCAGAAGACGCTGCTGAACCGGGTCGTCCCGTCGACCGTCGCGGTGCAGGTGGCGATCGTCATGTCGTCGCTCACCGTGCCGGTGCTGGCGAGCACGATCGCGCCTGCGGTCGGCGTGCCGGCCTATTGGGTCGGCTATTATTCGGCGTTGATCTATGGCGGCGCGACCTTGAGCTCGTTCGCGACGCCGCGCCTCTTCCGCCGCTGGGGCGGGATCCGCCTGCATCAAGGGATGCTGGTGATGGTGGCGGCGGCGCTGTTCGCGCTGCTGCCGGCAATGCCCGCGGGCTTCGCGGCGAGCGGCATCGTGCTCGGGCTCGCCTACGGGCCGATGAACCCGGCGAGCACCGTGTTGCTGGCGCGCTATACGCCGCTGCATCTGCGGTCGCGGGTCTTCTCGTTCAAGCAGACCGCGGTGCCGATCGGCGGCACCCTCGCCGGGCTCGTGACCCCGCTCGCGGCCGCGGCATTCGGCTGGCGCGGCGCGATCGCGGCACTGGGCGTCGTCTGTCTGGCGCTGAGCGTGCTGATCCAGCCGTGGCAGCCCGCGATCGACCAGGACGGCCCGAGCCACGATCGCAACCTTTCCACCAATTTCTGGCTGCCGGTACGGCTGATCGTCGAAAATCCCGGCATCCGATCGGTGACCCTTGCCGGTTTCGCGTTCGGCTCGCTGCAATTCAGCTTTGTCGCGGTATTCCCGACGGTGCTCGCCCATGTCGGCTGGTCGACGACCGATGCCGGACGGGCGATGTCGGTCGCGCTGGTGGTCGGGGTGGTGCTGCGGGTGCCGTGGGGCACCTTCGCCGACAAGATTGGCTCGCGGCCGATCCTCGCGGCGATGGGCGCGGCGATGAGCCTCGCCTCGATCGCGGCGTGCTTCCTCGGCGCTGGCTGGTCGGGTCTCGACATGACCTTGCTCGCGGCGCTGTTTGGCGTGTCGGCGTTCTGCTGGTCGGGGATCGGCATCGCCGAGGCGGTCCGCCACGTGCCCCCCGAGCTGGTGCCCGAGGCCAGCGCCGGGATTATCGGCGTCACGTTTTTTGGCGCGCTGGCTGGGCCGACCCTCTTCAGCACCGTCGCAGCGCTTGCCGGCACCGTGGTCCCGGCCTTCGCGATCCTCGGCGGCCTCGCCGCGCTCGGCACCGCGCTGCTGTTGCGGAAGGGTGCCGCCTAGCGGGCTACTCCTGCGCGTAGCGCCACGGTTTGTCCGGCTGCGTGGCGCTCTCGTCGATCGTCCATTGCGGCAACGCGATCCCGGCGGAGACGTCGCTGAACACCATGCGCACGCGGGTGCCGACGCCGACGCTCTTCACCATCTCCGGCGGGGCGAGCTGCCCGTCCGGGGTCACGAGATTGCCGATCACCCGCAGCGCCTCGTCCGCGGTCGGCTCGCCCTTTTGCGTGTCGAGGTCGACCAGCAGCACCATGTAGGGCGTCTTGCCGCGGAACGCGGGCTGGATCGCGTGATGCACCTCGGTATAGGAATGCACGGCGCCCTTGCCCTCGACCTTTTTCCACGTGCTTTCGCGCGACATGCACCACGGGCACGCCGTGGTCGGCGGGTAGCGCAGCCGGCTGCACTGGTTGCAGGCCTGTAGGTGGAAATCATGCGCGGCGCAGTGCTTGAAGTATTCGACGTTCTCGACATCGAGATCGTCGATCCGCAGGCCCATGCCCATGTATTCGCCGTCGATGGTAGCCATTTTCGCGATCTCCCCTACCAGCCCTTGCGCATGACCATTGACGATGCGGTCGCCGGGTTGGCCCAGCCGAGATTGGCGCTGACCTCGACATCCTT
>Ga0210398_10000912_pt1 | contig 31947 bp, 24 predicted proteins | sample IncBWC4OmetaG_FD_161047 | JGI IMG/M metagenome (GOLD analysis project Ga0210398, IMG submission 161047) | Forest soil microbial communities from Barre Woods Harvard Forest LTER site, Petersham, Massachusetts, United States - Inc-BW-C-4-O | ecosystem: Environmental > Terrestrial > Soil >... | reverse complement strand
CGACCGGTTTGGGGAGATGGTCGGGGCTACGGAGAGCATGCAGCAGGTTTTTGCCCTGGCCCGCAAGATCGCGACGTGCGACGTGACGGCGCTCATCACCGGCGAGACGGGGACGGGCAAGGAGCTGCTGGCCCGCGCCATTCATCGTTTAAGCCCTCGCAACTCCGGGCCGTTTGTAGCCTTCTCCTGCGCGAATCTGCCGGAGACGCTGGTCGACGACGAACTTTTTGGGCATGAGCGCGGCGCCTTCACCGGGGCGGTCGCGGCGCGGCGGGGCCGCTTCGAGTCCGCGGACGGTGGAACCCTCTTCCTCGACGAGATCGGCGATCTGCCGCTTCCCCTGCAAGCCAAGTTGTTGCGCGTTTTGCAGGAGCGATCCTTTGAACGTCTGGGCAGCAATGCATCTCACAGCATCAACATCCGGTTGCTTTGCGCCACCCATCGCAACCTGCCGGAAATGGTGAAGCAAGGAACGTTTCGCGAGGACTTGTATTACCGGCTGAACGTGGTGCAGTTGCATATCCCGCCCCTGCGCGAGCGGCGTGAGGGCGTCGCCGTACTGGCCTACCATTTCCTTGAGCGCTTTGCGCAGCAATTTGGCAAGAAGACCAAGAGATTTTCGAGCCCGGCCCTGGGGTCTCTCGAGGAGTACGACTGGCCGGGGAACGTTCGCCAGCTTGAGAACGTGGTGCAGCGCGCGGTGGTGCTGGCGGAGGATATGACGGTCGAGATCTGGCATCTGCCCGCCCTGCTCTGCAACGGATTCCGGCAGCAGCGCTTGGCGCACTCTTACGACGACGAGGTCCGCGATTTCAAGCGCCGCCTGATCGTGCGCACGTTGCACGAGTGCGGCGGCAACAAGGCGGAGACCGCCCGCACGCTGGGACTGGCGCGAGGCTACCTGCACCGTCTCATCAACCAGCTTGAGATCCAGAGAACGGGCGCGGGCTTCGAAGCGCTCGCAGAGCGGCCTCCAATGGAATCTGCGCGCCTGATGTAGCAAGATCGGTCTGGCCCACCCGCCTGCCCCTCCGTGGTGGGGCAAAACGCCTCGGATTACTCCGCCTCGACCTGCTCGCGAAGAGGACTGAAAGATCGGTCCATCAACAAAAAGCCTAGACCGGCCCGGCAAACCCCACGTGATCTTGACACATCATACGAGATTCGCTTATGGTGGGGCATTAGCCATCCTGAGGCGAATCTCGACGCTGCCCAAGGGGCCTTGTCTCATTGCGTGTGGAAGCGTCGAGGGACAACGCCAAATTTCGAAAGCGCGAGGAGTTGTGTGCCCAGACTGCGAACCGCGGGTGAACGAGTTCGGCCATGGTCAGAGCTTAGAGCGATCAAATCAGGAATCCACATGGCTTTGTGGCGGCATAGGCAAGGCCCTGCTGGTTCGAAGCAGGGAGTACAGCGGGCCGCGCACCGTTTGGTCAGGGGCGAAGCACCCTATAACTCCCTCGGGGTTCTGGCGGCGGTCCTTTTCGTAACATTATCGATTTCAAGCCTGGCCGCGGCCCAGGCCCAACCTTCAGGCGCCCAGTCCGCACCGGCAGTGCAACCTGCACCAACGGCTCAAACCCCGCCGGCGGCGCCACCGGCTCCGGCTCCTTCAACGATATCGCCCCCGCCCGCTCCGCCATCGCCGACGGGATGGCTGGCGTTCGAACAGCTTCAGTATGAAGCCAGTTCGCTCGGAAACGTCATCATCGCGGATACCGATCTCGGGTACGGCTTCACGGACCACCTTTCGGGTGATGTTGGAGTTCCGGTCATCTTTTCCCGCAGTCCGTTTTCGCCGGTCATCGATCACGATTACTACTGGTCGGTGCTGCTTGGCGAGCCCTACGTCGACGTTAAGTATACCGATGTTTACCATGACATCAACTACACGTCGATACTCACCGGCACGATTCCTGCGCGGAACGAAGATCGAGTATTCACGACCGGGCGCTTCGGGGTGGACTGGTTCAATCACATGGATGAACAGGTTGGCCCTATAACGCCTTTTCTCAATATCGAGGCCTCGAATGGCGCCGTGAATCGTTTTGTGATGCCCAGACCCTTCGAGGAAGCCAGGCCATATCAGACGTTAGGGTTTCTGGCAGACGCAGAAGCGGGATTTGAATCCAAGCTCGACAATCGATTTGTGAAGGGTGTCAAGATTGGAGCCTCCGCTTACCTCCTGGCGCCCGCGGGGCCACAGAAGGTGTTCAGCCGATTCGTCTTTCCGTATTCAAGCCTGGCGGGTGATGGCCACCACAGCCGGTACTTCGACAGCGCCTTTGAAACCACCGGGCTTTCTGCGATCGCCCGCGACAACGGTTTTTCGGCCTGGGTGGAGATTAATCGCTGGCGTAACCTTGATATCCAGCTCGGTTACACGCGGAGCGTACACTACGACCTGGATATCTACACCTTGATGTTTAATTTCGATGCTCGCGACGTGGTCAGACAGCTCTTGCGGCGCCGCTAACTTGAATAGGGCGTCATAGCGTCAGGTCGCTGTTATCGCCGCGCAGTACGGAATTTGCGGGCGATCTGGGTGTTTCGTGATGGGCCGTCTTTGTCGAGGGCGAGCGATTGCGATGCACGGCTTCGGCGCTTCGAAGGGGATGTGCGGGAGCATTCTGTAGCCGACAGAGACAACAGTTTAATGAGATTCGCACGACGAATTACGGCGGCGGTTTGGCTGGCGGCAATCTTGGGTTTCCTCGGTGGCATCGTCACGGCCGCAAGCGCCCCCCTTTCACCGCTTAGTTCCGGCTCCGAGGGTTCGGTTCCGAAGGCCCCAGGGGCGTTATATGGGTCGTTGCCGCTGACATTTGAACCGAACGAGGGCCAGACGGACCCTCGGGTGCGGTTTCTGGCGCATGGTCAGGGCTACAGCCTGTTTCTGACATCGGACGAAATGGTTCTGGCTCTGAGGGCGGGCTTGGATGCGTCGCAGTCGCAGGGCCATGAAGGAGCGGCCCGAGGCGGGACGGTGCTGGGCATGAAGCTGCTTGGGGTGCGGCAGGGCCGGGTGGAAGGGATGGAGGAGTTGGCCGGCAAGAGCAACTACTTCATAGGGAACGATCCGAAGAAGTGGCGGACGGACGTGCCGAATTACGCCCAAGTGAAGTACAGCGGAGTGTATCGGGGAGTGGACCTGGTTTACTACGGGAGGCACGGCCAGTTGGAGTACGACTTTGTGGTGAAGCCGGAAGGGAGCCCCGGGGAAGTGCGGTTCCGAGTTGAAGGAGGGGACCGGGTAAGGGTGAACGAAGCCGGGGAGTTGGTGATCCAGACGGGGGCCGGAGAGGTGGAGTTGCGACGGCCGGAGGCGTACCAGGGCGAAGGGGCAGGGAGACGACGGGTTGCGGTGAGCTATGTGTGGCGGGGAGACGGGGAGATCGGGTTGAAGGTGGGGGCATACCGGAGGGATCGGGCGCTGACGATTGATCCCGTGCTGGTTTACTCGACCTACCTCGGAGGCAGCGGGGGCGACGTTGGTTACGGGATTGGCGTTGACAGCCTCGGCGACGCTTATGTTGCCGGAGTGACCAATTCCACCGACTTTCCTACTGCCACTCCTGAACAGGGCAGCAGCGGTGGGAATGGCGATGCTTTCGTTTCGAAGCTGAATCCCGACGGCTCGGGGCTGGTGTTCTCAACCTACCTGGGTGGATCGGGGTCGGATAGCGCCGCCGCGGTGGCCGTCGATTCCAAGGGAGATGTCCTGGTCACGGGTCAAACCACCTCGACTGATTTTCCGATTGCCCCCCAGCCTTCTACGGGTTCGCCCAATTCGCCCGTCGCATTTCAGGCTTCTTACGGGGGTAGCGGCGACGCCTTCGTCGCTGAACTCCCGAGCACCGGCAACCTGCTAACCTACTCGTCATACCTGGGCGGCAGCGGCGCTGATTTCGGCCAGGGAATCGCAGTGGATTCGACGGGCAATGCATACGTGACCGGATCCACGCAGTCGCCGGACTTTCCGATTCCCGCCGGAACCACCCCGTTCCAATCCACCATTGCAGGATCGTCGGACGCCTTCATCACCAAGGTGAATTTCTCGGGCACGGCCTTGGTGTATTCCACCTACCTCGGCGGTTCGCAAGCGGACACTGGCCAGGAGGTCCAAGTCGACAGCTCGAGCAACGCCTACGTGGCCGGATACACTTTCTCGACGAACTTTCCGACCTTGAACCCGATCCAGGCAGCGAACGGCGGCAATGCGGACGCTTTCATTACGGAGCTGGATCCGACGGGGGCTGCCCTTGCTTTCTCCACCTACTACGGAGGCACCGATCAGGATCGCGCTTTCGGTCTTGCCCTTGACACCTCGGCCAACATCTATATCTGCGGTAACACCTTGTCGTCCGATTTCCCGACGACGGCCAACGTGTTCCAACCCAATTCAAAGTACGGCGGCAACGGCAACGCGTTCGTCCTCAAGCTGAACACCGGCGGCAAGTCCGTATCCTATTCGACGCTGCTCGGCGGCACCGGCGGGGATCAGGCTAACGGAATCGCCGTGGATTCGATGGGGGATGCGGCGGTGGCGGGTTACACGCAGTCGAGTGACTTCCCGACCGTAAATGCCTTCCAGGCAATCCTGGGTCTTAGCGGTGGGAGTTCGTGCGGAACTCAGGTTTGCGCCGACGCCTTCGTGACTGAGTTCAATCCGACCGCCAGCCAGGCTCTATATTCCAGTTTCCTCGGTGGCGCCGGAGCGGATTTTGGTCAAGGCATCGCCATAGATAGCACCGGAGATCTCTATGTGACCGGCAGCACTTCGTCCATCAATTTCCCAGCGGTTGCCACCGCTTATCAGGGCGACCTCGCGGGCGTGGCGGGCAATGCCTTCATCACTAAGGTTTCCAACGCCAATTTGCCGGCCATCGTTTTGTCGCCGGCGACACTTAGTTTCGGCAATGAAGCCGTCAGCGTCACGAGCTCGGTTCAGACCCTTACCGTCGTGAACGAGGGTACGGCACCGCTTTCAATCAGTGAAATCGAGGCTCCCAGCAGCGATTTCACGGACTCCAACGATTGTGTGGGCACGGTCGCTCCCGCCGGTGGTAGCTGCACGATCAACGTATCCTTTACCCCTGCGGCGACGGGCACGGTAACGGACCAGTTCACGATCACGGACAACGCGCTGAACAGTCCGCACACCTTCACCGTAACCGGTACGGGCGTGACGCAGGCGACATCCGTGACCGTTGCTCCTAACAGCCTCACATTCGGCAACACCCGCGTGGGCTCCGTGGCCACGATGCAAACCGTCACCATCACCAACACGGGCACGGCCACGCTCAACATCACCGGAATCACGGTGAGTGGCGACTTCACCCAAACGAACAACTGCGGGGCGGTCTTTAACGTGCTCAACGTAGGCCAGAGCTGCTCGGTTTTCGTCGTGTTTGCCCCGACCGCCAGTGGCAGCCGGACCGGCAGCTTAAGCGTCAGTGACAATGCCACCGGAAGCCCGCAAACGGTCGCCCTTTCCGGAGCTGGGCTGGCCCTCTTCTCTCTGGCCTCGAACAATGCCACCATTTCCACGATCATCGGCTCAACCACGGCGACGTTCACGGTCAACGCGACTTCGGTGAGCGGTTTCACGGGCGACATCAGCCTGTCTTGTCCCACCAGTGTGACTTGCACTTTCACCCCGGCCACGATCTTCGGCGGACAGAGCAGCTCGCTCGCCATAAGCGGCCTCTCCGCCTCCACTCCGAACCCTTTCAATTTCGCCGTAACGGGGACGAGCGGCGCGCAAACCGCCACCGTGAGTCTGACCCTCTTGCTCCAGAGCTTCTCGTTGTCAGGCACCCCGGCTCTGAACACGATAGTTGCCGGGGCGCCGGCAGACTACGCGATCCTGGTCACGCCCATTTACGGGTTTAACCAACAGGTCAATCTCAGTTGCAGTGGCCTCCCCTCCGGCGCGATCTGCAACTTCTCCAATGCGTCGCCTACGCCGAACGGCTCCGCTCCGGCTACGGTAACGCTCGCGATCAGCACAACGATATCGTCGTCGATGTGGAGAATAGGGCCAGGCGGATTTCACCCTCCGCGGTTCACGGTTCTGCCAATCCTGCTGGTGGGGACGCTCAGCTTTCTGCTGGCGCTCCTTGCCATGAGCCGACGGTTGAAGCGTGTGGCGCCTGCGGGCCGGCTTGCGGGTTGGCCGGTGGTGGTCGGGCTCCTGCTCTTAACCCTGCTGTGCCTGGGAGGCTGCCGCGGGATCTATGCGACCGCCCCGACCCCGAGCGGGAACTACATCATCACCATTACGGGCACCTTGAACTCGAACACCACGGTGCAGCAAACCACCACCGTGGACCTGGCAGTGAATCCGACAACCTAGTGAAAGCTGTGCGCGCCCGCGGTGCGGGCGCGCATGCGAAGTTGGGAACCGCCCCGGTCCCTCGTCGTTAGACTATAAGACCACGGTGAACGCGGCCGCAGTGCCGTGAAGGTCACGCTGCTCGCGCCCGTCTTGGTTCCAGAATCTCGACCCCGGCTCTCACCTTGCCAGCGACAGGCTCCGGCTCGACAACGGGCCAAGACCTACATACAGGCCGAACACCGTAGCGCCGCCGCCCCTCCCGCCTCCGCCCCTCCCCTCCGTTGATCGTCCCGATAGAAGTTCCCATCGATGTTCAAACTGAGCTGCTACGCCGGGACGCCGTTCGACTCACCATATGCCTCGTCGAAGTGCAGCGAAAGTATCGGGGACCGGATTCGCGCGGCTGCTCACGAAGTGCACCGCCCCGTGTTCTATGGCAGCCTCCTCACGCCGGTGCAGGTGACGCACAATGTTCTCGACCATCGCCACCGAGCCGTCGATCACCATGCCGAAATCCAGCGCGCCGAGCGACAGAAGGTTGGCCGGAATGTGCTTGAGGTCCAGGCAAATGGAGGCAAACAGCAAGGAAAACGGAATGGTCAAGGCGACGATCAGTGCGCCCCGCACATTGCCTAGCAGGAGGAGCAGGACGATCACCACCAGGATGATGCCCTCGCTCAAGTTGTGCAGCACGGTGTGGGTGGTGAAGTGCACGAGGTCGCTGCGGTCGATGAAGGGAACCAGCTTCACGCCTGGCGGCAAAATGTAACTATTCAGCTCTCGAATTTTCTCGTGGAGACCCTCTAAGGCCCTGTCCCCCTCGGCGCCCTTCCGCAGCAGCGCGATCCCGGAGACCGCGTCGTCGTTATCGATGATCTTTCCGTCCTGGCGACGGCTCGCGCGGCCGAACTGGCCCAGCCGGATCTTGGGACCTTGGGCCACCACGGCAATGTCTTTCACGCGCAACGGCGTTCCGTTCTTGGACATGATAACCGTCTGTCCGATGTCCTGGACGTTACGCACCAGACCGACTGAACGCACATTGATCTGCTGCAGGCCCGCTTCGATAAAACTTCCGCCGGCATTCACATTGTTGTTTGTGAGTTGCTGTTCTACCTGCCCAATACTGAGCCCGTAGGCGACGAGTTTGTCCGGGTCGACTCGCACCTGGTACTCGCGGGTGGGGCCGCCGAAGCTGTTCACGTCCACAATATTCGGCACGGATTTGAGGTTTTTCTCCACCACCCAGTCTTCGATGGACTTCAGGTCCATGGCGTCATACTGCGGGTTGCTGTTGGCCACCTCCAGGCGAACCTTCGCGGTACGGATGTTGGGGTCGAGAATGGGCCCGATGTTGCCGATGCGTCCCTTCAAATGCACGTCCGGGTAAGCGTTCAGGTGAATGTCGGCGTATTCGCCGAGGCGCACAAAGGGCAGGTCATTCTCATAAACATCGCAGAGAATCCAGACGTGGGAGAGGTCGGAGATGGTGAACGCATTCGGCGAAGCCAGGCCTAGCGTGCCAGCGGCATCGGTCACTTCCTGGTCGGTGATGATGCCGGACGCGGGAGCCCGGACCTCCACGATCGCGGAAGGGTTGTTGACATCTGCTCCGAGAACGCGCAGATGGTCGAGTGCCGTCTCGACGGTGACTATGGCCTTGGCCTCGGTGTCCTCGGCAACTTGAAGATCGTTGAGCGCGATGGCGCCGTGGTCGTACAAGAGCTTGGACCGATCGAGTTGCGTGAGTGCGAGGGTCTCATCCGCGAGCGCCTGCCGGTAATCGGAGAAGGCCTGCGAAATGTCCGCGCTTTGCACCCGCATGAGGATCTGCCCTTTTGTGACCGTGTCGCCCAGGCGGACACTGATCTCGAGCACGCGGCCCGTAGCTATTGAAATGACGGGAATGCTGCGGGAGACGTCCGGGGCGACCGAGCCGGTAACCTCCAAATCGGGAGCCTCCACATCCTCGCCCGCCATGGCCAGTGGGAACTGCTCGGGATGATCGACTTTGAACAGGCCGCCATCCTGCTCGTGCTCGACTTGCGTCGGCGGCGGCGCCATGAATCGCCAGGCTCGTTGAGGATGAATCCGATGGGGATTCCCGCCGACCGAGAGCAGCTCCGGCTCGCAAGGGTATATTCTGTTGGTTCCTGCCTTGCCTATCTTTCGGCTGGATTGTACCTATCTTTTGGCTGGCTTATGCGCGGCGATCGACCGTTCTTGATAGAGTTGTTGGTCGCGATTTTACCTCAGACCAAACTTCCGGTTGCAGCTTGAGGAACGGACGAAATGCTCTCCTACTTTCTTCGCGGCACCCGTGCCCAGTTGATGTTCCGGGCCGGGGTGATGATCGCCGTCGTCGCGCTCTTCGACTGGCGCATTGAAGGGAACGTCTTTTTCGGCTTCCTTTATCTCTTCCCGATGCTCATGCTGGGTACCTGCCTGCCCCGCTGGCAGCTTGCACTGGTGGCGGCGAGCTGTACGGTTCTCGCCGAATGGCTTGGTCCCGGGCACTGGCTTCCTGGCGCCGGCGTTCCCCGCGACATCTTCATCTTCACGGCGTACTTTGGCACCGGACTCTTCGCGTACGAGTCTGGCAGAAACCGCCACCTCACTCTGCAGCACATCCGGGAAATGGAGCAGGAAGTCGAGTTGCGCCGCGACGCCGAACAACAGCTGAAGGTCCTCATCGAGAGCAGTCCCGCGGCGATCCTGATGATGGATTCTGCCGGGAGAATCCTCATGGCGAATCACGCCGCTCACGGCTTGCTCGGATTCGAGCCGGAAACGCTGACCGGTTGGTCCATCAGGACATTCCTGCCGCCGCTCGCTCGTATCCCCCAAGCTGAGCGATCCGCGCCAAGTTTTCGCACGGCCATGCAATGCAACGGCCGGCGTCGGGACGGCGAGGTGTTTCTGGCGGATGTGTGGTTTTCGAGTTACCACACAAGATCCGGACCCAGGCTGGCCGCGATGCTGGTCGATGTGTCGGAAGACCTGCGCGACCGCGAGGAATTCAGCCTGCAGCAACTCATCGCGGGCTCGCGCCTTGTGGTCGGCGCCGTATCCCATGAGATCCGAAATCTCTGCAGCGCAATCGCCGTCGTGTACGCGAATCTTTCCCGAAGCCCTGGGATTGCCCAGAATGAGGACTTCAAGGCTCTCGCGAATCTGGTGGAAGGACTGGGAAGGGTCGCGACGCTCGAGTTGCGCCAGAGCGCCGGAGCCCAGGACCTTGCGCGAGTCGACTTGTATTCGCTGCTCGATGAGCTTCGCATTGTGATTGAACCTCCCCTGCGGGAGTCGGGAGTCTTGGTTCGCTGGGAACTGCCCGAAGGCCTGCCGGCGGTCTGGGCGGACCGCCACAACCTGTTGCAGGTTCTCCTCAACCTTATCAAGAATAGCCAGCGGGCTGTGGAAGAACAGGAACGAAAGGAGATTTCCATCAGCGCGTTGTTGCAGGGTGAGCGCGTGGTTGTCCGGGTTCGGGACACCGGTCCTGGGGTTGCTGCGCCGGAGCGTCTGTTCCAGCCCTTTCAGCGCGGATCGGAGGCTAGCGGACTAGGTCTATACATCTCGCGGGCCTTTGCCAAGGCCTTCGACGCTGAGCTACGCCATGAGCCGGAACCGGCCGGATGCTGTTTTGCCCTGGACCTCTCTGCCTGTGGCCGCGAAGACCCGCAAGAAGCATCGGAGCCGAATGGACAAGATCAAGATTCTGTTGGTGGACGATCACATGCTCTTTCGGGAAGCGCTAAGCCGCTGGCTTGATGGCGAGCCTGACCTGGAGATGGCCGCGCATTGCGCTTCGGTGGCTGAAGCGACCGCCATCGTGCGCCAGAAGCCCATTGACATCGTCCTGCTCGATCACGACCTCGGCAAGGAACGCGGCTTCCAGTTCCTGACGGCTGCGCAGCAAAGCGGTGCTCGCGCTCCGGTCCTCATTGTGACGGCCGGGATGACCGATGCCGAGTCTGTCCAGGCCCTCCGCCTCGGGGCGCGGGGCATTCTGCTGAAGCAGAGCCCGCCGGCTATGCTCGCCCAGGCAATTCGCAAGGTTATGGCCGGGGAAACCTGGCTGGATCAGAGTTCTGTCCAGGCCCTCCTCGAGGCGGCAAACCGGATCGAGAGTCCCGCCCACCGCAGGCCGTTCACCGACAGGGAGAGCCAGGTGTTGCAAGGTGTATTCGAGGGTTTGAGCAACAAGGAGATCGGCGTTCGCCTCACCATCTCCGAGAGTTCGGTGAAAGCCGCCCTGCAGCAGCTGTTTCACAAAACCGGGGTGAGGACCCGCAGCCAACTCGTGCGCATCGCTCTTGAGGAGCATCATCGGCCGGGCAAATGAAGGCCGGCGGCCAGGTCGCTGTAAGGCTGTAAAGAAGAGATGGTGCGGAAGGGGGGATTCGAACCCCCACGCTCTTGACGAGCGTCAGCCCCTCAAGCTGGTGCGTCTGCCAGTTCCGCCACTTCCGCCCTGAGGGATAACCAACATTAGACTACTTCGAATCCAAGTACAACCCATTAGTTAATCAAGACCGTTCTATTTGTGTGCCGGAGCCGGAGGCTTCGGAGCAGGCGCGCTCTTGGGCGCCGTCTGGGAGGTGCTCGCGTGCTGCAGCACCGATCCGCTTCCAACCTTGCCCGCCCATACCGAAAGCGTGACCGAGGTGACGATGAAAATACCGCCCAGCACCCAGGTGGCTTTGGCCAGCGTGGAAACGGTTCCGCGCGGTCCGAAAGCCGCCTGGCTTACGCCGCCGAACGCAGCCGTGATGTCCACGTTCTCACCGCCCTGGATGAGCACAATCAGCACCAGCAGCAGGGTGACCAGGATGTGCAGCGCCATGATCAACCCGATCCAGATCGTCATACGATATTCTAGCCTCTCTGCCTAAGCTCCGGGATAATTCACCAGGGAGACGAACGATTCCAGCTTCAGGCTGGCTCCCCCGACCAGCGCGCCATCGATCTCATCCTCGGCCATCAAGCCGCCGATATTCCCGGGCTTGACGCTGCCGCCGTAGAGAATCCGCAACTGGTCCGCCGCCACTTCTCCGAACCTTGCGCCTGCAAGAGCACGCAATTGGCGATGACTCTGGGCGGCCATTTCCGGCGTGGCGGTGCGGCCGGTACCGATGGCCCACACCGGCTCGTATGCCAACATCATACGGGAAAACTCCGGGCCGGTCAATCCCGCGCAGCCGCCAGTGAACTGGCGCTCGAGCACCGCCCGGGTCTCGCCGGACTCGCGCTCGGCCAGCACTTCGCCGACGCACATGATGGGCAGGAGGCCCGCGGCCAGCGCGGCCTTGAGCTTACGATTCACGTCCTGATCGGTCTCGCCGTGATCGTGGCGGCGCTCCGAATGGCCGATGATCACGTGCGTGCAGCCCGCGTCCAGCAGCATGCGCGGCGAGATGTCGCCGGTGTGGGCCCCTTCATTGTCCCAATGGACGTCCTGGGCGGACACAGCGATGTTCGACCCGCGGGCCGCGTCGGCCGCGAAGCGCAGCGCGGTGAAGGGAGGCGCAACCACGATCTCGCAGTGCGTGACCCCGCGCACGAGCGGGGTAAGGTCGCGCACGAACGCGATCGCCTCGGCGATCGTCTTGTACATCTTCCAGTTTCCTGCTATGACGGGTCGTCTCATGGATGATCTCTCAACTAACGAGGTCAGCGGTCGGCGGTCAGCAGTCGGCAGTCAGCGGTCGCCCCGGCTGGCCAGCCCACTTCGCCCGGGCTGGCGCTGCACTTGCTTCGGGCAAAATTTCTCTGGATGCGAGATCACGCTGCTCAGCATCCTTCCGACTTCGCAGTAACCTTCGCTCAGCCGCTTGTGATTTTCTTCAGATAAGTACCCGCAGTCGCGGGTGAAATCCAGCCAAACCTGAGTCTCCGTGGCCTCCCCGTCGCAGTCAGCCAGCTTGCTGACAAACATGTTCGGGTATTGGCGCTTTCTATAGCCCTCGGCCAGATTGGCGACGACGCTGCGGGACGAGCGGCGAATCTGGCTAGTGAGTGAGAAGCGTTCGTCTTGCGGGAACGTCTTCGAGAGTTTGAATATCTCCACCGCCAGTTCGTAGGCCGCCTGATAAACGTGCGGGTCCTTATAACCTCGCGGCGTCAGTCGCTGCGACTCGCGGTGCAAAGTAGTCCGCCGGGTGTGGCCGGAGTTTTGGATGAGAACCGACATCTCTTAACCGCTTACTGTCTCCTGCTTTATGCCAACCGCCTACTGCCACCTGCCAACTGCCACCTGCCAACTGCCACCTGCCTACTGTTTCTCCGTGAGCGCCTCCACACCCGGCAGCTTCATTCCCGACAAGAATTCCAGCGACGCTCCGCCGCCTGTCGAAATGTGGCTGATCTTATCCGCGAGGCCGGCCTGCGTTACGGCCGCCACCGAATCGCCGCCACCCACGATGGAGAAGGCGCCGGCGTCTGTCGCCTTCGCCACCGCTTGCGCCACGGCCAGCGTGCCTTCCGCAAACTCCGGAATCTCGAACACGCCCATCGGTCCGTTCCACACGATCAGCCGGGCGCCGGCGATCTCGCTCGCGTAAGCGCCGCGCGTTGCCGGACCGATGTCCACGCCGAGCTTGTCGGCCGGAATGCTGCCCGCACTGACCTCGTGCGCTGCGCCGGCTTCGAGCTTCTCGGCCACCACGTGGTCCGTGGGCAGCAGCAGCCGGGTGCCCTGATGCTCCATCTGGCGCAGCAGGTCACGCGCAACCTCGAGTTTGTCCTCCTCCACGCGCGACTTGCCCATCTGAATGCCCGCGGCCTTCAAAAAGGTATACGCCATGGCGCCGCCGATCAGGATGGTGTCCGCGAGCTTGGCGAGGTTCTGGAGGAATTCGATCTTGTCCGACACTTTGGCCCCGCCGACGATCACGACGTACGGGTGCGCCGGATGCTCGGTCGCCCGGCTGAGGCTCGCGACCTCCTTTTCCATCAGCAGGCCGGCAGCGGCCGGCTGCAGGTAATGCGTGATGCCTTCGACCGAGGCGTGGGCCCGATGCGCGGAGCCGAAAGCGTCATCCACGTACAGCTCGGCGAGCGACGCGAGCTTCTGCGCGAACTCCGGGCCGTTCTTCTCTTCGTCGGGGTGGAAGCGCAGGTTCTCAAGCACCAGCACCTGGCCGTTCTCGAGCGCAGCGGCCTTTTGGGCCGCTTCGGCGCCGATGCAGTCCCCGGCGAATTCGACCGGCTTGCCCAGAAGCTCGCCGAGCCGGACTGCAGCCGGCTTCATGCTGTATTTGGGATTTGCTTTGCCCTTGGGCCGTCCGAGATGCGAGGCCAGAATCAGGCGCGCGCCGTCCTTCAGAGCGTATTCGATGGTGGGAAGCGAGGCGCGAATGCGCGTGTCGTCCGTGATCTCACCGGCGTCATTCAACGGAACGTTGTAATCGACGCGCACGAAGACGCGTTTGCCTTTCAGGTCCAAATCACGAATCGATAATTTTGCCATTTATGGGTCCTTGTCGGTTGTGCATTGTCGGTCAGTCGTCATGAGCGTGCCCTTATCCTATGAATCTTTAGCCCCGCGAAATTTGCGATGTGACCGAAGTCTTTATCGAGGGTAAAGAGAACCGCCTCGTTTTCGAGAGCGATGGTTGCGATGAGCGCGTCGATGGTGGTCAGAGTGATACCTCGCGAGCGCGCAAGTTTGGCAATCCCCGCCGCATGCCGGTATGTTTCGAAACCCAGCGGTTCAAGGAGGTCCCAGAGGCTGAGCTGACGTTCGATACGCTCTACGTCCCAACGCAATCCCTGAAGGACCTCGGTGACGATCAGACCTGTCAGGGCGACGGGTTCCGATTCGGTAAGCAGTCGCCGCAGTTCGTGGCCTCCCGGTCCCGGAGTCTTGCTGAAGAAGTCGATCCAGACGGAGCTGTCCACCAGGATCAAACCCGGTTCCTCCGAAGGGCCGTCAAGTCTCCCTTCCAGATGCCGCTGCCGAAGTACTTCAGGATCGCCTTCCGTTCTTCGGCCTTCACCAGCGAGTCAAGCGCTCGGTGGACAATCTGTCGCTTCGTCTTCAGCCTGGTCAGCTTGGCTGCCTTGCGGATCAATCCGTCGTCGATTTCGATGTTGGTTCGGCTCATGAGAGAACTATACACCATTATCTTAGGAATTGGTGTATGTGTTTCACGGAGCGTCTGCCGCCTACTGCCGACCGTCGACTGTCAACTCTCAACGGCACTCTAGAACTTCGCGGCCACGAAGTTGACGAGGTCGCGCACCCTGCAGGAGTAGCCCCACTCGTTGTCGTACCAGGCCACCACTTTCACCAGGTTGCCGTCGATCACCTTGGTGAAGCCCGCGTCAACGATCGACGAGTATGGGCAGCCCGTGTAGTCCTTCGACACCAGCTCCTCCTCGGTATAGAGCAGGATGCCCTTGAGCGGTCCTTCGGCGGCTTTCTTGAAGGCGGCGTTCACTTCTTCGCTGGTGGTTGACTTCTCGGTCAGGGCCACCAGATCCACAACCGAGACGTCGGGCGTGGGGACGCGCATGGCGTACCCGTCGAGCTTGCCCTTCAGTTCGGGCAGCACCAGGCCCACGGCCTTGGCGGCGCCGGTAGTGGTGGGGATCATGGAAAGCGCGGCCGCGCGCGCCCGCCGCAGATCCTTGTGAGGCAGATCAAGGATCTTCTGGTCGTTGGTGTAGGCGTGGATGGTGGTCATGGAGCCCTTCAGGATCTTGAAGTTCTCGTGGACCACTTTGGCGGCCGGCGCCAGGCAGTTCGTGGTGCAGGAGGCGTTTGAGATGATGTTGTGCCGGGCGGGATCGTACATGCCGTCGTTGACTCCGAGCACCAGCGTGACATCCTCGCCCTTGGCCGGGGCCGTGATGATCACCTTCTTGACCGCGCCTTTCAGGTGCTTCTTGGCGTCGTCGGCCTTGGTGAACAGGCCGGTCGATTCAATCACCACCTGGATACCGAGCGACGACCAGTCGATCTCGGCCGGGTCCTTGATCTTGAACACGCGGATGCTCTTGCCGTTCACGCGCACGGAGTCCTCGCCGTGGCTGACCTCGGCGGCAAGCGTGCCGAAGATTGAATCGTACTTGAGCAAATGGGCAAGAGTCTTGGGGTCGGTGATGTCGTTCACCGCCACGATTTCGATGTTGGGATCGGAGAGGGAAGCCCTCAGCACGTTGCGTCCGATGCGTCCGAATCCGTTGATACCTACCTTGACTGCCATGTGTCCTCCCGTTGGGCTTAACTTTAGTCTTTATGCTATGGGCTACGCGCCGTGAGGTCAACCCGCTTGCCTCACGCCGTGGTGTGCGTACGATCACGGACGGCCGCATGACCAGATTGCCGGCCGTTTTCTGCTGCGCGACTCTTGTGAAATACCCCCTAAATCGGGCCGATTTTGTGCGATTTTTGCGTCAAAGGGCGAAAATTCGAGGTCTTTTTCGAGGCTAAACCATTGGCCATCAGTAACCTATTGGCTTTCAGGGATCTAACATCTGCCGGATCAGTAACTTGATGGCTTTGGAGCGGAGGTGATTTGAAAATCATCCATATATGGTTGAATTAGAATAAGTTACTGGTACTTTAGGTTAAGTCTTGTGGTTTCAATAACCTAATGGCTTCGTTCTGAGATGCCCATTGATTTTAAAGGACATTCAGGCTTCGTTCTCAAAAAACACTTTTTTTCGAGGCTTTTTCGCTCGATAAACTGCTGGCCATGGACCCTTGATATGGGCAACGGCGAGGGCTGGGACGGCGCACCGTCCAACCGGCAGAAGGCGCGCTGGAGGCGTTATCATATCGACATTAACGCTACAGTTGAAGCCGCCAGAAGTCAACAGGAATCGCAGACAGGTCTGCGAGCGCGGGTACGGCCAGCGTTTCCGGCGTCCCGCCACGACCGGGGTGCTGGACGTCGCCGGATTCCGGCGCCGAACCCAGAAGGATGCTCCGGCAGCCCGCAGCCCGGGCGGCCTGGATGTCGCTCGCCGCGTCTCCGATCATGACGCTCGCGCCCAGATCAATCCGCCAGTCCCGCGCCGCCCGGAGCAGCAGTCCCGGCTTGGGCTTCCGGCACGGGCAGCCATCGCCCGGCCGGTGCGGGCAGTAATAGACGCCGTCGATGCGACCGCCGCGGCGCTCGAGCGCGCCCACAAACCGTTTGGTGATCTCGTGCAGAGCCCGCCGGCTCACCAGCCCTTTTCGAACGCCGGACTGGTTCGAGATCACCAGGATCGGCAGCCGCAGCCGGGCGAGATCGCGCAACGCCTGTTCCGCGCCCTCGATGAAGCGGAACTCCCGCCAGTGGGCCACGTAACCGTTGATGATGCGCTCGTTGATCACGCCGTCGCGGTCAAGAAAGATGGCGGGCCGGCGTCCCGCCGCGGGCGGCGACCGGAAGAAGTACCGGATCGCTGACCCGGGTCCGGCGTTTAGGCGGGAAGAGCGTTCATCATTCATCGTTCATTATTCATCGTTCAGGACGGCGTTCATCATTCATCATTCATCGTTCAGGATAGCGTTCATCATTCATCGTTCAGTATTCATCGTTCAAGAAAGCGTCTCCCCGAACAGTTGCGTCAGTTTTTCAAAAGCGCGGTCGGCTTGCGCCTGATTATAGACAGGGCTGTCCGGCACGGTCCAGCTATGATGCGCGCCTTCGTACACTTCGCTCTCGTACCGGCCGCCCCAGGTTTCGAGCGCCCTGTTGAGTCCGTCGATGGCCTCCTGAGGCATGCTCTTATCCTGGATGGCGTGCCCGAAATAAAGCCGCGCCTTGATGCGGGGAAGCAGCAGATGAGGGCTCGCGGGATCGTCCGTGTAGAGCCTGCCGCCGTGGAATGACGCCGCAGCCGCAATGTGTTCGGGCCGTGCCGCGGCGGTGCGCATCGCCAGGGCCCCTGAATAGCAGTAGCCGACCACGCCCATCGGGCCTGCGCTCGTGGACTCGTGTACGGCCAGAAAATCGACGAAGGCAGGGGCGTCGTGTTCCAAGGCTTCGGGCGTGAGGGGGCCGGAAAGTTCCGCGAACCGTTTTGTGGTCCGCTCGTCCCCGAGCTTCATGGGGAAATCGAACATGGGCGCATGCCCGGTGCGGTAGAAGATGTTCGGCATCAGCACCGTGTAGCCCGCGGCGGCCAGTCGCGCGGCCATCTCGCGCTGCGACGGGCGAATGCCGCCGATATCGGTCAAGAACATGACGCCAGGCAAGCGTCGTCCGTCTTCAGAATGGTACAAGATGCCGTCGGCGGTTCCATCAGGGGTGCGAATCTCGACTTCTTGTTCGGCCAAAACACCCTCCTTGGTGAACAACTATCGTTCATGCTTGATGATAGCCCAACTATTCCTGGGCCTCGAAAGTGAGGGTTTCCGGCAATTCGAGGCACAACGCGGTTGCCGTTCCTGCCCGCACTTCCTCACTACGGCTTCACCTTGAACACGACGCCGCACCCCATTTGAGCCTTACACCCGCCGTTCGTGGTTCCACCGTTCTGGGTCGTGCCGTAGAGGTAGCCGCTGAAGGACGTAACGCCCGCCAGGGGCTCTGATCCATCAGCGCCCCCGGTGAAACTGTAAAGGACGGTCTCCGCCCCGGCTGGGCTAACCTTAAATACCGCGCCGAGCTCGTAACTGCCCCCCACGACCGCGGTGCCGTAAAGGTAGCCGGTTGCGTCCCGCTTCAGGCCCGCGAAGGGCTGCCCTCCGTCCGCGCCATCGGTAAAGGTGTAAAGCACGGTCTCGTTTCCGGCTTGGTCGAGCTCAAATACCACTCCACACCCGTTCGAACTACAGGTTCCCGCGAAGTCGCCGCCAAACGGCGTTGTTCCATATAGGTTGCCGGCCGAGTCGCGGACCAGGCCCGAATGAGGGTAGGCTCCGTCCGCGCCGCCGCCGAAACTGTAGAGTACCGTTTCGTTTCCGTCTGGGCCCAAACTGAAAATCACTCCGCACCCGTTTGCGGCACAGCTGCCGCTGAAGTCTCCGCCACCCTGTGTGGTACCGTACAGGTTGTTGGCTGAGTCTCGGATCAAGTCTGAGGATGGAAACGATCCATCCGAGCCGCCCATGAAGCTATACAACACGGTCTCTTTTCCCGCACCGTTCAGCTCGAACACCACACCGCATCCGGAGCCGCCACAGGAGCCCGCGTTGCCGCCCTGAGACGTTGTGCCGAAGAGGTGACCTGAGTCTAGAATTACGCCTGCCAAGGGAATCCCTCCGTCCGACCCGCCCCTGAAGCTGTACAGGACCGTCTCTTCTCCGGCCGGGCTCACTCTGAAGACCACTCCGCACCCGCTTGCTCCGCACGAAGTCCCGGTGTTGCCTCCGCCTGCCGTTGTGCCGTATAGATTTCCCGCTGAGTTTCGGGTTAGCCCTGCGAACGGCAACCCTCCGTCCGACCCGCCGGTGAAGGTGTAGAGCACGGTTTCTTTTCCAAACTGATCCAGCTTGAACACGACTCCGAACCCATCGCCGCCCCGCTCAGTTGTGCCATACAAATTACCAGTCGAATCCACAATCAAGCCCGAAACGGGATCTTCTCCGTCCGTTCCCGCGGTAAATGTGTAAAGCACCGAGTAGCCCTGCACGGGTGGGGCCGGCGCAGACCTTGCGCTCAACAGCGGCGGCGCTACGATTCCCGCTAGGGACAGCACGACACTCACCGCCGCCTGCCGACGGCCGCGCGCGGCCCATCTGCGGGTTGCTTGTCTAGTCGTCATAAAACCTCCTTCTAAAAGGAGCTTCGCACAGAGTAAGAGCCGCTTTCGAGCAAGGAGACAAGTGCGATAGCCGCGTACGCAATGCGCGTCACTCGTGGATTTCCCTGCATTTGGCGCGCTGTGCAATTTCGGTGCTAAGGCACTCTGGGTTTGAATCCCGAACCATATTGCCGCCCGCAGGCTGCGAGGATAAAATCATAGCAGTCCGTCACAGGCTGGAGACCCGATGAAAGGACGAATCCCGATGATGCTCGTCCTGCTGGCGGCCACGCTTGCTTGGTGCAGCACCGCGCAAGCCGCGGTGCCGCAATCGAGCGCGGCCCGATGGCGCGTCGGTGCGATTCAGGCGAGCGGCTCCCAGCGCTGCAAAGAGGCCCGGATCGCTCAAGCGTCCGGTCTGAAAGCCGGGTCGATGGTCAACCTGGGTGACCTGCAGGCCGCCGCCGCGCGCCTCGCGGCTACGGGGGCCTTCGGGCACGTCGCGTTTCACTATGGCCCGGGGCCGAGTGGGATCGCGGTCACGTTTCAGGTGACCGACGCGGAACAATTCCTCGACTGCCGCTTCGCCAACTTCATCTGGTTGCCCGAGACCGAGATTCTTGCTGACCTTCGAGCGCGAGTGCCGCTGTTTGAGGGTCAGGTCTCGACTGCCGGCGAAATGGCCAATCGCATTGACCGCGCACTCGAGGCCATTCTGCGCGAGCACGGGATCACTGCCAGCGTCGACCACGAACCCTATCAGAACTCGATGGGCGCGCCCATCAGCGCCGAAGTATTCAAGGCCAACGGGCCAAGCCTCCCGGTTCGCGAGGTGGTGTTCACCGGCAATCGCGTGCTCGATTCCGCCGCCCTCGCCAAGGCCGTCCAGTTGCTGCTCGGTCACGAACACGACGAGGTGTTCGAAGAGGAGTTCTTCAAGGGAGACCCCGCCGACCTCTACTATGAACGAGGCTACCTGCGCGTAGCCTTCGGCAAGCCGCAGGCGGCGCTCATCACACCCGGCGGCACGAGCGGCCCGTTGCGAATCACCGTTCCCGTGACCGAAGGCCTGCAGTACAATTTCGGCGAGATCGCGTGGTCGGGCAACACGGCGTTTTCGCCCGAACAGCTCACGGGCCAGATCCACCTTGAGACGGGCAAACCCGCCAACGGCGTCCAACTGGATCATGATCTTGGGGACGTGGCGGAACTCTACGGCACGCGCGGGTACCTGACGGCGCACGCGGGGGCCACGCCCGCGTTCGATGATGCCTCCCGCACAGTGAATTACCAGGTCGCCGTCACCGAAGGCGATCAGTACCGCATGGGCCAGCTCGTGGTGATCGGCATCGACGGGGCGCACGCCGACATTCTTAAGCGCGATTGCAAGCTGCGGCGCGGGGATCCCTTCGACCAGACTTACTGGAAGTATTTTCTCGCGACCAATGCCAAAGACCTCCCGGCGGACGCGAGCAAATCGAAAAAGCTGACCAAGACCCAGATCCATCAGGACTCGAAGACCGTGGACGTGACTTTGACCATTGACCCTCCGGTCGCGGGAACGTCCGACGTGGTGGGTCAGATTAAAGCTCCGTGAAAAAGGCAGCCCGGTGAAGAAGGCATAGCGAATGGGATTGCTCAAAAAGGTCTTCTGGCTGGCCGTGGCGTGCCTCGGCGCGTTCGGCCTGGGCCTGATCGCCTCCGCTCGCGGCGAACCGTTGAACGCGCTGTGGCTGGTGGCGGCCGCGGCTTGCCTCTACGCGCTCGGCTACCGGTTCTACAGCCGCTTTGTGGCCTATCGCGTTCTCGGGCTCGATAGCCGCCGCGCCACGCCCGCCGAGCGCCTGGAAGACGGCCGCGATTACATTCCCACGCACAAGTGGGTGCTGTTCGGCCACCACTTCGCCGCCATCGCCGGTCCGGGTCCGCTGGTGGGACCGATTCTCGCGGCCCAGTTCGGGTATCTGCCGGGCACGCTGTGGATCGTGATCGGTGGATTGCTGGGAGGCTGCGTGCAGGACTTCGTCACCCTGTTCGCCTCCGTGCGGCGCGACGGGCGCTCGCTCACCCAGATGGCGAAATCCGAGATCAGCGAGTTCGGCGGCTGGACGGTGCTCTTTGCGGTGGTGGCGATCATGGTGATCCTGATCGCCGTGGTGGCCCTGGTGGTGGTGAATGCGCTCAAGGCGAGCCCCTGGGGCTTGTTCACCATCGCCGTGATCCTGCCCGTGGCGTTGCTGCTCGGCGTCTACCTGCGCTACCTGCGCCCCGGCCGCGTGCTCGAAGCGTCCATCCTGGGCTTCGCCCTGGTGATGGTGGCCGTGATCAGCGGGCGCTATGTGGCCGAGTCGCCGCATTGGGCGCCCTACTTCACGTGCGGCAGCGCTACGCTCGCCTGGATCATCATCGTCTACGGCTTCATTGCGTCGGTGTTGCCGGTGTGGCTGCTGCTGGCGCCGCGTGACTACCTCGCCACCTTCATCAAGCTCGGCACCATCGGGATCCTGGCCGTCGGGATTCTGCTGGCGCACCCGCCCATGCTGATGCCGGCGCTGACGCGCTTCACGGACGGCACCGGGCCGATTTTCGCGGGCAAGGTGTTTCCGTTCTGCTTCATCACCATCGCTTGCGGCGCTATTTCCGGATTTCATTCGCTCATCGCCTCCGGCACCACGCCCAAGCTCATCAGCAACGAGGCCGACGCGCGCGTGATCGGTTACGGCGGCATGATGATGGAGTCGTTCGTGGCTGTGATGGCCATGGTGGCGGCCACGGTGCTGCGGCCCGGCGTCTATTTTGCGATCAATAGTCCGGCGGGAGTGGTGGGCGCGGAAGCCGGGCGCGCCACGGCCACAATCTCCGGCTGGGGCTTTCCGGTGACCGGCGCGGAGATGGCCGATCTCGCGCATCGCGTGGGCGAGATCACGCTCTTCAACCGCACCGGCGGCGCGCCGTCGCTCGCCGTCGGCATGGCGCAGATCTTCTCGCACACGCTGGGCATGAGCGGGCTCGAGGCCATCTGGTATCACTTCGCGATCATGTTCGAGGCGCTCTTCATCCTCACGGTGCTTGATGCGGGCACGCGTGTAGGGCGGTTCATCCTGCAGGATCTGCTCGGCCGCGTGTACCGGCCGCTCGGGCGAACGAGTTCGTATCCGAGCATCATGGTGGCGAGCGCGCTGATGGTGGCGGCGTGGGGCTATTTCCTTCTCGAAGGCGTGCGCGATCCTCTGGGCGGCATCAACAGCCTGTGGCCGCTCTTCGGCATCGCCAATCAACTTCTGGCCACCATCGCTCTATGCGTCGCCACCACCATTCTGCTGAAGATGGGCAAGCAGCGGTATCTTGCGGTCACGCTCGTGCCGCTCGCCTGGCTGGTGGCGGTCACCATGACGGCCAGCTATCAGAAGGTCTGGTCGCCGGAACCGCGGCTCGGGTTTCTCGCGCACGCGCACCTGCTTCAGGATCAACTGGCGAACCAACTCGCGGCCGGCGGAGTCACGGCGGCGCGCGCCCATGACATCGGGCGGCTGATGTTCAATGACCGGCTCGACGCCACCGTCACGCTGGTTCTGGCCGCGCTCGTAGTGATGATCCTGACGGAATCGGTTCGCAACTGGCTGCTCTACGCATGGGGCCGGAAACAGCCGGTCCTGAGCGAAGCGCCGGCAGTGCTGTCGCGGCTCGGATTAACGAGTGACAAGGGGCAAGTGGCGAGTGGCGAGTGACAAGTGGCGAGCGAGAAGCGGGTACGAGTGACCAGTGACGAGCGACAACAATGGACGACGGACAACTGACAACGGACGACTGACAACGGACAACGGACTTTCCATGATCAAAACCATTTTCAGAACTCTCTGGCGTTTTCTTCTCGACGTTGCGGGCGAGAACGACTACCGCCGCTACCGCGCGCGCACGCTCGCGCGAGGCGAGACGCCGCTTGCGCCCGCCGCTTTTTATCTCGCGAGTCTGGAACAGAAGTACTCGCGGCCTAATCGCTGTTGCTGATTTTCAGTTCTTCAGTTTGTCAGCTTGTCAGTCTATCAGCGGTCAGTTGTCCGGTGTCGCCGCTTGTCACTCGGCACTTGCGGTCACTGGTTACTCTTCCCATTCCCTACTCTCGACTCCCTAACCCCCAACCCCTATCCCCCAACCCCCAACCCCTGACCCCTACTTCCCACTCGCCTCGACTTCGGCTTTGAGCACGGTGTCGAGTGACGAGATCAGGCCTTCGTGGTGGGCCCGCACCACGCCGCTCCGGTCCACGACGAACAGGGACGGAATACCGTCCACGGCGTAACCCTCGGCCACGCGCCCTTTAGCGTCGAACAGCACGGGGAAGGGAAGGTGATTGTGGCCGGCGTACGCTTTCGCGTCCCCGGCGCTGTCATCCATACTCACGGCGAGCAGTGCGACATTCCCACTCTGCTTCCGGTAGAAGTCGACCAGCATCGGCATTTCCACGATGCACGGCACGCACCAACTGGCCCAGAAGGCTACGATCACGGTCCGGCCCCGATAATCGGATAACTTGATGACATTCCCGTCGATCGCCGTAAGCTTGAAATCTGGGGCAAGCTCGCCGATGGGCTTGGCGCTGAGTTGGCCGTCCAGGGCGTAGTCGGAGGACACATGGTAGCGCCGCTCGGTGATCCAGCCGGAAAAGACGACCGCCAGGATCAGGCCGAGGGCCAGAAGAATAATCTTCCGAGGGCTCATGCCGGAGGATTCGGCCGGCCCGTTCTCGTTGGGAGGACCGCTCCCGGTGATTTGGTCAGGCGTTTCGCGGGAGTGATCCGTGGGCTTGTCCGCCGTTTCCATCATGTCCTATGCTGCCAAGGCCGGGTCGAGGATCGAAATTCGCTCATTCAGTCTCCGTCGTGGCATGAGCGGCCGGGCTGGCAATTGGCGGGTTCAGCGACCTGGCCGTCAGGGCCCAGGCAATTCTGAGTGTGCATGCACCAGAAGATACCACTGGACGATTGGCTGATGTCCCACCCCGGCTCGTCCTGATGCAGAAACAGCTCCTTCGATCGCAGGCAGCGGCAAACCTGGGCGATTGCGGTCGGTTCCATGCTCATAACGACTCCTTGTCGAACGCCACGAAAGCCAAAACGATTCTCACGCAGACTCCATGCCGGCGGCCCGCAGGATGGCGCGCTTCACGGTCACGCGAGCGAGCGTCACCTTGTAGGCGTTACGGCTGAGCGGCGTTGCCTTCGCGACGGCGGCCTTGCCGGCATCGTCGGCGACTTCGGCGCTGATCGTTTTCCCGGCGAGCGATTGTTCGGTCTCCGGCGACGGCCATGGAATCGGCGCCACCTGACCCATCACCACGCGCGCGCTCTTCACCGCGTGCCCGTTCATCTGCAGCACAACGCCGGCCGTGGCCAGCGCCCAATCGAAGTACTCCTTCTGGCGCAGTTCGTAAAACGCGCTCGGACCGGGCGACGGTGGCACCAGCACTTCGGTGATAATCTCGCCGGGCTTGAGGGCGAACTCGGAGTCGCTGTCGGTTTTGGGCGTCACGTAGAACGCGGAGATCGGCATCTCGCGCGGACCCGAAGGTCCGAGGAGGCGGAACTTCGCGCCGAACGCGATCAGCATGGGCGCAAGATTCGAGGGACTCACGAAGTACGCGGGACCGCTGTTCCCGAGGATGGCGTGATAGCGATTGTCGCCGTTCGGGACGAGCGAGTTTCCGTCTTGCATGGCCAGCAGGCCGAAGCCGGCGCGATAGTACCAGCAGCGCGGGCGCTGGCACAGGTTGCCCCCGACCGTGCCCACGTTGCGTATCTGCGGGCTGGCGGCTTTTTCGGCCGCCTGGGCGACACCCGCGTAATGCCGGCGCGTCTCCGGGTGGGTTGCCACCTCCTCAAGCGTCACCATGGCGCCGAGCCGCAATCCTTTGCCGGCTGTGTACTCGATGCCTCGCAGGTCGCGCGCCTCGCGAAGACTCACCAGGCGGTTGGGGGTTGAGACGCTGTCCTTCATGCGGGCCAGCAGATCGCTTCCGCCTGCCAGCACTTCGGCGTTGCCGCCCGCCAGCAGTTTCACGGCTTCCCGCGCGCTCGCGGGCCGGGCATATTCGAAGGTTTCCATTAGGCCATCGCTCCTTTTTCCGGACCGGCAAGCGCCGCCAGCACCTTGTCGGGCGTGATGGGGATGGTGGACACGCGCACTCCGATGGCGTTCGCGACCGCATTGGAGATCGCTGCGCCGGGCGAGACGGTCGGAGGCTCGGCCAGGCCCACAGGGCCTCGCTCGTCATAACCGGGTCCCGTCATCATGTGCACCACCAGGTCCGGGATATCGCCGATTCCGGCGAGCTTATACGCCTCCATGTTGGCGTTGAGCGCCTTGCCGGTCTGGGCGTCCACCACCCTTTCTTCGAAGAGAGCGTAGGTAATCCCCATGACCATGGCGCCGAATACCTGACTTTCGGCGGTCTTGAGATCGATCACCAGGCCGCAGTCCTGCACGGCCACCATGCGGTTCATCTTCACGATCCCGGTCTCGGTGTCCACGGAGACATCGGCGATCTGCACGCCGCCCACTCCGCTCGAGGTCAGGTTGCAATCGCCGGGATTCTTCCCCATGACCTGGACGGGCTTGGTGCCGAGCCTGGCGCAGGCCTGTTTCCAGGTGAGGGACTTTGCCGGATCACCCTTCACGCGGACGTGGCCGTCGACCGCTTCCAGTTGATCGGGCGGGACTCCGAGCCCGGGCGCCACCACTGCAAACAGCGCCTCGCGAGCGTCCACGGAGCCGCGACGCGTGGACGACGAGACGCCGCCCACGGTGGTGCTGCCGCCCGAGGCCCCGGAATACGGGTAGCGGCTGTCGCCGAGCTTTACCGTGACGGCTTCGAGCGGCAGCCCCAGGCTTTCGGCCGCCACGATGCCGATCACGGTGCGCGTGCCGACGCCGAGGTCCTGGCTGCCGAGCGCCACTTCCACGGAGCCGTCGGAATGGATGGTGACGTTGCAGGTGCTGTTGTGCCCGCGTCCGCCCCAGGTGTGGAGCGACACGCCGAGGCCGCGCTTGACCGGGCCGCTCGCTCCCTGGCCGCGCGGATGCCAATACTTGTCCCATTCGGCCAATCGCCGGGCGATGGGGAGTTCATCGAGATAGTACTTCCGCAAGCTCTCGGGCGCGAGGCCCATGTTCTTGGTCAGGAAGTCGATGGGATCCATGTTCAGCTTGGCCGCGAGATCGTCCAGCGCCCCCATGGTGAGCACGGCGGACTGGGGGTGATTCGGGGCGCGCCAGGCGCGGGCTCCGCCGGTGTTCGTCGAGACTGCCGTGTATTTGACCTTCTGGTTGGGGATATTGAACACGTAAGGCAGCGGCGGCACGCCGGCGCCGCCCACGCCGCCCGTGCCCCAGGATTCGGACTGCCACGCCGTCAGGGTGCCGTCTTTGCTGGCGGCCACCCGGATCTTGCCATAGAGCGACGGCCGGATGCCGGCGACCTGCAGCTCGGCGGCCCGCTCCAGCATGATTTTGACCGGCGCTCCGGCCGCATCGTGCGACAGCCGCGCGCACTCGATGCCCCAGCGGTCCACCTGAAACTTGCTGCCGAATCCGCCGCCCATGTACTCGCAGACCAGATCGATGCTCGCCGCCGGAATCTTCAGTACCTCGGCGTACTGCCCGGGATTGACCGATACTCCCTGAGTGGATTGCCATATCTTCAGGCTGGGTCCGTCGCTGAATTGGGTCACCTGGCCGTGAGCCTCGAGGCAGCAATGACAAATCACCGGCTGGCCGTAAAAACCCTCGCTGATGACGGCGTCGGGGTCCTGAAAGGCCTTCTCCACATCGCCCTGCTGGTCGTCTTTGGTCACCTTCGTGCGCTGGGCCTGTTCGGCCGCGGCCAGATCGGCGTCGGCGACAAAAACGGGCAAGTGCGCGTACTCGATCTTCACCTTGCGCGCGGCGTCCTCGGCGATCTCCTCGCTCACCGCGGCGATTCCCACGATCTCGTCGCCTTCCCACTGGATTTCCGTGCCGGTTTTCTGGATCACGCGGACGGCTTTGACGCCGGGCAACTTCTCGGCCTCCGAGGTGTCGATGGAGCTGATCCGCACGTGAGCGTACGGCGAGCGCACGATCTTGCCGTAGAGCAGTCCGGGCGGATTGATGTCGTAGGTGTACCGGGCGCGGCCGCTTGCCTTGGCCGGGCCGTCCACACGGCTGATGCGCTTGCCGATCAGCTTGCGCTCACTGGCCTCGGGCCAGTCGTATTTGCACGGCGTTGTCCCCATCGTTTAAGCCTCCGCCCCGCGTTTCATTGACTTCGCTGCCTGCAGCGCCGCCGCCTTCTGCCCGTGATAGGTGCCGCAACGGCACAGGTTGCCGCTGAGCGCGAGATCGACCTCGGCGGGCGTCGGATTCGGATTGTGCTTCACCAGGGCCGTCATCGCCATGACGAAGCCGGGCGTGCAGAAACCGCACTGCTGCGCGTCATTATCCACAAAAGCCTGCATCACCGGCGTGAGTTTGCCCTCCGGCGTCAGGCCCTCGATGGTGGTGATGTCGCGGCCTTCCGCCTCGATGGCCAGCATGCTGCACGCGTAAACCGTCTTCCCGTCCACCATCACGGTGCAGGCGCCGCAGGTCCCACGGTCGCAGACGCGCTTGGCGCCGGTCATGTCGAGACGGTCACGCAAAGCGTCGAGCAGGGTCACCCGGGGCTCGAGGTTCATCCGGTGGGGTTTGCCGTTGATGCGCAGCACGAACTTGGTTTCTCCCGGACCGAGCACCTCGGCCGGCGTATCGGCGGCGGCGTGCAGCAGGCCCTCCCCGGTCAGGATGCTGCCGGAAACCGCGACGCCGGCGCCGCGCAAGAAGTCGCGGCGCGAGACGACAGTTTCGGCGCGTGGCTCAGTTTGCTTGGGTTTCTTCCGCTTCATGACGGACTCCATTGGGGACGAGGGGTGAGTAGAACGCTCGGGCTGGGCGTTGACATTCGCACGCTGGGAATCTCCAAACGTCGAATCCGGTACCAAGAAAATTATAGCACCGGGTCATAGCGGCACGGGGCCCAAGTGCGCCAGATTTATGTGAAGTGAGTCCGCTTCGGGGTGGAGTTTCGTTCAACCTCGGAGAACGTTGCGTGTTAATCTGACGTTGTCCGAGGCCGAGAGTCAATTACGCGCCTTCATTAAATCGATCGAGGCCATCCTATGCGTACACAAGACATACCAGTCCCAAAGATGCGGCCATTTCATTATCAATTTGATTAAAGATGTTGACACCCGGTTGAGATTCTGCGCCTAATCTTGGATCGCTCAGAAGACACTAAACATGCACGAGTATCACTGGAGGCTTCAATGCCCGTCTTTCCTGCGCTTCGTTCGACCCCGCGTAACAAGGGAACGCTGGGGGCTAAGTGGCTCCCGGCTCTGGTCTCGGGTGCGGCGCTTGCGTTCTTCGCCGCATGTGCGCCCGCCCTTGCCCGAGGCGGGGCCCAGGCCGCACAGCCGGCTCCCAGCCGAGACGCCGGACCACGGCCCGAGGGCGATAACGCCAGCATGGCGGCTAAATTTGCCAGGTTGCCGCTGGCTTTCGAGCCCAACGTGGGTCAGACGGATGATCGCGCAAAATTCTTGGCGCGCGGCGGCGGATACACGCTTTTTCTGACGGCCGATGGCGCGGTGATTGCCCAGAATCGGGCCGAAGACGGCACTGAGACTCCACGACAGGGGTCGCACTCGCCGCGCCGCAGCGTCCTGCGAATGCGACTTATGGGCTCGCGTGGCGACCACCCTGTCGTGGGCGCTGACGAATTGCCTGGCAAAAGCAACTACTTCATTGGGAACGATCCGGCAAAATGGCGCACGAACGTGCCCACCTACGCCCAGGTGAGCTACGAAAGCGTCTATCCGGGGATCGATCTTGTTTATTACGGAAACCAGGGCCGTTTGGAGTACGACTTTGTCGTCGGGCCCGGGGCCGACCCGGATGCCATCCGCCTGGCCATCGAGGCGGGTCCAGGAGCGGCCTGGCCGCGGTCCCTGCGCCTGGATACGAGCGGGAACCTGCTGGTGAAATCCGATGCCGCCGAAGTTCGCTTCCTGAAACCAGTTGTTTATCAGATCCAGCCGTCGCATGGGAGTCAGGGCAAGGTCGCGGCGGCGGATCACGCAGCCAGAGTAACGGTCGAGGGACGCTATCGTCTGAGCCACGGCCAGGTGACATTCAAAATCGGACGGTATGACAAGACGCGGCCCCTCGTAATTGATCCTGTGCTGAGTTACTCAACCGATCTCGGTGGTAGCGGGTTTGACAAGGGTTATGGGGTGACGGTGAGCTCGATGGGCCCGATCGTCACCGGCCCGACGAACTCGACCAACTTTCCTGTCGTCGATCCCCTTCAGGGCACTAACGGTGGGGGACTCTCGGACATGTTCATATCCCAGTTTAACGCGACCGGCTCCGCTCTGATCTTCTCCACGTACCTCGGCGGCAGTGGGGACGACCAAAGCTGGGATGTCGTCCTGGACCAGAGCGGGAATATCTACGTCAGCGGGTACAGCGCATCCACCAACTTCCCCGTTACCGCGAACGCCTATCAGACCGTTTTTGTGGGCAGCGACTATGACGCGGTGCTGTCGAAGCTCAATTCCACAGGCTCCGCGCTGCTTTATTCCACGTACATCGGCTCCATCGATATCGGGCCAAACGGCGACCATATGGGACCCCACGTGGTTGTAGACTCCCTGAGCCGCGCTTATGTGGCAGGTACCACGCAGGATCCAAATTATCCTGTGACCACGAATGCGGTGCAGACTGTTTTTGGCGGGGCCAGCGATGGCTGCCTGACCATCTTGAACACTGTCGGTAGCGGCACTTCTTCCCTCTCCTACAGCACGTTCCTCGGCGGGTCGGGAGACGATGAGATCCATGGGATCGCGCTTGATTCCGCAGACAACGCGTACGTGACAGGGGCAACCTTCTCGCTCGACTTTCCCGTCACCAGTGGTGCTTATCAAACCAGTTGCAAGGTGAACAGCACCGGTGGGTGCGCAGATGTCTTCCTATCCCGGATACAGCCCTCTATTTCCGGACCCTCAGGGCTCAAGTACTCCACGTATTTTGGCGGCTCCGGCAGCGACATTGGTGTCAGTGTCGCTTTGGATTCCTTCCGGAACGCTTATGTTACGGGCGGCACCAGATCGGCTGATTTGCCCGTGACTCCTGGGGTGTTCGAACCCACGTGCACGAATTGTGCGGCGGGGCATACCTATGTGGCCAAGTTCCATCCGGCCGGTCAGGGCGCGGCCGACCTGGTTTACTCAACCTATCTTGGGGGCAGCACGAATGACCTGGTAAAACGGATTGCAGTGGATTCGGCTAATCGCGCATACGTGGCGGGCCGAACCACGTCCACCGACTATCCGACGGCACGCCCGATTCAGGCTGAGCACGCTGCCGACAACGGCAACTATGACGCCGACGTATCTGAACTGAATCCCACCGCCTCGGCGCTGGTATTTTCCACTTTCTTGGGCGGCACGGGCTTCGATACCTTCGTCGGGCTGGCGCTGGACTCGGCCGGGAACATTTATATGGCGGGCAGAACGCAGTCAATCGACTATCCAGTGACGCCTGGCGCGTTTCAGCTTACATACGCCGGCGGGGACTTCGACGCCACCTTGGGCAAAATCAGCCCCACGAACGCCGCTGGGCTTGCGGCAGGCCCCGGAGCACTCAACTTCGGGAAGCAGGCGGTCGGCACGACCAGTTCCGCCCAGGTTGTGACTGTGACCGCGGCCGGCACGCCGGCGCTCGACATTACGGGCATCGTGACGAGCGGCGATTTTGCCGAGACCAACACTTGTCAAGGGATCGTGGCGGGGGGCGCGACCTGCACCATCAGCGTCACGTTCACACCCACCACGGCAGGAACCCGCACCGGCGCCATCGCCATTACCGATAACGCCGCAGGCAGCCCGCAGAACGTCAACCTGACCGGGAGCGGGGTTCAATAAGGGATACGGGGACCCAAGGGGTCGTGGTCCGACGCCCGCCATGCGCGTACGCTTCGCCGCCGCTTCACCGAGCTGCCAGATCTTCAGCGCGAGAGCGTAGTTTGCAATTCGCACTGGAAAGACCTTCTCGTTAAGGCCGCTCGGCCGCCTGACGAGTCCGACACTTAAGGCCATCGAGCCAGGCATCAACTGGCTCTCCACCTCCTGTAGCCTAGATAGAACCTCAGACCCCGGAGGGGATGCGCCAGCCCCAGTTCCGATGGGGCGGCCATTTCATGATCGAATTCGATCAAAAAATGTTGACACCGGTCACAAATTCTGTAGCTAATCATATATTGATCAAAGGGTTTACGTGCGCGAATATCACTGGCAGCGACGGGAGGTTTCAATGCGCGTCTTTCCTGTGCTCCCTTCAACCCCGCGTAACAAGGGAACGCTGGGGGCTAAGTGGCTCCCGGCTCTGGTCTCGGGTGCGGCGCTTGCGTTCTTCGCCGCATGTGCGTCCGCCCTTGCCGGAGGCGGAGCCCAGGCTGCACAGCCGGCTCCCAGCCGAGACGCCCGACGACCACCGCTCGAGGGCGATAACGCCAGCATGGCGGCTAACTTTGCCAGGTTGCCGCTGGCTTTCGAGCCTAACGTGGGTCAGACGGATGATCGCGCAAAATTCTTGGCGCGCGGCGGCGGATACACGCTTTTTCTGACGGCCGATGGCGCGGTGATTGCCCAGAATCGGGCCGAAGACGGCGCCGAGGCACCACGACGGGGGTCACACTCGCCGCGCCGCAGCGTGCTGCGCATGCGACTTATGGGCTCGCGTGGCGACCACCCTGTCGTGGGCGCTGACGAATTGCCGGGCAAAAGCAACTACTTCATTGGGAACGATCCGGCAAAATGGCGCACGAACGTGCCCACCTACGC
>Ga0210398_10000911_pt1 | contig 31978 bp, 30 predicted proteins | sample IncBWC4OmetaG_FD_161047 | JGI IMG/M metagenome (GOLD analysis project Ga0210398, IMG submission 161047) | Forest soil microbial communities from Barre Woods Harvard Forest LTER site, Petersham, Massachusetts, United States - Inc-BW-C-4-O | ecosystem: Environmental > Terrestrial > Soil >... | reverse complement strand
CCTGGGCGGCGTTAACGGCGCTGCGGAGACTTTCTGAACATGGCTGCGACTAAAAAAATAGCAGTTTACGACACCACGCTGCGCGATGGATGTCAGTCCGAAGACGTTTCGCTAACTACTGAAGATAAAGTTGAAATCGCGCGCCGCCTCGATGACCTCGGGATCGATTATGTCGAGGGTGGATGGCCGGGTTCTAACGATCGCGACGCGGCATTTTTCATCGAGGTCAAGAAGGCGCATCTGAAGCATTCGAAGATCGCGGCCTTCGGCTCCACCCGGCGCGCCGGCGTCAGGGCTGCGCAGGATCGCAACCTGCAGTTGCTACTGAAGGCCGACACTCCCGTCGCAACGGTCGTCGGCAAGACCTGGGACCTCCACGTGCGCGAGGCGCTGCGCATCCCGCTGGAGGAAAACTTCGAGATTCTGAGCGACACCATTTCGTTTCTGAAGAAGCACGTCGATGAAGTGATCTTCGATGCTGAGCATTTCTTCGACGGCTTCCATAACAATCGCGAATACGCGATGAATTGCATCCGCACCGTGAGCGAGGCCGGCGCCGACACGATTTGTCTGTGCGATACCAACGGCGGCCGACTTCCAGGTGAAATCGAAGAGGCGGTACGCGCCGCGCTCGGCGCGGTCAAATGCCCCATCGCGATCCATTGCCATAACGATTCCGAGGTCGCCGTGGCGAACACCATCGCGGCGGTGCGCGCCGGCGCGACCCAGGTGCAGGGCACTATCAACGGCGTCGGCGAGCGCTGCGGTAACGCCAACCTCATCTCGATCATCCCCGACCTTCAGCTCAAGCTCGGCTATCAATGTGTTCCCCCCGCCAAGCTGAAGGAGCTGCACGAAGTCTCGATGCTGGTCTACGAGCTGGCGAATATCACGCCCGCGAGCCGGCAGGCATTCGTAGGCAGGTACGCCTTCGCGCATAAGGGCGGGCTGCATGTCTCGGCGATCTTGCGCAACACGAGCACCTACGAGCACATCGATCCGGCGCTGGTGGGCAACAATCGCCACGTGGTTCTATCGGAGCTCTCCGGCAAGTCCAACATCATGTACAAAAGCAAAGAGCTTGGCCTCGACGTCGATCCGAACAATGAAAAAATCGGCGACCTGCTCGAGGAAGTGAAGCGCCTCGAAAGCGAGGGCTACACCTTTGAGGGCGCCGACGCGTCATTCGAACTGCTGATGCGCCGCACCCTCGGCATGACCAGCGAACATTTCAACTTCGTCAGCTTCCGCGTTTTCGATGACAAGTGGCATGAGGACCAGGCGCCGTTCAGCGAGGCGGTGGTGATCATCGAGGGTCCCGACGGCTTGCGCTCGCGCACCTCGGCGATCGGCAATGGCCCCGTCAACGCGCTCGACTCGGCGTTGCGCAGCGCGTTGGTGCCGTACTATCCGGCGCTGGAAAACATGCGCCTCGCCGATTACAAGGTCCGCGTGCTCGACAATGGGCGCGGGACCGGGGCGCGCGTGCGGGTTCTGATCGAATCGACCGACGGCAAGAAACGATGGAGCACGGTCGGCGTGTCGGCCAACGTAGTCGAAGCGAGTTGGCAGGCGCTAGTCGATTCGGTCGAATACAAACTGCACAAGGACAACTTGAAGCCGCGCATCAAGCCGGCGTCGGCCAATGGCGACGCGAAAGGTAAAGCATCGACCAAGCGCGGAATGCAAAAGGAAACCGACGCCACGCGCGCGTAGACCTAACCCCTGGCCCCTTCCCTTGAGGAAAGGAGGACAAGAGAGAAGAGCATCATGGGTAAACTCGACAAGAAAGTTGCGGTCATAACCGGCGCGGCGAGCGGCATCGGGCGCGCCACCGCCATCAGGTTCGCGGGCGAGGGCGCCGCGATCGTCATTGCCGATCTTAATCGCGAAGGTGGCGAGGCCGCGGTGCGCGATTGCAAGGAGAACGGCGGCAACGCGGTCTTCCAGCTCACCGACGTATCGAGCGAAGAGAACATCAAGGGCGCCGTCGAACGCGCGGTCAAGGAATTCGGCCACCTGAACATCATCTACAACAATGCCGGGCTCGGCGGCGCGGTCGGACCGCTCGAGAAGACCACCGTCGAAAACTGGGATCGCAGCTTCTCGATTTTGTTGCGCGCGGTCTTCCTCGGCATCAAGCACGCAGTCCCCGAGATTCGCAAGGCGGGCGGGGGTTCGATCATCTCGACGGCTTCCATCGCCGGATTGTGTGGCACCCCGGGCCTCACCGCATACGGTGCGGCTAAGGCGGGAGTTATCAGCGTGACTAAATCGGCGGCGCTCGAATTTGCGCGAGACAAGATTCGCGTGAACTGCATATGTCCGGGGCTGATTGCCACGCCGCTGACCTACAATCGCATGCCCGGCGGTGAGGCTACCGCGACGCAGCTCTTCAAGTCCTTCCAGGCCTGGCCGCGAACCGGGCGTCCGGAGGATATCGCCGCGATGGCGCTGTTCCTCGCCAGCGACGATTCCGAATTCGTCAGCGGGCAAGCGATGGTGGTAGATGGCACCGCGACCTCGGCCCTGGCCGGCAACATCCCGCGGCCCGCAGATGCGCCGTCGATCCTCGAAGACGAATGGTCCGGCCCGTCCTTTGAAATGAAGCGCCCGTAAGAATCAAACGCAACCGACCTTCCCTTCAAGCACGGGAAGCAGCAGTCCTTCCAGCCCGCAGTTGAAGCATCGCGCATCAACTGCGGGTTTCTGTTTTTTGATTCGCGCCAAATCTGTGCGTCGCCCCCTCTCATCAGACTTGATCCACACCGATTGTCTAAGCATTAGTCGCTTGACCGCGCGACGCCTCCTTTTGATGACTGTTAGGTGTGCAATTGCTTGATGCGTAAACTGAAACGAAGGGGCCATCCTTCAAAACGCAACCGGCTTCCTGCAAAACGCAACCACCCTGATCGAAAAGCTATCGGCATCCATCAATCGATAAAATTCCTCCACCATGGCACCCGTTTTGCGCGTTGCCGACTCCAATTCGCCACAAATACGACGTGGTCTAATGGTCGCCATGGGAGGACAGATGGCAGAGCAAGCCGAACAACCAAAGATGAAAGCGACGCTAGGGCTTACCGGCGTCACCGTCAACGCGATGGCGCTGATCGCACCGGGCGCGTTCCTCTGGATTACTTTCGTAGTCCAGGCCGGCTACGCGTACCCATCTGGCATGGCGATGTGGGCGGGAATCTTTTTCGCCGTAGTGCTCGCGTACGCGACCGCGATCTCATACTCGGAGTTGGCCAAACTCTATCCCGGCGCAGGTAGCTCCTACCTCTTCGCGGAGAAGGCGTTTCTCAACACTACCAATGCCTACAAGTTCGCCCGAATCGCGAAGTTCATAACCGGATGGGCGTCGCATCTGTACTATTGGGTTTACCCGGGGGTGATGGTGGCGACCATCGGCATCATGATCGGCTACATCTTTGGGACCGTCGCTCCTAGTTACATGAACGCAGGGATTCCGGGCCCGGTGTTTATGGCGCTGGTCGCGATCATCTTCAGCTACGCCATTTCATGGATCGCGTATAGAGGTGTGGTCGGCTCCACCAATGTCAATCTCGTGATCAACATCATACAGTGGATCGCGCTGCTATTTTTCTCCGCGCTCGCGATCTCTTACCGCCTGAGTCATCCGGCCGGATCGATGGGAATGGCGCTGGACGGGACCACCAAGACGCTGAGCTACACCCTTACCGGTGACACTCCAGCCCACCCGAGCGCACTCTCGGTCCTTCTACCGCACAACTTCAACTGGATGATGCTGCAGGCGACCATCGCAATCCTGCTGCTGGTCGGATTCGAATCGATCACGTCGCTGGGCGAGGAAGCCAGAGACCCCAAGAAGGACATTCCACGCGGAGTCTTACTCTCGATCACGATCCAGTGCCTGATCATGTACCTGTTCGAATATTTCGCCGCCAACTACTTCATGAGCAACGCCTACAGCCTCGCCGACGCGAAGGGCTCGGCTGCGCCGATCGGTGACATGATGGTCATTCTCGGGAATGCGCTGCTCGGCGGACATGGGCAGGCATTCATGCTGATAGAAGCGCTGACGGTATTCCTCGCGCTGATCGGGACCACCTTGGCCTGCATTAACACCGGCGCTCGCGTCACCTACGCGATGGGACGCGACGAGGAGGTGCCCGAGCACTTCGGCCTGTTGCATGGCGAGAACCTGACGCCGCATAGCGCAATCTGGACCCTGGCGACGATCTCGGCGGTCCTCGGCGCGTTCGCCGCGCTGTTCTTCTTCTGCGGCTCTTCGGCGCCCGATGACAAGACGATGGCCACTCTGCCGCACTCCATCTGGTATGCGCTGGGGATGGGCTCCAACGCTACCTTGTCCGCGCTGCCGAACGGACTCTCGCTGGTAACGCTGATTTCCAATTTCGGAACCTTCTCGCTCTATGGTCTGACCAACGTCATCTGCATCGTGGCCTTCCGCGAGCATCACGAGTTCAGCGGCTTCAAGCACATGGTGGTGCCGGTGTTTGGCGCGCTCGCGAACTTCGCCTGTATGGCGTTCTACGTCATCGGACCGATCGAAGGACTCGGGAGCTGGAAAGAGCCGATCATCGCGGTAGTGCTGTCAGTGGTCTGGGGACTCTATGGAGCGTTCTACTTCTCACGCAACTCCAGGAAGAAGGGCAAGTCGACGCTGACGGTCAAGAGCGCGACGACTTAACCTGACCGATTGCGAAACTAACTTGAAGGCGGGCCACTATGAAAATGGTCCGCCTTCATTATTTCTGATGACCGGGAGCTTCTACTCGATGCTGTAGCGCTTGCGCTTGCGCCACAGCGTTGCCGCATTGATGCCTAGGGTGGCGGCGGCCTCATCCAGGGTCACGCTCTCATCGAGCACCCGCCGGATATGCGCGCGCTCCACCTCCTCGAGACTCCCATAATGCCGCATCCGGGCCTGCGCATCGTTGCTCTCCCGGAAAATCGCATCCGGCAGGTCTTCCGCCGCAATCACTTGACGCGGAGTGAGCAGGACGGCGCGCTCGAGCGAGTTGCGCAACTGGCGGACATTGCCCGGCCAATGGTACTTGCTGATCGCCGCCGCCGCGCCCGGCGATAGCGACAACGGGGGCCGGTGATGGCGGGCGGTCGCCGATTTCAGCATCCACTCCGCCAACGGCAGGATATCTTCACGCCGTTCCCGCAGCGGGGGAACGCGCAAGGTGATGACATTGAGGCGGTAGAAGAGGTCCTCGCGAAAATGTTGCGCGGCGACTTCGGCCTCGAGGTCCTGATTGGACGCCGCGATAATGCGCGTGTCGACCCGAATCAAGTGATTGTCGCCCAAGGGCTCGAAGTTCTGCTCTTCGATGAAACGCAAAAACTTGCTTTGCAACGGCCCCGGCAGGTCCGCGATTTCGTCGAGGAACACCGTGCCGCTATCCGCCGCCAGCAGCCGTCCCGGCTTATCCTTGGCCGCGCCGCTGAAGGAGCCGCGCACATGCCCGAACAGCTCGCTCTCCAGCAGATGCTCTGACAGCGTGGTGCAGTTGACCTCGATAAAGGGGCGATCGCGCCGCGGGCTCCATTCGTGAATCTGCCGTGCGATGAGGTTCTTGCCGGTTCCGCTCTCTCCCATCAGCAGGACCGGCGACTCGCTGAGCGCCGCCTGCAGCGCACTTTCCAGCAGATGCTCCATCGCGGGGCTATGCGACACCAGCATGGGAGCTTCCTCGATAGCGTCACGCAGGGCGCGATTCTCAGCTTGCAAGCTCTGCACCTGGAGCGCACGCTCGACGATCAGCTGGATTTGTTCGAGGGTGAACGGCTTAGTCACGTAGTCATAAGCGCCGGCCTTGATGGCCGCGACGGCGCTTTCGACCGTCGCGTAAGCCGTCATCAGGATTCCGAGGCTATCCGGATCGATTTGCCGAGCCTGGTTCAGAAGTTCCAGCCCGTCCATCTCGGCCATTTTAAAATCGGTGAGCACCAGGTCGAAATGCGAGTGGGCGAGCATCGCGCTGGCGCGCGCGCCATTTTCCGCCTCGCTGACCTGATACCCCAATGAGTCGAAAAACCGCACCAGGCTGAAGCGGATATCCTTCTCGTCGTCAACGATGAGCAGGCTAGCCATAGGGTTTACGAGCTATGGGCTGATCTAGCACATCGTCGCCAAAATTGCTTTATACGCCGTCAATGCCACCGCAAACGACCTGTGGGCGGCGCATCAATAGTGACGAATGCGCCGGCTCGTCGTTCGCGATGAGGAGCTTGACCTGATTCTCCAGCGGGAAATCGGGATGCAGGCCAGTCCTACTAACTCTGACCATTGCAGCAATTATCGCTGCTTGTGACAGTAGCCGTCTTTAGTAACAATCAGTCTCCATGCAATGCCTTGTCAGTATCTGGCATGTGCGCGGTTCCAGCACCTGCTCCGGTTCCTTGATTCGATTTCTCCTAGGCACTGCTCATGACGGGTTGGGGGACAGTGATTTTCGCTCTTGGGATTGGCGAGAAGCATGCCGCGCATTTGGGGAATGTCTTTGTGGCGCAGGCTGAAGTCTGCGCTACCAGAGATCATCAGAGGGTATGGCCGAAGTCGGAGCCCATCGAGTACTCATGCTCACCCGCTATCAGCTTTCCCGTTATAAATCGCGTGTAGGAAAAAGGTGACAGGTCGGCAATCTTCCCGGCACCGGTCATGATCAATTCCGCCATCGCTGCGCCGACGGCAGGCGCGGTCTTGAAACCTGTCCCGCTGAATCCGGCCGCAACATAAAGACCATCGATGCCGGGAATCTCATCGAGAATGGGTCGCTGATCGGGAGTGACATCGTAAATGCCCGCATGGCCGCGTACGTAGGAGGCCTCGGCGAGCGCGGGAATCCGGGCGCCGAGGCGATGGCGGACATCGTCGATGAAGTCGGCATCGTTGCCCTCGCGGAAACGGTCGGGATCGGCATCGTCGAGCTTGCGTCCACCGAGACCGGCGAGGGTCAGTTCATCCTGATTCGGGGCGTGACCGCCGCCCCCTTGGCCGTGGGGACGGAAGTAGCTGCCTGCGATAGTATCGATATAAACGAGATGGCGGAGGCTGGGCGCGCGGCGGAAGAACGCAATTTGCGCGCGCTCCGGTGTGATGGGGATTTGCGCGCCGAGCGGGTCGAGCAGGGGAGCGGTCCAGGGTCCAGTCACGAGGCATATCGCGTCGGCTTCGTGAAAACGGCCGGCAGCGTCCATCACGCCGATGGCGCGGGCCGCGCGGGTGCGTACGGAGGTGACGGCGGTATTGAGATGAAAGCGGGCGCCGGCGCGGCGGGCGGCATCAGCAAGGCTATGGGTAGTGGCAATAGGGTCAGCATAGCCGCTATGGGGTTCATAGGCGGCAAGCGCGACATCTTCAAGTGCTACATTAGGATCGATACGATGGAGCTCGTCGGGTGAGATAATATCGGTATCGACGCCGAGTCGCCGGAGCATCGCCACGTTGGCCCGTAAAGCATCGACATTCGTGTCATCAACGATGGCGGCGAACCCGGTCTCGATAAAGCCGCATTCGCCGCCGACGGCATCCTTCCAGTTCTGGAAGTATCGCAGTGACGCCAGCGCGAGGGCCGCCTCCGGCGCGAAGGTATAATGCATCCTGACGAGGGCACCCGAACGGGACGACATCCCCGCGCATACGTCACCTTTATCGAGGACGTCGACGCTCGCGCCGCTACGCGCAAGATGCATCGCCAGTGCGCATCCCACAACGCCGGCGCCGACTACTATCACGCTCATTTGGTTGGAGGATGGCATATCTTTTTCGCTGCAAGCGCGTAAGGTAACTTATCATCTTTGGAAATTTCGTGCGCCGATTTCGCATGCAACGCCGATGAGCACCTATCTCGATCATAATGCCGGTTCGCCCCCTCGCGCCGAGGCCAAGGCCGCCATCGCCCGCGTCCTCGAGGCGGGGGCCGGCAATCCCGCATCGGTGCATCGCCCGGGGCAGGCCGCGCGCCGGATGCTCGAGGCTGCCCGCGCTCAGGTCGCCGCGCTTATCGGGGCCGAGCCGCGCCAGCTCGTTTTCACCAGCGGTGGCACCGAGTCCAACAACTTCGCGATTTATGGCGCGCTCAAGGCGCTTCCTGCTCGACGCCAGATCGTCAGCTCCTCGATAGAGCACTCCTCGATTCTCGCGCCGATGGCAGATTTGGCTTCGCGCGGTTTCCCCATCATTAAGGTCGCTCCCGACCGCGAGGGCCGCTTGCCGTCTGAGCAAATCGCCGCCTCCATCGATTCCGACACGGCGCTGGTCTCGTTCGCCCTCGCCAATTCCGAAGTCGGCACCATCCAGGAGGTCAGCCCGGTGGCCGAGGCGGCATCCAGGGCCGGCGCGATTTTTCATCTCGATGCCGCGCAGGCGGTCGGGCGCATCCCGGTCAACGTCGCCGAGCTGCGCTGCGATCTGATGACCGTCAGTGGCCACAAGCTGGGCGCGCCGGCCGGGATCGGCGCGCTCTATGTTCGCGATCCCGCGCTACTCGCATCGATTCTCCTCGGTGGTCCGCAGGAGAGCGGGCTGCGCGCGGGCACGCCGAATCTCCTCGGCGCGGTCGCGTTTGGCGCCGCCGCGGCCGCCGTTACCGAGCATTTCCATGACGAGGTGTTGCGCATCTCGACGCTTTCCAACCAGCTTCTTGCCGATCTCTTCGACGCGATTCCGCGCTTGCGCCTCAACGCTCCCATTCGCGATCGGCTGCCGAACACGTTGAACCTCACGTTCCCCGAGGTGCTCGGCGAGAGCATGCTGATCGCGCTCGACCTCGAAGGGATTCACGTTTCGATGGGTTCCGCGTGCGCGGCCGGCGCGGTTGAGCCGTCGCACGTCCTGCTCGCGATGGGCCTGACGCATGACGAGGCGCGCAGCTCGCTACGCCTGAGCCTCGGGTGGGACACCACTCGCAACGACGTTGCGCGCGCCGCCAGTATTGTGCCGCGCGTGTGGCGGCGCGTTTCCGCAGCGCAGCCCGCTTCCTCCACTCAAAGTCACTGGGAGAATTTGCGGGAAAATTTGCGATGAAGCGCCGGGTTTTAGTTGCCATGTCGGGCGGCGTCGACAGCTCGGTCGCGGCCGCGATGCTCTTCGAGCAGGGCTATGATGTAGTCGGCGTCGCGCTGCGGCTTGCTCCCGATGCACCGGCGCAGCCCGCCAGGCGGCGCGGTACCTGTTGCTCGCACGATGACTTCGAGGATGCGCGGCGGGTTTCCGAGCGGATGGGCTTTCCGTTTTATATCGTCGATCTGCGCGCCGATTTCGGCGCCCGCGTCATCGGTAATTTCGTTGCGGAATATCTCGCCGGCCGCACCCCCAATCCGTGCGTGATGTGCAACCGCGAGATCAAGTTTGACCGGCTGTGGAGCCGCGCCCGCGCGCTCGACGCCGACTTCGTCGCCACCGGCCACTATGCGCGCATCTCGCGCGACGCCGCGGGCCGGTACCATCTGTTGCGGGCGGCCGATTCGACCAAGGATCAGTCCTACTTTTTGTTTACCCTCGGGCAGGCGGAACTCGCGCGCACGCTGTTCCCGCTCGGCGCGATGACCAAGACCGAAGTTCGCGCCCGCGCCCGCGCGCTCGGCCTCGCCAACGCCGACAAGCCGGAGAGCCAGGAAATTTGTTTCGTGCCCGACGGCGACTACGCGCGATTCGTCGAGCGCCTCGCGCCGGAAAGTTCGATTCGCGCGGGACATATCACCGACAGCGAGGGAAATGTTCTCGCCGACCACGCCGGCATCCATCGCTTTACCGTCGGCCAGCGCCGTGGTCTGGGAATCGCCGCGGGCGCGCCGTTTTATGTCCGCGAAATTCGGCCGGCGAGCGGCGAGGTGGTCGTCGGCAATCGCGGCGAGCTAAACTCGCGCGGCCTCATCGCTCGCGACGTCGATTTGGTCGATGCTGCAACCTTTGATGCGGCTTCCGAAGTCGAGGTGAAGATTCGCTACCGGCATCCGGCGCTTCCCGCGCGGCTGAATTTTTCCTCGCCGCGGTCCGCCGAAGTTCGCTTCCTTTCCGCCGGCCCCGCGGTCACGCCCGGCCAGGCCTGTGTATTTTATCGCGGTGATGAAGTCGTGGGCGGCGGCTTTATCGAACGGGCCATCAGGGAGTAGGCGGGCACGATGCGGTTTGCGATTTCCACTCTCGGTTGCAAGGTCAACCAATACGATTCGGCCATCATCGAGGCGCGTCTCGGCGCGCTCGGACTCGATCGCGGCGAGTTCAACGAACCCGCCGACGTCTATATCGTCAACACCTGCACCGTTACCGATCGCGCGGACAGCGAAAGCCTGCGCATTGCGCGCCGCGCGCGCAGGCTCAATCCCAATGCCCGCGTCATCATGACCGGATGTCTCGCGCAGGCGAGTCCCGAGGTTCTTGCGAAACATTCCGAGGTTGACGCGATTGTCGGCCTGGGCCGGCTCGACGATCTCGAGCGGGCGGTGATGGGAAATACGGCCGAGCGGGTGATGGTATCGAATTTGCGCAAGGAGCGTGCGCCGATCGAGCTGCGCGGGGTCACCCTGGCGGGCCATTCACGCGCGTTTCTCAAGCTCCAGGAAGGCTGCGATCAATTCTGTACTTTTTGTATCGTTCCGTTTTCACGCGGGATGTCGCGCAGCGTCGAGCCGCGCCGTATCGTGGCCGCGATCGATGAGCTTCATGCCGGCGGCTTCAAGGAAGTGATTCTCTCCGGCGTTCATCTCGGCGGTTACGGGAAGGATCTCGATCCGCCGGTCGAGCTGGCCGATCTGCTCGAGATGCTGGCCGAGCGCTCGCCAATCGATCGCATTCGCATCAGCTCGCTGGATCCCGAAGAGTTGAGCGACCGCATCATCGACATCATCGCGCAGAGCGAAAAGTTCTGCCCTCATCTTCATTTGCCACTCCAGGCCGGCGCGGATAGCACCCTGGCGCGGATGCGACGCCGCTACGACACCGCCTACTTCCGCGACCGCGTGGAGCGCGTGCTGCAGGCGATGCCCGACGTCGGGATCGGCACCGACATTATCGCGGGCTTCCCGGGCGAAACGGCGCGGAATTTTGAACGCTCGTTCAGCTTCATCGAAGAGCTGCCGCTTTCGTATTTCCATGTCTTTCCGTACTCTGTGCGCGCGGGAACCACGGCGGCCAAGCTGCCGGGCAAGGTCGCGGCCGGCGAGATCAAGCGCCGCAGCGCGATGATACGGGAACTTGGCGAGCGGAAGCGGGAGGCCTTCGCAGAAAAATTTGTCGGCAAGACACTTAAGGTACTACTAGAGGAATCAACCGAGGATGGGGAGCTCGGCGGCTATAGCCGCAACTACGTGCGGGTATTGACGCGGGGCGCGACCAGCCAGCTTAATCGAGAACTTGAGGTGGAGGCTTCGTTTGCCAAAGGCGCCCGACTGGTTGCGGAGATTGTTGAGGTTCGGGAGACGCCCGCCTTCCGCGCCGCAGCCGCAATCTCCTGAAAGCGCCGCCGCGGAACTGGAACGCAGACTGGGATATTCTTTTGCCCGTCCCGAGCTGCTGACGATCGCGCTTACTCATCCCAGCGCCGCGGTCGGTTCTGACGTTCATTACGAACGCCTCGAATTTCTTGGCGATGCGGTTTTAGACCTCGCGATCGCCGACATGCTGATGCGGCGTTTTCCCGAGGCCAAGGAAGGGCCGCTCTCCAAGCAACGCGCCTCGATCGTCAATGGACGCACCCTGGCTCTCAAGGCGCAATCCATCGAGCTGGGCGAACGCCTCAAGCTGGGCAAGGGCGAGGAGAAAAGCGGCGGGCGCGATAAAATTTCCATTCTCGCCGCCGCCTTCGAGGCCGTGGTCGGTGCGATTTATACCGATGGTGGGCTCGCGCCGGCCCAGCGTGTGGTAGAGTCATTGTTCGTCGATGACATCGGAGGGCCAACCGCGGAGCGCGATTACAAGACCGAGCTCCAGGAAGTTGCTTATCGCCGTTATCGCGCGCAGCCGGTCTATGAACTGGTAGCAGCGAGCGGCCCCGACCACGCGAAACGATTTACCACTCGCATCCGAATCGCGGGCAAGGAATTGGGCATCGGCGAGGGTGGCAGCAAGAAGCAAAGCGAACAGGCGGCGGCGCGGACCGCGATGACGCTGATCGAACAGGAAATTCGTGAACGAAGAACATAATCATCGCGCCGGATTCGTCGTCCTCGGCGGGCGCTCGAACGTCGGAAAATCTACCCTGGTCAATCATATCGTCGGGCATAAGGTCGCGATCGTCACGCCCAAGCCGCAAACCACGCGCCGCAAAGTGATGGGCATCCGCAGCGATCCCGATGCGCAGATAATCTTTATCGATACGCCTGGCATTCATGACTCACCCAAGATGCTCAATCGCCGCATGGTCCAAACCGCGCGGCAGACCCTCGCCGATGCCGAAGTCGTCATGGGCGTGATCGAGGCGGCCGATCGCGCGAGTGCCGCCGACCATGCTTTCCTCGAAGAGTTGCGCGCGCTCAATCGGCCCAAGCTGTTGGTCATCAACAAGATCGACCTGATGGCGCGGGTGCGGCTGCTTCCCATCCTCGAAGAATGCGCGCGCGAGCTGCCCGGGATCGAGATCGTGCCGGTCAGCGCCAAGAACGGCGAAAATATCGACGAGCTGGTGCGCACCCTCAAATCGATGCTGCCGGAGGGTCCCGCGCTCATGTCGGAAGAGGAATACACCGACCAGACCGAGCGCACCCTCGCCGAAGAAATTGTGCGCGAGAAACTTTTCCTCAAACTGGAGCGCGAGATTCCGTTTTCGACCGCAGTTACGGTCGAGGCATTCAGCGAGGACGAAGAAAAAAAGCTCATCAAGATCGCCGCGACCATCATTGTCGATCGCGAATCGCACAAGGGAATCGTGATCGGCGCCGGCGGCCGCATGCTCAAGGAAGTCGGCACCGCCGCGCGCATCGAGCTCGAAGAGATCCTCGGCTGGAAGGTTTTCCTCGAGCTGCTGGTGAAGGTCGATCGCGACTGGACCCGCAATCCGCGCAAGCTCCAGGAAATGGGACTGTAGGTCGATGCCACGCGCTGCAAAATCAGACTCGCGCCCGGGCGCAATCTCGGCCGCGCTGGCGCAGGGATTGCCGACCGTGGTGCTGGCGGGCCGCGTCAATGCCGGCAAGTCGACGCTGTTCAATCGCATCGCAGCGGGGGCGCGCGCCATCACCAGCTCGATTCCGGGAACGACGCGCGACCTGAACTTCGCGCGCACCTCGTATGATGATCGCGACTTCGTCCTTATAGATAGCGGCGGGCTCGAACTGGGCGGACGCGAGCGGATGTCGGAGCGCGTGGTGCGCGAGGCGCTCGCGGCAGTGGGGATGGCGGACCTCGTGGTGATGCTGTTCGACGGGCGCGCGGGTTTCAGCGAGGCCGACCAGGAAGCGCTCGCGCTGATTCGCGACACCGGGTGTCCACTGATCATCGCGGTCAACAAGATCGATCAGCGCGGACAGGAAGCGTCGGCGTCGGAGTTTTATGCCGCGGGCGCGGAAAAGATTTTCTTCCTGTCCTCGGCGCATGGAAACGGGGTGGGCGAGCTGCTCGAGGAAATCGCCTCGCGCTTGCCTGCGAAAGAACCCCAAAGCGCCGAACGCCCGGATTTGAAAATCGCGCTCATCGGCCGACCCAACGTGGGCAAGTCGTCGCTGCTCAACCGGCTCGCCGGAATCGAGCGCTCGATCGTCGATGCCACTCCGGGCACTACGCGCGATGCCATCGACGCGCCGCTCGACTACAAAGGCAAGCGACTCCTGCTCATCGATACCGCGGGAATCCGGCGCAGACCGCGAGTGGAGGGTGAACTCGAGCAGGCCTCGGTGGGGCGCGCGATCGAGGTGATTCGCCGTGCCGATGTCTTGCTGCTCGTCATCGATGCCACCGAAGGTATTACCGATCAGGACGCGCGGCTGGCGCATCTCGTCGATACCAATGATCGCGCGATGGTGCTGGTCTGCAACAAATGGGACGCGGCGGCGAAGGAGGGTGGTAAGATTGCCGCGTTCATTCGCGACGCGCACCATCGCTTTCCGTTCCTCGAATATGCGGCGATCGTGTTTACCTCGGCGCTCACCGGCGACGGCGTGAACGATATCATTCCAGCGGCGCTGGCGGCCGGTGAATCATGGCGCGCGACCTACCAGACCTCGATGCTCAATCAGATCCTCGCGAGCGCGAGCAACGCGATGGATCCGCCGATAGTGGATCGCAAGCGGCTCAACCTGATGTATGTCACGCAGATCGACAGCTCGCCGCCACGGCTGGCGTTCTTCTCGAATTTCGATCGCGATATCCCCGCGCACTATATCCGGTTCCTTGAGACGCGATTTCGCAAGGCGCTGCATATCGTGGGAAGCCCCCTGCGCATGCAGTTCCGCAAAACCGGGCGGACGCCGGAGCGCCGTCCGCGTAGCAAACCCGAAGGCCGGAACGTGCGGGGAAGTCGAGCCTAGCGCATTGTTGAAAGGTCGCGGGCGGCGGTGTTTTTACCCCGGTGCCGGTCCGCTATACTGGCAGCTTCATCGTGATTCTCATTTTAGATTTCGGCAGTCAGTACACCCAGTTGATCGCGCGACGGGTGCGCGAAGCCAACGTGTACTGCGAAATCCACCCGTTCAATTTTCCGCTCGCGAAAATTCGCGCGCTGCAACCGCGCGGCATCATCCTGTCGGGCGGCCCTGCGAGCCTTTACGACGAGAACGCGCCCGACCTCGATCCCGAGGTGCTCAAGACCGGCGCGCCGATTCTCGGCATTTGCTACGGCATGTACGTGGTCGCGACGCATCTGGGCGCGAAAACGCCGCCCGCGACGGCCAAGGAGTACGGTCCCGCATCATTGCAAATCGACGCGCAGGACCCGCTGTTCGAGGGCCTCGAAGGGCAGGAGCATCGCGTCTGGATGAGTCACGGCGACCGTGTCGAGTCGCTTCCCGCGACGCTCCGCTCGATCGCGCATACCGCGAACGCACCATGCGCGGCCGTGCGCAGCGAGGACGGCAAAATTCGCGGCATCCAGTTCCATCCGGAGGTGGTCCATACGCCGTGCGGCTCGCAGGTGTTGCGTAACTTCGTGCTGAGGATTTGCGGCGAGCCCGGCGACTGGACCATGGCGAACTTCATCGAGACCAAGGTCGCCGAGATTCGCGAGAAGGTCGGCGCGTCGGACAAGGTGCTGCTCGGGCTCTCGGGCGGCGTCGATTCGTCAGTCGCGGCGGCGCTGATTCATCGCGCGATTGGCGATCGCCTCAAATGCGTGTTCGTCGACAATGGCGTGCTGCGCGCGGGCGAGCGCGAGCGCATGGAAAAAATTTTCGCGGGGCAGCTCGGCATCGCACTCAGCATCAGCGACGCGTCGGAGCTTTTTCTCGAGCGCCTTAAGGACGTCCTCGATCCGGAGCAGAAGCGCCGCATCATCGGGCACACCTTCATCGATGTGTTCGAGTCCGAGGAAGTGGTGCGCGGCGCGAAATTTTTGGGGCAGGGCACACTATATCCCGATGTCATCGAATCGGTTTCGTTCAAGGGTCCGTCGGCCGTCATCAAGAGCCACCACAACGTCGGTGGGTTACCCGACCGGATGAAGCTCGAGCTGATCGAACCATTGCGCGAGCTGTTCAAAGATGAGGTCCGCGAGCTCGGGCGCAAGCTGGGGCTGCCGAGCGAAATCGTCGATCGCGAGCCGTTCCCCGGACCGGGCCTGGCGGTGAGAATCGTCGGCGAGGTCACTCGCGAGCGCGTGGAATTGCTGCGTCGCGCCGACCAGGTCGTGATGGAGGAATTTGCGTCATCCGGTATAGGCACGAATTTGTGGCAGGCTTTCGCGGTCCTGCTACCGCTCAAGACGGTGGGCGTGATGGGCGACGGGCGCAGCTACGAAAGCGTCATTGCGATTCGCGCGGTGGAATCGCAGGACGGCATGACTGCCGATTGGGCGCGCCTCGATCCTGCATTCCTCGCGCGCGTCTCGAGCCGCATCACCAACGAAATTCGCGGCGTCAATCGCGTGGTGTACGACATCACCTCGAAACCACCTGCCACGATTGAATGGGAGTAAGCTGTGACCGTTCGCACCCGCTTCGCGCCGAGCCCGACCGGCTCGCTGCACATCGGCAACGTCCGCTCGGGGTTGTTCGCCTACCTGTACGCGCGCCATAACAAGGGCGCTTTCATCCTGCGCATCGATGACACCGACCAGGAGCGCTCCACCAAGGCATCGCTCGACGAGATTCTGGTTGACCTCAAGTGGCTCGGCATGGAGTGGGACGAGGGTCCGCCTGATCCGCGTTACTTCGAGTCCAATCGGATGGATCGCTATTTCGCGGCGGCGCGCCAACTGCTTCGCGAGGGCAAGGCGTATCCATGCTACTGCACCCCCGAGGAGCTTGACGCGAAGCGCAAGGCCGCCGAGCGCGAGCATCGCAAGCCTGGCTACGACGGCACCTGTCGCAACCAGCCGTTCGACCCCAATATCGAACTGCCGGATCGCAAGGCGGGCCGCAACTATGTGATCCGTTTTCGCTCGCCCAACGAAGGCCAGACCGTGTACGAAGATCTCATTCGCGGGCGTGCGGTGTTTGAGAATTCCGAGCTCGACGACCTCGTCATTCTGCGCTCCGATGGCAGCCCGACCTACAACTTCTGCACCGTCCTCGATGAGGTCGACCTCAACATCACGCACGTAGTGCGCGGCGACGATCACGTGCCCAACACACCGCGTCAGATCCAGATCTTTCGCGCGCTCGGCTACCAACCGCCCGCCTTCGCGCATCTGCCGCAGGTGATGGGTCCCGACGGCGGCAAGCTGTCGAAGCGCCATGGCGCGACCTCGGTCAGCGCGTATCGCGAGATGGGATATTTCCCCGAGGCGGTGGTGAACTACCTCGCGCGGCTGGGCTGGTCGCATGGCGATCAGGAAATTTTCTCCAAGCCGGAGCTCATCGATTATTTCGGCTTCGATGCGTGCGGAACTTCGGCCGGCATTTTCAACGCCGAGAAGTTGCTGTGGCTGAATTTCCATTACCTGAAGGAGCGCCCGAATACACGGCTGGCGGAGGAGATCAAACCATTTATCGCGAAGGCCGGTTATTCGATCCCAGGCGACGATGCGTGGCTTGAAAAGATGGTCGCGACGCTCAAGGAACGCGCCAAAACTCTCGTCGAGCTGGTCGACTTCGCGAAATTTTACCTTCGCGATGACATCGATATCGATGCGAAGGCAGCCGCGAAATTTCTGAAGCCCGAGGTCAAGGAGCAATTGCTCGCGCTCGCCGATGAACTCGACAAGCTCGGAGGCGATTTCTCGGAGACCTCGATCCAGCGCGTCTTCGAGGAAGTGCTCGCCCGCTTCAGTATGAAGCTCGGCCAGCTCGCACAGCCGGTGCGCGTCGCGTTGACCGGCGGTACCGTCAGTCCCGGAATCTACGAGGTCATCGCCGTGCTCGGCCGCGCGCGGACGGTCACGCGGCTGCGCAAAGCCGTCGCGCAAATCGGCTAACTATTTCCTCGCCGGCAGTACGAGGATCTGGCCATTCATCTCAGGCTGATGGACCGCGCAGAAGAACGGGAACACGCCTTGCTGGTGAAAATTGAACACCCACGAATTCTTCGAGAGCGGTAGAAATTTCACGTGCATCAAAACATTGAGCCCCGGGTCGGCGAGCATGAAATCGTGCTCGTCGTCAGGCTGTAGATTCCAGAAGGTAAGCCGCGTCGGTTCATCCTGGTGCACCGCGATGAACGAAGGCGCGAAGGCATAGACCTCGCCGAATTTTGCGATGGTTTCCTTCGGCCCGGTTTCTTTTACTGCGACTGCTTCGGTCAGCACGATGATTTCGGCCTGCGCTTCGCCGGTGGCCGACACGCTGATGGTCCGCGCTTGCGCCTTGCCCGGCAGGTAATAGTTGTTTTTCTCGCGCTCGGTCGGCGATGCGGCGCACGCGCCGGCGGCATGGAGCAGCATCAAAACCGCGAGCAACCCGGATAACCTCGCGGGGATTCTCGACCAAACCGTCGACGCGGAGTATTTTGGAGTCATGAGCAGCATCCTTATTCCATATGTGGTGGAGCAGACCGGCCGTGGCGAGCGATCCTACGATATCTATTCGCGCTTGCTGAAGGATCGGATCGTTTTTCTCGGCGGCCAGGTGACTGATGACCTGGCCAACGTGATCACGGCGCAGCTTCTTTTTCTCGAGTCCGAAGACCCGGAGAAAGAGATCAACATGTACATAAATTCGCCTGGCGGTTCAGTGACGGCCGGACTCGCGATCTACGACACCATGCAATTCGTGAAGCCTCCGGTATCGACGCTATGCTGCGGTCAGGCCGCCAGCATGGGGTCGTTTCTGCTGGCCGCGGGCGCCAAGGGTCGCCGCTATGCGCTGCCGCACGCGCGCATTCTGATCCATCAGCTTTCGGGTGGATTTGAAGGGCAGGCGGCCGATATCGAAATCCAGGCGCGCGAGGCGCTGCGGCAGAAGGAAATCCTCAATGATGTGCTGGCGCGCCATACCGGCAAGACCATCAAGCAAATCGAGAAGGATACCGATCGCGACAACTTCATGAGCGCGGCGCAGGCGGTCGAGTATGGTCTGATCGATGAGGTCATCACCGGGCGCAATGTCAAAGTGGTGACGCCCTGATTCTTTGTGGGATTGTCTCACCGGCGCGGCGCTTCCGCCGCGCCTTTTTTCTTTGATGCGCTCTGCGTATGCTTCGACGAGAGTCATGATCAGCGCCGACGAAGCTTTACGAATTGTCCTCGAAAATGTAACCCCGCTCGGCTTCGAGCGTGTGACGATTCTCGCCGGTCTCGGCCGCGTCCTGGCCGAGGAGATCCGCTCCCCGCGCGACATTCCCGGATTCGATAACTCCGCGATGGATGGCTACGCGGTGCGCGCCGCCGACATCGCCACTGCGAGTGAATCCCATCCAGTGTCGCTCAAGGTTATCGAAACCGTTGGCGCCGGAACCATGCCGACCCTGCGGGTGGAGCCGGGTACCGCGATCCGAACCATGACCGGTGCGCCGATTGCCGCGGGCGCCGACGCCATCATTCAGGTCGAGCGCACGCGCGGCGCCGATTCGAAAGTCGAGATCCTCATGTCGGCCGAGCCGCGCGCGTTCATCCGCCCGCGTGGCGAGGACCTTCGCGCCGGCGAGTTGCTGATGTCCACCGGCAAAGTCCTGACGGCGTCCGACCTGGGAATGCTCGCCTCGCTCAATCGCTCGATGATCGACGTTTACCGCAGACCGCAAGTGGCGATCGTCGCCACCGGCGACGAGCTGGTCGATGTCGATCAAGTCCCGACCGGCGCGCAGATCGTGAATTCCAGCGCCTATGCGCTCGCCGGAGCGATTGCCGAGGCGGGCGCGGATCCAACAATTTTAAAAATCGCGCGCGACACTATCGAGGACACTCGCGACCGCCTCTCCGAGGCGACGCGCTTCGATGTGGTGTTTTCCACCGGCGGTGTTTCGGCCGGCGACTTCGATCATGTCAAAGGCGTGATGGACGAGCTCGGCATGCGCGTGCTGTTTCATGGCGTCGCGCAGCGCCCCGGGCGGCCGCTCAAATTCGGGATCATGGGCCAGCGTCCGGTCTTTGGATTGCCGGGAAATCCGGTTTCGACGATGGTCTGCTTCTATCTCTACGCGCGACCCGCGCTGCGAAAGATGGGCGGCCATCCAACGCTGGGCCTGCCGCGCGTCCCGGTCGTCTGCGCCGCCGATATCAAGGTCGCCGCCAACCTGACGGAGTTCGTGCGGGTGCGATTGGAGCGAAAAGACGGCGAAATCTACGCCTCGCCCACCGGTAATCAGGGCTCCGGAATCCTCAGCTCGCTGTCGCGCGCGGATGCATTGCTAATCGGTCCCGCGAAAGAAAATCTACTCAAGGCCGGAAGCGAGGCGATGGTGCTGCTACTGGATCCTCATGCGGCGACCGACGAAGAGGCATTCTTTGAGGCGCGATGAGTCCACATATATTGGACGACAATGGCTACGATTGCGCCGAAAATCGCGGCAGCGACCAGCGCCCACACCAATCGAATCTGAAGACTCAGCAGCGGAGCATAGAAGACATAGACCGGCGGCTCGTTGTGATTCTCCCAAATGATGGAAGCCAGCCAGATCAGGAAAATCGTGCTGATGATGAAGCGCGGAGTTTTGACAAAAGCCGGCATCGACCACTTCCCTCCAACCTGCGGATGCCCCAAGCTTGGCGATGGAGATTGGTAGTGTCAACGCAGCGGTCGGCCTTCAGCGCAACGCCTTCGTCATAAACGATGACCATTCGAGTTGGACAGGGTTTCGATTTCCATCCGCTCCTCGAGGGACGCAAGCTGATCCTCGCGGGCGTCGAGGTTCCTTATGAGCGCGGTCTGGGCGGGCATTCGGATGCCGACGTCGCGGCGCATGCGCTCGCCAACGCGATCCTCGGCGCGCTAGGCGAGGGCGACCTCGGCCGTCATTTTCCCGATGGCGATCCGCGCTACAAGGACGCCAACAGCATCCAACTGCTTGCGGCCGTGTGGAAACTCGCGGGCGACCGCGGCTTCAAGCTGTGCAATGCCGATGTGACGATTTTCGCGCAACAGCCGAAACTCGCGCCCTACCTGGTCGAGATGCGCGTCAACCTCGCGCGCACGCTCGGCGCCGATGCGAAGCTGCTCAACCTGAAGGCCTCCAGTCCGGAGGGCCTCGGCGCGCTGGGCCGTGGCGACGGCATGGCAGCGGCTGCGATCGTCGTGATCGAATCGTAGAATCCACGTCATTCGTTGTTGCAACCTTGCTTGACAACCTGGAACCCGACGGTTACATGTTTTAGCGATGTCGATAGATCGAACGATGGTCGCACTGGGAGACTCCACTCGCAGAGAACTGTTGCGCCGGCTGGCGCAAAAACCGTGTCGGGCCGGCGAGTTGGCACACGGATTTGCAATTAGCCGTCCCGCCGTCGTCAAGCATACGCGGATGCTGGGAAAGGCGGGCCTTATCAAGGCGAAAAAAGTGGGGCGCGAGCGCATCTACGAACTCGCACCCGCCGGCCGCGCGCAAGTCGAGGCGCTGATCAAGAAGCTCGAGGAAGTCGGCGCGTTCTGGGAATCCGCGCTGGGCGCCTTCAAACGCTACCTGGAAGAGAATCGATAACGATTCGCGACTGGCTGTGGACGCGCGTCACAGATCGTCGCCGCCCGAGGAATCCTCCCCGCCGTCATCGAGGCCGCCGCCGCGCTCGATCTCTTCGATTGCCTGGTCCATTTCAGGACCGCCCATATCGTCGCCCATTTCCTTGCCCAGCTTGCGCATGACCTTGGCGACGCTTTTGGGATCGTTTTCGTCGAGGCCGCCGAAGGTGGACGGATCACTGAGCGCCTCCAGCCGCGCCTCCTCGGACCTCGGCATGGCGAAGCGCGACATCAGACGCGCGAGCTTGTCACTTCCGCAATGTTTGCACACCGCCTCAACCTTCTCGCTGATGCGCATGGTGAGAATGCTGCTGCGCCGATGACACTTGCCACACTCATATTCATAGATCGGCATCGCGATGAATCTCCCGTGATGGTGATCCCTGCTAACGTTTAACGAAATGCGGCAGCACCTCGGATGCGAACAGCTCAAGTGAATGCCGCGACTGTTCGTGGGTCAAACCGCCCCACGCGAACGATAATACCAGATAGTTAGTCCCACTCTCCTCGAAGTAGGCCGCGATTTTATCCCGCGCCGTCTTCGGCGAACCGACAATAGCGGCATCAGCGCCACGCGCGCGCAGCAGGTCGTCGGTAAACAACGTCGGCACCGAGCCGAAATCGCGCCAGAGCTTGGTGATGTTCCGGTAGTAAACCCGATACGCGGGGATAGCGATTTCCTCGGCCTGGCGGTCCGTATCGGCTACCAAGAAATGGCGTACCGCGCCAATCTTCGGCTCCTTGATTTGCGGGTTGAGGTCGTCGGGACTGTCGCGAAATTGGTCGAGCAACTGGCGATATGCGGCCGCCGTCCCTTTGACGATCGCGTTGGGACCGCCGGTCACGATCTGCATCCGATGACGCGCGGCAAACGCGAGCCCGTCCGGGGTCGAGGCGGCATACCAGAACGGAGGATTCGGTTGCTGCTGCGATGCGACCTCGATCGGCGCACCGGCGAATTTATAGCGCTCGCCGCGATGCGAAATCTTCCGCGTGCGCAGTCCCTTGACGATCACTTTGAGCGATTCCTCGAAAATTTCCCGCGACTCAAGAAAGCTCACGCCGAAATGCGCGAGCTCATAAGGCGAGATGCCGCGCCCCACACCCACTTCGAGGCGTCCGCCGCTCAATTGATCGAGCATGCAAATTTCCTCGACCAGCCGCATCGGATGGTAAAGGGGGAGCAGATACACCAACGGGCCCATGTGGATGCGGCGGGTGCGCGTAGCGACCGCACTGAGGAAAATATTCGGCGAGGGGCCCATCCCGAGGGGCGTCGCATGATGCTCGGCGAGGTGGTAGCAGAAAATCCCGGCGCGATCCGCCACCTCGAGCAGCTGCAGACGCTCCTGGTAAAGTTGCTCCAGCGCGACCTCGCCCCGTTCCAGGTGGTCGAAAATTCCAAATGCGACATCCATGGAGGTGGCCTCCTCAGGCGGTAATTCCGAATAAAGTTTTCGCGTTGGCTGCCAGCGCCTGCACGATCGCCTCAATCGAATTGCCGCGGATCCTCGCGATTGCAGATATCACATCGGCGATGAAATTGGGCTCGGTCGGCTGGCCTTCGAATGCGCCGCCATACGGCCACGGTCCATCCGTTTCCACCATCATCTGCTGGAGCGGGACCATCCTGGCGAGATCCTGATCCCGCTCCCGGTAAGTGACCTCGGGCGTCAGCGAAATAAAATAGCCAGCCTTGAGAATCGCGCGAGTAGTCGCCTTATCCGACTTATGCCAGTGGAAAACCGCGCGGCGTACTTGCGCCGCCGTTACGATCTTGAGGGCCTCGCCGGCCCTCTGATGAGGGCAATGAAGGATCAGCGCGAGATCCAATTCAGCCGCGAGGTGCGCGAAGCGTTGGAGGATTTTGCGCCCGCGGTCGATGACGTCCTCGCGATGCGCCGGCGCGCCGTACCAGGGCAGGCCGACCTCGCCAATCGCGCAAATTTCCTCGCGATGCGTCGTGGCCATCGAAAGTGTCGCCGCGAGGTCGTCGCCGGTGAGCTCGAAGCGCTCCGGATGAAACCCGATCGCCGCGTGTACGAAGTCAGGATAAGCGCGCGCCAGTTCCAGGACCCGTCGCCTCGATGCCGGGGTGATGCCCGGCGCGACCACCGCGGTCACACCGGCGTCACGCGCGCGCTTGATTAGCCCGGCCACGTCAGCATACTGGTCAGCGTCGAGATGAAGGTGGCTATCGATCATATCTGGCATATCGGGCATATCTGCGTGCGTTACCATGGCGCCTGGTTGGCGATTTTTCGTATAACACACATCGGCGCGGTTGGTCTCTGATGCACGAGCTGCGCGCGATGTGGCGCAACACCCGGATGATCGTGCTGTGCGCGATTTCGGCGGCGCTCTATGCCGCCATCCTGGTGCCCTTCAAGGTGGTGCCGCTGATTCCCGGCGTGACGGAGCTGCGTCCCGCCAATGCGATTCCGGTGGTCTGTTCTTTTCTGTTTGGCCCCGCGGCGGCATGGGGTTCCGCGATCGGCAACATGATCGGGGATTTTTTCGGCGGCGTGTCGCCGGGCGATTCGTTCGGATTTATCGGCAACCTCGCCTATGGCTACATTCCCTACAAAGTGTGGAGCGTGATCGCGGCGCGCCACAGCCCGGTCGAGCGGTCGGGGCGCGCGATCGTCGCTTATGTGTTCGTCTGCATTCTCGCCAGCGTACTGTGCGCGGACTTCATTGGCTTCGGCGACAACGCGCTTGCGATCCGACCCTTCTACCTGCTGGGAAACGTCGTCATCCTGAACAACCTGGCCGCTGCGCTGGTGCTGTCGCCGTTCATTCTGGCAGCGGTTTATCCGCGCGTCGCGCGCGGAAAAATGCTCTATAAAGACGTGATGCCGGAATTGAAAAGCGCTCCCCGGGGGCAAAGTTTCGCGGGGCTCGCGATGCTGATGGTCGGTGAAGCGGGCGCCTGGGCCTCGGGAAATTTACTCTCCACCGGCCGTTGGGTGCCGCACTTTTTGCCTGCCTGGATTGCCGCCGCTCCGTACGACAAATCAATCATGCTGGTCACCGGACCTTTTCTCCTGCTTGCCGTCGCAGGGCTGGCGCTGCTGTGAAAATCGAAACGCCCATCATCGGCGGCCCGTCCGCGAGTGGAATCGACGAACCGGCTGTGCGCATCGAGGAGCTGACCTTCACCTATGCCGGCGGGCGCGAACCCGCATTGCGTGGCATCAATGCGAGTCAGCGTGTCGGAGAGATGATCGGCGTCATGGGCGCCTCAGGCGCGGGAAAATCGACGCTCGCGAAAGTGCTCAACCGGATCATCCCGGAGCTGGAGGGGGGCGAATTCGCGGGCGTGGTGATGCTCGGCGGCCGTTCGATAGCACAGGCCCAGGTGCGTGATCTCGCGGGCGAAGTCGGAATGGTTTTCCAGGATTTCGAGTCGCAGCTTTTCTCGACCACCGTTGCCCATGAGGTCGCCTTCGCGATGGAACGAGTCGGGATGCCGCGCGAGGAGATCCTGGCGCGGCTCGCACCCGCGCTCGACGCGGTCGGACTGCGGGGCTTCGAGGAGCGCGATCCAACGACGCTGTCGGGCGGGCAGAAGCAGCGCCTCGCGATCGCGTCGGTGCTGGCGCTGCGGCCGCGCGTCGTCGTCCTCGATGAGCCGACCACCGATCTCGATCCCCAGGGCCGGGCGGAAGTGTTCGCGCTCATTCGCCAGTTGCGCCAGGAGGGCATCAGTCTCATCGTCATCGAGCACGAGGCGGAAGAACTTCGCCAGTGCGATCGCATCATCATTCTGCGCGACGGCGCAATTGTCGCGGAGGGGACGCCTGCGATGGTAATGCCGCAGGTCGAGTTGTTGGAAGAATGCGGCGTCAATGCGCCGAGTCTCGATCGCGTCGCCCGCATGCTGGGCATCGCGCGTCACCCCGGAAGCGTCGCCGACGCAGAGGAGCACATCCGTAAGATGCTGCCTCGAACTCCTCCGAGCGATGCGGTTTCCGGTCGCGAGGTCGGCGCGCTGGTGGAATCGAAGCCAATTCTCGAAATCGAGGCGGTGCGCTTCGGCTATCCCGAGGGGCCGCGCGTGCTCGACGATATTTCGCTCACTATCAGGGCGGGTGAGTTTGTAGCGATCGTGGGGCAGAACGGCTCCGGCAAGACCACCCTCGCGAAAATGGCGGTGGGGCTGCTTGCGCCGGATTCCGGCCAGGTCCTGCTCGAAGGCCGCGATCGAACCAAGTTGCGGCCGGCCGAAACCGCGCGCGAAATCGGCTACGTCTTCCAAAATCCCGACCACCAGATTTTCGCCGATACGGTCGAAGCTGAGGTGAAATTCGGGCCGCGCAACTTCGGCCTCGATGATCGCGAAGTGGAATCGCGCTGCGCCGAGGTGCTGGCCGCGGTGGCATTGGAAAACGAGCGCGCCACCGATCCGTTTTTGCTCGGCAAGGGTCAGCGCCAGCGGCTCGCCGTCGCCAGCGTGCTCGCGTTGCGCCCGCGTTTGCTGATCCTCGATGAGCCGACCACGGGGCTGGACTATCGCGAGCAGCGCAAGATGATGAAGCTGGTGAGCGAGCTGAACGCGGCGGGCGTTGCGATCGTGATGATCACGCATACGCCGTGTCTGGTCGCCGAATATGCCCGCCGGGTGATTTTGCTGCGCGCCGGCCGCAAGCTCTTCGATGGGCGAGTGCGGGAATTCTTCATTCAGGACGAGTTGCTGCGAACCTCGTCCTTCAAGCCACCGGAAGTCACCAGCCTGGGACGTCGCTTCGGCACCGTGGCACTGAGCGCGGCCGAACTGGTCGAATACCTGCAAGGACGCGCGCGATGAAAACTTCGCTGTACATCGACAATCACTCGGTGGTGCATCATCTGCATCCGACGCTGAAGATTTTCGCGCTGTTCGCCGCGTTCTGGTCAATTTACTGGATCGATAATCCGCTGACGCTGGTGCCTTTCATCGCCGCGGAATTCGTGGTGGCCTATGCGATCGGCGCCGGGCCCAATGTCTACCGCTTCCGTTGGTTTTTCGTGCTGATCGTGCTGCCCACGATGATCACGTGGATGATTTCGTACCGGAAGGGCACGCCCATCATCAATCTGCCGATCATTCACGCAAGCAAGCAATCGATCCTGTTCGGCCTCGGCAAGGGGATGAAGGTCGCGGCGCTGGTGCTGGCGTCGGTGCTGTTTCTTTCCAGCACCAAGGTCGAGGAGCTATCAGTGGGGCTCTCGCGGCTCGGATTCCCGTATCGCTTCGGGTTCACCATCACGCTCGCCTTTCGGTTGGTGCCACTGTTCATCGATTCCGCGCTGACCGTGGTCGACGCGCAGCGGCTGCGCGGTTACGACTTCGATGCGGGCGGTCCCTTCGAGCGGGTGCGCCGCTATGTACCCGTGATCATCCCGGTCTTCATGGGGGCGCTGCGCAAGGCCAACAACATGGCCATGGCGCTGGAGGCGCGCGGGTTCGGGCGCGGGAACGACCCGACCAGCTTCATCGAATACCGGATGCATACGCGCGATGCCGAGGCGTTCGTGCTGTTACTGGCCGTTGGCACCGTCGCGTTTATGCTCTACTGGACCGGCTACGGCTCCATCCCCGGCGCCTCGATTCACAGTTGAGTTGTTCCAGGACCGCCTTTCATAGGCGCGGCGGCGCATGCTACTTTTCCACAACCCGCTTCTCCGAGGCCAAAATTCAATGCTCTTCGTAATCATCGGTCATGACGGCCCCAACGGCGCGCGATTGCGGCCGGCCGTGCGCCCCGCGCATTTGAAAAATCTTCGCCCGCTCGCGGACGCCGGCAAAGTGGCCGTGGCGGGTCCTTTCACCGACGGCAGCGGAAGCTTGATCGTCGCGGATTTCGAAGATGAAGACGCGGCGCAGGCATTCGCGCAAAATGATCCCTATACCCTCGAAGGCGTATTCGAGCGCGTCGAGGTGAAGCCTTTCCGCAAGGTTTTTCCGGAGTAATCTAACCCCCAAACCCCTTAGCCTTCAGGGAAGGGGAACGAGAACGGAGCTGATGGCTGGCGCATTATCAGATGTAAAGATTGTCGAGCTCGGCGAGTTGGTCGCCGCGCCGTATGCCTCCAAGCTGATGGCCGACATGGGCGCCGAGGTGATCAAGATCGAGCGCCCCGGCCTCGGCGATCGCGCGCGCACCCGCGGCCCGTTTCCCAAGGACGACGCCCATCCCGAAAAATCCGGGCTGTTTCTGTACCTCAACACCAACAAGCTCGGGGTCACCCTCGATATCGCGACCGCCGAGGGTTTCGAGATTTTCGAGAAGCTCATCGCCGGCGCCGACATCCTGATCCACAACGTCATTCCGCCCGAGATGGATCGCGTCGGGCTCAGCTACGATCGCTTGAAGAAAATTAATCCGAAACTGATCATGACCTCGATCACGCCGTGGGGCCTCGAAGGGCCGTATCGCAACTGGCGCGCCGAGGATCTCACGGTCTGGGCCGCCGGCGGAGTCTGCGTCCTCAATGGCGGCGGGCCCGAGCATGCCGAGCTGCCGCCGCTGCGGACCTTTGGCTCGCAGTCGGGCTTCCAGGGCGGTGTCCATAGCGCGGTGGCGACGATGGGCGCGCTGTTCGCGCGGTTGCGCGACGGCGAGGGTCAGCACATCGACGCGCCAATGCAGGAAGCGATCGCGGCGCAGCTCGAAATGACCTTCGAGTATTGGCCGTACATGAAAATGATCGCGACGCGGCTCGGCCAGAAGCCGCTGCAACCGGTGGAAATTTTCGAGGCCAAGGACGGTTACATCTACGTGTGCTGCATTGAGGAGCATCAGTGGCAGAACTTCGTGCATGTGATGGGTGACCCGGAGTGGGCGAGCATGGAGATCTTCAACAACCGCCTCGCGCGCGGGCTGAATTGGGACGCCCTGCGGCCGATGCTCGAGGAATACGTCAGCCAGCAAAATGTCCTGGATCTCTACAAGGCGGTGCAGGCGCGACGGGTGCCGTTCGCGCCCGTCTCGACCATGGGCACGCTGCTCGCCAATGAGCACTTGAAGGCGCGGGGATTTTTCGTCGAGATCGCGCAGCCCGTTGCCGGCACGCATAAGTATCCCGGCGCGCCGCTCAAGTACGAAAAGACGCCATGGGAGATTCGCCTGCCGGCGCCGACGCTCGGGCAACATAACGAGCAGGTCTTCAGCGGTCGCCTTGGCATGACGCCCGCGCGGCTCGCCGAACTCAAACGCAAGGGTGTGATCTGATGGCCAAGCTGCCGCCGCTTTCGGGAATTCGAGTTTGCGATTTCACCTGGGTGTGGGCCGGCCCGTACTGCACGCTGCAGCTCGCGCATCTGGGCGCCGAGGTCATTCGCATCGAGACCAAAACGCGCCCGTGCGTGACGCGCCAGCTTCCGCCGTGGCCGGGCGGCGAATTCAAGGGGCTCGATCGCTCCGGGTATTTCAATCAATACAACCAGGGCAAGAAATCGCTGTCGCTGAATTTCAAACATCCCGAGGCCAAGGAAATTGCGCGCAAGCTCATCAGCAAGAGCGACATTCTCATCAATAATTTCGCATCCGGTGTGATCGAGAAAATGGGCTTCGGATATGCTGAAGCGAAGAAGCTCAAATCCGACATCATCATGATCACGCTGTCCGGCTATGGCGATACCGGCCCGTGGAACCAGTACGTCGCGTACGGCCCCGCGCAGGTTCCGCTGTCCGGGCTTTCCTCGCTAACCGGCTACAAGGATTTCCCGCCGATGCACGCGGGGTTCAGCTACGCCGATCCCAACGCCGGAGTGCATGGCGCGTTCGCCCTCCTCACGGCGCTATACCATCGCGCGAAAACCGGCGAGGGCCAGTACATCGACATGAGTCAGTGGGAATGTGCGATGGACCTGCTCGCCGAGGGCATCCTCGAATACACGATGAACGGGCGCGAGCCGGTCCGAAACGGCAATCGCGATGCATTCATGGCGCCGCACGGTAATTTCAAATGCATCGACTGGCCCGAGAAAATCATGGAGGTGACGATCGATCGGTGGGTCTCGATCGTATGCGCTGATGACTCCGAGTGGGGCCGCCTCGCCACCGCGATGGGCCAGCCCGGCCTCGCGACTGATGCGCGCTTCACGACGCTCGCCGCCCGCAAACAGAATGAGGATGAACTGGAAGCGCTAATCCAGAAGTGGACCTCGGCGCACACTGTCGAGGAGGTCGTCGCCACCTTGCAGAAGGCCAACGTCGCGGTGGGGGCGGTCGCCGACAGCCGCTGCCTTTCCACCGACGCGAATCTGACCGCCCGCGATTTCTGGGTCTACAAGGAGCATCCCGAGGTCGGCACCATGCAGCACGCCGGCATCCCGTGGAAGATGAGCGGGACGCCGACCGAAGTAAAATCGGCGGCGCCTACGCTCGGGCAGCATACCGATGAGGTGCTGACGGAACTCGGCTAGCGCGCATCCGACATCGACCAACTGCGCAAACTCGGCGCGCTGGACTAGATCACGCCCTTCGCGCGCATCGAGGCGATCTCGGTGTCGCTATAACCGACTGAATGTAGGACTTGGTCGGTGTGCTCACCCGCGGGTGGCGCCGCATAGCGGATGCCCTTTGGCACGTCGGACAGATTCAACGGCGAGTTGATCAGCTCGGTTGCGCCGCGCGATGCATGCGTCACCGGCGCGGCAATTTCCAGATGACGCACCTGCGGGTCCGCGAACACCTGGTCGATGCTGTAAATCGGGCCGCATGGAATCCCCGCCGCTTCGAGGGTTTCCATCCAGTAGGTCGATGGCTTCGTCTTGGTAACCGCGCCGATGGTGGCGTTGAGCGCGGCGCGATCCTTGCTGCGTCCACCCCCAGTCTTCCATTCCGGCTGCTCCATCCACTCGGGCTTGCCCATTGCATCGCACATCGCTTTCCACAGCTTGTTGGAGCTCGCCGCGAGGTTGATGTAACCGTCGCTGGTGGGAAACGTGCCCATTGGGATGCCGGTCGGATGATCATTGCCGGCCTGGCCCGCGACTTCATGATCCATCAGCCATCGCGCGGCCTGGAAGTCGAGCATGTGGACCTGCGCCTCCAGCAGCGAGGTATGCACCCATCGTCCGCGGCCGGTGCGCTCGCGTTCAAACAACGCGACCATGATGCCGAAGGCGAGCAGGTTGCCCGCGCTGACATCGGAGATGGCAACCCCGACGCGCACCGGTCCCTGCCCGGGATGGCCCGTGATCGACATCAGCCCGCCCATTCCCTGCGCGATCTGGTCGACGCCACCGCGAGTGGCGTAGGGTCCGGTCTGGCCGAAGCCGCTGATGCTGCCGTACACCAGGCGCGGGTTTACCGGATGCACATCTTCCCACGCCACTTTGAGTCTATGTTTGACCTCGACCCGCATGTTCTCGACGATGACGTCGGCGTCCATCACCAGCCGCATGAAGGCGGCGTGGCCCTCGGGCGCTTTCAAATCGAGATTGACCATCCGCTTGTTGCGATGAAGGTTCTGGTAATCCGGGCCATTGCGATAGCCGAGCAATTCGTCGCCGCTGCCACCTTTGCCGGGCGGTTCGATGCGGATCACGTCCGCGCCCCAGTCTGCGAGATGCCGCACGCAGGTCGGCCCCGCGCGCGCGAGCGTCAGGTCGAGCACCTTGATATTCGAGAGCGGCAAAGAGGGTTCCATAGAACTGTATTTATTGCATAGACGCGGTCAGAACCCCATGAAACTACCGCCCCTGGCGGGTGGCTCGGTCGGCTGGTCGGTGCAGTAGGGCGCGGGATCGCTGCTAGCGATGGCGCCGCGCGCGGCCATCATTTTCTGCACATCCTCGGCGCAGTGATTCTGTCCATTCTGGTAGAAACGATAGTGATATGCGCCCGACGCCGAGGGTATCACCAGCACCGGCCCGCTCATTTGCGCCGCCGCATCGGGGGCGAATCCGAGCTGAGTCGGAGTAACGGCCGGAGGCGGCGCGCTCGATTGCCATACCGGCACACCGGGCAGTCCCACCGATTGCAAATGACCCTGCGAATCCTGCGTCCACTCGACACATCCAGCCAGACCGAGAAGGCCAATCAGCAGCACGGCTCCGATCGATCTCACTGCCACCTCCATCCGCGCGAAGTATTGGACGCGAAGTATTGGAAAGGATTTATTACTACCCCGACGCGATGTCCACTGGCAGCTATCAGGATCGCGGGGGTGGGCTTTCGGTGGCGGTCTGGGCTAGGTTCTGATTCGACAGGAGGAACCAGAAATGCGCACCCTGAAGACCCTGATCGACAAGCTGGCGTTTCCCGAAGGGCCGCGCTGGCATGACGGGAAACTCTACTTCTCGGACATGCACGCGCACAAAGTCATCGCCGCCGACCTGAACGGCAAGAGCGAAACCGTCTGCGAGGTCCCCAATCGCCCTTCCGGGCTCGGATGGCTTCCCGACGGCACCATGCTGGTGGTCTCGATGACCGATCGCAAACTGATGCGCCTCGACCGCGGCCAGCTCAAGCTGCATGCGGATTTGAGCAAGCTCGCGGGATGGGATTGCAACGACATGGTAGTGGATGCGAAGGGGCGCGCTTACGTCGGCAATTTCGGTTACGACCTGCATAAAAATTCCGAGCAGAAAGACGCCGACCTGGTGATGGTGACACCCGAGGGCAAAGCCAGCGTGGTCGCCAGCGGTCTGCAGTTTCCCAACGGCACGGTCATCAGCCGCGACGGCAAAACCATGATCGTCGGCGAATCGATGGGCCGGCGCCTCAGCGCATTTGATATCGCGGCCGACGGCAGCTTGAGCAACCGG
>Ga0210398_10000910_pt1 | contig 32014 bp, 29 predicted proteins | sample IncBWC4OmetaG_FD_161047 | JGI IMG/M metagenome (GOLD analysis project Ga0210398, IMG submission 161047) | Forest soil microbial communities from Barre Woods Harvard Forest LTER site, Petersham, Massachusetts, United States - Inc-BW-C-4-O | ecosystem: Environmental > Terrestrial > Soil >... | reverse complement strand
GTTGGTGGAGTTGATTGGCCTTTCTCTGGTTCAAGAGCCGACAACGATGCCCTGGGGCAACCGTTCGCTCCTCTTCCGCGATCCAGACGGCAACCTGGTCAACTTCTTTACGCCGATCACAGCGGAGGCGATCAAGAACTTTGACCAGTGATGATGCCCGGTCAGGTCCCGAATGGTTACGGGCGAGCAGATTTGGACCTCCAGAGACCGGTCGTGGCCGATGCCTAACTACCTAACTCGTCGACGACAAAATCAAAGCGTGGCGCATCGACTTACGGATGAAGAACTCGACCGTCGGCCGCGGCTTCCTTCCATCTAACTCATGGGCGCCTTAAAGCCTGAAACTCTTTGAGTAAAATTCGAACGACCGGACGACCCTCGGGTTTTTGGGCACGCTTACGTCACAGTCCAAAATCTTGCGCTAGTTGCGGCGCCCCTAACTCATTGGTCCAATTGGCAGCAGGGGATTGATTTGTATCTACGACCATCGGGTTTTTTGGGCACGTTTACGGCACAGGTCCAATAATTCTGCTCTTGTAGCAGATCGTAACCCATTGATTTGATTGGTAGCGGGGGTAGGATTTGAACCTACGACCTTCGGGTTATGAGGCAAACGGCGGGGTAGTGGGGGCCTGTACAATCAGTCACTTACAGAGCTTGCCACCCCATTATCCCGCCTATTCAAGGCACAATTTGGGCACACCCAATTTGTCCTGGACACGATCTGGGCACAGAGTGCGAATCAATGCAGCATTCGTGAAAGTCACTCAGGCGGCATTGACCAAAATTCTCCCGGGTGGGGAAGATCGTTTGGGCAAATGAACGCGGATTTCGATATCGCTGCCGAGGGCTGTTAGAAAAGTCATCAGCCGTTCGACTGAAAACCCCTCAAGCTTGTAGTGCTTGAGCGCGGAAATTTTGGGCTGATTGATGGATAGCGCGGTGGCTGCGGCCGCCTGCGTTAGCCGGCGTGATTCCAGAAGGCGATTGACCGCAACGGCGAGCCGTACCTTCGTATCGAGCTCCGCGGCATCTGGAAGGCCGAGATCGGCAAATACATTGCCGGAACTCGACACGACTTTATTCGCGCTTTTGGCTTGCTTGGCCATACCTCGCCTCGTAATCTGCTTGCGCCGCCTTTAGGCGGCGTTCAATCATTTCAACATCCGTCTTCGCCGTGCGCGTCCCACTTGGCGATTTCTTCTGAAAACAGTGCAGGACGTACAGCGCATGCTCAAATCGCACCACATACCCTGCGCGAAACGTGTCGGTCTTATAATCGCCCACCACCTCAAAGACACCAGGCCCGAGACCTTTCCAAGGCTTAGCATCCGGGTGTTTGCCGCCATACTGCGCGACACTCAGGGCGGCGCCCATCTGACGAACCACGGGATCCGGCATTGCGAGCAAATCGCGTTTGCTTGAACCGATCCAAAACAGCGGCTTCTCACCGGGAGCCAACCTTCGGCGCATGGATCAAATATCCTCGTTTTAGGATGATATCCTAATTTCGGAATAAATACGAGCGGTCGTAGCAGATTGGGTCAGTCAGGCAGCTCGCCGATATCTCGTCGAGTAGATACCACAATTCCCGCAATCGGACCCTAACGAGACGACCGTGTTTGGCGGCTTTACGGAATCTCGACAACTACACGTTGCCTGAGCGATGGAGTTACGGCTTCGCTGCGCCCACCTCGGTGCTGTGCAGTTGCTCTACGGTTACTATGTATTCGTATACACGGAGATTCCCCGAGTGAGATACGCGGTGCACCGTAAATCTGTCGGTACCAACAAACGCTTTTTCTGACGTGTACATGATGGCGACGCTCGGCGCCCTCCTCTTATTACATTCGTATCTTTGATTGGCGGGTGGATAGTTAGGGTAGGACTCAACATTATTCTGAATTACAACTGACCCATGAGATGGGGCCCGCGTAACGATTACAGTCTCCATACCCATGGACGTGCAGTCAGCGTTTAGTTCGGTGAAATGTTCTAAAAATTGGGGAATACCAGAGAATGCCGTTTTCTGGAGGGACTCTGGGGCTCCCGTCGGACGCGCTATCGTCGGGTTGTTCGTGTCTGCAGGTTTTTCCGGGGCATCGAGGTTGGTCACCGCCGGAATGCGCACCGTCCTGTACAGGCGCGGACGCAGCTCCTGTATCTTCTTCGAAAAGGTTGGCCAGTCGTCAGGATCAATCTGATCGACGTTAATACTGAGCTCAGTGAAGATCTCGACATTGTGCCGCGTGTGTTCCGCGACCTGCCGCAGACTCACATGGACATCGCCGCCCTCAACGCGCTGCGCCGCTTCCTTCTTCGGGAAGACGTCCTCGGGGAAGTCAACTATGTCGGTGTGACGGACGATGCCCGGAAACTGAAACCCGAGCGGCGTGTGTCGGCTCTCGGTCGCGGGGAACCCGAGCGTATCCATCACAGCGAAGGGCACGAGCTGCGCCGTCCGCGCAATTCCGTCGGAAGGCGAAAAAAATCCGGGCACCACGAAGTGATTGACCAGCGTCAGAGCGTCATCGTCCTTGGAAGACTCGACCGTCATCGGCGCGGTAGTGTGGGCCTCCGGATAGAGCTTCAAGTAAGACCCAGCCAGCTGCTTGAAGAGTGCTTCAGGGCCTTGTTTCGCAATCACGCTGCGCATGGCTTCCGCCAGGTCGCCGCGAAAGACGACGCGCGATTCGAGTGTCGGATCGGCGTCCATGCGTTCAAAATAAAACGTGTCGGTCACTGTCAGATGTGCGATGCCGTAAGCAGTGGGCAGAGCCGCCAGTGCAGAACCCTGGGACGTCAGCGGCAGCCCCTGTCCAAAGCCCGCCGTCTCGCGATTGGCCAGCGTGCCAGTCTGCTCCGTGCGCGTCGCGTCCAGGTAGTAGCTCTGGGCATCGAGGTCCACGCGCACGATGGTGTGATCAAAAGCCAGCGGGCTCGGCAGCAGTTGCGCCGCCGCGCCACGCAGGGTGGCAGATACCAGTATTGGCGTCGCACGAATACCGATGCGGTCCAGGAGCGTGGTTAAGAGAGCCACCTTGTCCTTGCAGTCCCCAAAACGTTTTTTTAGTACTGTCTCGGGCGACGCGGGCCGGTGAGTATAGGGACCAATCTCCGTGCCGAAATAGCGGATGTCCTTCTGCACGAACTCAAGCGCCGCCAGCACCCTCTCGGTCGATGTGCTGGCCTGCGCCTTGATCGCATCGGCCTCCTGATCCAGAAGCGGACCCCGTGCGTCAAGCGGGAAGACGGAGGCCCCCCAGCGCGCGACTTCCGCCCAGTCGGCAAACTCACTGAACTGAAGCCAGTGGTCAATGAACGCGCTGTAGGGCGCGCCGGGCTCGAAATCCAGCCTGGGTGTGTGGTCTTTGCGGAATACCGTCTCGCGCAGGCCGTCCACGGTGCGGATCTCGGGCTGCATGTCCCCGTGCACCATCGCGTAGTGGATTTCGCGGCTCGGGGATGCGAGTAGACGCACCTCATGCATGGTCTCGGGACCTAAGATGTTACCCAAACCGACAAGGGCGACGAATTTGTCTCCGAATACGGGATTGCTGCCGCGTAAGGAGAAGGCATAATCGATCTCATCCCCGACCCGCACGTCGTCCAGCACGATCGAGAGGGTCTTGCGGCCGTCATACATTTGGCGCTCAAGCTGGGTTTCCCGTCGCAGCAGCGGGTACTTGCGATCGAGACGGTTCAACCGTTTGCCTGCGCGCACTAGTTCCAGGTGATGCAGGACCAGCTTCTGAAAGGTCGGATCGAACTGAATCTCGATTCGTGAGCCCGTGTCGAGTCCGGCGCTCTGGTTGATCACCCGTACGACGTGGAGGTAGTGAGTTTCGGATTTCGCGCCGAGTTGATACTGCTCATCGATGACCCGATAGCTCATGGGAGCAGACGATTCAGCGGCGGCCTCATCGGTGCTGGGCGAGGGGGTCACCCACGACGGAGCCGGCTCGATCGTGTAGCCTGAAGGCGCATCACTGTGCTGGGCCGGCTTCGGGTGAGCATGAGGAGACGAGGAATTTCCACCGCCCGGCTCCTGTGCGTTGCTCGCACTCATAGCTACGCTTGCCGCTGCCAGCAACAGCATTTCCCACCAGGCTCTTGCTGACATCAAGGTCACCCCCAAATCCGCCAACGGCACCTTAGACTACGCCGGGCCGCTGCCCAGCCTATCGCAAGTGACGAGGGGCCGCTTCGTGGCAACCTTTCCGACGGCGTCAGGGTCCGGAAGTGGCCCGAAGCCAGCCCATCGCAATTTCCGGTCGATGCCAATACCGCGAATGCTCAGAGGAAAGTTGCACGAACTCGCCGACGATATATCAAAGCTCCCGCATCGACATACGGGGGAGGAACCCGATGGTCGTCGAGGACCATTGACTCGCCGCATGCGATGGACAAGCCGCTCGCACGCACGCCGCTACGTCGCGGCAGAAGGGCATCATACGTATCGCAAGATGCTGAATTTGCGACCAACGCGGGACGGCGGATGATGCGCGCCAGTAAATTCACCTCGCGAATTCACCGTTGATCTGGCGGGTCGCGATGAGGCGCCGTTGCGTGATTCCATTAAGCATTGTGCCCTTCTATGGCACAATTTGGTCACAGCCAGGCCAATGCAGTTTGGAGATTTAACTCGTAAGTTTTTGTTTTAATTGGTAGCGGGGGTAGGATTTGAACCTACGACCTTCGGGTTATGAGCCCGACGAGCTGCCAGACTGCTCCACCCCGCACCGGAAGAGCCGCACATTGTACCGGGCAACGCGGCCAATGCAAGCTGCGTTCAACGCCCTGCCCGGCTCGCTATTCGGTTCGGCGCCGGCCGCTCATTGCAGCGCCTGCTGACAGATTTGCAACAGCGTGCCGGGAATCACGCCGAGCGCGAACACGAGCAAGGCATTGGCGCTCAGCAGCGTCCGCATGGCCAAGGATCCTCCGATGGCCGCGGTATCGGTCGGCTCGTCGAAGTACATCAGTTTCACCATGCGCAAGTAGTAGAACGCGCCGACCACCGAGAACAACACCGCCACCACGGCGAGCCAGGTGTAGTTCACCCCGAGAACTGCCTGAATGACGCCGAGCTTGGCCCAGAATCCGACGAAAGGCGGAACGCCCGCGAGGCTGAACATGAGTATGGCCATCATGCCGGCGAACCAAGGACTGCGGGCATTGAGCCCGCGGAAATCCACGAGCTTGTCCGCCTCGAATCCTTGCCGCGCGAGCAACAGGATCATGCCGAAGGCTCCAGCGGCGACGATGACGTAGCTGATCATGTAGAACATCGCGGCTTGGTAGCCCTGCGCAGTTCCGGAGAGTATGCCGAGCAGAACGAATCCGACATGCGAAATCGTCGAGTAGGCAAGCATGCGCTTCAGATTGCTCTGCGCGATGGCGACGATGTTGCCGATGGCCATCGACAGCACGGCCAGCACCACCAGCATTTGGCTCCAGTCGCCGTGGGCGCCGCCCAGCGCCTCGGGCAAAAGACGCATGGCCAGCGCGAACGCGGCGAGCTTCGACGCGGTTCCAATGAATACCGTCACACAGGTCGGCGAGCCTTCGTACACGTCCGGTATCCACATGTGGAAGGGCACGGCGCCGAATTTGAAACCCACGCCGACGATGAGGAACGCGATGCCGAACACGAGACCGATGTTGTCTCCCAATCCGTTGTGCGCGGCCTCGGCGATCGCGGCGATTTCGAGGCTTCCGGTGACGCCGTAGACGATCGACATGCCGTACAGCAGCGTTCCCGACGCCATGGATCCCAGCACGAAGTACTTGATGGCGGATTCGGCGGCTATACCCGATTCCCGATCGAAGGCCACCATGGCGTACAGACACAGCGACATCAATTCCAAGCCCAGGTACAGCGAGATCAGGCTGGCGGCCGATGTCAGCACCATGGCGCCCAAGGCCGCGAACAATCCGAGGACGTAGTATTCGCCCTTGAGAATGGCCCGGCGCTGCAGGTAGTCGGTCGAATACACGAACACGACGGCCACCGTCAGCAGGGTGACGATCTTCAGCACCTGTGCCATGCGGTCCAGTTCGAACAGCCCGCCCAGCGCCACGATCCTGTCCGATACCGGCTGCTGGGCCACGAGCCCGGCCGTGATGAGCAATGCGGCGACGGCCCAAACGCCGGTCCAACGCCGCTGCGAGTCGTTGAGCAAGAGATCGAGCATCAAGATGGCGCAAGCGGCCAGTGCAAGGAAGATTTCCGGGCCTGCATAGATCAGTCCGGGATTGAATTGGCTGGCGCTGAATTGAGCGAAAGCGTGCATCGTTGGGCCTTAGGGAGCGATCTTCGAGACCAGCAGCTGCTGGGCCAAATGCAGCGTGGACGCCCGCATCGCATCGAGCAGCGGCGCCGGCCATATGCCGACCAGCAGCACCGCCGCGGCGAGCGCGCCGAGCACCAGGGATTCACGGCCGTTGAGATCCTTGAGCGCCGCGACCTTCTCGTTGGCGACCGCGCCGTAAATGACGCGCTTGATCAGCCATAGGGTGTAGGCGGCGCCCAGAACCAGGATGGTCGCAGCCAGGAACGCGTACCAGACGTTCGCCTTGAAGGCCGCCAGTATCACCATGAATTCGCCGATGAATCCGGAGGTGCCGGGCAGGCCGGAATTCGCCAGCGCGAACAAGACCATGAAGGCCGCGAATTTCGGCATGGTATTGATCACCCCGCCGTAGGCGCTGATCTCGCGGCTATGGACCCGGTCGTACATGACGCCGACGCACAGGAACATTGCGCCCGACACCAGGCCATGCGACAGCATCTGCACGACGGCGCCGTCCAGCCCCAATTCGATACCGGAGGTCCGCCCCGTGTGGGCCACGATCTGAAATCCGATGAACATCCCCAGCGTCACGAAACCCATGTGCGCGATCGAGGAGTACGCGATCAGCTTCTTCATATCCCGCTGCGCCAGCGCAACGAAGGCGATGTACAGCACGGCGATCAGCGAAAGCGTAATGATCAGCCAATCCAGTTGCCGGCTGGCGTCCGGTGCGATGGGCAGGGAGAATCTCAAGAAGCCGTACCCGCCCATCTTCAGCATGATGGCCGCCAGCACCACCGAACCGCCGGTGGGTGCCTCCACATGCGCATCCGGCAACCAGGTGTGCACCGGCCACATCGGCACTTTCACGGCAAACGCGGCCAGGAAAGCGAAGAAGATGAAGATCTGCTCGTTCAGCGTCAGCGGCATGCGCTGGAACGCCGCCAGTTCGTAGGTGCCGGACTTCAAATACAGGTAGATGAGCGCAACCAGCATCAGCACCGATCCGATGAAGGTGTACAGGAAGAACTTGATGGTCGCATACACGCGCCGCGGCCCGCCCCACACGCCGATGATGATGAACATCGGGATGAGCATCGCCTCCCAGAACACGTAGAACAGCGCGGCATCGAGCGCCGCAAACACGCCGATCATCAGCCCTTCCAGGATCAGGAAGGCGGCGAAATACTGCGCCACGCGCTTCTCCACGTTCGTCCAGCTCGCGATCACGATGAGCACGGTGGTGAAAGTCGTCAGCAGGATCAGCGGCATCGAGATGCCGTCCACCCCGATGTAGTATTCGGAGTGGATGGTGGAAATCCAGGGTGCGCGTTCGACGAATTGCATCGCGGCGGTGCCGATCTTGAACGCCCCGAACAACGGCACGCTGAACGCGAGGCTCAATCCGCTGACGATCAGGGACAGCCATTTCGCGGCTGGTACTCGATCGTTCAAGGCAAGCACGGCGAAGCCGCCGGCAATGGGCAGCCAGATCAAGAGCGACAGCAGGTGCCCGCCGAAGATCATGTTCGCCATACCAGCCACACGAGAATGGAGGCCAACCCCAGGATCATGGCGAACGCGTAATGGTACAGATATCCCGACTGCGCGTAGCGCATCACCGAGCCCAACCAGCCCACTGTGCGCGCGCTGCCGTTGACCAGCCCGTCGTCGATCACGAGTTGATCGCCGAATCGCCACAGCCCTCCCCCCAGCATCTGGGCCGCCGGTACGATCACGTGCTCGTTAAACCAATCGAAGCCGTACTTATTGACCAATATCGTGTACAGCCATTTGAACCGCCGTTCCGCGGCGTCGGCCAGGTCCGGCCGCTTCAGAAAGAACCACCATGCGGTGGCCGCGCCGAGCGCGGCGAACCAGACCGGCAACGCGCTGAACGCTGCCCACATGAACTCGACGGGCGAGCCATGGAACTCCTCGCCCACCCGCGTCAGCACGTCGTTGGCCGGCAGCACGTGAATGGCGCCCTGGAAGTAGCCGCCGAACAGCACCGGCTCCACGGTGAACCAGCCGATCACGGCCGAGGGGATGGCGAGCAGAATCAGCGGCACCGTCACCACCCAGGGACTCTCGTGCAGATGCTCCTCGGTGTGATGGTCCATGCGCGGCTTGCCGTGGAAGGTCATGAAGAACATGCGGAACGTATACAGGGCCGTGATGAACACTCCGGTGAGCACGCAGAAATAGGCATATCCGGACCCCGCCCGATGGGACAGGTGAACCGCGTCGATCAGCGCATCCTTGGAGAAGAATCCCGCCGTGCCCGGAAAGCCGATCAAGGCAAGCGATCCCACCAGGCAGGTCCAATACGTAATGGGCATGTACTTCTTCAGCCCGCCCATCTTGCGCATGTCCTGCTCGTGATGCATGGCGATGATCACCGAGCCCGCCGCCAGGAACAGCAGCGCCTTGAAGAAGGCATGCGTCATGAGATGGAATATACCGGCGCCGTATGCCGATACGCCGAGCGCCACCGTCATGTAGCCAAGTTGGGACAGCGTCGAATACGCGACCACCCGCTTGATGTCGTTGTTCACGATGCCGAGCAATCCCATGAAGAACGCGGTCGTCGCGCCGATGATGAGCACCACCGACAACGCCGTCTCCGACAGCTCGAACAGCGGCGACATGCGCGCCACCATGAAGATGCCCGCCGTCACCATGGTCGCGGCATGGATCAACGCCGAGATGGGGGTCGGGCCTTCCATGGAATCCGGCAGCCACACGTGCAGGGGAACCTGCGCGGACTTGCCCATGGCACCCACGAACAGGCAGATACAGGTGAAAGTGATCGCCGGCCAGACCACGGTGGATGTGACGTGAATCTGCCCCGCCACGATCTGATCGGCATGCGCGAACACGGTGGCGTAATCCAGCGACCCCGTGTAGCGCACCACCGCGGCGATGCCGAGCACAAAGCCGAAATCGCCGATGCGATTGACCAGGAAGGCCTTCAAGTTGGCGAAGATCGCCGTCGGCCGCGTGTACCAGAATCCGATCAAGAGATACGACACCACGCCCACGGCTTCCCAGCCGAAGAACAGCTGCATGAAATTGTTCGACATCACCAGCATCAGCATCGAGAACGTGAACAGCGAGATGTAGCTGAAGAAGCGCGTATAGCCGTCGTCATCGTGCATGTAGCCGATGGTGTAGATGTGCACCATCAAGGACACGAACGTCACCACCACCATCATCATGGCGGATAGGCGGTCGATGAGAAATCCGACATTCATTGTCAGCCCGTCGCTGACCAGCCAGGTGTAGACCGTGCCGTTGTACGGCGCCAATCCGCCCCACAGCATCTGGTACAGCACGACTAACGACAGGGCGCACGAAATGCCGACACCCGCGATGGTGACGCTGTGGGCGCCGGCCCTACCGATGGCCTTTCCGAACAACCCGGCGATGATGGCCGCCGCCAGCGGCGCCAACGCGATCGTGAGATAAATCTCCTGCATGGTATGCCTGTCCCTCAGCCCTGGAGCGAGTCGAGATCTTCGACTTCGATGCTGCGGCGTTCGCGGAACACCACGACCAAAATTGCGAGACCGATGGCGGCTTCGGCCGCCGCCACGGTCAGAATAAAGAACACGAAGATCTGGCCGCTGATGTCGCCGAGATAGCGCGAAAACGCCACGAAGTTGAAGTTGACGGCGAGCAGCATGAGCTCGATGCACATCAGCAGCACGATCACGTTCTTACGGTTCAGGAACACGCCTGCAACGGCAATCGCGAACAATATGCCGGACAGGGTCAGCACGTGGGTCAGCGTGATCATGGTCTTTTCTCGGAGGCCATTTTGACGATGCGAACCCGGTCCTTGGCCCTGACCGCCACTTGCTGGGCGATGTTCTGCGGCTTGCCGCCGGTGCGCCGGCGCAGGGTGAGTACGATGGCAGCGACGCTGGCCACCAGCAGGATGATGGCCGCGATCTGCGCGGGATAGGCGTAGCGGGTGAACAAGGCAGTGCCCAGTTCCCGCGTATTGGAATAGCCGGCGGCCATCTCGGGGGCCGTGCGCATGCTCAAACCGCCCAGGTGCTTCACCACGATGATGTTCACGATGGCGAAGGCCAGGAAGCCCGCGACCGCGACCGCCAGCGGCCAGAAATTCGCCAGTCCCTTGCGCAGCTCTTCGAGGTTGACGTCGAGCATCATGACCACGAACAGGAACAGCACCATGACGGCGCCCACGTATACCAAGACCAGAACGATCCCGAGGAATTCGGCGTCCAGCAGCAGCCAGATGACCGCGCTGTTGAAAAAACACAGCACCAGCAGCAGTGCCGAGTACACGGGGTTGCGGGCCAGGATGACGCCCAAGGCGGCGGCGACCAGCACGGCCGCGAAGATGAAAAAGAGGACCGTCGGAAACATCAGCGGTACCGCGCGTCGGCGGCGCGATCGGCCGCGATCATGGCTTCGTAACGTTCGCCGATGCCGAGCAATTTATCCTTGCTCATGATGTTCTCGCCGCGATTTTCCATGTGGTATTCATGCAGCCGCGTCTCGACGATGGCGTCGACCGGGCACGCTTCCTCGCAAAACCCACAGAAGATGCATTTGAACAAATCGATGTCGTAGCGGGTGGTGCGGCGCGTGCCGTCGGCGCTCACGTCCGACTCGATGGTGATGGCGAGCGCCGGGCAGACGGCTTCGCACAGCTTGCAGGCGATGCAGCGCTCCTCGCCGTTGGGATAGCGCCGCAGGGCGTGCAGGCCGCGGAATCGAAAGCTCTGTGGAGTCTTCTCCTCCGGGTAATTCACGGTGACCTTGGGCGCCCACAGCCCCTTCCAAGTCACCCACAGCCCCTGTGCCAGTTCCCACAGCAGGAAAGTCTTGAGGAAATTTCGAATGGCCTGCATCAGAGATTCCCCTTCCACGGACCGACATGGAAATAGACCATGAACCCCTCGACCAAGAGCCAGATCAGAGTGACCGGAATTAGCGCCTTCCACCCCAGGCGCATGATCTGATCGTAGCGGTACCGCGGGAACGTCGCGCGCAGCCACAGAAACGTGAACATGGGGAACAAGGTCTTCAAACCGAACCAGAAAAAGCTGGGTGCCGCCAGCCACGAATCTTCGGGCAACCAACCGTCGAAGGGCGACAGCCATCCGCCGAAGAAGAAAATGACGGTGAGAGCCGAGATCAGGATCATGTTGACGTATTCGGCGATGAAAAACAGCGCGAACGCCATACCGGAATAGTCGACATGGAACCCGGCGACGATTTCCGATTCGCCCTCGGCGACGTCGAAGGGGGCGCGATTGGTTTCGGCGACGCCCGAGATGAAGTACACCAGCAGCAGCGGGAACAGCCAGGTCCAGTTCCAGCCGAACAATCCGTGCTGCGCATGGATGATGTCGCCGATGTTGAGACTACCCGCCGCCATCAATACACCGACCATGGCGAAGCCCATGGCGATTTCATACGCGACGATCTGCGCGGCCGAGCGCATGGCGCCCAAAAAGGCATACTTGGAATTCGCGGCCCAACCGGCAAGGATGACGCCGTACACGCCCATGGAGGTGAGCGCCAGGATGTACAGAAGTCCGGCATCGATGTTGGCGAAGGCGTGTTCCGGGGAAAGCGGAATGACGGCCCAAATCGCCATCGACGGAATCAGCGCCAGAAACGGCGCGAGGCGGAACAGAAACCCGTTCGCATTCGCCGGGATCAAGATCTCCTTGAACATGAGCTTGACGACGTCGGCAAAGGGCTGGGCCAGCCCCGGAATCAATAGACCGCCGATGCGATTCGGGCCCTTGCGCGCTTGAATCCAGCCGATGACCTTGCGCTCCGCCAGCGTGTAGAAGGCCATGGTGAGAATGATGCACACCAGGACGATCGCCGCTTGCACGAACGTCAACAAGGGGAAGGTCCAGTACGGCGTGATGACGCCGGACAGCCAATCGCGGAGCGGTCCCCACTGCCACATTCAGACACCCGAGCGGGCCAAGCGCCCGTCCTTGGTCTTCGACAGGGCCTCGGATCCACGCACCAGCGCATCGCCCTGATACGGCGGGATGTCCACCCAGGCGCCGACCGCCGCGCCGACGACCGCCGCGCCGCCGGCCGCCGCGGCACCGCCGACACCGCCCGAGCGGGGTCCGGGAGCCGAGGGTTCGATGCGCGCCCCGCTCACCGCCTTCAACGCCTCGCGCACTTCCTCCGAACTCACGTAGTCGACGCCGCGCAGGTTCAACAGGTTCGCGAGCACGCGCAGCACCTTCCAGCCGGGCCGGCTCTCGCCGAGGAGTTTCGACGCTCCTGCCCAGCTTTGCCAGCGTCCCTCGGCATTGACATAGGTGCCGGAGGTCTCGGCGAAAGAACCGATGGGCAGTACCACGTGCACGAAAGAGCGCAGGTTCTCCGGGAGATGTGTGGTCACCGCGACCACCCGCTCCGCGCTCGCGAGCGCTCGGGCCTCGACCGCAAAATCCGATGACGGATCGAGCGCGCCCAGGAGCACATAGGACTTGAGAGCCGACTCCAGCATGGCGCGTGCCGACAGACCGACGGCGGCGGCGGGTGCACCGCCCGGCTCGCGATGCGGTACAGCCCCCGCTAGATACGCTCCCGCTGCGTTGGCGCCCTCGGTCAGGTACCCCACGCCGGCCGAGCATAACTCCCCCAGCATGCCGGCCAGCGCCTTGAGCTGCGCGTAGGCTGGGTGCCGCTGAGCCAGGGTTCCGAGGATGACGGCATGCCGGGTTCCGGTCAGCAGTGCATCGGCGAGCGCCCGGTGAGAATCGCCGACGGTCGCCGCGGCAACGCCCGCCGGCACCGGCACGCCGCGGATCGCCGCCGCCGCACGCACCACGGCCGCAAGCTCCAGCACCAAATCCTCCTCGACGGAGTAGGCGGCGATCGGAAACAGGTACTCGAAGCGGCGCGGATTGAGGAAGGCGACTTTCGCGCCTCTGAGCGCGGCCTTGCGCACGCGATGCGCCAGCAAGGGCATCTCATGTCGCAGGTTTGAACCGACGACGAGCACGCCCTCGAGCCGGTCGACGTCGGCGATCGGAAGCCCGAGATGGGGGAACGCCGATTCATTTTGCTGAGCGCTGAAGTCCAGCTGGCGCAGCCGGTGATCGACGTTCGCGCAGCCCAAGCCCCGCGCAATCCGCGCGAACAGGTAGAGCTCCTCGAGCGTGGCCATGGGCGAGGCGAGAAACCCCAAGGCGGCGGCACCGTGCGCGGCGACCGTGCTCTGCAGACCTTCCGCCGCCGCGGTCAAAGCCACTTCCCATTCGACCGCGCGCAGCACGCCGTCGATGCGCACCATGGGCTCCGTCACTCGATCCTGCGCGTACATTCCCTCGAAGCCGAAGCGGTCGCGATCCGCGATCCAGGTCTCGTTGATCGCTTCATTCTCGCGCGGCACCATGCGCATCAGCTTGCCGCGCAGCACGTGCGCATACAGGTTGGTGCCGAACGCGTCATGCGGCGATACCAGCGCGTGCTGCGTCATCTCCCACGAGCGGGCGTGATAGCGAAAGGGCTTGTTGTTGAGCGCGCCGACCGGGCACAGATCGACGATATTGGCGGACAGCTCATGGTCGACGCTCTGTTCGATGTAGGTGCCCACCTCCATGTTTTCGCCGCGGCCGGTGGTGCCCATCTGTGGGTAGCCCTGGATCTCCTGGCCAAAGCGAATGCAGCGCGTGCAATGAATGCAGCGCGTCATGTCCGTCGACACCAGGGGACCCAAGTTCTTGTCCTTGACCACTCTTTTCCGTTCGCTGAAACGGGAGATGTCGCGCCCGTAGCCCAAGGCCAGATCCTGCAATTCGCACTCGCCGCCCTGATCGCAAATCGGGCAGTCGAGAGGATGGTTGATGAGCAGGAATTCCATGGTCGCCCGCTGCGCGGCCACGGCCTTCGGCGACTTGGTGAATACCTTCATGCCTTCGGTCACCGGCGTGGCGCAGGCCGGCATCGGCTTCGGCGCCTTCTCCACTTCGACCAGGCACATGCGGCAATTGGCGGCGACGGAAAGTTTGTCGTGATAGCAGAAGCGGGGAATGTAGATCTGGGCCGGGTCGGTGACCTGCATGATCATCTGACCCTTGCGGGCCTTCAGCGGTACGCCGTTGACCTCGATATTGACCGTGTCGTCGCTCATCGTCCGCCCTATGCCGCCACGGCCGCGCCGCCGGCCAACTGACTGTCGACGATCGAACGGCCCTTGTGCTCGATCATGTATTGAAACTCATGCCGGAAGTGCTTCAGGAAGCTCTGCACCGGCCACGCGGCCGCATCGCCCAGCGCGCAAATGGTGTGTCCCTCGATGCGATTGGCCACATCCAGCAGCAGGCCGAGATCCTCGCTCCTGCCCTGGCCCGCGATGATGCGCTTCAACATGCGATCGAGCCAGCCCGTGCCTTCGCGGCAAGGGGTGCACTGGCCGCAGGACTCCGACATATAGAAACGCGCCAGACGCTCGAGCGCGCGCACCATACAGGTGGTCTCGTCCATGACGATGACGGCGCCGGTGCCGAAAGATGAGCCGGCCTTCTTCAGCGAGTCGTAATCCATGTTGATGGGCCATATCGCCTCGGCGGGCAGAACCATGCACGATGACCCGCCGGGAATGACGGCCTTGAGCTTGCGTCCCTTCCACACCCCGCCGACGAGAGCCATCAGCTCTTTGAAGGGAATGCCCAGAGGCAGCTCGAAGTTGCCGGGGTTCTCGACGTGCCCTGAGACCGAGAAAATCGCGGTGCCGCCCGAATTCACCGGTCCCAAGGCCGCGAACCACGCGGCCCCTTTGCGCATGATGGTCGGCACCGAGGCGAAGCTCTGGGTGTTGTTGATGGTGGTCGGTTTGCCGAACAATCCGAAATTCGCCGGAAACGGCGGCTTGAAACGCGGCTTGCCGGGCTTGCCCTCCAAGGATTCGAGCAGTGCGGTTTCTTCGCCGCAAATATAAGCGCCGGCGCCCACGAACATGTGCAGATCGAAATCGACCCCGCTGCCGAGAATGTTCTTGCCGAGCAATCCGGCCGCATAGGCTTCGGCCAGCGCCGCTTCGAAGCGCGGGATGGGCTCGGCCAGAAACTCTCCGCGAATGTAGTTGTACCCGACGGTGGCCGTCATGGTGTAGCCGCCGATGGCCATGCCCTCGATCACCGAATGCGGGTTGTATCGCAATATGTCGCGGTCATGGCAAGTGCCGGGTTCGGACTCGTCCGAATTGCACACGGCATACTTCTGCACCGGCGAGGAGCGCGGCATGAAGCTCCATTTCACGCCCATCGGAAACGCCGCGCCGCCGCGGCCGCGCAGTCCCGAGGCCTTGACCTCCTCGATGATTTTCTCGCGCGGCGTCTGTTCGCGCAGGATCTTCTCCCACGCCTGATAACCGCCGAACCGGCGATAGCCATCCAAGGTCCAGGGCCGCTCGTGGTTCAGCGCCTCGAAGCACACCAGGTTCTGCTCGTAGGCCACTCTTATGCTCCGCTCATTTCAATTCATCCAAAATCTTGTCGATGCTCTCGGGAGTCAGGTGCTCGTGGTAGACATGGTCGACCAGCATCATGGGCGCGCCCGTGCACGCGGCGAGACATTCCTCTTCGCGCTTCAGGTAAATGCGCCCGTCCGGGGTGCTTTCGCCCGTCTTGATCCCCAGCTTCTTCTCGACGTGCTCGACGACCTCCTGGGAGCCGCGCAGCATGCAGGAAATATTGGTGCACACCGATATGTGATGGCGGCCCACGGGCTTGGTCTCGAACATGGAATAGAAGGTCGCCACCTCGTACACCAGGATGGGCGCGAGCCCCAGATAGGCGGCCACCGCATCCATGATGTCGTGAGTGAGGAACCCGTTGTTCTCGTGCTGCGCGGCGTGCAGCGCGGAGATCACCGCCGAGCGCTTGCGGTCGGGCGGAAACTTCGCCACCCACCGGTCGATTTCTTCGCGCACATGCGCGGATAACTGCACGCTCATCGATCGATCTCGCCGAACACGATGTCTTGAGTCCCGATCACCGCCACCACGTCCGCCAGCATATGCCCCCGCACCATTTCGTCGAGCGCCGCGAGGTGCGCAAAGCCGGGCGCCCGCACCTTCAGCCGATAAGGCTTGTTGGCGCCGTCGGACACCAGGTACACCCCGAGCTCGCCCTTGGGCGCCTCGACGGCGGCGTACACCTCGCCTTCCGGCACGCAGTACCCTTCCGTCATGAGCTTGAAGTGATGAATCAAGGACTCCATGTCGCCCTTCATCTCTTCGCGCCGCGGCGGCCGCACCTTGCGGTCATCGATCATGACCGCGCCGGGATTGGCCTTGAGCCACGCCACGCACTGATCGACGATGCGCGTCGATTGCCGCAACTCCTCGATGCGCACCAGGTAGCGATCGTAGCAGTCGCCCTTGAGTCCGACGGGAATGTCGAAATCCATCCGGTCGTACACGTCATAGGGCTGCTTCTTGCGCAAGTCCCACTCAACGCCGGAACCGCGCAGCATGGGTCCCGAAAAACCCAGCTGCATGGCGCGCTCGGGGCTCACCACGCCGATGTTCACCGTGCGCTGCTTCCAGATGCGGTTGTCGGTGAGCAGGGTTTCGTATTCGTCGATGCAGGCCGGAAAGCGCTTCACAAAGTCCGCGATGAAATCCAGCAGGCTCCCCGAACGCCGCTCGTTCAAGCGGTCCACGTCCTTTTTGCTACGCCACTCGGAGTGCTGGTACTTGGGCATCGCGTCCGGCAGGTCCCGGTAGACGCCGCCCGGCCGATAGTACGTGGCGTGCATGCGGGTTCCCGACACCGCTTCGTAGCAGTCCATCAGGTCCTCGCGCTCGCGGAAGCAGTACAGGAACACGGTCATTGCGCCGATGTCGAGGCCATGCGCTCCCAGCCACATCAAATGATTCAGGATCCGCGTAATCTCGTCGAACATTACGCGGATGTATTGCGCGCGCAGCGGCGGTTCGATCCCCAGCAGCTTTTCGATCGCCATGACGTAGGCATGCTCGTTGCACATCATGGACACGTAATCCAGCCGATCCATGTAGCCGATCGACTGATTGAAGGGCTTGCTCTCCGCAAGCTTCTCGGTTCCGCGATGCAAGAGACCGATGTGCGGGTCGGCTTTCTGAATCACCTCGCCGTCCATCTCCAACACCAGGCGCAGCACACCGTGCGCCGCCGGATGCTGGGGACCGAAGTTCATGGTGTAGTTTCGAATTTCAGCCACTGATTTTGTCGCTCAAGGCCGGGGTCACGTGGGTCAATGCGGGATCGTAGCGGTTGTCGTGGCGGATCACTTTCGGCACGAGCACGCGCGGTTCAATGCTGACGGGTTGATACACCACCCGGCCCTTCTCCGGGTCGTAGCGGACCTCCACATTACCCGACAGCGGAAAATCCTTGCGAAAGGGATGTCCGATGAAGCCGTAGTCCGTCAGCAAGCGGCGCAGGTCCGGGTGACCCCTGAAGAGGATGCCGAACATATCGAAGGTTTCGCGCTCGAACCAATCGGCCCCGGCCCAGATACCGGCCACCGAATCCACCATGGGTTCGGCGTCGTCGGAGCAGAACACGCGCAGGCGAAGCCGCTGGTTGAGGGAGATCGAGAGCAGGTGATACACGACCGCAAAGCGCCTTCCCGGGGCCACGGGCGCGTCGATCTGCGGGCCGCGGGCGACGCCGCGGCTGAAGCCCGAGGAAGTGGCATCCTGGGTCTTCCATTCGGCGCGGCCGTGCTCGAGGTAATCCACGCCGCACACATCCATGCACATTTCGAACTTGAGGCCCGTAGCGTCGCGCAGCGAACTCGCGGCCTCGAGCAACCGCTCCGCGGCGACTTCGTAGGTGAGCTCGGCGCGGTCTGCGGCAACCCGGCTCAATTGATTCGGCAGCGCCCGGGCAACCTCGCTCGCAAGGCTTTCGAGGCGGGTCGGCGCTGCTGCCGCCGCCGGTGGCGTGGGATCCGCGCTCATCGGATAATGGCCTTGTTGCGCCTGATCTTGTTCTGCAGCTGAATGATGCCGTAGAGCAACGCTTCAGCCGTGGGCGGGCACCCCGGAACGTACACGTCGACGGGCACGATGCGGTCGCAGCCGCGTACCACCGCGTAGGAGTAGTGATAGTAGCCGCCGCCGTTGGCGCACGAACCCATGGATATCACCCAGCGCGGCTCCGTCATCTGGTCGTACACCTTGCGCAAGGCGGGCGCCATCTTATTCACCAGGGTTCCCGCGACGATCATCACGTCGGACTGACGCGGGCTCGGGCGAAACACCACACCGAATCGATCCAGGTCGTAGCGCGCCGCGCCGGCGTGCATCATCTCCACCGCGCAGCACGCCAACCCAAAAGTCATCGGCCACAACGAGCCCGTGCGGGCCCAGTTGATCAGCTTGTCGACGGTGGTCACTTCGAAGCCGCGCACCGCGCTCGAGTCTGCGGTCACGGCGTCTAATCCCATTCAAGCGCTCCTTTCTGATAGTCGTACACCAGAGCGACGACCAGGACCAAGGCGAAGATCAGCATGGCCAGGAGACCGAAAGTGCCGGTCTGCTTCAGGGACACCGCCCATGGGAAGAAGAAGGCGATCTCCAGATCGAACACGATGAAAATGATGGCGACCAGGTAGTAGCGGACATCGAAGCGCATCCGCGAATCCTCGAACGCCTCGAATCCGCACTCGTAGGGGGACAACTTCTCGGCGTCGGGCCGGCGCGGACCCAAAATCCAGCCGACGGTGAATAACGCGAGCCCCAGCACGCTCGCCAAGCCCATAAAAATCAATATCGGCAAATACTGTCGCAGCATACCGCTTCCGACCACGTCAATTGACCATAATTGTATCAGGCGCGAGTGTGTTGCGTCGCGTTAAGGATTGCCGCATACATTAATGTGATGGTGCCGACGGCCGGAGTCGAACCGGCACAGGTTGCCCCACTAGCCCCTCAAACTAGCGCGTCTACCAATTTCGCCACGTCGGCTTGCCATGGGCTACGCCCAAGTTTCCATGGGCTTCGCCCAATTTTCTATGGGCTTCGCCCACCTCTTCACGGGGTTCGTGGACGAACCCCGAAAACTCTGCGGCGCTGCGCGCCGATAAGAAAAATACTCTCACTGCTTCGCCGGAGCCGCGGGTGCCGCAGGTGCGGGAGCGGGGGGTGGCGTGGTTGCCGCCTGAGCCGCGCGCTCCAACACACTGGTCGGCTCGGCGGTCGGGCGTGCGCCAAGATACGCCAGTGTCAAACTGGTGACGAAGAACATCGCCGCGAACACGGCCGTCAACTTCGAAAACAGTGTGCTGGTGCCGCGGGCCCCGAACACGGTGCCCGATGCGCCCGAGCCGAATCCGGCGCCGGCCTCCGCGCCCTTGCCCCTCTGCAGGAGCACCAGCCCGATGATCATCAGCGCAAGCAAAACGTGCACACCCAGAATAATTCCACGCAACATAAGAAATCTCTCAATGGCGAGCGGCCGCAGCCGCGCATATCTGCTGAAACTCATCGGCGCTCAGAGAAGCGCCACCTACCAGTCCGCCGTCCACGTCGGGCATCGAGAACAGCTCCGCCGCGTTGCCGGCCTTTACGCTGCCACCGTAGAGGATCCGCAAATGGCGCGCTATCTTAGCATCTTGCGCGTGAATGCGATCGCGCAGGAGCGAGTGCACTGCCTGCGCCTGCTCCGGCGAGGCCGTGCGGCCCGTTCCGATGGCCCACACGGGCTCATAGGCGAGGATGGCCCGCGCAAAGCCGCCGACCCCGTGCATTGCGATCACCGCGTCGAGCTGCCGGGCAACGACCGCTTCGGTCTGACTCGCCTCGCGCTCGTCCAGGGTTTCTCCTACGCACAGCACCGGCACGAGGCCGGCTTCGAGCACCGCCGCAAATTTGCGGGCCACCAGCGCATCATCCTCGTGATACCAGCGGCGCCGCTCCGAGTGACCGACGATCACGTAGGTGCAGCCCACGTCCTTGAGCATCGCGGCGCACACTTGGCCGGTGAACGCGCCGCCCGACTCCGCGCAGACATCCTGCGCGCCGACGGCAATGCGTCCGCCCTCGAGCGCGCGGACCGCATCGCTCAGATAGACATAAGGCGGAAAAACCGCGATATCGATCGGCCAGTCCGGCTTCAGGCTCATTTCCAATTCGGCGAGCAACGCTTCGTTGGCGGCCCTTGAGCCGTGCATTTTCCAATTACCCGCGACCATCTGACGACGCATAGGGCTACCTTAGGGCAATTGCCCTGCGGGAAAGGCGGCGAAGATTATCCGCGCGGGCGCGTAACTGCAAGCCCGAGAAGCCTGTCGTTCCATTCTCCTAGGTTCCGGTGTCTTTGGCGGTCGCCGCGGCCGCTTCGACCACCGAAGCGATGTCGCGCGCGCCCTTTTTCACCAGGTCCGCATCGTCCCCCTCGACCATGACCCGAATGACCGGCTCCGTCCCGGAGGCCCGCAGCACGATGCGTCCGCGGCCGTCGAAGCGTCGTTCGACTTCTTGCGCCGCTTTGAGCACGGCCGGTTCCTGCAGCGGATCGAAGCGCTTCGCCACGCGGACGTTGAGCAGGACTTGCGGATACTTGCGCATGCCGGCGGCGAGCTCGGCGAGGCCCGCGCCGGTTTGCTTCATCACGGCGAGAACTTGCAGGGCGCTGATCAAGCCGTCGCCCGTGGTGGTCTTGTCCAAGCACAGGATGTGGCCGGATGTCTCGCCCCCCAACGTTCCGCCCACGTCGTTGAGCATGGCGAGGACGTAGCGGTCGCCGACCTGCGCTCGGCTGAATTTGACTCCGATCTCGGCGAGTCCGTGCTCCAATCCCAGGTTGCTCATCACCGTTCCGACCACCGGGCCTTTCAATTCGTCCCGGTCGTGACCGTGCTTCGCCAGGATGTACAGCATCTGGTCGCCGTCCACGCATCGGCCGAGCGCATCGACCATTACCACCCGGTCCCCGTCACCGTCGAGCGCCATCCCGAGCTGGGCGCGCACCCCGGGAACCGTGAGCTGCAGCAATTCCGGCGCCGTCGATCCGCAGCCGTCGTTGATGTTGCGACCGTTCGGCGAGCAGCCGATGGGTACGATTTCAGCGCCCAGGTCCGCGAGTACCCGCGGCGCAACTTTGTAGCCTGCGCCGTTGGCGCAGTCGATGACAATTTTGAAGCCCTTGAGATTCATGCCGGCCGGGATGGTCGAGGCGCAGAACTGCTGGTACTGGGTGCGGCTGCGGTCGATGCGAATGGCCTTGCCCAGATCCTTCGATTCCCGGGTCACGACCGGCAGGTCGAGCAGGCATTCGATTTCGTTCTCCGCATCGTCGGACAGCTTGCTGCCGGTGGCATCGAAGAATTTGATGCCGTTGTCCTGGTACGCGTTGTGCGAAGCGCTGATGACGACCCCGAAGCTGCAGCCCAGGCGCTGGGTCATGTAGGCGATACCCGGTGTCGGCAGCGGGCCGATGAGCATGACATCGACACCGGCGGCGACGAAACCCGCCTCCAGGGCGGACTCGAACATGTATCCGGATACGCGCGTGTCCTTGCCGATGAGCACGCGCCCACCGCCCGGCGCCAGCACGCGCGCGGCGGCGCTCGCCAGCCGCAGCGCAAAATCCACGGTCATCGGCGCCTCGCCGACGCAGCCTCGCACCCCGTCGGTACCAAAATACTTGTTCAATGCTCGGTTCCTTGCAACACCGCGCTCACCATGCCGATGGCATCGCGCGTCGCGCCCACATCGTGGGTGCGGATGATTCGGGCGCCCAGAGTCACCGCCAGCGCCGCCAACCCCAAGCCGCCGTACAGCCGCTCGTCCACGGGTCTTCCCAGAACCCGCCCGATGAAGCTCTTGCGCGACACCCCAACCAGCAGCGGCGAATCCAGCGCCGCAAACTGCGACAGAGACTTGAGCAGGGTCAAATTGTGCGCCAGCGACTTGCCGAATCCCAGTCCCGGGTCGAGGACGATCGCATCGCCGGCGACGCCGCTGCGAATGCACTCATCCCGTTCGTGCGTCAGGAATTCCGACACTTCGGCCACCACATCCTCGTAACGAGGATGGTCTTGCATGGTTCGGGGCTCGCCCTGCATGTGCATCAGGCAGACTCCGACCTGGGATTCGGCTGCCCAGGCGCGCGCACCCGGCGCACGCAACGCGTACACATCGTTGACGATACAGGCCCCCGCCGCCACCGCCGCCGCCATCACCTTCGGTTTGCTGCTGTCGATGGAGATGGCGATGTCCGAGGCCGCGGCAATGCCCTCGATGACCGGCACGACTCGCGCGATCTCCGTGGACTCGTCCACGGCGGCCGCACCCGGCCGGGTCGACTCCCCGCCCACGTCGACGATGAGCGCGCCCTCCGCGACTATTTGCGCCGCACGCTCGAGCGCGGCGTCGACACCGGCATAAAGGCTGCCGTCGGAGAACGAATCCGGCGTCACATTGAGGATTCCCATGACCACCGGGCGCGTGAGATCAATGGTTCTATGTCGGCAACGCCACTGCATGCAACTTCCGTAGCTTCGCTGTCGCTGTGAGTGTTTACGAAGTACAGAAGGGAGCGGCTGGGTGGGGAAGGCATTTCCCGGAGCGTGAAAAACAGGATGTTTTTCCCGCAGCCTCCAGGGACGGATCTACGGCGGTCCGGGAAATGCCTTCCCCACCCAGCCGCGACCCCTCATGTTTCGTGAACAATCGCGGCGACTAGTGCTGACCTGCGGGATTAACCAATGGCGCTGCCGGCTTCTCCGCCGATGGGCCTCGCGGCGTGGGCGTGGGTGTATCGTCCCAGTCCCGCGGCGGGCGTGGCACTCGGCCTTCCATGATGTCCTTGATCTGATCCTCGTCGATGGTCTCGTACTTGATCAGCGCTTCCGACATGGCTTGCAGCTTGTCCATGTTGGTCTGCAGGATCTTGTAAGCCCGCTGATAGTTGCTGTCGATCACCCGGCGCACTTCCTCGTCGATGACATGCGCCGTCACATCCGACACCTGCTTGTGCTGAGTGACGCTGCGGCCGAGAAACACTTCGCCCGACTCCTCGCTGTAGGTCTGCGGACCCAGGCGATCCGACAAGCCCCAGCGGGTGACCATGTTGCGTGCCAGCTCCGTGGCGCGTTCGATGTCGTTGGACGCGCCGGTGGTAACCGCATCGGCGCCGAACACCAATTCCTCGGCGACTCGGCCCCCGAACAGCGTCGCGATCCGGCTTTCGAGCTGGCGCTTGCTGGTGCTGTAGCGATCGGCCTCCGGCAGGAACATCGTGACGCCCAAGGCGCGCCCGCGCGGAATGATGGTGACCTTGTACACCGGATCGTGCTCCGGCACGGACAGGCCCACGATGGCGTGCCCCGACTCGTGATACGCGGTATTGCGCTTCTCTTCCTCGGTCATGACCATGGAACGGCGCTCCGCGCCCATCATGATCTTGTCCTTGGCGCGGTCGAACTCTTCCATGGTGACCGAGCGTTTGTTGCTGCGGGCCGCGAACAGAGCGGCCTCGTTGACCAGGTTCGCAAGATCGGCGCCCGAGAACCCCGGGGTGCCGCGAGCGATGACCGACGGCTTCACGTTGTCGCCGAGCGGCACCTTGCGCATGTGCACTTTGAGGATCTGCTCGCGGCCGCGCACATCGGGCAGGGGCACGACGACTTGACGGTCGAAACGGCCGGGGCGCAGCAGCGCCGGATCCAGCACGTCGGGCCGATTGGTGGCCGCGATGACGATGATGCCTTCATTGCCCTCGAAGCCGTCCATCTCGACCAGCAATTGATTCAGGGTCTGCTCGCGCTCATCGTGGCCGCCGCCCAAGCCCGCGCCGCGGTGGCGGCCGACGGCATCGATTTCGTCGATGAAAATGATGCAAGGCGCGTGCTTCTTGGCCTGTTCGAACATGTCGCGCACCCGAGATGCGCCCACGCCCACGAACATCTCCACGAAGTCGGAGCCGGAAATGGTAAAAAACGGCACTTTGGCTTCGCCGGCGATGGCCCGCGCCAACAGTGTCTTGCCGGTTCCCGGGGAGCCCACCATGAGCACACCTTTCGGGATCTTGCCGCCAAGTTTCTGGAACTTGCCGGGATCTTTCAAGAAGTCGACGATTTCGACCACTTCCTGTTTCGCTTCCTCGATGCCCGCGACATCGGCGAATGTAATATTTACCTGATCCTCGCCCAACAGGCGCGCCCGGCTCTTGCCGAAGGACATCGCCCCGCGCCCACCCGATGCGCCCTGCATCTGGCGCATGAAGTACGCCCAGAAGCCAATGAGAATCAATATCGGAAAGGCGGAGACCAGGAGCTGCAGGAACAACGATTGCTGCTTCGGCGGCTCGCCGCGGAATTTCACGCTCTGGGAAGCCAGCAGGCCGATCAGGGCGCTATTGTTGGTCTCTGGGTTGTAGGTGACGAAGGAGTCGCCGGTGGAGCGGCGTTTGCCCTCGATGATCTCGCCCTTCAGCGTCACCGAATCGACGTTGTTGCTCTTCACTTCGGAGAGGAATTGCGAATAATCGATGGTCGACGGCTGCCCGGTGCGCATGCCGAATTGACTGAAAATGGCGAGTAAAATGACCGCCAACGCAACCCATAGCAGAATCTGTTTCGTCAAATCGTTCAAGTTACACCTACAGTCGCGATCACCTTACGACACTAGCCTCAAGCGGGCGTTCCCTCCTTGGTGGGCTTCCCGAACTTACACCATCCCAAACTGCCGCGCCAACAGATAGATCTCAGGACTTCGGGATCGTGACGCCTTCGGCTTTTTGGTCACTCCCCGCCCGTACCTTTGCCGCGCATCTCGGATGATCTGATCGAAGCCCGCGCCCTGAAACAGCTTCACCAGCAAATCGCCTCCGGGAGCCAGCACGCGGTCCGCAAACTCGATCGCCAGCTCCGCCAAGTACATCGATCGGGGCTGATCGACAGCATCGATTCCTGCCATGTTGGGGGCCATATCCGACAATACAAGGTCCACCTTGTCGGCGCCGATGCATTGTAGAACCTGCTCTAAAACCGCCGCCTCGCGAAAATCGCCCTGCACGAACTCGACCCCCGGTATGGCGTCCATCGGCAGGATGTCCGTCGCCACGATGCGGCTCGTGCCGCCGATGATGCGCGCGGCGTACTGGCTCCATCCGCCGGGCGCCGAACCCAAGTCGACCATGCGCATCCCCGGCCGCAGCAGCCTCTCGGTCTCCTGAATCTGCGCGAGCTTGAATACCGCCCGCGAGCGCCAACCTTCGCGCTGCGCACGCTTGACGAACTCATCGCTCGCGTGTTCGGCGAGCCAGCGGGCACTGCTTTTCGTACGCTTGGGCATGGGTCAACAGACTATAATCTTGCGATGGCTCTCACCGAAAAACAAAGGAAGCATCTGCGCCGCCTCGCGCATCCCTTGAACCCCCTGGTCATGCTCGGCAACGCCGGGCTGACCGACGGGGTGGTCGCGGAGCTCGACCGCACCCTGACCGATCACGAGCTGGTCAAGGTCAGCGCCAGAGTCGGCGAGCGCGACGAGCGCAACCAAGCCTTGGACTCTCTGGCAAGCCGCACCGGGGCGGAGATCGTGCAGCGGATCGGCAACGTCGGCGTTTTCTACCGCCGCCGCCAGGGCCTAGCGAAAATCCTCCTTCCAGACTAGCCGCAGCACCGCGAGACAGGCCAGCACGTACAGCGCGGCCGACACGGCGTGCCAGGCCCCGAAACTCAAAAAAGCCATGGTGCCGTGCACATGCGCCTGCGCCATGATCCCCTTCAAAATCCACTCGTTCACCGACAGCAGCGCGGCTGCGAGATATCCCCAAACGAAGCGCATCCTGCCCGGCAGCAGCAGCGCGAGCGCCGCCACCCCCAGGGAGACATAGGTCTCGATGCTGAACAGCCTCGCGGCCAGCACGCCGGCCAGATGCCGATCGCTCTGCGCGTAGAACAGCGTGGGCGCGACCCAGGCGGCCAGCGACCAGAGGCTGCCCGCCCAGAGCACGAACAAGATGCGGAAGGCGTTGCGAATCATCCTACGCCCAAGCGCGGCGCGCGCCTCACACGTAGCGTACCGACACGATCTCGTAGCTGCGCGTCCCGCCGGGCGTCGTCACATCGACCACGTCGCCCTCGGACTTGCCGATGAGCGCGCGTGCGATCGGCGAAGAGACCGAGAGCAGCCCTTGCTTGATGTTCGCCTCATCGTCGCCCACGAGCTGGTAGACCACCTTGTTGCCGCCGTCCTGATCCTCGAGCTCGAGCGTGGAACCGAACACGACGCGGCCGCTGGCGCTCAATTTGGTGACGTCGATGATTTCACAATTGGACAAGCTGTTTTCGATCTGGTTGATGCGTCCCTCGATGAAACTCTGCTGCTCGCGCGCGGCATGGTATTCGGCGTTCTCGCTCAAATCGCCGTGCGCCCGCGCTTCGGCGATGGCCTTGATGACGTTCGGCCGCGCCTCGCTCTTGAGCTGCTTCAGCTCCTGCCGCAACCGCTCGGCGCCGCGCAGTGTCATAGGAGTGCGCTTGATCACGACGGCAGCTTTCTGTGCAGTGCCATGGGAGTTCGCTTCACGCCAACATTTCCTTGTGCAAATCCTGCAGCCGATTCACTTCTATGTCGCCCAAGTGGTCGAGCGCGTCGCAGGTTGCGCGCGCGCCGGCCACCGTCGTGTAGTAGGTCACCTTCCTGGCCACCGCTTCGCGCCGAATCGAGCGAGATTCGCGCACCGCCTGCTTTCCCTCGGTGGTATTGACGATCAATGCCACCTCGTCGTTTTTTATCATATCGACGACGTGCGGGCGACCCTCCCGCACCTTATTCACCCGCCTGCAGGAGATGCCGGCTTCCTCGAGCACCAATGCCGTGCCGCCGGTCGCCGCAATCTCGAAGCCGCGCGCCATCAGCATCTGCGCCAGCACCACCGCACCCGGCTTGTCGCGGTCGCGCACGCTGATGAAGCATAGGCCGTGCGTCGGCAGTACGACCCCGGAGGCCGCCTGCGCCTTGGCGTAGGCTTCGCCGAAGGTATGTCCCGTGCCCATCACTTCGCCCGTGGATTTCATCTCCGGCCCGAGGATGGGATCGGCCTCGGGGAACTTGATGAAGGGGAACACCGCCTCCTTGACCGAGAAGTACGGCGGAATGCGCTCCTTGGTGCGCTCCTGCGACGCCAGCGACTTGCCGGTCATGACCCGGGCTGCCACTTTGGCCAGGGGGATGCCGGTGGCCTTGGAGACGAAGGGCACGGTGCGCGAGGCGCGCGGATTGACCTCGAGAATGTAAATGACGCCGCTTTGAATCGCGAACTGGATGTTCATCAGGCCCACGACGTTCAGCGCCTTCGCGAGCTTGCGGGTCTGCGCGCGCAGTTCATCTTGGATTTCCTGCGACAGGCCGTTCGGCGGCAGCGAGCAGCTGGAATCTCCGGAATGCACGCCGGCCTGTTCGATGTGCTCCATGATGCCGCCGATTAGCACGTCTTCCCCATCGCTCACGGCATCGACATCCACCTCGATGGCGAGATCGAGAAACCGGTCCAGCAGCACGGGGCTGTCATTCGACACCTTCACCGCGTCGCTCATGTACTGGCGAAGATCGTCCTCGTTGAACACGACTTCCATGGCCCGGCCGCCCAAGACGTAACTCGGGCGCACGACCAGCGGAAATCCGACCTCCCGCGCCAGCAGCACCGCAGAATCCTCGGTGCGCGCCGACGCGTTGGCCGGCTGCTTGAGCTTCAATGCCGTCACCAGTTTCTGGAAACGCTCGCGGTCTTCGGCCACATCGATGCTGTCGGGGGTGGTGCCGATGATGGGGGCTCCCGCCGCGGCGAGCGCGCGCGATAATTTCAGCGGCGTCTGGCCGCCGAACTGCACGATCACGCCCTCGGGCTTCTCCTTCTCGATGATCTCCATGACGTCTTCGAAGGTCAGGGGCTCGAAGTACAGGCGGTCCGAGGTGTCGTAATCGGTCGAGACGGTCTCGGGATTGCAGTTGACCATGATGGTTTCGAAACCGTCTTCGCGCAGCGCCATGGCGGCGTGCACGCAGCAATAGTCGAATTCGATACCCTGGCCGATGCGATTGGGGCCACCGCCCAGAATCATGACCTTGCGGCGGCTGCTGGGGTTCGCCTCGCACTCCTCCTCATAGGTGGAATACAAGTAGGCGGTAGAGGTCGAGAACTCCGCGGCACAGGTGTCGACCCGCTTGTACACCGGGTGCAGCCCCTGTTTGCGGCGCCGGCTGCGGATCGCCGCTTCGTCTCGGCCCGTCAGTTTCGCGATGCGCGCATCGGAGAAGCCCTTGCGCTTCAGCGCGCGAAGTCGCGGCGGTTCCAGGCTCTCGAATCCATCCTTGGCGAGCACGGCTTCCTCGCGCAAGAGATCCTCGATCTGCGCCAGGAACCACGGATCGATCTTGGTGGCCTCGAATACCTTGCTCAAGGTCCAGCCGGCGCGAAACGCATCCGCCACGTACAGGATCCGGTTCGGTCCCGGCCAACGCAACTCGTAGAACAGTTTCTCGGCCGCCTCGTCGGTCAGGGGCAGGGTCAACTGCTCGTCGAAGCCGTCGAGCCCGGTCTCCAGGCTGCGCAGCGCCTTCTGCATCGATTCTTGAAAGGTTCGCCCGATGGCCATGGCCTCGCCCACCGATTTCATCTGCGTGGTCAGGCGCGAGTTCGAGCCGGGAAATTTCTCGAAGGTGAAGCGCGGAATCTTGGTGACGACGTAGTCGATGCTGGGCTCGAACGAGGCCGGGGTCGCCCCGCCGGTGATCTCATTCTTGAGCTCATCCAGGGTGTAGCCCACCGCGAGCTTCGCCGCGATCTTGGCAATCGGAAACCCGGTCGCCTTCGATGCCAGCGCGGAGGAGCGCGACACCCGCGGATTCATTTCGATGACCAGCACGCGGCCGTCCTCGGGGTTGACCGCGAACTGCACGTTCGATCCACCGGTGTCGACGCCGATCTTGCGCAGCACCGCGATCGAGGCATCGCGCAGCCGCTGATATTCGCGATCGGTCAGGGTCTGCGCGGGCGCCACCGTGATCGAATCCCCGGTATGCACTCCCATGGGATCGAGATTTTCGATCGAACAGACAATGATGCAATTGTCGATCCGGTCGCGCACGACCTCCATTTCATATTCTTTCCAGCCGAGCACCGACTCCTCGAGCAGCACCTCGTTGGTGGGCGACGCATCGAGCCCGCGCGCGACGATGGCTTCGAACTCCTCGCGGTTGTAGGCGATGCCGCCGCCGCTTCCCCCCAAAGTGAAGGAGGGCCTGATCACCGTGGGGAAGCCGATCTCAGACTGAACGGCCAGGGCCTCTTCCATGCTGTGCGCAATTCGGGCGCGTGCGGTCTCGAGGCCTATGTCGGCCATGGCGCGGCGGAACAACTCCCGGTCCTCCGCCATGTCGATGGCGCGTTGCGAGGCGCCGATCATCTCGACGTTGTACTTCTCGAGCACCCCCTCGCGCACCAGATCGAGCGCGGTGTTGAGCCCGGTCTGGCCGCCCATGGTGGGCAGCAAGGCGTTGGGGCGCTCCTTGTCGATAATGCGGGCGATGGTCCGCCAGTTGATGGGTTCGATGTAAATCGCATCCGCCGTCTCGGGGTCGGTCATGATCGTGGCTGGATTCGAGTTCACCAAAATGACCCGATATCCTTCCTCTTTCAAGGCCTTACACGCCTGAGCTCCAGAGTAATCGAACTCACAAGCCTGACCGATGATGATGGGTCCTGCGCCGATGATGAGGATGCTGTCGAGGTCGGTGCGCTTGGGCATTACCCTTCCGCCGATTTCTGTTTGACGGAATTGCGGCCCCGCGACAGGGTTTGCATGCGTTTCACCATCAAGTACATAAAGTGCTCGAACAGGAGGCGCACATCGTGCGGGCCGGGGCTGGCCTCGGGATGTCCCTGAAAGCTGAACGCGGGGCGGTCGGTACGCGCGAGTCCCTGCAGGGAGCCGTCGAACAACGAGCGATGCGTCGCACGCAGGTTGTCCGGCAGGGTGGCCTCATCCACCGCGAAACCATGATTCTGGCTCGAGATGAGCACCCGGCCGGAGTCGATCTCCGATACCGGATGATTAGCCCCGTGGTGGCCGAACTTCATCTTCAGGGTCTTGGCTCCGCTCGCGAGCCCCAGCAATTGGTGACCCAGGCAGATGCCGAAGACCGGTATATCGGTCTCGAGAAAGCGCCTGATAGCCTCGATAGCGTAGTCGCAGGGCTCGGGGTCCCCGGGTCCGTTACTCAAGAAGATACCGTCGGGATTCATCGCAAACACTTGATCTGCCGAAGTTTGCGCCGGCACTACGGTCATGCGGCAGCCATGTTCGGCAAGAATCCGCAGAATGTTCCGCTTCATCCCGAAGTCGTAGGCAACGACGTGCACCCGGCTCTGCGGCCGCGGCGGCTTGGAGGAGGACTTCCACAACAAACCGTCGTTCCACTGAAAGATCTTCTTGGTCGTGACCGCCTTCGCAAGATCCATCCCCTTCAATCCGGGGAATTTCTTGGCCGCGCGCACCGCGGCTTTGTCGTCGATGGTGTCGCCCGTCATGATGCACCCCGACTGGGCGCCCTTCTCGCGCAGCAGGCGGGTGAGCTTGCGGGTGTCGATGTCGGCAATCGCCACGACCTTGCAGCGGAGCAGGAAGCTCTGCAGCGACTCGGTGGCGCGCCAATTCGAGTGCAGCAGGGGTAAATCGCGAATCACCAGGCCGGCGGCGTAGACCGCGCCCGATTCCAGATCCTCGGGGGTCGTCCCGGTATTGCCGATGTGGGGATAGGTGAGCGTGACAATCTGTCGGCAGTACGAGGGGTCCGTGAGGATCTCCTGGTACCCGGTCATGGCCGTATTGAAAACTACTTCACCCGTCGTGTTGCCTTTTGCGCCTACTGAGACGCCACGGAACACGGTGCCATCTTCGAGAGCTAGCACTGCAGGTGTCGACACTCCGGTTCCTCGCTTTGCGCTACCGCGCTTTCCGCAGATGCGCAAAGCGGGAGGCGCTCCTGTGAGAACGTCCTCCCGCTCATGGGTTAATTCGCGATCAGTTTCCGGGCGCGAATATTAACGATGCACGCGAAGACTGTCCATGCTTCTCGTCAAAGTCCGAGAACTTGCTCCATGCCGTACAGGCCTGCCGGCCGGCCCACCAGCCATTCGGCCGCCCGCAGGGCGCCCCGCGCGAAAGTTAGGCGATCGGTGGCGCGATGGGTGATCTCCACGCGCTCCCCGGCGGAGGCAAATACGACCGTATGATCGCCCACGATATCTCCCGCGCGCAGGCTGGATATTCCGATGCTGCCGGGCTTGCGCGGCCCTGCTGCGCCCGTTCGGTCGTAGACCGCCACCTCGGATAGGGACTGGCCGCGGGCTCGTGCGACCGCTTCCCCCAAGGCCAACGCCGTGCCGGACGGCGCATCGCGCTTGGTTCGGTGGTGGGCCTCGGAAATCTCCACATCGAAGCTGTGCCCCAGGGCAGAGGCAGCCAGGGAGACCAATTTGGCCGCCACGCCCACCCCCACGCTGGTGTTGGGTGCAATGAGCACTGCGATCTCCCGAGCCGCGCTATCGGCCGCGGCGCGGCCTGCGGCGTCGAGACCGGTTGTGCCAATCAGAAGCGGCACACCGGCCGCTGCACAGACGAGGGCGTGCGCGGCGACGCTGCTCCCCACGCTGAAATCGACGGCCACGGCAGCGCCTCGAACCCCAAGG
>Ga0210398_10000909_pt1 | contig 32024 bp, 31 predicted proteins | sample IncBWC4OmetaG_FD_161047 | JGI IMG/M metagenome (GOLD analysis project Ga0210398, IMG submission 161047) | Forest soil microbial communities from Barre Woods Harvard Forest LTER site, Petersham, Massachusetts, United States - Inc-BW-C-4-O | ecosystem: Environmental > Terrestrial > Soil >... | reverse complement strand
CACTGACGCCCCGACATTGGCTTCCGATGTCGTAGTCTCTCGGTATATCTCGTCGTAATGCTCACCATTGCGACAGTTTACACTGTCGTATGGCTCACCAATAGGAGGTCCTCGGCCGGACTCTTACGGTTATGTTGGACTTGTTCCTTACCATCTAAAACGCGGCAACACAGGGTCCCGCCCCTCCAAGTGCTGTTTCATGCCAACCAGAATCCCCCGCACGCATTCAAGGAAGCAGAGTTCATCTCAAAGCAGATCAGCCGCGCGACTTATCCAAGCTATGTCGGGAATTAAACATTGAGCAACGTCACGACCTTGGCAAGCCAGCTTGGCCACGAAGGATCACAAAGGGCCAGGGATACATCCAGCCCATCCATATTCTTTGCGATCTCTGTGACCTTGTGGCTAAATAATCCAAAAGATGGCAGGAGACTGGACCGTTGGCTTTGAGACTTTCTTTGAGCCGTTTTTCATGTTAATTCCACCGCTTTGAACTTTTCCTATCCATGAAACCGAGCTGGGTTCGTTGGCGGCTATGCGCAGCGGCTTCATTGCTGGGTGTTGCGTTGTCCGCTTTGGGCGATTCGAACAATCCGGTGAGCGACAGCCCAGACCAAAGGCTTTATGCCGGCGACACGTTCCTTGGCTTGGAAAACGGTTCGCTGATCGAAAGCATCTATTTCCGGGCGGCCTGGTTGAAGCTGCACCCCGAGGCTGACGCGATTATCCTCGTCACTTCACCAGGCGGCAAGGACGGCAAATATCCCCCGGTCGCCGCCGTAACCGTTTATACAAAAACAGATGGGCGGGTCTGGGCGCATTCGACCGACTATGGCTCAGTGCTGTTGGACACAATCAAGCCAGATGACTTGAAGAAGAACACGGCCCAGTGCCTCGACGTGTATTTTAAGACGGTCGCAAAACTGCCGTCCAAGCCAAGGCCGGTGATCGGCGAGGTCGACGGACAGGTCCAGCTCGCCTTCGATGCCGTCCATGATCCTAAAATCCTGCCGTATTTTCCGGTGGCGATCATGGACATTCCGGGTTCGACCAGGATGCCGGATGGCACAAGCATAGAATCAGACTCCAAGGCCCTCGTCTTTGACTGGAATGACGCTCATTATATGTGGCAGCCGTCAACGGGAGCCTTGCGAGAGGATCCACCCAAGGATCCGCTCACCGGCCGGCCGTTTCTCTGCGTCAAACATGGCGACTTGGTTGAGTCGCTGGTTTTTATCCACGATTACGAAAGGGTCCATCCGGAGGAAAAAGCGACGCTGCTCTTCGCCCCGCAGGATTTTGATCATGGCATGTCTTCCGCCGGATTGGCGGCGGCGGCCTATACCGTGAATGGCACCGTCCATGTCCGCGGTTATTTCAGCCCGGATTTTGTGCCGACAACCCAGTCGCATTCGTTCAAGCCGGCCGACCTCGACGATCCCGAGGCCATGGCGCGGCTCTATCAATTATACCAGGAAAGTTTATTTGGTGTTTTTAAAGAAGCTTATGCCAGGGCCCATCCCCATGGGCCGATGCCGAAAACAATCCATGGGGAAATTTATGACACACTGTGCCCCGAATTCCCGCAAAGCTTGCCCGGCGATACGGCGGAAATGCAGGCGAACCGCGTTTTCCAACGGGCAACCGACGACGGTATCGTTTGTCTCGTCGATTTGGTTGAGCCTTTTGGGCGGCTGGTCGTTTTGCACTGGCGGATGCTGCGTTGCTGCTACACGGGAGATTGGAAGCATACCGGGAAGCCAGCCTCGTATTATGATGGGATTTGGGATCCGAACGACCCAAACCGGTTGATCGAAGCCATTCTTTTTGCGCACGATTTCAAACCTGAGCAACCGGGCGATTCCGTGGTGGTGCTGCCCTACCGCCAGTTCGGCCTTTGGGACATGGTCCAGGGAATCGCGGTCTACACGCGCGGCGGCAAAGTCTATGCGCACAACCCGGCCGTGGGCGATGCGCCCATGCCGGATACCCGTCCCGCCGACCTGGCCGACTTGGCCAACCCGGATAAATCCCACACGGTGCGTCTCGCAGCGAACGGGGCCATTCACACCATTGATAAAGCAAAAGTATTCGAAAACACCGCGGCCCTGGAGAAGCAGCTTGACCGGGAGCTGCAATCCTGGATCCAGGACCAAGGCAGCCAAAATGACAAATGGGGCATCCGCCGCCATGTTTTCGAGATGGTGATGCGCCCGGCTGACCTGGGCAATGTAGAGGTGACTTCGGTTTATGAAAAGCTCAAGGCCGCTGGCATCGACTGCCAGCTCCATGCCACGACCAAGGGACGCGGGCCGGATGGAAAAATCACCGAAGAGGCACGGCCCTGTGTGAGCTTTACTTTCCAAGGTGTTCGCTACACCTACGGCCCGGAGTATTATTGCTCGGCCGCGGACAATTTGGTTCTCGATCCATAATTTCGCCTCGAAACCCGTGAAAACAATCCTGTCGAGATGCCGAGTCTGTGCTGTGGCAGCGCTCATAGTCGCAGCTCTGCCCGCTTCCGGCAATCAATCCACCAATTCCAATGGTGGAGATATCGGTTGTGAGATACTTGCTGAAAATGCCATGGAGGGAACGTCAATTATTCCGGTTGGGAAAAGTAATGGCGCCAACATTGGACATGGCACCCTGACGCCAGCGGCAAATGTGGCGATAGGGATGGATCCGGCCACCGGCACGGCCTGCACTGGCACACCGCTGTATTTTACCGGCCGTTATTTCCTCACAGGGTGGGGGAATGATGCGGTTAAAATCGGACAGATTATGCTGACGGTCATCGCGCCGGACGGAACAAAGAAAGTCCAGACCCTCGATCTATCGGCCTCCAAAAATTCTTGCGCCGATACTTCTTCCTATGTGTGGACGACTTCACTCACCTTGGACACTCCCGGCACTTACCGGGTGTTTGCTGCGCTCACGCCTGATCATGGCGCGACCTGGTATCAGGACATTAACACCTACAGCACGGACGGCGGCACGACTTGGTTGCAAGTCAATCCAACCGGCGGTTGGACGGGCAATTTGCTGCCCCTGACATCAGGCCGGGGCAACCTCACGACCTTCACTGTTATCGCCCGCCCGAACGAACACGCGGTCAATCCCCAGGCGCTTCCCATGCCAGGCCTCGATCTGTGGTTATGGAAATGAATCCACAATAGCCACCTCAATGATCGTTGTTTGAAACAAAACGCGCGGTTCAGTGCCGGCCTTTTAGTTGATCGTGACCTGGCCCGTCAGCCGGATGTCGCGTGAGGACGAGCCGATGTAGATCGAATAATTTCCCGGAGCCACCAGCCACGCATGGGTCGTCGCATCCCAGTAGGCAAAGGAGCGAAGATTCAGGACGACGTGCACGTGGCCGGTCTGGCCCGGCGTGACAGTCACTTTTTGAAAGCCCTTTAGCCATTGGGGCGCATCCGGGAGACCATTGGGCAGCGCGGGTTTGCCGACATAGATCTGCGCCGCTTCGCTGCCGGCCACCGGGCCGGTGTTTGTGATATCGAAGTCCACGCTCACGGTATTCCCGGGATTTCCCACGAAGGTTGTGGCGGTGGGATTGATCACCAGGTTTTGATATTGGAACGTGGTGTAGGAAAGTCCGTGGCCGAAGGGGAAGAGCGGCGTGATATTACTTTCGTCGTAATGCCGGTATCCGACGAAAATTCCCTCGGAGTAATTGGCGATGCCATTGATGCCCGGATACTGCGCCGGCGTGCTGGCCGGGCAGTCCGACACGTTGACCGGGAAGGTGAGCGGAAGTTTTCCCGAGGGGTTGACGTCGCCAAAGAGCACGGCCGCGACGGCGTTGCCGTCTTCCTCGCCGGGATACCAAGCCTCGAGAATCGCGGGCACCTGGCTGACCCACGGCATGAGCGCAGCCGTGCCGGTTTTGAGGACGACCACGGTGTGCGGGTTCGCCGCCGCCACGGCTTCCACCAATGCATCCTGGTTGGGATGCTGGTTTCCGCTCAGGGAAATTGAGTCGTCCACGCCTTCCGTCTCGTTGTCGCCGACCATGACGATTGCGACGCTGGAAGTTTGGGCCAGGGCAACGGCGGACGCGATGTTGCTGCCGTCGTTGAGTTGGACGGTGATTCCGGTCCCGGCCAACCGGGTTTGAAGGCCAGCCAGCGGACTGACGGTATAAAGCGGCGTGACCTGTGAGCTGCCGCCGCCGCCGGTCATGGCGCTCGTGGCAAAGGGGCCGATCAGTGCGATCGATTGCAACTGGGTAACCTGAAGCGGGAGCGTATTCCCATTGTTCTTGAGCAACACCATGCCCGCCTCGGCGATCTGTCGCGCCGTCGCGCCATCGGCGGCCTGGGGAATGGGCGTGTTGGGCAGCGGGGCGTGGAAGACGCCACGGCTGATCATCGTGCTGAAGCGACGGATCAGCATTTCATCGAGCACGGCCTTTGGCACCTGGCTCGCGTTCACTGCCGTTTGCAGGGCGCTCTCGTAATAGATGGCTGTCGGCATCTCGGCATCGAGTCCGGCCAGCGCGGAGGGAACCGTGCTGTGCGTGGCGCCAAAATCGGAGGTGACATAGCCGGTGAATCCCCACTCGCCCTTGAGGATGTCGTGCAGCAAAGCCAGGTTTTCACAACAGTAGGAGCCATTGACCTGATTATAGGCGCCCATGACGGCATCGACGTGGCCCTGGAGGACGGTTGCCTCGAAGGCGGGGAGGTAAATCTCGCGCAAGGTGCGCTCGTCGATGAGGTCATTGATCGTAAGCCGGTTGGTCTCCTGGTTGTTGCCGGCGAAGTGCTTGGACTCGGCGCTGATGCCCTGGGCCTGGATGCCCTCGATGTCATTGACCGCGATCTGGCCGACGAGATACGGATCTTCCCCGTAGGCTTCGAAAGTGCGCCCGTTCTGGGGCACGCGCGCGATATTTATATCCGGTCCTTCGATCATGTCGTTGGAGTAATCGACCGCTTCCTGGCCCACGGTGCTTCCGTAGAGTTGGGCGAGGTTGACATCAAAGGTCGCGGCCAGCGCAATCGGAGCCGGCATGGCGGTCGCTGGTCCCCCGTGGCCGCTGCCGCTGTTGCCAATTCCCGCCGGGCCGTTGGTGAAATTGTATTCGGGAGCGTTGGCGGATGCCGGGATATAGCGGTAGAGGGCCCCATTCTGGGCGCCATGCACCTGCGATATTTCCTCGGCCAGGGACATCTGGCTGACGACGGTGATGGCCTGCTGAACAGAACTGTTTGTGCTGACGTTTAAAGTCACCGCGAGCGAATGCGCCAGGGCTGGGCTGCTGCACGTGCCAGTGACGGTCAGTGGATAAGTGCCGATTGGAGCGGAGACCGATGCGGAAAGCGTGAGCGTGGCATTGCCCGCGCCGTTGATGGATGCCGGACTGAACGCGGCGGTGACGCCACCGGGCAATCCGCTGACAGCGAGGTTTACCGTTCCGGCAAACCCGTTTGAGGGAATGGAGGTGATCGTGCAGGCGGTGCTCTCACCCACTAATACCGTTGGTGAAGCCGAAGTCGCCGCCAACGAGAAATCCGGCGGAAGAATGGTGAAGTTGCACACGGTCAATGAGCCGGAATTGGCGGGATCGATGCGGACGCCCCAATGATCCAGCTGGGTTACTTTTTTTGGCTCCGGATGAAATAGGTAATTAATTCCCACGGTCTTCTCGGAACCGCCCGGCAGCGTCACGTAAATCGAGTAAGTGTGTTTCACCAGGTTGATCGGCACCCGGAAGTGATAAGTCATCCGGGGAAATCGGATCAGTGATGGCGCGCCATGGTGGGTGTCGATCTGACCCTTCGGGCCAAAGCCAACCATCACGGCAAACTCCGTGTCGGTCCTGGCGGCGCCCTGCGAGAGTCCCACGAAGGCATCGATGGGAGCGGCCGATAGGGTCGCATCGAAATACGCGGTAAAATTGTGCGTCTGCACCGCACCCAAGGGGAAGTTATCCAAATTGGTGGCGGAAGTGGCCGTCACGCAGGAGGCGTGGGCGCGCCAGGGGGCCAAGGCCGCGATAAGAACGGCGCAGGACAAAACCGCGACGCGGCTGGTCTGCAGCCACCCAAAATTACTTGTTTTCATGGAGGAGCTTGCAACGAATCTGAACGGAGAGGGAGACGCACAACACTTGCAAAACCCCATTTTGGGAAGCCCAAAAAGCATTAGAGCATTTTAACCACTGATGCACACTGATGATCACTGATCCGGAAGAAACAGATGAAAATGAGTTTGAACCTAACTTCATATATATCAGTGACTATAAGTGTACATCAGTGGTTAAATCAGTCTTCTGCCTGCTCGAATGTATTAGTGACCATTAGTGTGCATTAGTGGTTAATACGGTATAAAACCGCCCTGAAAATCCCACGCGCCCATTTCGTTGCTAGACTGTGGGGTGGACACATCACAACCCATCGTCACACCGCCGGCGCCCGCGAGCCGGCCGCGCCCCTCGTCATTCGAGAGCGGACTTAAGAGCCGGACTCTCCGCGAGGAGTGGCGTCGCACGGCGTGGTCGCGTCGTACTGCGGGCTGGATGCTGCTTTCGACCACACTCATCTGGTGTGCGGCGGGCGGCAGTTGGATTTTTTATTTTCTGACGCCGAAGATTGCTCCCATCGCCTTCGATGGCGGCAAAACCCTGCGCGAGTCGACTCAGGCGTGGGTGGGCGAGGGGATCAAGCCGGATTATGACCAGTTGAACCTGTTTCTCAACGCCACGCTTCCCGCCCTTTATCAATTCACGCCGGACGGGGCGGCCTTCCGTCCATTTATCAAGGGAATGGTTGCACCGGATCTCATTGCCGCGGCCGACACGGCATTCACGCGGAATCTCGAGGCTGTGCAGAAAAGAGGCATCTGCCAGGCGTTCCGTCTCTCGGAGGTCGATCCCCACAACCTCGTCTTCGACGCGGATTCAAAGCGGGTGTCCGTGCTCGTGCGGGGAGCCTTTGAACTTTCCTTTCAACAGGAGCCTGCGCGCGGGGTGGTGCGCATTCCGTACGCGGCCAAAATCATCCTCACCCCCAACACGCCGTCTGCGGTCAACCCCTTCTCTTTTTATATCGAGGAGATTGCCAAGGCCGATGATGCGCCGCTTTCCCAATGAGCTTTTCCATCCTTGATATCCCGACCGACGAAGAACCGCTCTCGCGCGGCGCTCACTTTGGGCGTTATTGCCTTTATATGATCGCGGCCCAGGCGCTGGCATTTATTTTTTTGCTGGCGGGCTTGGGCCAGCTTTGTGTCCGCGCGCGCCAAATCCCCCCGGTGGTTGGCTTTACCGCGGAACACCGGCCGCTCACCGGGAAAATTGCGCCGCTGGGCATGACCAACGAGCGATTCAACGCGCTGGTGCGCGATGTCGTCGAATCGGCGCTGACGCGGACCCAAAACGGATCTGCGCCCGAACTAACCGGATATCTCACCCCATCCTGCGCGCGAAAACTGCAGGCCCAGATGTCAGGAAATAAAAACCTGTCCCAGCGCGATTTTGTCCAAGTGTTCACGGTGGACGAGAAAGATGGCGTTCGCGTTGTCGCGGGCAACGCCTTCGAGGCGCGCGCCATGGTGAAGGGAGTCATGACCAGCCGGTCGCCGGATGGAGTGGTGTCCAATCGGTTTTATTGGGGAGTGCAGTTTTTCAATTTCCCGAGTGGGCCGGAAAACCGGCTTGGTTGGCGCCTGAACGATATCTTTGAAATCAAAGAAAAGGATTTTTTTGCCGCCGATCTCGCGGCCACGGCGGCCGAGGCGGTCAAGCTTTCTTCGGAGAAGAAACCATGAAAACAATCTGTGTCATCATTTGGTTGATCATCGGGGCCGGTGCGCTTGGCCGAGCGGAACCATCGGCCGGAACCACCGATCCGATTCCTCTCTCCACCGGCAAGGTGGAAGTCGTCGGCTTGAAACCGCTCATGGTCACAAGCCTCGATTTTCCCAAGGGTGTGAAAATCGACGACATTAAAATCGGCAGTAAAATCGTCCAGGTCGATTTCGATCCGAAAAAAAACCAGTTGGATATCTATCCGACCGTCACGGGGGGGACGACAAATTTAAATGTCCGGATTGGAGACAACCTCTATACGTTTCTTTTGAAGATCCTTAACGCCGGTGACCCGGTCTTCCAACGGTCTTACACGTTTGAAGATGAGGCCGATGATTTCGATGACGCCCTCGCGAGCGCCCCGATCCTGAAGCCCTTCGAGGTCGATACGGTCGCCGCCATCAAAACCATCGAGCGCGCGCGTTTCGATCCTGCCTTCCGGCAGACTATTCCAGAGTTTCGGACGCTTTCCGTTGGCCGGACGGTATTCTGGAACGATTCCCCGGTCACCTTGGTGGACGTCAGCCAGTTCGCCGACCGCGACCTGTTGGTTTTCAAGATCGAGTGGTCCAACAACACGGGCAGTGTTTTGAACCTGGATTCCGGCCAGGTCCGGCTCAAGGTCGCCAATTCAGAGATTCCGATCACCTGTTCGCAACAGGTGGCCGCGCAGCTTTTCCCTGGCCAATGCGACACGATCTGGCTGTTCGTCCAAGGGTATCGCCTTTCTCCGCGCAACGATTGGCGCCTGTCGCTGCCACCGGATGCAGCGTCGGTGCAAAAACTTTTCCCGCGCAGATGATCCTTCTGCCCAAAACGTCAAATTTTTTCCTGTAATCTTGCATTTCCATGAAGCCGGCCACCAAACGATTCCTGCGCAGCCTGCTCGTGCGGCCGGCGCGGGATAATACAACCCGCTGGGGCTTTCTTTTTTATTTCGCCCTGGTTGTTTTTATCCTGGTGCTCGGTTTTGTTGTCATGCGGCCGAAAGGATATCAGTCCACGCTTCCGGCCGCGTCATCGGCGCATAAGGCACCGGCATCAAAAGTGGAAACGCGGCGAGCCGTAAACGCGGGTGAGAATTTCACCCCGGTCACCCCACTGAATACGCAGGGTGACAGCCCGCTAGTGGAATCGGAACGAGTGGAAAGCCCCCATTCCGAACCAACCGCAGCCGCTGAACCATCCGAGGGAACGGGGTTTCTCGATACGGTGCGCATGGCCACCGCGCAAAACGAACCAGCCCATGATGAGTCCTTGCCGGCAGCCCAAAAATATTTGATGGCAGGCGGGCCGCAGGCCGCGGAGGTGATTGATGAACACGGAGCCGGCATTTCCGCCGATGGAGTCGGCTCGGGTGAAGACACCCGGGAAGGCGAAGCCGGAGAGCCCCTCCGCACCGGTCAACCCCTGCAAGTTCAGACGGGCAGCCTGGATGTTGCGACGTTGACCGTTTATAAGCGCGAGGAAGATGCGGCCGGGCCGGCCAAAAAGCCCAGCGGATTCGACACGGGAAATTTCCTGCCGAAAGGGCAGCGGATCCCCGTGATTTTCCAAACCAATGTCACCACCCTCGACCTGAGCGGAATGGTGGAGATGCAGGTCGCGGAAAACGTCAAATTCAACGGCGATGTGATCAGGCTGCCCTATGGCACAAAAATTTATGGCTCGGCCTCGACCAAAAATGTGGCGGATCGAATCGCAATTGCGGCCAACACCATCGTTTTCACCGATGGCACCGAGCTCCACATTGACGGGGTCGCGCTGGATCGCGATGATCAGGCCGGGGTGCGCGGCTATTACGTCCCGCAGCCGGCCGCGGTGCAACTGTTTCCCTACGCAAACGAGGCGGCCATCGGTGCGCTGCAGACGCTTGGCCAATCCCAGCAGGTGACCACGCAGAGCGCCTTGGGCCTCACCACGTCATCGATTCAAAATCCGAACAGCTGGCGCAACTCCCTGGTTACGGCCGGACAGCAAGCGCTCCAGGATACGTTCAACCGTGAACAGACCATGCTGGACCAACGTTACCCCGCCTACGTGATCGTCAAAAGAGGGACCATGGCGTATATCCAGCTGTCCTCGGCGCTGGATTTGGAGGCAGGAAAGATTTTTCAGCCCCAAGAGGAATCAAAGCCGGCCGACGCCGCCCCGGCCCAGTCCGGGGTTTCCCCACAGCTGCCGCCAGCGTTTCGGGACTTGTTGCAGAAACTGCTATCAACGAATCCGGCCGGTTAGTGGTGTGTCTAGGCTGCTTGTAGTGAAAGAGATGCTATGCGTTTCCATGTCACTCATCATCAAGCCGTGCGCCTAAGTGAGAGGGATCTGTCATTGGAATTTGTGAAAAACACCGTCTTGTACCCCGATCGCAGACAAACATTGAATAAAGGGCATAATGGGGGTAATCTCATGAAATTCTTTAAGGCCGTGGAAAAAAAGACGATGGTTGTTGTCGCCGAAATCAAAGGTTCCGACTGTTGGTTAGCCACCGCTTATTATGAAGACTGACACAGACCACATCACGGTTGATTCCGCCGTCACACCCACCATCGAGGTTGATAACGAGGTTGGCGCGGTTTACGTGCGGTTTAAACAGGGAAAGGTCGCGCGCACGATAGTTCGTCCCTGCACCGCCATGCACATCGCGGTTGATTTGGATGCAAAGGGAGGGCTCTTGGGAATTGAAGCGGTGGGAATGCGCCAAATTGTGATCACACAGATATTGAAACTGGCGGCAGTTTCTGTCCCAAAATTGAATCTGGCTGATGCCCAAATTATCCCTTCTCGAATTGTCGCCCGAATCCCTGCTTGTGCCTGATTTTTTTTCGGATCGGTGACGATTGCCAGCTATAATGGGCCATGCGCCCAATCTCTGTCATCGCGATCCTGACGTTATTCCTCTCCGGATGCGCGACCACCCATCGAAAAACCAAGCCGGGTTCGGAAACCGTCAGCATAACCGAAGCCGGGATCGCTTCAATCCCGGTTGCGCCAGCACCGCACGTATCTCCGACGGAAAATACCGCGCTGGATGATGCGCCCATTCCGGTTTATACCAATCCGCGGGTCACCAAGGTTCACGTAGCGGCCTACATTAATGACAAAGGCGAAGCCTTTCAGGATACCTACAAATATGTGTTCGTCGATGAAGGCCATTGGAACATCGAAGCGCTGCACAACCCGGAACGCGCCTACATCCCGTCCGAAAACGTTCCCAAGCCACCAGCCGCCCCCGGCGTGATCTGGGGCACGGTTGCGCCCGGCGAAGTCGCTCCACAAGCAGTATCCGAGCATGTTCCCGCGCGAAAACTCTTCGACTTGGATCAAATCCGCATTACCGGATATTTTAACCGGGCGGATGAACCCAAGGCCCGGCAAGAAGCCGGGAACCTGGGAGAAGAATTTGGCCCCCCCGTGGTCATCTATGACGACGATCTCGGATGGATCATCGTTCCCCAGGCCGCGCTCACTCCGACCATCGCCATCAGCCGGGCCGGCCCCATGGAGGCGCCGCCACCGCCACCGGCGAAACCATCATCGGCGAAATCCCCGGACGATGACGTTCGATGAACCCGCTGGGACACGCCATGGACGACCCGCCACACGTTTTTCATTTCCGGGCCACCCAGCTCGGTAAATACTTTCATGGGTATTGCGCGAAAATAAGGGCGGATGAGCATCGCGTGACTTTGCTCGACCGGAGGCTTGTGCGTTATGTCTTTGAGCCGGGCGAGGTGGAGCCGCACATCGAGGTCAAGAACGCCGGTGCGCTCAGTCTGCTCAAAAAGGACTTTCACCTCATTGCGACTGCGGTGATTCCGCCGCGATGGTTTCAACCCGAGAATCAACCATGACAACGGCACCGGAAAACGGCGTTGGAGATTCGGACGAGTTGCGCCCGGCCTTGGGTGGACAAAATGCACCGCTTCTCATTACCGAGCGGCGTACCGACCCGGCCAATAGCGAGCAGTTTTGGATCGCATCACCGACCAACGAGCCCGACCCGGAGCAGGAGATTCGCATCCGGATTCCCAGTGATGTCCATGACCGTCAGCAGATACTAAAATCCCTCTCCGGCCAAGGGGAGCAGGCGAAACTTTACCTGATGCCGCATCCAACGAATCAGTGTTGCGAAGTGCTTCATGCCGAGCCGGCCTTGCCTGATGCGCAGCGCGCGGTTTCTGATGAAAAGGGTCTTGTTTATACATGGACGCGCGAACTGGACGAGAGGGTTGACGAGCTTTTCCAGCATGCCATTCAGGCAAGGATTTTCGCCATCCAGGCCAGATTGCTGAACGACGAAAAGCCGTTTGGCTCGATCGTCGCGCAGGCGAGGGATATTTTCGCCGCAGAAATGCGCGCAGGCGGTGACGCGCGTGCAACGGAGGAACTGGGGCAGTTGTTTGACCATGGAATGGACCCGGCACTTGCGGGAGCGAAAGATTCCTATGCGGACGCCATGATGGGCCGGCAGCTCACAGGGAATGGGGAAGTGGAGCGGGTTTACTACGATGCGAGTGTTCCGCTCAGCCAACAGACCAATGTCCCCGAGGAACCTGCGGTGCGGGCTGCAACGGTTGCCAACTACGCCCTGCAGCGCGCCGTTTATGACCATATGCGTGCGTCCATGGGCCAAACGACCCAGGGCAAAGATGCAACCGACATATCCTTCCTCGAGTGTGTCGAAGCCGATCTGGTGATGCAAAGATTTCTCCACGGTTTTCATCCCTCGCGCACCTCGACCGATTATATCCATCTGCTGGAAAAATTCTCAGACCGGCTGATCTCAGCGACGGTGCAGGGCGTTGTCTGCAGCATGGGAGGACGTGCCGCCAATGAAGCCTATGACTGGGTTACACCGGGTAAATGCACGCTCGAACGCGACGACCAGGGCCGGCCCTACACCCTGCAAAGCCATTTTTACGACAAAGCTTACCGGGACGGGCAGATCATTCATTATGCCGACCACGAAAAAAATCATGGCGAGCCCAATGATTACCTTAAAAAGCTGAACGCCGCATATACCGATTCCTCAAACGAGCATGTCGCCGCAAAGGAAGCGGCGGTGGCCGGGGCCATGGATCGGGCCATGGCCGCCGGTCGGACCCGGGTGTCGGATACCGGCAAGTTTATTAAGAACCGGCTGGATGATCTCGCCGAGGCGGGGAAAGGCCTGATTTCGATTTTTGACGAAGTGGAGGACAGCCCGCCGCTTATATTTTAAGTCTGAAGACGGCATTTAACCACTGATGAACACTGATAGGCGCTTATTCATGTTTCCAGCAGCCTATTCGCGTCCATTCGCGTTAATTCGCGATTAAGAAATCCGAGGCATCAGTGGTTCGAATGCATGACCCCTCTGCGTCGCTTCGTGTTCAAAATCCGAATCCGCGATAATCCGTGGTATCCGCGGGAAAAAATGATCGATATGGCTATCGCAAAATCACCCGAATTTAAGCCGGAGGTGGATCGGCTTTTTTATGATTTTCCGGGCCGGTTTCTCTGTCTCGAGCCGGTCAGGCGAATCATTGCCCAGGAAATTTATTTCGACTGGTTACGGCCTTTTGTCGAGACGCCGGATCTCCTCCAGCTTGAACCGAAGCTGCTCGATGAATGGAGACAACTGCGGCCGGAAATCCACCAGCTAAGCGAGACTAGCGCCCGGCGCGCATTACGGGCGTTTGATTTGAGCGAAGGTGGCCCGATCGAAGACAAGGATCGGTTGCTTCTGCGGCTGGCCGCCCTGCGGCGTTTGGATGCGTATCTTGCCGCCGGCGATGACAGGATCGTCGAGCGGCCGCATTCATTTGCTGGCGATCTTTATTGGACCATGGAAATCCCGGGTTTGGACCGACCGATGAAAGTGGGCCTGAACTTCACGCATGATTACCATCCTGATCCGCGGCACGATGCGGACTTCAAGGTGGTCCTTGAAAATGAACCGGCGATTGCGGCGGTGGAATTCGCCCTCTTCCCATTGTCAGGCCGGCGAGGCCTGCTGGTTCCCGACCACTGGAGGAAAATTCGCGGCCGATGGCGCGAACTGGCCGTGCTGCGAGACTTCGACACAAAATCCGAGGTCGCGGTATTTCCGGAGGGCTATTTATTTGTCAAGCCGCCGTCCGGGATGGTGGCGCGCGTCCCGCCAGAATTCCTGGGCCAGGTAAATCCGCTCCTTTTTCTTGAAACGGGACTTTGCCCATGGCTGCCGGCGGTGACGGCCGAATTTCTCGAAAGTCACCAGCGTGAATTTGAAGCCGTGGCGACCGATGACCATGTTCGCGCCTGGATCGCGCGGGTATTGCTCAATGGCTGGCGAGAAAATCCTGCGAGTACTCATCCAGCGCTTCCGCATGCTTGAACGATTTTCGGATCATCCCGAGAGCCTTGGCTTCCAGTGATTCAATCATCTCGTCCGTGGTGCAAAAGATATTGGCGATCTGTTTTGCCGTGATGTCTTTTCGGACGTTCTTCTCCGTTGAGTAGAAGGCGCGATTTTTGGTGAGCCCCGGGGCCATCGATTCCTCGAAAACGAAAGGATAGGCCTGTGGCCATTCGGCCAGGCCGCCGAGCGCCCAGTCGATTCTTAAGGCAGGCCGGGCCGTCTTTCCGCCTGCGGATTTTTGCGTGGGATAATCCAGCAGGGACTCGAGGCCGATATCCAACGTGCGCCGGGCATTGATCCCCAGTTGGGTCACGCGCGCCACCGCCTTCAGGCCGAGGGGATTTGCATAGGCGGCCAACACGAGCCGGTTCAATTCACGCACCGAGCCGCTTCGCGTCTCGCTGGCCTGTTTGATGAAAATATCCGCTTGGGTCCCGGAGAGCTGCACCCAAGTGGAAAAACATTCCTCGAGCACGGACTTGATTGCGACCCAGAGAAAAACGCGATTCTGCCGGTATTCCACTTTGGTCTGTTCTTCGATATCCCGGCTGGTGAGGTGCTGCTCGGTAAAAACTGTCGTGACCACTAGCTCGCGCGCTTTCGTGCCGGATAATGGCGTTGAAGCGTCCAAAGAATCCGGCTGGCCAGGTGGAGCTTTCACTGGGAGCGGCCCTAAGTGGAATATTGAGCGGTCAGGCGATCCGCCTGGCCAGAAACTCCCAATGCGATAACCGCTTTCTGGATATCCTGCTCCCACTGGCTGGTTGCCTGGACGTCACGGAAATTCTCCCAGCAGGAGCAGAGTATCCGCACGACGAAGACATCCCCGCCGCTGCGGCTGTAGAATTGGATCGGCGCACGGTTGTCGTGGATGGCCTTGTTGAGTTTTTTGGCGGCGGCCTGATCCTCGCAAATCGCGCGATAAATCCGGTGAATCATTCCCTTGCGCGCGCCAACGTCCGCAAATTCAACGGCGTTCATGGCCACGAGGACGGCATCCTTACGAATGGTGATGTTCATTGCTGAACGAGGGGAAGTTGGCTGATCTTTTCCAAAAACTGCTGGCTGAGTTGTCGTCCCAAGCCTGAGTCTTCGACCGCGAGGCCGGACGACTGGATGCCGGCTGGCGCGTCGGCGGTAAAGGGTAGGGACGTCAAAATCACCTTATTGCCATCAATTATCAAAAGTTGATCGGCCAGCGGTTGCGAGTCAACATAGACCCGGCCGGCATGGTTTCCGGTGATCCAGCGAACCGTTCCACGGTTGTCCATGTCGGGAGAAAGCAAGAACTCGACATCCACTCCGCCCATCGCCCTTGAGCGCAGCGCTTCCAGCAGCTTGCGGCTGGAAATCTCCCGGGCGGCGACGAGGATCTGGCTGCGCGCCGATTTGATGGCAGGCGCATAAACCTCCTGGAACAAGCTGGGGCTTGGCGTGGTGAAGATCGCATAGCTTATCTGGACTTTGGGTGCCGGAAAAAGCCGGGCCGAAAAATACTGGTGGGCGAGAAGGAGCGCGGAAAAACCGAAAAGCAGCCCCGTGAATATGGCGAGAAAATGCCAGAGGCAATCTCCCTGCCGGCGGGTGGGCGGACGGGTCTTGGGCGAGCCCGTTTTGACCGTGGCCGCACCTGCTGGCGTCGGGGCAGGAGATATTAACTGCGCAGGATCTGGCATTAGCCACAGTGTAACATGATTTTTGGCCCGGAAGACAAAGAGGCATGGTGAAATTTTGATGCTATTATCCTGGATGCATACCCCAAAAACCAACCTTGGCCTTGACCAAAGGCTTGTATCGTAAGACGGTAAGACATGGAAACAACGCTTTCGACCAAGGGCCAGGTCGTCCTGCCCAGGACGGCCCGGCAAAAGCTGCATCTTCGGCCCGGCACAAAATTCGCGTGCCGGCTCGCTGGCCGCTCGATCATCCTTACTCCCAGGGCCACGCACCAGGCCAAGCCTCGAATCGTGCGAGATAAAACCACCGGGCTGATGGTGAGCCAGGGGCCGGCCGAAGGCCCGGTTGTGACCAGTGCCCAAGTTCGGGCCGCGCTGGCTGATTTCCCGTGAGGTACCTGCTCGACATCAACACGCTGATTGCGCTCGGACATACGTCCCATGTTCACCATGCGAGGGCATTGGCTTGGTTTCAGTCGGTGAGGAAGACGTCCACCGGGCTTTGCACATGTGCCATAACCGAGCTGGGGTTCGTTCGTGTGACGGTCCAGACCGCCTTGCAAAATGACATTCCCTCTGCCCGCAAAGCCTTGGCCATGTTAAAGGCGTCCAGTGCGATCCCGGTCGAAATACTTCCCGACGCCGTCGGTGTGGACAAACTGCCGGCTTTCGCGAAGACGCCGAACAAACTTACCGACGGACACCTGCTTGAGCTGGCCCGGCACCATGGAGTTCAACTCGCGACGCTTGACGCCGGAATTCCGGGAGCTGTCCTGCTGCCGTAAACGAATCGATGGCCCGATTCATCGGGCCTGGGCATTGGCTGCAATTGAAGTGATGCAGTTGCAATTTTTCAGATGCGTCCATTTTGCTGCTACCATGGCGGTACGATGAGCAACGCGAACCACCGCCCTGGGAAGCCGATCAGCGGCCAAATCCGGCCAGAGCGCCATGCTTCGCTCGATGAGCCACGGCCTGTCCCTGGCTCGGCCAAGGTTGTGACTGGGGAAGGCCGGTTCGTTCAATCTTGCCTTTATCAGATAATCAGATTTTATGATTTTGGCATGAAAACGATTACAGTTACTGAAGCCTCCCGGAATTTTTCCGATCTGGTCAGCCGTGTGCATTACCGGGGTGAGAGTACTCTGTTGGTCAAAGGCGGGCGGCCCATGGTCAAGATGACGGCGGCAAGGCGTGCAAAAATTGGCCGCCATTTGGCCGCACTCTGGCCGGACCTTCCCCACTTGAACCGGCAAGACGCGGAAGCATTTGGCCGGGATATTGAAGCAGCGCGCCTTAGCCTGCCGGCCCTGAAATCCCAATGGGACTGATTCTTGACACATCGGTCCTGATTGCGGCGGAAAAGCAGCAATTCAATCTGCGTCGGTTGTTTGAAGCCCATGCTAATGAACCATTTTTCATTGCTGCGATCACTGCCGCTGAGCTGCTGCACGGGGTCGAGCGCGCACAGCCGCCAGCTCGGAAGAGGATCCGCTCGCGCTATGTTGAAGCAGTCCTTTCCGAGATCGAATCCATTGACTTTGACCTGTCTGTTGCCCGCCGGCACGCCCGATTGTGGGCTACGCTTGAAAAAGCAGGGAAAATTGTCGGACCCTATGATCTTTTGATTGCCGCCACGGCGAACCAGTACGGTTATGCCGTTGTCACGCTGAACCTGGCGGAGTTCAGGCGTATTACGGGATTACGGGTCATCGACCCGGCGCCATACCTGGTTCCGTAGGCTCGCGGGAGGGGAAAACATGGGGGCGCTAGATCGCCACCACCGCCCTTGGAAGAAATTCGTCAATGTCCTGGCCCGTCAGATCCCGACCATGCGGGAGCCGCTTTCCCCCGCGCTTTCAGCCAGGATGAATCCAGCATGCGCCCCCTTGGCCGGCTTCGGCTTGACAATGGTTGTTTGTGATACAAATGTGTATCACATCATGCCTGCCACCGCCACCGTTCGCGACTTGCGCAATCGCTTCCCCAAGGTGCGGAAACTGGTTGAACTTGAGGGTGAGGTCTTGCTTTCGGAAAGCGGGAAAACGAAATACCGCCTGACGATGCATACGCCCCCGGCGGCCAGGAAACCCGCTCCGGTCGATTATTGGGCGCGGCTGACTGGATATCAGCCCGTTGCGATCACCGCCGCCCAAGCCCGGTCCCTGCACGAGGAAAACCGTGGCGACCGGTGAAAGAACCTACGTTGACCCGAGCGCGCTGCTCAAGCTCTACCTCAATGAGCCGGAGTCGCGGGCCATGACCGCCTGGCGTGTCCGGACCCGCGGCCCGCTTTCGGTCACGCATCACGGGCGGGTCGAGCTGGTCAATGGGATTGCCCTGGCGGCCCACCGCCGGCTGATCGATGAACGCGCCTTCAAAGCGGCGCTGGCCGCGCTGGATGATGATTTCGAGCAAGGACGTTACACGCAGGCCGACCTGCTCTGGCGGGCCGCGCTGCAGCGTGCGGCCGACCTGAGTCGCAACTTTAGCCGGACCCTCGGGACGCGCTCGCTTGATGTGCTCCATGTCGCCAGCGCGCTTGAACTCGGGTTTCGTTGCTTCATCAGCTTCGATCTCAAGCAGCAAAAGCTCGTGAAGGCGGTGGGATTAAAACTATTGACGCCTGAGTCATATTGAGCACTTTTGAGTCATGGCAACAATTCAACTCAGGACCCGGATTGATCGTGAGCTGAAGCGCAAGAGTGACGCGCTCCTTTCCCGTCTGGGCCTCGATGCAGGAGCCTACGTCTCGATGGCCCTCACCCAACTGGTGAACCGTCGGGGGGTTCCCTTTGCCGTTGCTGAGTCCGATGAGGATTACTTTGCCAACGAGTACGGGCTGATCCCGGACGAGGAAGTGCGTGCCGGGATGAAAATGCGCCGCGAGTCTGCCCGTGCGCGTCGGGCCGGAAAACTGAAGGAAATCAAAAGCCTGAACGACCTTGCCAAGTGAAAACTTTCGCCACGCCGCGCTTTTTAAAAAGCGTCCCGGGCGAACGTCGGGCAGAAGTCCTGGCCGCCATGAAGGCTGCGGCTTTGGCCTATGGAGTTCCGCATTCGCATGCCGGGGTGGGTTTGCGACGCATCATCCCCTTCATGGAATGCCGGTGCGGCTTGGATTTGAGCTTGGTTTTTCAAAGAGAGGGTGACGGCTTGGTGTTTCACTTCTGTGGAACCCATGACGAGGTCCGGGCGTTTTTGAAGAACCGGCGCTAACATTTTGCTGCTATCATGGTGGGATAATGAGCAATGCCAACCGTCGTCCTTGGAAGAAAGCTATCAATCTTTTGGCCCGCCAGGTTCCGCCCATGCGGGAGCCGTTTTTCCCCGCGGTCTTCGGAGCGATGATTATCGTCATTGCGTGGATGGTGCTGCCGCGAGTCATTGCGGCAGTTCTCGCCAACGCTTTTTGGAGCAAATTCTTGATGCGCACCGGATGCAGGGTGGCGTTGGTCGTTTTGCTTCGTGTGCTGCAAACGGTAGGGACGGCGCTGGCCGTATTTCTGTGGGCGCGTTGCGTGGAGTTGTTTTGGCCCGCCTATTTCGACCCGTTTCGCGACAAGCACCAGTAATCGGATCGTGCCATGTCGCTTCAGCCCAAATTTGATGCAACGGCCTTGTCTGGATCCATCCCGTCGCTGGCGTGGTGGGAGGTTCTTTGGCGGGTGCTTTATGGCGGGGTGGTTTATCTCCCTCATTATGGCCTGACCAGCCTGGCGCTTCATCATTTGGCTGAACTGTGTCAGTGGGGTAACCGTTTTTTCTGGATGGAAACCGCGCCCGGCTTGGTTGGCGCCGTGGGCGCACTCGAATTGTGCCGGTGGGCTTTGCCGCGCAGATGGGTGCACTCAAAACGCCCGAAACAATCGCCGACAAAAAACCAGGAGATCATCCTGAATGGCATGGCCTATGATCGGGTGGCCCTGGTCTGCAATATCCTCGTCCTCGGTGGCATCCGGTCGGGAAAAACGTCCGGTACTTTGGATTGGGCGACCGACCAGTTGCTCAAGGTGTTCAACGACCGGGACGACGAGCTCGGTGGTTTTTTCCTCGACGTGAAGGGCAACCGCACGACCCGCGTGCTGAAATTTGCCCATGACGCCGGCCGGGACGTGATCAAATCATGCAAGATAATCCGGCCGAACTGTTCCCTGCCTTATGTGAGGCTTGTGGACGAGGACACCGGATTTTTATTCCATGTCCCGGCGATCGAATTCTCCACCGGCTCGGAGGCCGCCCGGCTGCTCGCGGGCGCGTTCGACAAAACCATCGGGGAGCCGGTCCCGGCCAATCTGTTTTCCTGGCCGCTGGCCCAGATCGAGCCTTACGAGTCGCTCCTGAAAAAACTGGAATTCGACGTGGCGGACAAGGACGTGAGGTTTATCGGCTGGCGGCGCGAACGGAAGGAACTGGTGCGTGTGAACCGGACGACCGGTCCTTGGAAACAAACTGAATATAAGGAAAACAACGGCCAGAAACTGCGCATCAATTATCCCAAAAAGCTGCGGTATGCCGGCCTTGGTTACATCGACAACGGGCTTCACTATAACATCGTCAACAACAACATCGAACCGGCCGAGGCGGCCCGGCGCTTGCGCCTGATCGGCCAGCTGCTCAACAGCGGCAAACCGGGCGGTGACAACAAATTCTGGGACGACGGTGCCGAGAACCATGTGCTTTATTGTATCGAGATGCTGCGCATCGTGAACGAGCCTGGCGTGCAGGTGGATGGCGCCGACATCGGGCGATTGACGACGCAAAAAGCCTTCTGGTTGGAAAAGAACGGAATCCTGAAAGAAAAAATCGCGGATCTGAAAAAGAAGATCGCCGACCCAACCGATCCCGGCCTGATCCCCGAGCTCGAAGAGCGGCTGAAAAAATACACCGGCATAAAATCCTATTTCGAGGAAGAATGGGTCACGATGGAGGGAAAAACGAAGGCTATCATGACGCAGGTCATCAAACAGCTCTTCAACGCCTTCCTGCTTGATGGGAAATTGCAAAATGCCTTTGGGTCGAAGTCCACCTACTCATTCATGTCCACGATCACCCGGGGTGATCTTTATATTTTCGGCGGCTGCGAATACGAGACCCTCGCCAAAATGGTGGGCACGGCCCTTAAAATGGATTTTCAAAGCTGCGTCCTGTCGCGCCCGGCCAACAAGCATATCAATCAGACGCGCTACCTGCTTTTTGAAAACGACGAATGCCAGGAGTTCGCTGTGGCCGGCGTGGGCAGCGCCGTGGGCGACGAGCGTGCCATGTCGCTCGCCGGCGAGGCCCTTTTGATCAATTTGCTGGCCACCCAGACCCTGGCCTCGCTGGAAGCGGTTCTGGGCAAGGAGCGGGCGCGCATTTATGCCGGCGCATGTGGCGGGATCATCTGCTATCAGGTGACCGACCATGATACCGCGGCGGAAATCTCAAAAAAAATTCCCGAGGTCGTCCGCGAAGAACGTGAGCTTTCCTCCAATGACCTGCGCATTACCAACCTGTTTTCTGCCGACGCCAGGTTAAAGGAGCACATCAAATACGTGAAAGAGCCGCGCTTTTCCGCGAATGATTTCATGACGCTCAACATTCGCGAGTGGGAGAGTATCGCCTACAACAAAACCATGGTGGGCGACCACGCCAAGGCCCACCGCCAGACCAATCTTCCGCATCCCATTGGCTCGGCGGAAGGCAAACGCGAACTCGAGGAATTCATCCGTTGGTATGAATGTGCATCCCTCGAGCAGCTGGCTTGGGATCAAAAATGTCCCGAGTTGTTTTCGCACCTTTCCCAACGTCAGCCCGCTCACGTGAACGAGCCGGCTGCGCCTGCCCATGCCAGAAGCATCGTCCCGGCCAGGGAAATTTTCGTGCCGGCCGCTATCGCGGTGAAACCGGTCACGGTTGGCTTCAAAAAAGCCATCATGGCCGATCTGCGAGCCTCCATCCCGGAAAAAACGGCGGGTGATTTGTCGAAAAAAGAAATAGGTGGCACGGCGACGAGTGCGCCGTCTCGGAGCGAGCCCTTACAGATCCCAAATCTCAAATCTGAGATCTCAGATTTGAACGCCGGCAGGCGCGAAGTCACCCGGGCCGATCTCGAACGCTATCGAGCGCTCTACACAAATCCGGGCGTGCTGGCCGAACTGGCCAGGAAGCTGGCGGCCGACCCTGGCCGGGATTTGGAAACGGATTATCTCGAGTTTCTCGAAACCAAGGCGGCGGGGGCTGATATGAACGAGCGCACGCCCATCGCCGGTCCGCAGGGAATGGTCACAGGGAATCTGCGGGCGCGAACGGGTCCCGGGTTTCAGGCCGTTGACAACCTGGCCGATGAGCAACGCCGGATCGCCCAGTTGCGCGCCCGGATGCAGGAGATCGAGGCGATGCACTCGGCGGCCAAGCCGGCTCCATCCTTGAGTGCGGAAGCGGCCGACGCCATTGCCAGCGATGACACGACGGATCCAGCCGGGTCGAAAAACTCGCTGGAATAAATCCGTCAAACCCACACCGCATTGACTAGGCGGTGGCGGGATTTGACGAACTCTTCCCGGCGAGCCGTTTCCGCAATCCCACCACGCCCAGTAGCGCCGCGCATCCCAGCACTGCACCAGAGACGGAGGGTTCAGGGATCGCCGTGTAATCGTAGGTCACGGTCTCTGTTCCAGAAACCGTGGCGTCGCCACCGGTGAAAATTGCACCGGGAGTGGAAGTGATCGTGCTGAAAATGGGGCCGCCGGGTGAGCCATCCGAATTAAAGCTCAGGGTGAAATCGCCGCTGCCCGAGGTCTCATACAGGCCAAAATTGGAAGAAAGAACATTTATCGCTGCTGGACTCAAAGTGAAGGGCGTGCTGCCCGTGGTCGTGACCACAGCAGGCCCGGCCGCGGCGGTGCCGGCAAAAAAGGGTGTGCTTGGATTGATATCGCTGGAACTGCCGTCGGGGCCGGTGACGCCAAAGCTCAAGGTCGCCATTGACTGGGTATAAGGCTGGCTCGATGAAGATAAATTGAACGCCTCTGCGTAGACCGTGCCGGAGGCCTGCAATGAAAGGGTCACGGAATTGAGCGTGCCGAGCGATTCATCAAACTGTGCCACCGAAAAGTCGAACGGAGCGCCGCTAGAGGGAAGCGCGTTGGACGTGCCTTGGCCAAATGAGAAATTCACCAATTCAACGATCATTGAATCCGCGCGTGTGACCGTGGGCACCAGCAGGCCAGTGATAAGGACGAAAGGCGCGAAAAATTTTGTATTCATGGCTGACCGGAAATAGGTGAAAGGTTGGGTTGCGAGAAACAGGCCTCGCAATAACCGGAGATTGGGAGCCGTGGCGTACGGCACAAGCCCTCCTGGGCAACGAAACGGTGAACATTGGGTTACGACAAGGGTCGGGCCTAATCCGCCAGAGGCGACAAGAGCTTGCTCGCCAAAGACGAGATACTCCCACCAGCCGACCCACCAAAGAAAATCCCCGCAGCGGGCTGCGGGGATCGTGATCTGAAACGGTTCGTTGCGCTCAGTTCCGGCCGGATTTGGCCGCCGGCTTCTTCGCCTTGCTCTCGACGAATTCGCGGATGACTTCCATCCGCTTGCGCTGGCGGTCTTCCTCATGGATGTCCTCGACCGAGCGCTGGGCCTCGTTTTTTGCCAGGGCCTTGCGCATCTTCGAGAGCGCGATGTTCTGCAACTGGCGCACGCGCTCGCGGGTGACTTTGAACTTCCTGCCGACTTCCTCGAGCGTGAGCTCGTCCTTGCCGTCGAGGCCGAAGCGCAGGCGGATGATCTCGGCTTCGCGCTTTTCCAGCGAGCCGATCATCGCGCGCAAATCCGCACTGGTATTTTTGCCGCGCAGGTTCTCAAAGGGACTGACCGCGTTCTCGTCGCCGACGATGTCGCCGAACGAGGCCGAGTCGCCTTCGTCGCCGATCGGCGCGTCGAGCGAGGTCGGGCGGACACTGACGGATTTGAGGTGCGCGACCTTGCTGGTGGGAATCTGCAGCTCGCGCGCCAGCTCCTCATCGGTCGGTTCGCGCCCGAACTGCTCGGTGAGGGCCATCGCGGTTTTGCGCATCTTCGAAATTTTGTCCACGAGGTGGACGGGCAGGCGGATGGTTTTCGACTGGTTGGCCAGCGCGCGCTTGATGGATTGTTTGATCCACCACGCGGCGTAGGTCGAAAGCTTGCCGCCTTTGCGCGGGTCGAAGCGTTCGACGGCCTTGACCAGGCCGATGTTGCCCTCGCTGATGAGGTCGAGCAGCGGCAGGCCGAAATCCTTGTAGTCCATCGCGATTTTCACGACGAGGCGGAGATTGGCGCTGATCATGTGGTCGCGCGCGGCCTTGTTGCCGCGGCGGATGCGGCGGGCGAGGTCGATCTCCTCCTGGATCGTCAGGAGAGGTGTCTTGGCGATTTCCTGCAGGTAGAGCTGCAGGCTGCTGCGCTCAAGTGGGGCGGGCTCGCTGGGAGCGGCCGGCTCGGGTTTTTCAAGAAAAGATGGCGGCGCATCGGGCAGCGTGGTCATCGTGGCGGCGACTGGGGCAGGGTCGACGTCATCCAACTGGCGGGTGGTGATTTTTGTGTAAGCCATGGATTCGTCCTTCTTAAGATATGGAACGATCGCGGGAGCGGTTGTTCCTGCGGTTTTCATTGTATATGCTGAGTCAACCAAAGCCTGAAGTATTCCATCTAGTTAAACGCACGACTCCCTCTGAAAGTTGCAGATTCACAGGATTGTAACCGTGCAACTATGGCGCAGTTTGCCCGTTACAGTGCGCATTGCGGCACATTTGGTCCCGGCGAGGCTGATATTTGCCCTGTTATTGGGCTCAATCGTCCGTAGACCTCCAAAAATCACGAATGAGGTCTCTTAAGCAGGAAACCCGGAAGCCGGGAATCGGGTATTAGCAATGACCATTGAGCATGGGTCATTGGAAATTCGGCACGCCTATTCCGGTAGGGCAATGCGGTGGGCGGAGGCGGGATTGGGCAGGTAAAAAAGGGCGGTGTGCCCAACGGCGCCGACGAATGCGCCTTGGCTGGTCTCGGTGATCACGACGCAAAAGGCGGCCTGCTGGTCGCGATCCGTCCCGAGGAAGCGCAGTTTCACCAGTTCGCTCGTGCGCAGATGCCGCTGCAGTTCGACGAAGAACGCCGGCGTGAGCCCGCCTTTGCCGACTTTGAGTGCGGGTTCGAGCTTTTGGCCGAGCCCGCGCAGGAATGTTTTCTGCGCGCCGGTGAGGGTGGGTTGGTCCATGGGGTTGAAGATTAGGTTAGTTGGGCATCGGAAAAGTATCAGGTGTCAGGTTTTCAAGTATCAGGATTAGGAGTCAGGAATCGGAAATCTGGTGCTAAACTTGATGCTGATATTTGGTACTTCGCGCGACGCAGAGATCTCTTGTTACTTGTCACTTGATACCTGGCACTTCCGGCCGGCCTACCTTACGGTTTATCCGCCCCGGGCTTGGCGATGGCGCGGAAGGCGCGGTCGGGGCCGAGATAAGTTTTGGCCAGGGCGTTGAGGTCGGCCTGAGTGATGGATTGATAACCGCTGTAGCGCGAGCGGCACCAGTCGAGGTGCTGGGGAAATTCCTGGCAGTTCGCGAGCACGACTCCGAGCCAGTACTGGTTGGTGCGGGCGGAGTCGCGCAGCTCCGTGAGCATGGGTTGCTTCACGCGGTCGAGTTCGTCGGCGGTGACGCCGGTTTTCTGCAGGTCGGCGGAGACGGCCAGGATGGCGCTGGCGATTTCCGCGGTGCGCGCGGGATCGACGGTGCTCTCGGCCAGGATATAACCATAACCGGTGAACGTCTCGCTGGGCTCGCTGGCCGCCTCGGGGTCGTAGGCGCCGCCCATTTGCTCCCGGATTTTCACACGCAGGCGGTCATTGATAATTTCGGCCAGCAGGTTGAGCCGGCGGGTGCGGCCAATGTCCCACGCATCGGCCGTGGGCCAGAAAAGCGCGACGACCGCCTTGGGGATTTTGGTCGGCACCGTGTAGTCCCTGGCGAAAACCTGGCTGGGAAAATGGACCGCGCGCTCGGCCTCGTAGGCGGGCTTGGGGGCGCGGGGCGGCAGGGCCCCGAAGGTGCGCGCAAGGGCCGCGATGGTGGCATCGACATCGATGTCGCCGACGATGCCGATTTCGATGGGGCCGCTGGCGAGCTGGGGCGCGAGCCACGCTTTTTCCTCAGCGGGCGTGCGGGTCAACATGACTTCGCGCGACGGCAGGCCGAAGCGCGGGTCGCCGTTGGCCAGCAGTTGGGACACCTCGGTTTGGAACGGGCGGTCGATCGAGTGGGCGAGCCCGTCGTAGAATTCGTCGAGCTTTTTGTGCGCGAGGCGGAAGGCTTCAGGCCGGTAGCCGGGATCGGTCAGGTGCGCGGCGAGGAGCTGGAGCTGAAGGAGCAGGTCCTCGCGGTTGGTGACGGCGCCGAAATCGAGCGCGTCGCTCCCCGTTTCGAAATCGGTGCCGACAGTGTGACCGGCGAGGATCCGTTGCAGCTCGTCGGCGCTATGCCGGCCGAGGCCGCCCGCAAGAAACGTGAGGTCGGTGAAAAAGGCGAGGCCGGGCTGGTCGCGCGGTTCGGTGAGCTGGCCGGAACCGACGCGCACATTCAAGCGGATGGTGTTGGATTCGAAGGCGGTTTTCTTGAGGTTGACGCGCACGCCGTTGGCGAAAGTGACGAGGGTGAGGTCGAGGTCGTCGATGTGTTTTCGCGAGGCGACCTGGCCCGGCGCACCAAAGTCGGTGTAGGCAAATTTCTCATCCGACTGGGCGGCGGGTGGCGAGACGGCGACGGCGGAGGAATTTTGGTAGGCGGTGGTGATGGCGGCGGTGGCATCGCCGGGAATCTTGGCATTGCCGGAAACCATGACGTAGCGGCCCGGCAGGCCGAAGGCGGCGCGCAGCGCGTCGGCGCAGTCCCCGGGCGTGACTTTTTCGAGCGCGGGCTTAAACAGCGCGAGATCATCGGCAGGGGTGGTGAAAACCTCTTTTTGGACGAGGGAGTCGATGATCCCATCCGCCAGCTCGGGGGAGCGGCGGGTGGAGGCGGTCCTCGCCGCCTGCTCGAGGTCGTTGGAGAAATTGGCCGCGGCTTCCCTGAGTTCCGCGGGCGTGAAACCGAATTGGATCGCCCGGCGCAGTTCCTGTTCGCCGACCGCCAGGGCGGCCGGCCATGATCCCGGCGCGCAGGTGAGATTGACCCCGGCGTCGTGGTAGAAGTTGAAACCTTCCTCGATGTCCACGCTGGCGCTGCTGAACGGAGCGTTCTCCCTTTTCGACAAAATTTCGAGGCGGCGGTCGAGCATGGCGATGGCGAGGTAGCGCGGCAGGTGCCGGAGGCGGTAGTCCGCGGTGTCGGGCCGGTAGGCATAGGGCGTGATGACGTCGATGCTCACGGTGGTGGCGTCGGCCTCGGGCTCCGCATCGTAACTGGCGCGCACGCCGAGCGCGGCCGTCGCATGGCCGAGGTCGGGGTCGGGCCGGGCGGGCGCGCGGTCGGCGACGCCGGAAAATTTCGCCGTGATTTCCCTTTCGACCGCGGCGGGATCGATCGCGCCGACGACGATGACGACCATGCGCTCGGGGCGATACCAGGTGTTGTAGAGATCGACGAAGCGTTCGCGTTGCGCCTGCTCGATGACCGACTGCACGCCGATGGGCATGCGTTTGGAGAAAAGGGAATCGCCGAGCAGAAAATTGAACGAGGCGACTTCCTGGCGGTAGGACACGGAGTCGCGCGTGCGTTTTTCGCTGAGGATGATGGGGCGTTCCTTTTGGACCTGGTCCGGGCGCAGGAGCAGCGTATTGGCGAAGTCGGCGAAAACCTGCAAGCCCTGCGCCACGGTCGCGGGCTTGGTGTCGGGCAGCTCGATCTGGAAGGCGGTGTGGTCGAAAGTGGTGTAGGCGTTGGTATCGCCGCCGAAGCTCATGCCGAGCCGCTGGAAGTATTCGACGAGCGTGCCGGGCGCGTAGTGTGCGCTGCCGTTGAAGCACATGTGCTCGAGGAAATGGGCGAGGCCGCGCTGGCTTTCGGTTTCCTCGAGCGAGCCGGAGAGCACGAGCAGGCGGAGCGAGGCGCGGTTTTTCGGCTCCTGGTTCGGCAGGATGACATAGCGCAGGCCGTTGGGCAGGGCGCCGAAGTGCGCCGCGGGATCGGGCTTGAGGTCGCTGACATCCTGTGGAAACGGCAGGGGTGCGGCGGCCAGGGCGGCGGCGAACAGTGGAAAGAAGACCAGGGAAAGTTTTCGCAACATGGGGGAAGGATTCGGAAAAACCGCGAATGAACGCGAATGGACGCCAATAGCCAAATACCAAATTGTTTCGGGCCAGACTTAGGTTAAGACTGCCAGAAGCGAAAAAGGATGCGGAAATTTCATGCTGCGCGGTAATTGGAATTTTACAGTCAGTCGCAATTAGATGTCGGATCTTCAAGGAACCTTAAACTTTGGGCCTTGAACTCTGCCGGCTCGACGTGTGGGACACACGTCGTTCAATCTTGTCACTTGCTACCTGTTGCTTGGTACTTGGATAATCCGATGATGCTCTGGCTCTACCGGCTGTTATTCCTGCCCGTGCTGCTTGTGCTGTCGCCGTTTTATTTGCGGCGCATGCTGCGGCGCGGCGGATATCGTGAGAACTTCCGCAATCGCTTTGGCGCGTTCGCCCTGTTGCCGCCGAAGCGGCCGGGGGTGAGGCGCGTGTGGCTGCAGGCGGTGAGCGTGGGCGAGGTGCTCGCGGTCGGGCCGATCATCGAGACGCTGGCCCGCGAGCCCGGCGTGGAAATTTTCCTGACGACGACGACGAGCACGGGCTATGCGCTGGCCCGGGAAAAACACGGCGCGCAGGTGCTGGGCGTGGGTTACTTCCCGCTCGATTTTTGGGCCTTCAGCGCGCGGGCCTGGCGGCGCATCGCGCCGGATGTGGCCGTGCTGACCGAGGGCGAGCGCTGGCCCGAGCACATCGCGCAGGCGGCGCGGCGCGGCGTGCCGATGGTGGTGGTGAACGCGCGGCTGAGCGACCGCAGCTTCCGCCGCATGCAGCGGGTGAAATCCACCATGTCCCCGCTGTTCGGCGGGTTGACTCGCATCCTGGCGGCATCGGAGCAGGATGCCGGGCGTTTCCGCGCGCTGGGTTTTGCGCCGGAAAAAATCACCGTGACGGGAAACCTGAAGCTCGACGTGGTGATCCCGCCGCTGGGCGAAATAGAAAAAGCGAAGCTCCGGCGCGAACTGGGCCTGGCGGAGGGTGCGCGCGTGCTGCTCGGCTCATCCACGTGGCCGGGCGAGGAGGCGGCGTTGCTGGCGGCGCAGGCCGCCGCGCGCGAGGCCGGCGTGGCGGTCGCGCTACTCATCGTGCCGCGGCATGCCGAGCGCCGCGACGAAATCGAGGCGCTGCTGAAAAGATCCGGCCGGACGTACCATTTTCGTTCGCGTGGTGCGATGGCGGGCGAAGTCGAAGTGGCGGTGGCCGACACGACGGGCGAACTGCGCCAGCTCGCGCAACTGGCTGACTTGGTTTTCTGCGGCAAGAGCCTGCCGCCGCATACCGAGGGCCAGACGCCGGTGGAGGCGGCGGCGCTGGGCAAGGCGATTTTGTTCGGGCCGGGCATGGCGAACTTCCGGCAGATCGCGCGCGAGCTCCCGGCGTGCGGCGGCGCGCAGGTGGTGCAAAACGAGGCCGAACTGGCGGCGGTGGGCACCGCGTTGCTCCGTGACGACGTGAAACGCGTGGCGATGGCGACCGCGGCGCGCGCGTGGCAGCAGGCGAACCAGGGCGCGATGAAGCGCACACTAGAGATTATACGTGAGGTTCTGGCCAAATAGCCTATGCGCAAATCCCAAACGCCAATTTTCAAACGCCAAAAAAACTGGGTATTTTAAATTCCAACTTTGGCGCCACCTGTGCCGGCTGCTGCTATTTTGGATTTTTTTTGGGATTTGGCGTTTGGAACTTTGGGATTTTTCGGGCGCGGTCAGACGCGCCTAAATTGGCGTTTGGGATTTGCGCCGTGGTTGAACGCGTCAAGTTTGGGATTTGCGCGCGCCGAAGTACACCGGGAGGTGAACAGCCTTTCAGCCCTTCAGTTCTTCAGCCTTTTCCGCCGGCGGCGGTGCTGGCGGATTGGCATCCGCCGATGGCGCCGTCGTTGGCGTGGAATCGCCGGGCGGCATGGGTGGGTTGCTGTTGCCGTTCGACGTTGAACTCTTGGGCCCGCGGCGCCCGGTATAGAGGCGCACAAGGTGGTGGCGCTGGTCGTAGCTGATGATTTCGGCGTAGCGGCCCCAACTGAGCAGCGTGCGGAAGAGCGGGCGGGTTTTTTCGTGCGGGAGTGCCACTTGCAGTTCGCGCAGGAAATCCTCCTCGGGCATCGACTGGTTTTCCTGCACGTGGATGAGGCGCACGATCAGGTCGAAGACCTTCAGCTTGAGCAACTGCTCGCGCACGAGGCGTTTTTGCTCGGCGGTCGAGGCGTTGATGACGGCATGGCCGAGGGGCGTGATGATCACATCGTGCTCGGGGGTCTGGACCAGGCCGAGCAGCTCGGCGGCCTTGACCACGCGCACGACGTAGCCGAACTCCTTGCCGAGGCGTTCGGCGAGTTCAAAGACGTCGCACGGTGCGTCGCCCAGCAGCGTGATCAAGCCGAATACTTCGGCCGGCGTGACGTATGGCAGGGAGACGGGCGCGATGCGGCGGGAAGTTTCGTCAATTTTCGTCACGACCTTGCCGGCGTCGGCCGGCGCGGTCTCGGGCAGGTTGGTGTGGGTGAGGATGCGGTGGAGTTTTTCGACGATCTGGCGGAATTCCGGCGAATCGGGATCGCGCGGGTAGGGCAGGGGGTTGGGCTCAACGACATCCACGCGGCCGGGCTGCGCGGCCATGACGACGATGCGCGTGGCGAGGAAAACCGCCTCGGAAATATTGTGCGTGACGAAAACCATCGTGCGCAGCGGATGGTTGGGATCGGCGAGGAGGCGCCCGATTTCACTGCGCAGCGTCTCGGCGGTGAGCACGTCGAGCGCGCTGAAGGGCTCGTCCATGGCCAGCACCTCGGGGTTGGCGATGAGCGCGCGGGCGATGCCGACGCGCTGTTTCATGCCGCCGGAAAGTTCGCGCGGATAGGAATATTCGTAGGCGCCGAGGCCGACGGTGTTGAGCACCTTTTCAAGTCGCGCCTGCTGCTCCTCGGGCGGCAATTTTCCGACCGGCAGAAGCACGTTGCCGCGCACGGTGAGCCAGGGAAAAAGGGCAAAGTTCTGGAAAACCATCGACACACCGGGCGAGACGCCTCGCAGCAGCAGATCCTTGTAGTAAACCTCACCCTTGGTCGGTGTGATCAGGCCGGCCATGATGCGCACGAGGGTGGACTTGCCGCAGCCGGACGGACCGAGCAGGGCGACGGCGTCGTGCTCGTGCACGGCGAGATTGATGTCGCTGAGCACCAGGTCGCGCTCGCTGGACGTCGCGGCGTATTCGTGGCTGATGTGGCGAAGCTCGATGAGCGGTGAACCGGAGGAAGGCATGCAGAAGAAAAACTGAAGGACTGAAAGGCTGAAAACTGAAATTAGAAAATTGGAAAATCGAAAAGCGAAAAGCGAAAAAGGAACCTTTAAATATCGAAGCGACAGCGTTCGTTGGCCAGCGACTGGAGACGTTTCCAGACGGTGCGGTTGACGACCACGACGATCACCGCCATGACGAGGGACGCGGCGGTAAGGCGGGAGAAATCCCCGTCATTGGTGGCACGGGTGATGTACGCGCCCAGCCCGGTGGCCATGTAGGTTTTTTGTCCGTCCTGGACGAACTCGGAGACGATGGTGGCGTTCCAGGCGCCGCCGGCGGCGGTGATCCAACCGGTGACGAGGCCGGGCAGAATGGCGGGAATGAGGAATTTTTTCCAACGGCGCCAGCCGTCGAGGCGCAGGATTTCGGCGCAGCAAACGATGTCATTGGGAATGGCCGCTGCCGCGCCCATCACATTGAAAAGAATATACCACTGCGTGCCGAAGAGCATGAGCAAGACAGCGCCCCATTGCAGGCTGCCGCCGACGAGGAGCACCAGGGCGAGCAGCCAGCCGTAGAGCATCGGTGCGGGAAAGTTGGCCACAAACTGGATGAAGGGCTGGA
>Ga0210398_10000908_pt1 | contig 32025 bp, 29 predicted proteins | sample IncBWC4OmetaG_FD_161047 | JGI IMG/M metagenome (GOLD analysis project Ga0210398, IMG submission 161047) | Forest soil microbial communities from Barre Woods Harvard Forest LTER site, Petersham, Massachusetts, United States - Inc-BW-C-4-O | ecosystem: Environmental > Terrestrial > Soil >... | reverse complement strand
AGATGCTCCACCGTGCGGTTGCTGCATCGCAAGGACGCCCGGAAGTTGTCAACATGCGGAGCAGGTTCCGCACCTGAACCGGAGGACTCTCTACCATGATTCGAAAAGCCGAAGTGGACGTGAATCGTTGCGACAAAGGTCCAAGAGATTGCGGAACGGCGCGTGTTCATTTTTCCTCCTTTGAACCGCACTTTTGATAATTCCGCAACAAGGACAATTTGCCCATAATGTATGACGGAAGCCGGGTGCGAAAAACCACTCATGGCAACTTGCTCGACGGAATGCGATGAAGAGCTCAGAGCGCGAGATACGAGAATCAAGCCCAAGACTTCCGGAGAACCTGAAATCAGAACCTCCCGATTGCTGACCGAAAACTGTGGCACTCTATTGTTAATCGCTTGCATATGTCTCCTGCTCGGATCATCGTGTCTTGCGTAGCAAGAGAAACCGGAGGGTCAGCCCTCAGCGCCAGATATAGGTTCGCCGACCTTAGCGACCCCTCCACCGCCACCATGAACCAGCGAACAACCCGACAAGAAAACGAAACACACCCCACGAGGGGCCGTTGTGATTGCGCCACTGCTGATTTTGAGTCCGGCTATCTGAAGTGACGGAGGCGATGTGAGACGCTTGAGCATCGTACAGCTCGGGATCGCATTTGTTTTTCTGGCAATGTGCGCAGCACTCGCAGCGCAAAAAGTGACGACCAATGTCGACAAGAACTTCGATTTCACGAATCACCGCCGCTACGCTTGGCGTCCCAATCACATCGTCACGCGCCAGGGCAAGCAGAACGACGCGCTGATTGACCAGAAGATCGTCCAGGATGTTAATCGCAACTTGAGGGATAAGGGTTTCGTCGAGGATCCTTCCAATCCAGATTTCTTCGTCTCTTACGAGGCAGGCGCAAGCGACTTCGCGGCTGATGTCGAGGGCTTTCACGCGACTCCCGCACCGCGCCTGAACGAACCACAGGGGCCTGTCTATGGAATCCCTCAGAACGTCTGGTATTCGGTGGATGGCCGTGTCGTCTTTCAACTCGTCGACGCAAAGTCGAACCAACCTGTTTGGACCGCCACCGCAACGAAGAAGATCCGCGACCCTCACAAAGGCATGAAAGATATGGAAAAGCAGGTACAGCAGGTCGTATCCAAGACGTTTAAATCGTTCCCTCCCCACGCGAAATAGCTTGCGAGGTTTCGCTGGTGGTTCTACGTTCGCCATGCGTAGATTCTTCTATTTCCGCGCGACCTCGGATTGGCAGACGTGCTTTCACGAGGTACCAACGCTGCATGATTTCTCGATTTATGGTCGCTCCCTAGCCAGTCCCCGGCCGTTAATCAACGCCGAAGTTATCACCGGACCTGACGGGAGTATGTCGGGCGGGCAGAAACGCGAGAGAATGGTTCTGAGGCAAACCGGTAGGGCCCTTACTACGCAACGCATAGAGCCTCATTTCCGATTACGGCACGGGATTTTTGGATAGCTGCTCCGGCGTATATCCGGGATTTCTCACCAACAACAATAGAAATGAGGTTCATGGCATAACTCGACGCTTGCAACTAATTCCGGACCAAGGTGTTCTGAGTACTGCTGGACTTTCGGTCGGGGGATATTTATTAGGACTCCAATCCGTGTTCTCATCGTTGATGATTTTGTCCCCTGGCGGAATTACCTGGTTGCGAAGCTCATGGAAAACCCTGCCTTGCAAGTTGTGGGGTGCGCGTCCGACGGCTCGGAAGCGGTTCTGAAATCGGCCGAGCTGCATCCCGACCTAATTCTAATGGACGTGAACCTGCCGCAGCTGAGCGGCATCAAAGCTGCCGCGAGAATTCGCGGACTTTCCCCCGGATCCAAGATTCTTTTCATAAGCCAGGAGGTTGATTTCGATGTAGCGCTGGCCGCTCTGGACGCTGGTGGAGTCGGTTACGTCGTCAAATCCGACGCTGAAAACGAACTGCTGACGGCGGTGGAAGCGGTGACGTCGGGAAAGACATTTGTAAGCGCCCTGCTGGCCAGTTGCGATTTCAGCGGCGTCCTGGGCTCGCACACTCCACTTCGGGCCCGCACCGAGGAAAGCATTGAATTGCCCATACGGCGTTTGATGCGCGATACGACATCCGGCCCTTCCCACGAAGTGGAATTCTACGCCGATGCCGAATCTTTTCTGATTCGCAGTGCTCGTTTTGTCGGAGCCGCTCTGGCAAATGGTGATGCCGTCATAGTGATCATGAACCCCTCACATCACGACAGCCTCCGACAGAAATTAGACTCAGAAGGTTGCGACGTTGCTGGAGCCATAGAACAGGGACGCTACTGTGCCTTGGAGCCTTCCGACGTGCTTTCCACATCTCTCGTGAATGACCAGCTCGACACGGATCGATTTATAAAGGCTGCGGGCGATTTCATAGCGACCGCCCTCAAAGCGGCTACGGGAAAGCATCCTCGACTCGCAGTTTGTGGCGAATGTGACGCCCTTTTGCACGCCGAAGGGGAGGTGCTTTTTCTTGAGTTCTACCATTACGGAGCTTGACAGGAGTTAGCCGGTCCGTGCCGAACAGACTTGTTGCGGGGAGCGAATTTGTCAACGGCTTCCAGGACGATGGATTGGCTATCCGCGAGTGGTGAAGTCGACGGCCAGAAGCGAAATATCGTCTTTGTGGCCCTCGCCCGGAGGTTGTTGTAGCCAGCGGGCTAGCTCAAGCAGCAGCGCATCGGCAAATGGGCCCGCCGCAAGGGCGTTATTCGCTTCCATGAACTGCATGAAGCGATCTGTTCCAAATTCCTCCTGCGCTGGATTGCAGGTTTCAAGGATTCCATCGGTGTAAAGGAAGAACCGATCACCAGGCTCGATTGGAATCTGCAGCGACTCGTATGTGGCCTCCTCGAACTGGCCCATGACCAATCCGTTTTCGATGAGCTGGCTTGAGCTGCCGGTGGACTTGCGCCACAGTAACAGCGGCGGATGGCCCGCACCGCCGTAATTCATGATGTTTTTTTCCAAGTCCACATATACATAGGCGGCAGTAACGAAATTATGCTGAAACTTGCCGCAGAGCGCTTGATTCAGACCCGCCAAAACCTTGCCCGGTTCAGAAACGTGGCGAGCCTGTGCGGTAAGGGCAACCTGGAGCATTGACGCGATGAGTGCGGCGGGCAATCCGTGTCCAGAAACGTCGGCAATCAGAATGCCCACGTGACGTTCGTCCACGACAATGAAATCGTAGAAATCTCCGGCCACCGAGGTCATGGGTATGTAGCGCGCCACAATATCCATGCCTGTGATCTTCGGCGTACTACTGGGCAGAATGGACAGTTGAATCTGGCGCGCCATTTCCAGTTCCGTATTGATTTCGACGAGTTGTCGCGCAATCACAGCATGGGCTTCGCGCAACATTAGATGAGTACGCACACGCGCTTTTACGACGGCGGCCGAGAATGGTTTGTGAATGTAATCAACCGCGCCAACCTCGAAGCCTTTGGTTTCGTCCTCGGCCTCCGTCTGGCTGGTAAGAAAAATCACCGGAATATCACGCGTGTCGGGATCCGCTTTCAAGCGGCGGCAGACTTCGTAGCCGTCCATTTCCGGCATCAGTATGTCCAGCAGAATCAGATCTGGCTTATCTTTCCCAGAAGCGATGGTCAAAGCCTTTTCGCCGCTGGTTGCAACTTTGGTGGCGAAGGAGTCTTTCAGGGCGCCAGAAATAACTCCGATGTTGATGGGGGTGTCATCCACAATCAAAATCGTTTTCGGGGTCGAGGGCAGAGTCATGATCTCACTCCAGTTTGAGGCCTAAACGATTGGCGATCGCCGCAACGCACTTCAGGGCGCCAACAAAATCGTAATTACTCACGAAATCGCTCAGGCTACTGATTTCGGATCCTGTGAGGGCCTTCGCTAAGTCCGGCTGCGCTTCCAAAATGAAATCGGCAGCGTCGCCATCGTCGTTCGATAACAGTTTTTTCAGATTTCGCAGTGGGGACGCGACGGCAGCAGGGTCGGCGGCGGCGGAAACGGCGCTCTGTGCGAGTTGTTCATTAGGCAGGACCGATCGGATTGCCTGTACAACTGCGTGCAGGTGCGTAGCGAGCGTGTCCAGCAGCGGCTGCACAGGCTGTCCCGCTTTGATTGCTGTTTCTGCTTCGGCCGCGGAGTTGGCAACCGCGGCCGCACCGAGGTTCGCGGCCGCGCCTTTCAGCGAGTGGGCGGCGCGGGCTGCGGTGGCTGTGTCGCCCGCATCGAGCGCGGCGTGAATTTCTTCCACGTTTGCTGACTCCGCGAATTTGCGCAACAACATTTCGTAGCGTTTGGGATTTCCGCCGGTCCGACGCAGGGCCGATTGGGTGTCCACGTCTTTAATCTGCAAGGTTGCCGTTTCGGGAGGTCCGGCCGGTTCCGGCGAGCGTGCGATTGCGGCAGCGGGTTCAGGTGGCACCTTCGCGGCGACGTCCGTCCGGGGTTTTATCCAGCGCAACAACGCAGCGAAAAGAGCATCGGGATCGATGGGCTTGGCGAGGTGGTCGTTCATTCCCGCCTCAGCGCATCTATCGCGATCGCTTTCCATCACATTGGCGGTCATGGCGATGATGGGCAGCGACTGGAATTGCGGTTTCGAGCGGATGGCTCGTGCTGCCGCGAGACCATCCATCACCGGCATTTGCATGTCCATCAACACGAGTTCGTATTCGTGTTCGGTAACCATCTCTACGGCGACCCGTCCGTTTTCAGCGGTGTCAATCGCCAGGTGCGCATCTTCCAGCAGGCCGAGCGCAACCTCGCGATTGAGCTCGTTGTCTTCGACGAGCAAGACACGCGCGCCGCGAATTTGTCTGAGTTCAACGGTCGGAGCCCCCGCAGCTTCGTAGCTCTTGGAACTGCTTGCGCCGAGAACTTGGACAGCCGAATCGAACAGCATGGAGGCGGTGACCGGCTTGATTAGAATATTTGCAAACGAGTTTTCGTCCGCCTGTTTCAAAACCTCTTCACGGCCGTAAGCGGTTACCATTACCAGATGCGGACGAACTTGTACATTTGGCAGCGCGCGAATTCGTTTGCCTGTTTCAAAGCCGTCGAGGCCCGGCATCTGCCAATCGAGAAAAACAATTTCGTACGGTTTGTTAATTTCCGCCGCATGGCGCACCATTTCGATTCCTTCCAACCCGGAACCAGCTTCATCGGCCTCGAACGTCATGCCGACCAGCATGCTGGAAAGCACAGCGCGGGCTTGCGGATTATCGTCAATAATCAGAACGCGGCGGCCGCGAAGATCGGGTGAGACGGCTTGCCTTCGAGTCGCCGCACCGTTTCCAAGCCGGGCCGTGAACCAGAACGTGCTGCCCTTCCCTTGCTCGCTTTCGACGCCAACATCTCCTCCCATCAGTTGCGCCAGCCGCTTAGAGATTGCGAGTCCCAGCCCGGTCCCGCCGTGTTGGCGTGTGGTGGAAGCATCCGCCTGCTCGAACGCCTGGAACAGCCTGCCCATTTGTTCTTTGGTGAGGCCGATGCCGGTGTCGCTTACCGCGAAGTAAATCAGCTGGCCTGCATCATTTCTTTCCTGAATCCGCGCACGAACGACGATCTCGCCTTGTTCGGTAAATTTCACGGCGTTATTGCAGAAATTGATCAGGATTTGACCCAGCCGCAGCGGGTCGCCCTTCAGTTGCGTGGGCACGGCATGGTCAATATCAAAAATCAGTTCGAGACCTTTTGCAGAAGCCTTCTCGGAAATCAGATTGCTCACGTTTTCCAGCACGCGCTCCAGATCGAAGTCAATGTTTTCCACCGTCAGCTTGCCCGCTTCGATTTTCGAGAAATCCAAAATGTCGTTGATGATGCCCAGCAGATGCTGGCCGGCCATTTGAATTTTCCTCACGTAGTCGTGCTGCCGGGGATTCAGCTCGGTGCGCAACGTCAGATGCGACATGCCGATAATCGCGTTCATTGGAGTGCGAATTTCGTGGCTCATGTTGGCGAGAAAATCAGATTTGGCCTTGGTGGCTTCCTCGGCCACTTCTTTGGCGCGGCGCAATTCTTCTCCAGACGCCTCCAGCGCCTGATTGATGCTCTCCAGTTCTTGTTTGCGAGCGCCGAGTTGGCGTTCCGACGCCGCCAAAGATTCAGCCTGGGCTTGAGTGCGATCCAGAAGTTCTCGCGTGGCGATGTTGCTGGACAATATTTCGGCGCTGAGAGCGACAGAGGGCATCAAGGAGTCGAGCAACGCGCGCTGGCGGTCTGAAAGCGATGAATTCGTCGCCAGTTCGATCACGGCGGTGACCTGGTCCTTATTCACCACCGGAATAAAGTGGATTTCCCCGACCGTCAGCGTGCCCATGCCCGCGGAGATTCGAACCTGATTCCCGGCGGCAATTTCAAGCATGCGGCGTTCCACCGCGGCTTGCCCGGCAAGTCCTTCGCCGAGGGCGAATTCGGCGGGGCTGCCAGCATCCGTATTCGCAAAGGAGTATGCGCGAGAGAAACGCGCGCGACTCTCGTCTGCAACATAGAACGCTCCGTAAATCAGCGGAATGGGCTGCGACAACCGAGACAATAGAGCCTTACCGAATCCGGCATAATCCTGGGCAGATTGCAAGGCTCCCAGCGTGGCGCCCACTTCCGCCTTTACCCATGCTTGCGTTTCGCGCTCGCGCGCACCCAACTGCAAGGTCCGCAGTGCGCGACCGATCTCACCTATTTCATTCCTGCGCTCCAGGTAGGGGATGTTTTGATCCAGCCGCCCGTCGGCTAAATCCTGGATGCTACCTTGTAGAGACACCAGTTCCTTCACCACTTCTTTTTCCACGATGCGGAAGGCGGCGGCCCACGACCACAGCAGGCCGAAGCCAATCACGAGCCAAGTGATCAATATTGCGTGACGCGTATTACTGGTCAATTGATCGGAGCGCTGGTCAATATACGTTTGCAAATCCTGCATGATCTCGATGGTGGCTTCGCGCGCTCGCTGGAGTTCCTGGTTCACGCCTCCACGCAGTAGATTCAACGCCTTCACATTGTTGCCGGCGAGCGCCGCCGCGCGCGCGGGCCGAGCGTCAATCTCCGCTTGCTGGAAGAGAGCTGTTGCGGCGTTGATCTTTGCCGCGCGCTCGGGGCTTTGTTTCAGCGCCGCCGCCATTGCTGTGTGGAAGTCGTCCGCAACGTTTGTAAGTTGTCCGTCGATCTCCTGTCTGCGATCGGGATCGGTCTCATCAGCGAGTTCAAACAGAAACAGTCCGAACCGGTTGGTATGCGCTCGCGCCTCGCCAACGCTTCTGAGCGCCTTGACCTGGTTGTCAATCAACACGCTGTACCACGTGTCGATCATCTTGCTTTCAAACGATGAATAGATTCCCGCCGCCAAGACCATCAAAACCAGCGGAATCATGGCGGCCAGGAGTTTCCGCCGCACCCTCAAGTTTTTGAAGAAGACCATTCGAATGCGCTCCAACGGTTGCTTGAGCCGAACACGTGAATCGCTTCTCGCTACAAAATCATGTAATCGACGTCGCACGACTCCAATCGAAAGCGTTCATCGACCGTCGCGTCAGTCCGGTAAAGACCGGGTCAGCGAAGAGTATATGCGAGATGCCTCACAGCATATCGTCATAACTAACAGTCGCTGTGGAGCACGCTTGAATCGGTCAAGAAGCACCCAGCAGAACCGACTTTGGCGATCGACCGTAAAACTCCGGATGGATCGGTGGGGGGCCACTCTCACTGTAAAAAGTGACAATAGCGCCCGTCATCGCCAGAGGTGATAGTTTCGAGTTTGCAATCTGATCTACTTAGTTCTCGCAGGAATTGACTCTATGAATAAGAGAAGGAGCACGGAAGAGGCTTCCAAGGCCGCCATGCGAAAGAACGGTGCGAAGATTGTCGTGTGCGTCGCAGCGCTGCTGGCGGGGCTCGGCATTTGGAAATACGCAACCCGCCAAACTGTTCAGGCGACTCAACTTCCTCGGGCGGTGACGTCGGAAAGTCCGGTCACCGCTGCGGCCACGGCCACGAGCGGTTTTGCTCCGACCGTTGAAAACAAAAATACTCCCGCCAAGTCCGCCCCCGCGGGAATGGCGTGGATCCCGGGCGGCGAATTCTCCATGGGCGCGCAGGATCCGCCGGGGATGGACAAAGTTGGCATGCAGGCTACCCTGGATTCACGCCCGATTCACCGCGTGTACGTTGATGGATTCTGGATGGATAAGGCTGACGTTACGAATGGGGAGTTCGCCAAATTCGTGAAAGCCACCGGATATGTGACGATCGCAGAACGCAAACCCAGGGCGGAGGACTTTCCGGGAGCGCCCGCGGAGAACCTGGTGGCTGGATCGGTAGTTTTCTCGCCCCCTGACCATGAAGTTCCCTTGAATGATCATTACCAATGGTGGGCGTATGTTCCCGGCGCGAACTGGCGCCACCCCCTGGGCCCCGCTTCCAGTATCCAGGGAAAGACGGACTACCCTGTCGTGCAAATCGCGTATCAAGATGCTGCGGCTTACGCCAAGTGGGCCGGGAAGCGATTGCCGACCGAAGCTGAATGGGAATTTGCGGCACGAGGTGGACTGACCGGACAGCCATTTGTATGGGGCGATGCGTTTCGACCAAAAGGACAGTGGATGGCCAATACGTTTCAAGGTCACTTTCCAGACAAGGACACCGGAGAAGACCACTACGTAGGGATCACAGCAGTCGGGCATTTTCCGGCGAACGGCTACGGTCTTTATGATATGGCGGGGAATGTGTGGCAGTGGACGAGCGATTGGTATCGCCCGGATTACTACAAGCAATTGGTGGAAGTCGGCAATGTGGCCCGAAATCCCAAGGGCCCGGCTTCGCCCTACGACCCTGCCGAACCGAACGAGAGAAAGAAAACCCAACGGGGAGGTTCGTTCTTGTGCACCGATCAGTATTGCTCGCGCTACATGGTGGGCACTCGGGGCAAAGGCGAGGTGAGCACTGGAACGAATCACCTCGGTTTCCGCTGCGTGAAAGACGTGTTGCCAGCCGCCAGTCAATAACGCGCTATTGTCAATCTGCATCCGTCTTGATCGTCGCACCACTTCGGAAGAACAGGGATGAGAAATTGTCCTCGCCCAGTACCCGCCGCAATTCCCGGAACGCAAAGAGCGGAAGGAAAGCGCAAAATATGACGACACTACGGGCAAGGAGCTCGTTGACGCGTATCCCATGGTACGCACTCGCGAAGTTTTCTCCACGCCATTGTCTTTTGATCGCTTCCTCGACTATGTGAAAGGCGAACACCAGCAAGCTAAACAGAAACGCCTTATGAAGCGCGGCCTGAAACAGTGGCTTGGATTCGTGTTTCTTGCCGAGGCGCGCATATTCACCGATAAGAATGACTTTGGCGATTACCAGAGCGTTGATCAGCGCAGTGCCATAGACGAAATACGACACACGAAACTGATTTAGCAGGAGCATGCTGTAGGCGGCGACAGCGAAAAAAAAGAACGCCAGATACGCGGCGATCACGGCAAATTCACGTAATTCGTGCGTGGCCTTTTCCTTCAGAGTCGCTTTCTTAGGATTTTCGGCATTCATTTAGACTCTCCGTTTGCGCTGGGCACTTTTCACCCTTCACCCGCCCCGCCGATGGCTGCGCACCCATCAGCTGAAGTCGCCGGCGCCGGAAGTTGTAATGATTTAGCGAAGGGACGGCCTGATGGAATTGTCAGTAATGACAGTGTTGGTTCCGACCGATTCGGCAGGTTGCGTACCGATATGTTCGGTCATGCTGCCACTCAAATGCGGTTTCAGCGGTAATGCAACGGACTCCACGGAAATGATCGGTAGACCCATCTCACGGGCGCATGTTTTCTTGAATAGATTCAGAAAGCTTGGATTCATCGAGTACCGCGGCGCAGCGGAAGTCCATAGGTCTCTGCTCCACGTCATTCTTCATGAGTAACTTACAGCCGGTATCATGGACGGCGTCCTTATACCGTATGTACTACTCTCATCATAATTACATGACAATTTTGAGGATTGTTCCGTTTTTGGATGCGTGCGTGCTCCCCGAGTGGTACACTCCGCGACTAGCGTTCAGGTCCAGCACCTAACTGAGGTTGTTTTTCGAATCGTCGCGGCAAGGCGAGTCGCTGGCGATTTGCCACATCTGGTAAACAATAAAGCAGAGTGAACTGCACGAGGGAAAGTACCCGCTCGACGCAATCCGTGCTGCGGGTGTCCGCAAATCTACTGGCAGGAGCTGTACTGTTCGCGGCTGATTTTTTGCTCGGAGGCAGTTGATGGCAACTGGCTCTAATCGGGCTAGGTGGAGTTTCCCAAATGGAGATTCCATATTGGACAGCACGATCTTAGTGTGCTTCGTTGCCATGTTGTCGTACGCAGCGTCCGCGCTGGGAGCCGCACTGCTGCTGCGCCCCCAGATGCTTTCGCCGCTCTGGCCGGGTTGCGTGCTTCTGGTCTCGGTGTTGCTGCTGGTTTCGCGAAAGATGTGGCCGATCCTCATCGTGACCGCCTTCGCTGTGTTTTTTTTCCACGACCTGCACGCTGGAGTGTCAACGAGTGAAAGTAGCTGGCTGATCTTGGCGGACACGGTGGAAGTTCTCGCCGCCGCGTTGTGTCTTAGCTATTTTTTCGTGGGTGTACCTCGCCTTAATAGTGTGAAGGCACTGACTAAGTTTTCTCTCTTCGCGGTGATCCTGGCGCCGGCGTTGGGAGCGTTTGTCGGCGCGCTTGCCGTCCCGGGGAGCTATTGGACGAATTGGAGGACGAGCTTCTTGTCCGAGGCTTTGGGTTTCCTCACCCTGATGCCCGCGATTCTTAGCTGGGTCGGCAAAAGTTCGCCCGGGAAGCACCGGTCGCGTGCTTACTACATAGAGGGCGGTGCACTGATCGCCGGATTGATGCTGTTCGGATATGTGGTGTTCGTTGCTTTGGGAAACACCAGCCCGCCTGAAGTGTTCTATTTCCTGGTGCCATTCCTGTTGTGGTCCGCGCTGCGTTTCGGTTCGACCGGGGTCAGCACATCCGTAATTCTGATCGCATTCCTCTCGATCTGGGGTGCAACCCATGGCCGAGGTCCGTTCACGGAATCTCAACATGTCAATAACCTGTTGTCGCTGCAGCTTTTCCTATTCTTCGTAGCAGCGCCTTTTATGGTCCTCGCAGTCCTGGTGGAGGAGCGGAGGCGGGCGGGAGAAGTGCTGGGGGAGAGTGAGGAAAAATTCCGCAGCGTCTTCCGGGATGCCGGCATAGGAATGGCGATCGTTTCACCGGAAGGCTGCTTTCTTGCTGGCAATGACGCATTTTGTAAGTTCATCGGATACACGGAAGAGGAACTTCTCAGGAAGACCGTGCAATCCCTCACGCACCCGGACGACTGGCCGAGGTTTTCGGAGAGGTTGGGTCAAGCGCTCGCGGACGGCGGTAGCTTCCAAGGCGTGGAGAAGCGCTGTCTGCACAAAAGTGGAAAGGTGCTGCACGGGGAGTGCAGCGGCTCCTTGATCCGTGATGCCGACGGGAAGGCCCTGTACTTCGTCGCCGAGGTGCTTGATATCACTGAACGCAAGCGCGCAAACCAGAATCTGATCGAGAGTGAAGAGCGGTTTCGTCTGGTCGCCAACTCAGCCCCGGTGCTGATCTGGATGTCCGGAACCGACAGACTATGTACTTTCTTCAACAAATGCTGGCTCGATTTCACTGGGCGCACTGTCGAGCAAGAAATGGGGGAGGGCTGGGCGCAGGGAGTGCATCCGGCGGACCTGGAGGGCTGTCTCAGTGTTTACTCCCGTGCGTTCGATGCCAGGGTGGATTTCGAAATGGAATACCGGCTGCTGCGCCATGATGGAAAATATCGCTGGGTTGTTGACTATGGTGTACCCAGGGTTGAGTCCGATGGAACCTTCTGTGGGTATATCGGCTCGTGCGTGGACATCACCGACCGCAAGATGAATGCAGAGTCGCTGGAAGAGCTGGGCGGACGCCTGATCGCCGCGCAAGAGGAAGAGCGCGGCCGCATCGCCCGAGAACTGCACGACGACTTCAGCCAGCGGTTGGCATTGCTGGGCATCGGACTATCGCGATTGTGGAAGAAGCGGCCCGAGTCAGAAGAAGAGGAACGAACATTAGTGCGGGAATTATGGAATCGCATCCAGGAGATATCTTCGGATGTCCATCGTCTTTCTCATCAACTCCATTCCAGCAAACTCGAGCACGTGGGTCTAGGGCCTGCTCTCATGGGGCTTTGCGAAGAGATCAGCGAAAAGTACAGGATTCAGGTAGAGTTCACGGACCGTGGCATTGCATTGGAGATTCCAAAGGACGTAGCGCTGTGTCTCTTTCGGGTTACCCAGGAATCGCTCAATAACGTGGTGAAGCATAGTCGGGCCAAACAAGCACAGGTGGAACTTTGTAAGACGCGAGATGAAATCCGCCTGCAGATCGTGGACGCTGGCGCTGGTTTTGATGTCGCTCTCAGCCACACCGACGCGGGAATTGGACTCATCGGAATGCGCGAGCGGCTACGACTGGTCGGCGGAAGACTGTCGGTGCAGTCGGCGCCCATGCGCGGGACTACAATTCTTGCGGAGGTTCCACTACCTGTTTCCTCTGATGAGGCACTTGCGAGTACCACCACTGCGGGAGGAACAATATCATGAGACGTACGCGTGTACTGTTAGCAGATGACCATCAGATGTTGGTTGATGCGCTGAAGAGCGTTTTGGAGCCCCGGTGCGAAGTAGTCGGGTCGGTGACTGATGGACGTTCTCTTCTGGAGGCTGCCGAGAGGTTGCGACCCGACGTCGTCGTACTCGATATTGCCATGCCCCAGTTAAATGGCCTAGACGCCGGCAGAAAGCTCCAACAGAAGATGCCTGCCATCAAACTTATTTACATGACGATGAATGAGGACCCTTACCTAATAGGGGAGGCTTTTCGCGCAGGGGCGTCGGCGTTTCTTTTGAAACAGGCAGCGGGTTTTGAGTTGATCGACGCGATTGAAAAAGTGTTGAAGGGAGGTAGATATGTAACTTCCCGCGCCGCAAAGGGTCTGGCGGGAATCTCGATGCGAGAGCCTAAGGCTCGCGAACATGTCCCTGGACCAAGCGGACGAGAGCGGGAAGTTATTCAGTTATTGGCGGAGGGTCGCACTATGAAAGAAGCAGCTAGCGTGCTGAAAATAACCACCCGCACTGTCGCTGCGCACAAGTACCACGCCATGGAACTTCTGCAGATCAAAACGAACGCCGAACTCGTTCAGTACGCCATCAAGAGCAAAATCATCTCTGTCTAACGAAGCCATTTTTTCCTACTGTTAATTCTGCCAATATCCAGCCAGTCGAATCGCGCTCAAGATAGCTGTGGATGCCTACCTCCACGCTGAGCGACACGAACTCGAGGGCCGAGTTTAAAGAGCCTTTCACGTTCCACTGGCGTCCCGATTTCATTGTGGAGGACTAGAGAACAGCTCAGGGATGAGCTCCCATGAATCGAAAACGGGTGTTAGTCGCGGATGATCTCGCTCCCGTGTTAAGCACCGTGGCCGCGTTGTTGCGCGAGTCATTCGATGTCGTTGACACGGTTGCCGATGGACGAGCGGCTTTGGAAGCGATATTGAAGCTCGAACCTGACTTGGTTGTTTTGGACATCTCGATGCCGGTTATGAGTGGCATCGAAGTCGCCGAAGAACTCACAAGACAAGGTAACAAAGCCAAGATCGTATTTCTCACGGTTCACGAGGATCAGGACATCCTGAACACCTGCCGGGCCGCCGGCGGCCTGGGATACGTCATCAAGGTACTGATGGATACGGACTTGGTGCCGGCGATGAATGAGGCGCTGGCTGGACAGACGTTTACGTCTCGCTTTCCGTCTGAACAGGATATGCGTTGAGCGGGAGAAAAGAAAGCAATTCAGACGCTTCACGCTGATTCTCAGATGCGCGTCGCGTAGATCAACAAAGTTGAGGCCCCTATCGCCAACAAGATGTTGGCATGCGGAGTGATTCCCTGACATCTTCTGCAAATCTTATTTGAAAAGGAAAATCCGATGAATACACGATCACGATTTCTCCTCTCGCTCTCGCTCCTGATTGGTTTCACCTGTACGGCGGCTTCCGCACAAGATGTTTACGTGAACTCGAGTCCCAATGCGAATTTTTCTCAATATCACACCTATGCCTGGGGACAACAAGAGAACCCCAACCAGATCGCCAATTCATTTCTGGCACAGGAAGCGAAGACGCAGATCCAGAATCAACTGCAGAGCAAGGGCCTCAAGTTGGTTCAAGAGTCAGAGAATCCTGATCTGATCGTGGTGGGCAGCGGTGGAATGAAGGTGTCGACCTCCTACAACGCTTGGGGTATGCGCGGGATCGGTGGCGGAATGGGCGGGATTACTCCGGAGCAGAACGTGAACGGCACGCTGATCGTCGATATTTACGACGTGAAAGCCAAAGAATTGGTGTGGCGTGGCGTCGGGCAAGGCACCTTGAACGAAAAGAACTCGCAAAAAAATATGCAGCTCGTGGACAAAGCAGTCGCCAAGATGTTCAAGAAGTATCCCGCGTAGTTCTACGTCAATTGCCGTCAGACGTCACGAGATAGTCACTTTTGACAATTTCAAGTCGCTACGTGAAGGGCCAGGATGGCCAAGTCTCGCAGTCTACGACCTACCATCAATCAGGAAAGATCGGCGGCGACCTTTTCTCTTCCAAGAGAAAAAGTAACGGGAGGAAGTTCATGAAGCGCATCGGAAGGTTCGGTCTCGTCATCGCGGTGTCTCTGGTGGTTCTGGGACTTGTCGCTACACTGCGCGCGTCCGCGCAGGAGAAAAAACCAAACATTGTCGTCATCATGGGTGACGACATCGGGATGTCGAACATAGGCGCCTATAGCCTTCACATGATGGCAGGCAAGACCCCGAACCTCGACAGGCTCGCGAAGGAAGGTATGATTTTCACCGACTATTACGCTGAGGCGAGCTGCACGGCGGGCCGCGCGAACTTCATCATGGGTGAACTACCAATCCGAACGGGTATGACCACGGTCGGCCAGGCCGGCGCGCCGATCGGCATCCCGGCGGGAGCCGTCACGATAGCCACCGTACTGAAGGCGCAGGGCTATGCGACCGGCCAGTTTGGCAAAAACCATCTAGGTGACAAGAATGAATTCCTGCCCACCGTCCACGGCTTCGATGAATTCTTCGGCTATCTGTATCACCTGGACGCCATGGAAGACCCGTTCCACCCCAACTACCCACAGAACCTCCTAAATTCGGTTGGCCCGCGCAACCTGGTTCATTCCTGGGCTACCGATACGGATGATCCGACGGACATGCCGCGCTGGGGCAAGATCGGGAAGCAGAAGATCGAAGATGAAGGGCCGTTGTCGCCGCACCCAACTAACGGGATTAAATACAACATGGAGACAGTGGACGACACGATCCGCGACCTCTCCCTCAAGTTTATTGACAAGGCCAAAGCCGATGGCAAGCCATTCTTTGTCTGGCTGAACCCGACGCGCATGCACGTGGTCACCCACCTTTCGCCGAAATACACGGCGATGATGAACTCCGAGAATGGTTGGAGTATCGAAGAGGCCGGCATGGCGCAGTTGGATGACGACATCGGCCTGGTGATGCAACACCTGAAGGACGCGGGGCTGGACGACAACACCATCGTCGTCTTCACCACCGACAATGGCACGGAAACGTTCACCTGGCCCGATGGTGGCACCACGCCCTTCGCACAGGCGAAAGGAACGGTCATGGAAGGCGGCTTCCGCGTGCCGTGCATCGTCCGGTGGCCTGGCCATGTAGCGCCGGATTCTGTGCAGAACGGCATCATGTCCGGCTTAGACTGGTTGCCCACGTTCGCCGCTATCGCCGGAAATCCGAACATCACTGATCAGTTGCTCAAAGGGGTGAAATTCGGCGACCGAACTTACAAGAACCATCTTGATGGCTACGATCAGACCGCCATGCTTACCGGTAAAGGCCCGTCCAATCGCCACGAAATCTTCTACCTTGGCGAAAGCACGATTGGCGCGGTGCGCATTGACGACTACAAGTACCGCTTCATCGATCAACCCCAAGGCTGGCTGGGGGTCAAAAATCATCCGGATGTGCCTTCGATTATCAATCTGCGCCTCGATCCATACGAGAGATTGGGCTTTCCAGAAGACCTGACGAGGAACGGGTCGCTGATGTTTTTCGGCGACTGGTACATGTATCAATTCTGGCGTTTTGTTTTTGTCCAGCAAGTGATGGGCAAGGAAATCCAGACCTTCCTGGAATTTCCGCCAATGCAACGCGGCGCAAGTTTTAACCTCGACGCGCTGAAAGCCGAAATGGCCGCAAAGATGGCCCAGGCGGAAGCCGCCTCCAAGGGCCCAAGCAATTAACAGCAACTGCCTCCACGGCGGGCGGCTCGCAAGGGCCGCCCGTCGGATATACCCCGCACAGCTGAAAAGAACCCGAGTGCCTGACGATTTTCCATGCAGCAAATTGTTACAGCGTGTTCCGAATCCTCAAAAGACGCGGATATGAGATGCGTTCGTCGCGGATGGCTGAGGTTGGCGCTTCTCTTGTTGCTCCCATCCTCGTCTGCATTCGCGCAAAATTCAACGACGGAATTCCTGCCGGAGATTGATGCGAATTTCAAAATGAATTCTAACGTGCGATTTCTTTTTCAGGCGAAGGAAACCAGAGAAGGTGGTGATCCTACTCAAGCCGAAGTGGGGCCCAGCATAGAGTTTTATTTGAAGCCCTTGCTCAAGCTGAAAAACGTCACTCTTTTCGATCTGGACGATGCGAAATCCAGGCCATTAGTATTGGCGGTCGGATACCGCGTTGTCCCCACACCGGGCAAGCCCACGATAAATCGGATGGAACCCGTCCTCACATTTCACGTTCCTATTACGGCACGGATTCTGATTACCGATAGAAACCGCGCCGATCTTGATTGGTCCCCCGGCAAGTTCGTCTGGCGCTATCGCAACAGGCTAACGGCCGAACGACGCTTCACGATCAGCAACTACCACCCCGCACCGTACATCAGCGCTGAGTTATTCTACGAGAGCCAGTACGCAAAAATCAGCTCCACTAATCTCTATGCGGGTTGCTTTCTGCCCGTGACCAAGCACATCGAGTTCGATCCCTATTACGAGCACGAGAACAACACGGGCAAGCGCCCGAATGAGCAAGTGAATGCTGTGGGCCTGATACTGAATCTCTTCTTCTAAGACTCGCAGGCAAGCACAGCAACTTTCCGCATTGCGGCGAAGGACTTCCGGGAATGGAGCGACCTCGCTTCGGGGATTGAAGCCATGGGGCCACCAATCAACAGAGCGGCCCGGCGGAAACGCAAACCGCCGCTCACGGAGATAAGCAGTGTCGCTGCAAATACCCTCGCACAGCCAGTTGTGTTCGATCACGAAGCGATTGTTACTTCTGACAATTATCTCCGCTCCGCGCAAGCCACAGAATTAGCAGTCTGGTAAGTCGGCAGCACGCTGCCCGGCCAAAGAAAGAACAAGGAGTTTCTCTTGAGGTCAAATCGGAAATTCGCGGTATCGGCAATATTTTTGGGACTGCTGTTGCTCGCGAACGCATGCCCGTCTGGCGCGCAAATGACTTCTGCAGCTCGCAGCGCTGATGTAGTTGACAACACTACGTCCAGCTCCACGAAGTCAGCCGCGAATCTCGCAGCCACGGACGCATCTACGCCTTCCGACGCCGAGCCTGCTGCGGCAACTCCCAGTGACGGCGCCGCTGCAGCCAGCACGGCCTCCGAAAGCGACTGGCACTTCACGGTGTCTCCCTACCTGTGGTTCCCTGGAGTCCACGGAAATATTGTCGGCCCGAACGGCGGGGAATTCGGCTTCAGCGCGTCCCCAGGCGACCTCCTTTCTCACTTCCGGATTGGATTAATGGGCGTGGTTGAACCTCGTTACAAGCGAATCGTGATGCCGCTCGATATTATGTGGATCCGTCTGGGTTCTGATAGAGCGCTCCCCAATACCCCCGGCCAGGGCGTTGCGAACCTACACGCGACCGAATTCTTCCTGTCTCAGAAGATCGGTTACCGGCTGATTGATTCAGAAAAGGTCAAGATTGATGCGCTCGCGGGATTCCGCTACTGGTACTTCGGGGAGAGTCTATCGTTTACTACCAACACTTTGAATTTCTCCGGGTCGCAGAGCTGGGTGGACCCGTTGGTCGGCGGGCGCATCACTGGAATTCTGACCCCCAAAGTGGGGGTTACCGTTGGAGGCGACGTCGGCGGCTGGGGTGTCGGTTCTCAAATAGATTATCAGGCGTTCGGCCTTCTGGGCTACCGCATCAAACCTGCGCTGGCGCTACAAGCCGGTTACCGCTATCTCTATTTTGACCGGCGTCGCGCCTCAGGCGCATACCTAGACGCCGCGACTTCCGGGGTCCTGTTCGGCGTGAGCATCACTCTCAAATAGGCAAAGGGGCGATCCTTGTCGCGCGTTTTCCAGTCGAACCTGTCAATCTTGACAATACCGTCAAATCCGCGCGTATCGTACTCTGACGCTGGTTAGGGTGGAGGACCCGGGCTGAGACTACTCCACGCTTCGTTCTTGAGAGGGGCGCCCAACGTCTCTCTAAAGACTCTTTTCCGGGTCCTCTAATAACCCAGGCCAGCGGCGATTCCGTCGCGGCTTCTGTGAATCCATTTGGGATGGCGATCTATCAGACGCAGCGCACCTCAGGAAACGCGTGTGTTATCTGACAGCTCAAGGGGAGTAACCAGATGAGTTATCGACTTGCGATAAGCTGCGGGAAACAGTCCGTCAGCACTTTTGTTTTTTCGGCCAGCGCGCGCTTGGTAATTATCGCTTCTGTCGCGCTTCTCGCTGGCATCGCGGCGATCGCGCAAAATGGTGAAGTGCAGCAGAAGCTCGCGGCTGCCAAGCAGTCTGCCGCTGAAAATAAGCAACGACTCCGCCAGTATCAATGGACGGAAACAACGCAGATCACTCTGAAGGGCGATCCGAAGCCTGCAACTCAAAAATTGTGCCAGTACGGGCCTGACGGACAGGTTCAGAAGACTCCGATCGGCGCTCCACCGGCAGCACCCAGCGGCGGCAGATTGAAGCAAAGAGTCGTTGAAAAGAAAAAGGCGGAGATGGTGGATTACATGGATGACGTGAAGGGTGTCCTGAGCATGTACGTCCCGCCCGACCCCAACAGAATGCAAGCCGCCTTCCAGGCCGGTAAACTTGCACTGAATCCCGCCGGCAATGTGGTGAATTTGGTGTTCACGGATTATGCCCAGCCCGGCGATCGCATGACGCTCGTGTTTGACCCTGCAATAAAGAAGATCATTTCGTTGAGCGTCAACACGTACATGGGACAGGCAAAAGACGCAGTGACGTTGCAGGTGCAGATGGCCCCTCTGCCTGATGGAACCAGCTACGCGCAGCAAACGATTCTGAACGCGACCGCCAAACAGCTCGTTGTGACTACGACCAACTCGAATTACCAGAAGCTCGGCGGCTAGTAAGCCACCGCCGAGAGCGAGGCCCATCGCTAGCCAAGCAGAAACATTCGCCCCGTCTTCGATGCGTCTAGGGTCTAGACCCACCTTCGGAAATAATTTGGAAATCCGGAATCGCAGGAGTCGCACGCCGCGAACAAGACAGTCGTTTGCTTGGATGCTAGCGGGAGTGCTTCTGGCCGTCTCTGATATCGCGGTCGCGCAGGACCCAAACCAAAACCGTACGCTCATCGTGAACGGCCAGTCCGAAAATGTGCCGGTGATCCAGGTTGACGGTCGCTCCTACGTTGATCTGGAAGGTTTGACACGCGCGGCAAATGGCTCGTTCAGCTTTTCTGGAAATCAGATCGCCTTGGCTCCACCCGACTCAGCGGCCAACGTGAACGCAACATCCGCGCCCGCGGCCGCTATTCAAAATGGAACGCCAGTTGCGGCAAATTGGCTTGGGCCGTATCGCAATCAGGCGGCTGTCAATCTGCGGCTGGCTTCGATCGCAATCCAAACGAATTCGGATCGCAGAGCCCTCCAGTTGTTAAGCAACGAGTTTCAAAACATACCGAACTCGGCGGACAAGTACATCACGGCACGCAATAACATGACCTACGTTTCGCCTGACGCGCTCCAGAACGATGACCTGTACCAGCGCATAGTCGCCTGCGGGCACTCACTCGCAGCCATGGCCGCAAGTAATTAGTTTCTGGACGATGGTTCGTGCAATTGAAGCGCGGATTTCGAGAGCGATCGCTCATCGCTTAGCCTAACGCAGTCGATTGTTACTTTTGACACTTACATCGCTTCATTACGGCGAGCAACATCACCGTATCTGCGGTATCGCGTCGCGGCATATAGTCGAATTCCAGCCGCATCGTTCCGTTTAACAAGCGTGAAAGCGGGCAGAGAACAAGACGCTCGCGGGTATTTGACCGCAGCCTGAGGTTAAACGATTCGCCCGCTCACAATCGCGCAGGAGGCCCTTATGGAAAGACGCGGCTTGCTAGTTCAACGCTGCATGGCAGTGCTTCTCGCGATTTGCATGAATATTAGCCTCGCCACTGGAGTCGCGGGTTTCTCGCAGGCGGTAAGCGCGTCCGCCATGACGCCGGATCAGCTCGACAAACTCCTGGCTCCGGTCGCGCTATATCCGGACGCCCTGCTCATGCAGGTCTTGGCAGCTTCCGTAAACTCTCAGGAAGTCTTGGATGGAGGCAACTGGCTGCTGCAGAACAAGAGTCTGGAAGGAGATAAACTCGATAGCGCCGCAAAAGCGGCGGGATTCGGGGCCGCGATGATGGCGCTGTTTCATTTTCCCCAGATCGTAGACATGATGTGCTCCGAAATTGACTGGACCAAGCAGTTGGGGGAAGCGTTCACCGCGAGCCAGAGTGCAGTTCTTGATTCGGTCCAGAGGCTTCGGCTGCAGGCGAAACAGGCCGGAAATTTGCAAACCACCCCGCAGCAGACCGTGGTGACGCAGCAAGCCGGCACCCAACAGGTAATCGTGATTCAGCCCACCAATCCCCAAATTGTTTACGTGCCGCAATACAATCCGGTGCAAGTATATGTTGCGCCCCCGCCGAGCCAGCCTGCGACGGGCGTCGTTATCGCATTTGGCGTCGGGATGGCTGTAGGAGCGATGTTTGCCAGCAACAATTATTATTACCCGCGCTGGGGATACGGTGGCGGCGTGTACTACCGGGGTGGACCGTGGGTGGTCCATCACTATGCGTATCGTCCGGTCTATGGCCCCCACTACCACCGCGCGACGGTGTACTATCGCCCGCCAAATTATGCCTACGCTTATAACCGGCCATATCCGGGAAACGCGCACTACAATTCGAACAACTACTACAATAATTACCGCGGCAACACGAACGTTCAAAACAAGAGCAATAACACGATCAATCGCAATGTCAGCGGGAACAACGTCACAATCAATACCGGAAATCAGGTCAATAAGACGGGAAACACCGCGGTGAAGAACGGTAACACTCAAACCAATCAGAGTTGGAAGGGGCAATCTACCTACAACGGCGGGAACAAAGCTGGTGGCAGTCCAGCCAACAACGCCTCCAGGAATCCATCCACACCTAGCGCCCGGACCGCTCCTGCCAGTCAGGCCAATACGCAGGCTGTGAAGCCTGATCGCGGATATTCCTCAGGCTCAGCCACGTCGTCACAGACGCGTCCGGCCCCCAAGCCGGCTGCTCAAACTCGACCGACCGGGGCATTCGAAGGAGCAGGAAACACCGGTAAATCCGAGAGGACCGCGAGCCAGCGTGGCGCGGCGAGCACGCAAGCGAAAAGGGGAGGCCAATGAGAACTCAATCTTCGGTGCACCTACAGTCACTTCTTTTTGTCGCGGGCCTTTTCTATTTAATGACCGCTGCGCCACTGACTGCGCAAGCAGCCAGTGGGCAGAAAACTTTCTCCTCGTCAATGGAGGCGGTGCACGCTTTGGTGGACGCGGCACGTTCGGGAGATACCGCGCAATTAGAACCATTGCTCGGTCCGCGAGCGAAGGAGCTTATTGTCTCCGGCTACGCGGGCGACGCTAAGGAACTTCTTGCGGGCTTCGTCAAAGCGTATGAGGTAAAGCATTCGCTTTCGGTTGAAGCACAAGGATTCGAGTTCCTGCAAGTGGGGGAGAGCAATTGGCCGTTCCCTTTTCCGATCGTTCGCGACGGCAAAGTCTGGTATTTCGATGTCGAGCGTGGCAATGAGGAAATCCTGGATCGCCGGGTCGGCCGCAATGAACTCGGTGCAATCGCCGTGTGTGAGGGCTACGTCCAAAGCCAAGTCGAATATGGTTCCAAAGGACGTGACGGCGGTGCAATCGGCGTCTACGCGCAGCGATTTCACAGTAACCCCGGCAAACAAGACGGTCTCTACTGGCCCGTTGCCAAGGGCGAGCCCGAGAGCCCGATGGGTCCACTGGTCGCGAGCGCTGCAATCGAGAAATCTTTGCAGCAGTCAGCGGGGGCCCCGGCACCCTATTTCGGTTACGTTTATAGGATTCTCACTGAGCAGGGTCCCGACGCGCCGGGCGGAGCGAAAAGCTATCTGGTGGATGGAAAGCTTACGGGCGGCTTCGCTCTTATCGCCTACCCGGCGGAATATCACTCCAGTGGCGTCATGACCTTCATAGTTAATCAAGATGGCGTCATATATCAGCAGGATCTGGGTGATCAAACGGGCGACCTTGCGTCCAAAATCACTGCCTACAATCCTGATAGTTCCTGGGAGCTAGCGCAGCACTAATGCACGCGGAGAAGCGCACATGACCGTTTGCAGCGCTTCCGTTAGCGCGAGCGATTGCGATGTGCCTGCTGTCGTTGGATCAACCTGCGTTGTTCTATTGCACCGCGACCTACACTGTCAGTTCTGACAATTACCGACCGATGTTCTCAAGGCGTAGCATGCCTAATCTTGCAGAGGTCCTCGCGCCGTTGCGCGAAGCGATAGGCACCAACATCGTCTTCCGGTTAAGGCCGGAATTCGAAGAGGAGCAAATGTATGAACTGGATCGCAAGAACTATCGTGGTCGCGCTGTCTGTTGTAGTGGTGGGACTAGCAGCATCATCTACCCCAGCACAGGGTGTTCCAGTTTTCGAGATCATCAAGGCGGACAGCTCAATTAAGTTCAACGTAAAGGCGTCGGTTCCCATAGCGGGTAACTTCGAGAAGACGGACGCCAGTCTTACATTCACCTCGCCTGAGTTAGCGACAGCGGTTTTGGACATCAAAATTCAAGCCGCCTCGGTGAACACCGGAAGCGGAATGAAGGACAGCAAACTGAAAAGCAAGGACTTCTTCAACGCCGAGCACGATCCGTTGATCACGTTTCACTCGACAAAGCTTACACAGACCGGTCCCGACACCATTGAAATAGATGGCGACTTCACGATTCGCGGTGTCACCAAGCAGGAAAAGCTGATTTTTACGATTAACGGAAAAGGGAAAGGCGTGGGCTCAATTGTGGGAACCATGGCCTTCGACCGCAAGGATTACGGCATGAACAGCGGCATTCCCTTTATCAAGATCGCTGACCGGGTCGAGGTAGATGTTGACCTTGAGGGGAAACGAGTCAGCGGTCCTCCGGTGGATTTGAAGTAATAGCCGGCGTCGCTCGGCAAAAAGCGTCGCAGCTCTGTTTCTTCGATCGCACTGCGTGAAAGTTTTTCGCATCGGGCTTGCGCGCTACCGCACTACCGAGATGAAGTAGCACGCTCAGAACATCGAGAGAGGCTGACCAAAAGATGATACGCATAATCCGCGTAAGCTCGATTATTTTGCTGTTGGTTTCGGTCACGGCGTACCGAGCAAATGCCCAGCAGAAAAAACCGAACATCGTCGTCATTATGACGGATGACGTCGGCGTGTGGAATATTAGCGCCTACCATCGCGGGATGATGGGCGGCCGAACGCCCAACATTGACCGCATCGCGAATGAAGGCGCGCTGTTCACTGATTACTATGCCCAGCAGAGCTGCACCGCCGGGCGCGCTGCGTTTATCACCGGGCAGCATCCCTTCCGCACTGGTCTGTTGACCGTAGGCCTGCCTGGTTCGCCCATCGGGTTGCAAAAGGAAGACCCCACCATCGCCGATCTTCTCAAGCCGCTCGGATACGCCACGGCTCAAGTTGGCAAGAATCACCTGGGCGACCGGAACGAGTTTTTACCCACCTTGCACGGCTTTGATGAATTCTACGGAAATCTCTACCACCTCAACGCTGAGGAAGAGCCGGAGGACCCGGACTACCCGAAGATGCCTGGATTCCACGAGAAGTTCGGACCCCGTGGGGTTCTACGCTGCGTCGCGACACCTTCCGACAATTCGGAGCAGGCCGATCCTCGCTTCGGTCCTTGGGGCAAACAGAAATGTGAAGACACTGGGCCGCTCACTCGCGCACGCATGGAGACAATCGAAGAGGACTTGCTACAGGTTTCGCTCGATTTCATGGATAAATCGGTGAAAAGCGGGCAGCCATTTTTTCTCTGGCACAACACCACACGCATGCATGTCTGGACTCGTCTGAGCCCGAAGTGGGAAAACAAGAGCGGTTATGGTCTGTACGCAGACGGCATGATGGAACTCGATTGGGTCGTCGGCCAACTTCTCAAGAAGCTCGATGACCTGGGCATCGCCAACAACACCATCGTTGTTCTGACCTCGGACAACGGTGCCGAAAAGTTTACATGGCCGGATGGTGGTACCGAGCCTTTCCGCGGAGAAAAGGGCACCACTTGGGACGGAGGCTTCCGCGTCCCGTGCGTAGCTCGCTGGCCCGGCGTCATCAAGCCCAACACCATCATCAACGACATCGCCTCGCACGAGGATTGGACACCTACTTTCCTGGCAGCAGCCGGTGTGCCGGATGTGAAGCAACAACTTCTCACTGGGTATAAGGGCGTTGACAGGACGTTCAAGGTTCATCTCGACGCGTACGACATGACCGACGTTCTCTCCGGCAAAGGACCGGGCCAGCGGAAGGAGATTTTCTACTTCGACGATTCCGGCAGCCTCAACGCGTTTCGCTACGGCGATTGGAAAGTCAGCTTTGCGACGAAGGATTCCTGGTGGGCCGAAGTTGCTAAACCGCGTACCGTGCCCCTGGTTGTTAACCTCCGCCAGGACCCGTTCGAAGTGACGCCAGATTCCCAGATGTATGCCCGTTGGTACGGCGACAAACTCTGGGTCATGATTCCAGCGCAGGCCATCGTGGGACAGTTCCTCGTGACCTTCAAAGAGTTCCCGCAAAGGCAGAAATCTGCGGCCTTCAACATTCAACAAGTTCTGGATCAGATGCGGGCGCAAACCGACTGACGCTCTCTGTCGGGCTTTCTGGTGTTCATGATGCTTAAGCGGAGCGAATGGTCGTGAACTGGATCGTCATTGAGTGGCCATTCGCGCTGAGGGCTATCAGATGTTTCGGGTAGGCCAGAAATCAAGGTAATAGGCACGGTTCCGGCGGGAGTTTCGACGATTCTAGGTCTGTCTGGAAATAGGGCTGGAATCTCTCCCACCTGTTAGTTTTGACAATTAGAAAATTGTGGCACTTATGTCAGTTTGCTGCCGCGCTGGTGACGCGATAGCCATGACGACTCGACGGTTCGACCACAAGCGGATAGCAGGTCTTGTGATTACATTCGTCCTGGTGATGGGGGCCTTCAAAACTGGCGCGCAGGACAAGCCCAAACGGGAAACCATTCAAGCGCAGGCCATGGGCCAGAACAGAGCCATGGGCAAGTCGTTTGGCGTCACAGTAACAATTAATTCGTACTCGACGCCCGACGATCAGAAGGTATTGCTTGACGCATTCGCGCAAGGCGGTCAGGCCGCACTTTCAAAGACCCTCTCGAAAATGCCACCGAAAGGTCGTGTAGCGGTCACCGGCACGCTGGGATATGACATCGGGTACGTAAGAACATTCCCGACCGCGGACGGCCGCAAAATACGTTTAATCACCGAGCGTCCGATTAAGATAGCCGAAGCCCGTGATGGCGGGCGCTCGACGGACTACGACCTCTCCGCACTTGAATTTAACATAAACGACGACCAGTCGAAGAGTTCGGGAAGTTTGATCATTGGACTGCGCGTCAAAGTAGATAAAGACAATCAGTTGGTATTTGAAAGTTATGGTTCGGGACCGTGGAACCTTGTGAATGTGATGGAGCGATAGAGTCCTGGTTCTGTGGCCATATTCGGACTCCCACGTTTGTTGAAGCGAATTCCGGCTTTTGTAAGCGCCAGCCGGCTTCGCTGCAGAGACGTGACCCTGACAGGAGGATTGAAGATGAAGAAACGAATCGCAATGTGGCTTCCGCTTTTCATGCTCTTCGCGGCTAGCCCTGCGGCTCTGGCGCAGGTCACGCCGAAGTCGCAAGCAACCAAGGGCCAGTCGACGGCGAAATCGCCGGGCAGTGACACCCAAAAAAAGAACATCCAGGCTTACATCGACTTGATGCGGACCAACGTGCGTGACCAGAAGGCCGAAATCATGGGCTCTGTCATGGAATTGAACGCGGCGGATTCCGCGAAGTTCTGGCCGATCTACAGCGAGTACGACGCCGAGTTGGCCAAGGTAAATGACCTGCGAGTCGCAAATATCAAGGAGTATGCGGCGAATTACTCGCAAATGACCGACGCAAAAGCAGACGAACTGATCCAAAACGCCTTGAACTATCGCAAGCAACGTTCGGAACTTCTTGCAAAATATTATGGCCGCGTGAAGGAATCGCTGGGTGCGGTCACTGCGGCGCGGTTCGCGCAGATCGAGGACCAACTACTGTTGATTATTGATCTTCAGATCGCTTCTTCTCTGCCGATTGTTGGAGAAGGCTCGTGAGCACAACGAAGGAGAAAAAAGATATGCGAAAGGCGTCTGCTTGTGCCGTAGCCATTCTGCTCGGAATTGTATCCATGCGGGGAGATTCCTTCGCCAAAGCGTTGCCAACAGCTTTGACGACGGCCCCCGCCGCCGCTGCGGCGCAAAGCTCGAAGAAGATCTACGTGCCTGCCGGAACGCGTATTTTGGTCCGCACGATTGACCCCATAGACTCGACGAAACAAAAGACGGGCGATCGCTTCACCGCGAGCCTGGAAACAAATCTCGTGGTTGACAACATAGTCGTGGCTCCCAGGGGAGCGACGGTATACGGGCGCCTTGCAGCTGCCTCATCGTCGGGCAGGATGTCAGGCAGCTCCCAGCTGTCGCTCGAGTTAACCGATATCGTGATCAGAGGTACCGCCTATCCGCTGCTCACCAGTACTTATGACATCAAGGGAAAAGGTGAAGGCGGAAACACCACAAAGAAAATTCTCGGCGGCGCCGGACTGGGGGCGCTAATTGGCGGAATTGCAGGAGGTGGAAAGGGAGCTGGAATCGGCGCGCTTGCAGGTGCTGGCGCTGGAACCGCTGTCGCTGCCTCCAAGAAGGGCGAGCAGCTATCTATTCCGAGCGAAACTCTACTCGAATTTCGCCTGCAGCAGCCCGGATCCCTGCCAGTGTCGTCTTAATTCGTGTAGCGTCGTTAGTGCGCGTGCAAAGACTGGGCAAGACTTGTTAGATTCTGCGGGTTCACACGAATGACACCCCGGCGCGGGCTGTCTATATCTGCTATCAGAAACAAGGCGATAGCCAGGACGATCGGAAGAATTAGAACGTGAATGGCTCCCGCCTTAGCGCGCCTGGCGCCGTAGCCGAACATCAAGTTCGCACTAATCGCAATCAGCATCATCATGACCCATGCAGCCATGGGAATTCGATTCCACCAGGCGGCCTGTGTGTATCCCTGCGTGTTTAATACATCATTCATGCCTGAAACGGCCAAGGCCATCACGGGCGTCGGCTGAGGTGCTACCGCCGGAGCCGTGACAGCGGACCACAGCTCTGTCTGCAGCTGGGCAGTAGCATCATTGACATGCCGGAGCTCATCTTCATCATGGGTTTTGTAGAATAATACGCGTTGATCGAGATACTGAACCAGCAGTGCACGAACTCGCGCCGCATCGGCAGCCGGCAGCAGGTCCGCCCGGACGTATTCCGTGCCAATCGCGTTAGCCTCTGCCTCCTCGCAGTTTTTGCGCTGATCGTACCGGTCGGTGGCCATGGAAAAGCTGAATCCGATGATCAGGCCGAGAAGCGTCAGGCTCGCGGCCACGACAACGTCGAGATCATGGCGCATGCCGTCGTCCAGAGGCTGCCGCGTACGAAATGCGGCACCGATCCGCGCCGAAAGCCAGAGCACGAAGAACGAAAGCAAGAAAACGAAGTATGGCGATCTCATAGAATTCTCCATTCTTGTACCCTTGTGTGCTGCTTTTGTCACTTTGGAACTTACGGCGCGCTGGCAGGGATACACCGAGTCGGACTGAGCAGACGTGTCTTGACGCCGACGCGTGAGGTCGTCAATCAGGATCACGATCGCTCAGCGAAGGGGCCCGCGTTACCTCGCGGGTTCCTTTAGTGACGCCAGTTAAAAATGCGGTCTCGAGGTTCGGAAGCCGCCATCACTCAAAAATTCCTTGCAGCATTATTTCGCGGAAGAATCCAGCTGCTGGCCAAGGCTATCCAACTTCGCTTTGTTTTGCCCGAAATCGATCGTTGCATCGATCTCATCTGCCAGATCGCTTACTATTCGCGTGTTCGCCTTCAGATATTCAGGATACGGCGGAGCAGTCGGGCGGCTCTTGCTCTTGTTCAGGCGATCGATCGTGGCGTTCATATTGGTTGCGAGGTCGTTCGCGAACCCGGTAATGCGATCAATCGCTTCTTGTTGCCACGGACTGGCCACCGTTCGGTGCGATTGCAAGCCCCGCATATTCTGCTGTAGTGTGTTTACGTCATCCTTGATTTTCTGAAGCGCCGTGGAGTGTGTTTGCCAGCTCAGTCCAGCGGTTTGTGCGTAAGACTGCATCTGTATCGCATCCTTTTTGATTTTGATTACGGTCACCTTGGCGTCGTTCAACTGCCCAGTGACGCTGGGATTGTCACTTGCTCCCTGCGCATGTGAGGCGCTGGGGATCGCGATAAATCCGAACGAAAGAACCACACAGCAGAGTACTTTTCTTGGATTCATTGTTTTTCCTCTTTTTTGAAGTGCCTAAACTGCGCGTCGAAGAATAGCTGTGTGTCCCTCTACTCCAATAAGGTCACACTGCCACTCACGATGTCGTAATACGCTGGGACTACCTTTAGCTTGCCTTCTTTCACGAACCCTGCAATGACGGTAGATGCTTGCCGCAGTAGAGCGGCCTGGATCTTGGCGTTGGCCTTGGTTGCTGCCTCAAGATTCGATCCCGCCTGGTCCACGGCTGGCTGAATGTGTGGATAGAGGGCGCTGATTTGTCCGGGGACTTCCTTCGCTTGAATCGTCGCCTTCACCGCTCCGCAGTTTCCGTGTCCCATCACCAAGATGACTCTTGTGCCTAACACCGCGGCACCATATTCGAGGCTCGCGATAATCTCCGAGGTGGCGACGTTGCCGGCGAGCCGCGCGACAAAGATATGACCTATCGTTTGGTCGAAAATTAACTCAACGGGCACGCGGGAATCGGCGCAAGAAAGCACCGCCGCGAATGGCTCCTGCTTTTCTTCCGTGTTTTGTTTGAGGATTCGAAGGTCTGCCTCGAACGAAGTCAGGTGGTCCGACGTGAAGCGTTGATTCCCATTCATCAGTTCCTGGAGGGCGGCATCGGGGCTGAGCGCGCTCTGAGCCTGGACGGAGTACGGGGCGGCAAGCTCCATGCCGGCCCCCATCAGCAAGCCAGTCAACGTCCCCCCCGCTGCTGTCTGCAGGAATCCCCGCCTTGAGCAATTTTCTTGAGTTATGTGAGTTTCAACGCTGGCTTCAGGACAGCGGGACAGGTCTTGCGCGATCGCCTTCATCTTTCGTTTCGCACCCGTTGGGGAATTGGGAAGAAGGTTCAAATGCTCTCTCCTTCGAGCTAGAATTGCCAAACCTGAACTACAGTCACCGTCCCTTATTTCCGGGAGCCGATTCTCCACGCTTCCACTTTCACGGCATCGGAAGCGCAACCCTTGGGCTGAACTGCTTAGGAAGCTCCCTTAGCATAGGGCGGGGGGCTTTATGGCTCAATTGTCAAAACTTACAGGTCAGGTCAGGCCTCACGGCTCCTGCTAAATTGCGTTCCTTCCACTTCTCTGCGCCCCACAAGCCGCTAATCTGCCGAACGCGTGGAATCGAGATCAACTGGCACGACTGCAAAAAGAACTGGTAGTTTTGACAATATTCAACGGTGCCGGTTGTCTCCGACTATCGTCGGGTAAGCGTTAGCTTGTAGCGGGCTGTATGGGCCCACGACGAGCTGCTCCCATTAAAGTCAATCCTATGGAAATTGCCAGCAGCGCTGCACGAAAACCCGAAATTGGTCGCAGATTGAGGAGTTGGGGCAAGCGTTATCGAAGCGTATTGCTCCTCTGTTTAGGATATTTCTCAATCAGCATCCCCTGTCTCGCTCAAGAAAATCCTCCAGTGGACCAGTCATCGGCTCCTGCAGCCTCCCATGAGAATTCGCCGAAGACGGCAGGGCAAGCCACGCAGTCAACTGCACCTCCGGATGCCGAGACACAGCCGAAAAAAAAGAAGAAGCTCGGTGGCCGCGGAGCGTTCGTAGTTGCACCGCTTCCAATATCGAGTCCCGCTATCGGCTCGGGCATTGTACCCGTGCTTGGCTATATCTTCCCGTTTAGTAAAAACGACAAGGTCTCTCCGCCTTCCACCATAGGCGGGGCTGGCCTGATCACCAACAATGGCAGCCGGGGATTCGCCGTCGGCGGACAACTCTTCTTGAAGCAGAATACCTGGGAGATCACATCGGGTTACGTCCATGGCAACGTGGACTACAACATCTACGGCACCGGCATCGCCTCGAACCTTAAGCTGCCTCTGCAACAAACTGGCCAGGCGTTCTTCGGCGAAGTCCTCCGCCGGCTCGGATGGAAATTTTTTGTGGGACCTCGCTTTATAACGGGACGGTCATTTGTTACTGTCGTGCCCAATAGCATCAGCAGCATCCCGATTCCCCCGGAAGTCGGGTTGCACAGCAATCTCACCTCCCTCGGTGCGCGGCTGACCAGGGACACCCGCCCCAACCACTTTTATCCGCTCGGCGGAACCTTTTTCACCTTCACAACTGATTTCTTTTCCGAGGGACTAGGTAGCAAGTTTTCCTACCAGTCTTACAAAACTGAATTCTCCAAATTTTGGAGTCTGAGCCCGCGCCAGGTACTGGCCTATGACGCCGACTTCTGCGCGACGAGCGGCGCGCCTCCCTTTTATGGAAATTGCATCTACGGAACTAACAATCAATTGCGAGGGTATATCGCGGGGAAATATTTCACTCGCGAGACCGCGTCAACACAGTTGGAGTATCGCCTGGTTTTGCCCAAGCGATTCGGGTTAGTTGTGTTTGGCGGCCTTGGCGGGACGATTCCCGGCGGAAGTCAGCCGCTACAAAGGGTGCAGGATGGCAAATTCCTGCCGAGCGGCGGCGGGGGACTGCGATTTGCGCTAAGTCAAAAGTACCACGTCAATCTGCGAGCTGATATCGCGCAGGGCAGGGATGGTCACACATTTGGGATGGGTGTTGGCGAGGCGTTTTGACGCAGCAAGATGCGATCGCAGGGCTCGAGTTTTCCTTGTATGGGAGTGCGGTCGGGATTCCCAAGGACCGTCGGTAAATTTCAACCGCTGCGTTTTCCAAATTTCCGTGTACTGGAATCGTCGTGCTGCATAACAAGGTTCCTCACAAGTCTGCAGCCGATCCATCGCTGCTCGGATATACCGGCGATGTCAATTCGACCTAGGAGTCAGGAAATGAGCATTGGAGCCTTCAGGACTCTCCACGCGGGCCGCATTTTGTTGCTTGCGCTCCTATCCGCATGTCTGTGCTGTGCCGCTCACGCCAAGCGAAAGGACGTAGTCATCATGAACAACGGCGACCATTTCACCGGGGAAGTAAAGCGGCTGGAAAACGGCTTGCTGTTCATCGCAACTGATTAC
>Ga0210398_10000907_pt1 | contig 32031 bp, 24 predicted proteins | sample IncBWC4OmetaG_FD_161047 | JGI IMG/M metagenome (GOLD analysis project Ga0210398, IMG submission 161047) | Forest soil microbial communities from Barre Woods Harvard Forest LTER site, Petersham, Massachusetts, United States - Inc-BW-C-4-O | ecosystem: Environmental > Terrestrial > Soil >... | reverse complement strand
GGGCCGGGCGAGATTCCGCCATCGTTTTTGCCGTCAATTGACTATCGACTGCGCCGCCCGGCATGGCATTGCGATATCGCCGGACGGATTTGGCTCGAGCCGGCGGGTTGGGGCAAGTGTCTGCTACAGGCATTCCACTACAATTGGGAAGCGCTGCCCGGCGAACTGCAGAAATCCGAGCGCCGTATCCTCACTGGCTATTGGGCTGAGAGCGTGCGGCGCGCGCAACAGGTGTTCCAGATGAATTTCCGTCAGGCCGCCCCGCACAATTGGTAGGCGCTAGCTCATGCGGCAAGGAGCAGGATCGTGAAGTCGACGTCGTCTTTCCCAGTGGATTTGCCGAACCCGGTGGGTACCCATTTGACGCCGGGCACGGCGCAGGTTTCGGTCCTCGTTCCCGCATCCTTGAGTTCGGTATGGGCTGCTCTGACCGAGCGTGACGTCGTCGGCCGCTGGTTCGGCGATCTATCGGGAACGCTGACCCAGGGCGGTGCCTATCGGCTCGACTTCGGCGACGGCGATTTCTTCGAGATCGACGACGTAGTGCCCGAGCCGCCGCGGCGATTGAGCTATCAATGGCGTTTCCTCGGCACCGGGCCGTGCAACGCCATCGATTGGTCGATCGAGCCGCTAAAGGATCAATGTCGCGTGACGGTGACCGACGCCGAAGCAAGTCGCACCCCAGCAGGGGTTGCGGAAATGATCGAAGGTTGGACGGATTTTTTGCAGCGGCTGCGGGACTATTGCGCCACGGGTCAGAACAGCCGCTACGCTTGGCGTCAGGAATTCGATGGCTCGATCGAGTTGCCGATTGTGGCCGCCGAGGCATTCGACCGGCTCACGTCGGCCGAAGGTCAACGTCATTGGCTGCCGTGGTCGGCGAAAGCAATCGCGCCAAGTGCGCCAGTCACAATGACCGACAACGGCCAACCCGCAAACCTGACGATTGCCACGGTGAACCGTGATGGCAAATTCGCCGTGCGCTTTTCCCTGACGAGTTCGCAATGGCTCGCCCCGACCAATTGTTCCATCGAAGTCCGGCCGTGGCCGCGCGGCTCCCTTCTGGTCATCTCCCATATCGGGTGGCAGGCCATCAGCGCGCATGATAGCGACCGCGCCACGCAACGGCACCGTTTCAGCGCCTTGTGGATCCAGGCCTTGCGAACGGCGCAGCAGTATGTCAGCCGCTAAACAAGGTGCGGACGGGTGCCGCTCCGGTACGATATTCGCCTTGAAAAGGTGTTTGCCGCGTCGCCGGTGAAGGTTTGGCGGGCACTCACCGATTCGGATGTGCTGTCCCGCTGGCTGATGAAGAACGATTTCATCGCGCAGCAAGGACAGTCTTTTACGTTCCGCGCCGAGGCGAGCTTTGGATGGGACGGCATAGTCCATTGCAAGGTTTTGGAAATAACGCCGCTGGAGCATCTGGCCATCAGTTGGGTCGGCGCGCCCGACATGCCCGAGACGCAAGTGTCGTGGTGGTTGGCTCAGGTGGGCGGCGGCACCAAGCTCGTTTTCTCACATACCGGCTTCCGCGGTCTCAAATATTCGATCATCGGCCGCTTTCTCGAGCGTGGCTGGACCGACATGATCGACCGGCGGTTGTCGGCGGCGCTCGCCGAGGAGTAGGCTTCGATCCAGCCGGATTCCTTGCGGACCCGATCGCGGCAAGTAAGCCGCGAAAACCGCAGCACGGAGATGACCATGCCGTCCAGCCCGCGCGAAATGATGGAAGCCGTCGTCGCCAACCTGCCGGCTAAGACTGGAAAGTCGCTCGAGCAGTGGGTTGCCATTATCAAAAAAAGCGGCCCATCGGGGACGAAGGAGCGCGTGCAGTGGCTCAAGGATACCCACAAGCTCGGTCACATCACGGCGCAGATCGTCGTCGCCAATGCGGAAGGGCGCGGCGACATCTACGAGAACGAGGACAAGCTGGTTGAAGGCTTGTTTGGCGCGAACTCGACGCCGAGGGATATCTATCAGGCGATCCTGCGGGTGGTGAAATCGCTCAAGGACGTGAAGGTGCGGCCGTGCAAGACCTATGTACCGTTTGCCTGCCGCCGCCAGTTTGCCCTGGCCAAGCCCGCCAAGCCCGCCGGCGTCGATCTTCAGTTGGCGCTCGCCAAGGATGTCCGTCCCAACCACCGCCTGGTGCGGATCAAATCGCGCGACCAGCGAATGTCGCACGTGGTGACGTTGACGAGCCCCAAGGAGGTCGATGTTGAATTGCGGCAATGGCTGAAACAGGCCTACGACGCCGCCTGCTAGCCGCCGGCGGCACTGCCGTGGTTGCGCAATTAGAAAGAAGCCTGCGAAAACCGATCGGAATAAAATTTCGAAAGGTGTATCTGTTCCGCAGGTGAGTCATGGCCGCCGATCCGCAGCTGCAAGGCAGAGATCTCTACGAAGCACCCGAGCCGCCGCTGCAACTCGAGAAGGTTTTCCAGTTCCAGCAACGGTTCTTTTTCGATATGAGCGCCGCCCTGGGCGCGCTTGCAGCTTATCTCGGCGATCGACTGGGATTGTTCCGCGCGCTCGCCGAGCAGGGACCGGTGTCAGCGTTGGAATTCGCGCGGCGGCAGCAAATTTGTCCAGACATGGTCGCCGAATGGCTGCGCACCATGACCTCGGCCGGATACCTTGGCTATGATCCGGACACAGACCGCTATGCCCTGCTGGCTGAGCATGCGGTGTGCCTGGCGAACGATGCCGGACCGATGTGCCTCGCGGGCGGCTTGCAGCAGATCGGCGGCTTTGCCGCGCAACTGCCGGCGCTGCTGGACGCGTTTCGCAATGGTGGCGGCGTTCCGCAGGCCGACTATACCGCCGATCTCCGCGAAGGCATGGAGCGGCTAAGCGCAACTTGGCTCGAGCACGAGCTGGTGGAGCATTGGCTCGCCGCGCTTCCCGTTGCCAGTCGGCTGCGCGCCGGCGCGGCCGTCGCCGACGTCGGCTGCGGCGCCGGCCGGGCCCTTATCTGCATGGCGAAGGCTTTTCCGGCCTCACGCTTCGTCGGCTACGACAGCTTCCCGGGCGCGATCGACCGGTGCAGGCGCAATGCGGCGGCCGCCGGCGTCGGTGATCGCATCAGCTTCGAGGTCCGCGATGCCATGAAGGGCATCCCAAGCGGCTACGACCTCATCACTGCCTTCGACTCGCTGCACGACCTGCCCGATCCGGTCGAGGGCCTGGTTGCGCTCGGGCGCGGACTGAAGAAGGAAGGCACCCTTCTCGTGCTGGAACTCGGCGTCGACGCCGACGAGCAAATGGGGCCGATCGGCGTGATCCTGCACGCGACCAAGTTGTTCTATAACCTTCCGGTTGGACTCGCTTCGTTCGGCGCGGCAGGCGGCAACACCAGCTATCCCGAGGCCAAGATGAAATCGCTGTGCCGCCGTGCCGGCTTGGCCGTCGAACGGACGCTGCCGGTTCGCAATCCCATGCATAAGCTCTATGTCGTCAAGGCCGCGGGCGCGGTGAACGGAAGCTGAGCTCGCTAGGGCTATCTTCGGAGTGTGGTAGCCGATACTTCAGTGCGGTAGCCCATACTTCAGCACGCGCTGATCAAGAAATACCTATTGGTAGCGCGGCGCCGGACGCGACCGAAAAATAAATTTCTAAGCTGTGTGGTCGGCCGGACGCGCAAAGAAAAAATCAGAGGCTGCGCAACGCGCCGTAGCGGTTGAAATCCTTGCGCAGAATCAAACCGGCCAGCGGACGCGGCATAGCATGTGCAACGCGTCGATCGGCCAGCATGCGGGCCAGCTTGCCATTAGGATCCAGCGGCTTGCCGAGGCTTGGCTGCTGTGCGGTTTCCGCAATCCGGTGTGAAGCGATCGCGTCGACCACCGAATCCCACAGTTTGACGCGCGAGCGGATGCCTGAGACGGCGGCCTCCTGAGCTTCCCGCCATTTGCCGCGATCGTCGCCGCAGATGCGGCTTATCATGTCGAACGCCATCGGGCCGTGGACATCGGTGTCGACGGCAATGTGGCGATCGAGATAGTAGATGAACTGGTCGAGCTGCACGCTGTTGCTCTTGCGCATTTCGACTACGATGTTGCGAAACATGTCCGGAACCACGTCCTCGCGCCCGAACGTAAAGCACGCCGCGATCTGGTGCACTTCTCCGGAATTGATGACATCGAACGTATTGTTCACAAACTGGCAGGCGCCGGCCGGAGCGCCGCAGCGATCGAGTGCCGATGAAAGCTGTTCCTTGCGATGGATTCGGGCGACCAAGTCATCGATCGGCCCGGTATCGGCGCCGACCTGCTGCATTGCTCCGAGATAGAGCTCGAAGTGGCTGCTGAAATTACCGTCCTCGCTGGCCTCGTCGGTCTCTTCCGACATGACGATGTCGTTGACCAGGCGGCGGATGTTCGGGTCGCCTTGGGGAACCCACGGCACCTCGACGCAGGACAGCATGCGCTGCAATGATTTGAGCAGCGACATGAAGTCCCACACGGCGAACACATGGTGCTGCATGAAGATATAGAGCTCGGCGATGGACCGGATTTCGCGATAGACGCGGTGACCGACCAATGTCTTGCGCTCGGCGCCGATCTTCTCGATAAGCTCACGGATCGGGGTGTTATATTTGGCGTCGGCACGATTCCGATCAGCGGTCCAGAAGCTCATCGCGTTCCTCCATCACTCGCGAACCCGGAGCGACAAACCGCTCGCCCCCCCCCGGCTCGGCTGACGCGTCCGGGGACGCGATAGCGCGGAGCGGGAGGCGGCGCCGTTACATTGATTGCGGACGCCGCCTCGACCATCATCGTAGCGTCCGCGATCCCGGGCTGCAACCGCAGGAGATTATCGGATTGCCGTCGTCGTCGCCGCAACGATCAGCGCAATAGCTCCGCAATATTCGTTGGGCCCCAGCCGTGCCGCTGATGGATTTGGCAGAACAGCGAGTCTTCCTTCGCCTCGTTGAGGCAGCGCCGCAGGTTTGTTTCCAGCAGCGCCTCGCAGCGCCGCATCGGCTCAGCGGCGGCTTTGGCCAGGCCGAACTCGTGGTTGTCGATGACGCCGTCGCGTAGCGCCATATCGATCTGATGCCGCGCGGCCGTCCCGATCGTGGAACCGCCTTGCTCGGCGCGCCGTTCCATCACGTACTCGGTACCGACGATGGTCTCGTCAAAGAACAGGTGGAACGGGTTCTGACCGGTCTTGTATTCGATGATGTGGTCGTGGTCGTCGAACGTCACGAGATCGATATAGGTGCACGCCAGTTGCCGGCCGGTGATCTCGCGGCCAAGGAACGGTTTCAGCTGCGTACCACGTCCTGAGTGGCGAATAGCAACCTGATTCTTTTCGTTGGGCACAAGCTCGTCCAAAGTCTCGGTCCAATCTGGGAAGGTGTCGAACAGCCCGGCAAACATCCGCATCTTGGCGTCACGATCGATCGGCTCGGAACCGAAGAAGGTGCGATCGATGTGCTTCTCAGCGAAGCAGGCGCGCAATGTCTTAAAATCGCGGTTATTGAAGGCTTGGAGGAACTCGAAGACCTTCACTACTTGGCTGCGCTGCCTCGGGGACGGACCTTCACCGAAGAGACGGGACCTGATGTCGTCTGGCATAATCTGCTCCCAAAATTCTCTGCTGCGCCTGTGATCGTGTCGCACTACTTGCGGTTACGTGGCCAGGAGGCATCGAAGGGCGTGTCCCACGACACCGGACTGCCGGTACCTTCGTCCGCCGGTGCAGTCGTGATCCGTCGGAGTTTTCTCACGGACGCAAAGTATGGACCGGGCACGCGCAGCCGACTTCTCCCAAATTGCCGATTGCTTCACGCTATGCCGGTGGCAACCGTCACAAGGATGGCAGCGCCACGGCGACCCGCGGCTTGGCTGGTTCGCGCGCCAAGTATTTGACAATGCAGGGAGAAGCGGGCCGAGTCACGCTCATACGGTAGTCCGGCGGCGGATCCGGCGTGTCGAGGACAAGCTCGAATCGGCGGAGCAGCATGAGTACCACGATCATGATCTCGGCGATGGCGAATTCGGAGCCCATGCAACGATGCATGCCGCCGCCAAAGGTGACAAAGTCGTTGCTGTCGAGGGATGCGTCGATGAAGCGGTCGGCAATGTAGGCCGCAGGATCCTGAAAGACCTCGGCCAGTCCATGCGCCACTCCGGGACATAGCATGACCAGACTGCCGACCGGAATCGTATAAGTGTCCACCTGCAAAGGCGCCGCGGCATAACGGCAGACGACCGTGGCGGCCGGCCGCAGCCGCATGCTCTCCAGCACCGCCGAACGCAGCCGGGGTAGCCGTTCCAGGGTGGCGTCGGTTAGCGGCGCCATGCTGTCCCACACCCTGTCCTGTTCCTCCCGAATACCGCGGCGAGCTTCGGGCCGATTGAGCAGATGGATGAGACACCAGCACGCCTGAGCGGCGACCGTCTCATAGGCGCCGTGAATCATGATCAGCATCAGTCCGGCGACGGTATCGAGCGGCAACGGACGTCCCTCCGCGTCGGTCGCCTCGGCGAGACGCTGGAACAGGTCGTTGTCGGCCTCGTTTCCCTGACGCCGCCGCAGGATGTGCGGCTTGATCCGCGCGCACAGCGCCTTGCGCGCGCGATTGCGCCGGATGAAACGCGGCAGCGGCAGGTTGGGCGGAAGGATGTAATCCATGCCGCGAGCGACTTGGCGGAACAGCGCGCCGAAATCGGCGTTCGGGGTCGTCCAAAGCGCGGTGCCCAGAACGGCTTTGCCGGCAATGGTCAAAGCGAGATGCTCCAGCACTTCCCAGAGCTCGAACTCGCCGGTTGGTCCGAGCTTCGCGACCAGCGCCTCGGTCTCATATGCCATGATACCGACGTGATGAGCCGTGAAATCCTTGCCAAAGAACGGTGCGATGGCGCGTCGATGTTCGCGATATTCCGCGAATGGACAGGCGCCGAGCACCTTGCCGAACATCGGGATGAGAAAACGATAGACTTCCGGGGTCGATAGGCTGCGGTCGGTCTCGCGATAGAACAGTCGATGATATTGCGGACCCACCATCACCACGACGCGTTTGGGACCAAGGCGCAGCGTGAATACCGGACCATGCCGCGCATGAGCGGCTCGGATGCATTTGACCGGATCGCGCCGGAATTCGGGCATATTGCCGACCAGCGGCAGTCCGGGAACGAGCGGCGGAAGCATTAGGCCTGTCCTCCTCATGTCACGCTTGGCGCCGCAGCGCCAAAAAGGGTGGGGCAGCTCGTTTTGCCGCGCGCGATGTTCAGTCCGGCAATTCGACCAACTCGCGCAGGGCGCCGCATAGCGGGTTGCGGACCGGCCGCGCCTCGGGTTCGCCCAGCGTCATCTTCAATCCGCGTTTCGGAGCAAGAAGCATCGGGCCGCGCACATCGACCCGATTGCCCGCCGGCAGGTTCAGACGGAAGCGGCGCAGGATCATCGCAACAACGAGCTTGATCTCGATCAGCGCTAGGGCGGAGCCGAGGCACATGCGCGGACCCGCCGAGAAAGCGCAGAATTGGTAGGCGTCGAAGTGCGAGCCGTGCCATCGCGCCGGAATGAACCGATCCGGCTGCGGATAGATGACCTTGTCGCGCTGCGTGATCAGCGCACTCTGGATCACCTTCGTTCCCGCGGGCAGCTGGTAGCCGTCGATCACGAACTGAGCCGTGGCAACCTTGCACCACAGTGTCACCGGCGGCAGCAGCCGCAGGCTTTCCCGCACCACGGCGTCAAGTAATGTCAGCTTCTGCAACTGCTCCAATCGTGGCACCGGACAATCGAGCTGCGCCACCTCGGCGCGGACCGCATCCCAGATTTGCGGATGCCGCTCCAGCAGCAGCAGCGTCCAGGTCAGCGCGTTGGTGGTGGTGGATTGACTGGCGACGAACAGGAAAGCAGTCTGGCCGATCAACTCGTCCGTTGTCAGCTTGGTGTGATCATCGTCGTGCGCCTGCAGCAAGGCCGACAGCGTGCACGGCTTGGCGTCGCCACGCTCGCGACGGTGCGCAATCAAGGTGAGGATTTCCTGCTCCAGCTGCGACGAACGCGTGAGCAGCCTCGCGAACGGCAGGCCGGGAATGTCGAACGGCAGCAGCATTGCCGGCAGCGAGAATATGAGGTCGATCCATCGGCGGAGGAGCCGCCGCGTTTCGTGGCCGGCATTGCCCGGATCGAGGCCAAGCAGAACCCGTGTCGCGATATTGAGGGTCAGCGCGTCCATCTCGCGCGCGATATCGCGGCATTCGCCCACGTTCCAGAGGCCGATTGCCCGTTCCGTCTCGGCAGCGATATCGACGAAATAGGATTCGAGCATCGGTTTGGTGAAGGCTGGCGCCATCAGTCGCCGTTGCAGCGCGTGACGTGCCCCGTTCATGTGGGTGAGACCGCTGAACAAACGGCTCAGCGCGCTTCCGTGCGGCACGCGTATCTGCATGCTGTGGGGATCGAGGTTCCGGAAAAGGTCGGGATTACCGAGGATCAGCCGGTTGTTTGCGGCGCCGAACGCGAAAACGTAGTCGCTTCGCCCGCGCGCAAGTGTCGCCATGTTGCCATAACGGCGCTGCAACCTGCGCATGAACGCGATTGGGTCGGCGAAAAAGCGCAGAAGATTGATCGGCGCACCGACGAGTGGCAGGACCGGTGGTCCGGGCGGGAGCCCGCTTTGCCGTGGGGCGACAATGCGCTCCGCAACTCTATCGAATGATGTGGTCATGTTTCTGCGGACCCAGCAAAGCGGTTGTCACGGTGGCGGCGATATAATTGCGGCCGACGACGATTTGGCTCCCTCATTGCGACCGGTGATGCCGACAACCTCTATGTCGCGGCTCGTTCGCGGGATGGCAAAAGGTCTATCGTTGCGTCGCCGATACGCGATGCGGCAGGGCGGTTTTGGCCTAACCACCCCCATTTCGAAATCCGCATGAATCTCGGGCGTAAGGAGCCTGAGCGTGTACCGACTCAGAAGCAGGCTGATCACCGCCTTCATCTCGTTGACGCCGAAGGCTGCCCCCGGGCAGCGATAGAGCCCGGCGCCAAATCCGATGAGGGCATAAGGGCTTTTTTTGTGCTCCTCGCGCTCGGGAGAGAAGCGATAAGGGTCATAAATGTCGGGCTGTGCGAAGACGTCAGGATCACGATGAGAAATTGCCGGGCAGATGACAGTGAGCCAGCCTTTGGGAATTTCATAATCCGCAAATGAGTAGCCGCGGCTGTTGTAACGCGCATAGTGCGTCATCACTGGATGCATCCGCTGCGTTTCTTTCAGCGCCCAGTCCAAAACTTTCAGTTTGCCAAGTTCTTGCAAGCCGAACGCTCCGCCCGGTGCGCCACCGAGGGCTGTGCTTTGCTCCTCCATGATCTCGGCAAGCACATCCGGATGTTGCAGCAGCTGGATGAGACTCCAACATGTCTGCGCCGCGGTTGCAATGTAAGCCGTGAATACGGTCATCAGCGCCAGACCGATGGTCGTCTCGTTCGCCTCGCCGCCGCCCGTGCCGTCGTTGCCATTGACGATAACTTGAAAAAAGTCATCATGCCGGTCCGGTTCCGAGCGGCGTTGCGCAATGATCGGCTTGATAAGTTCGTGCAATTGTTTGCGCGCTCGGTCGCGCCGGCGAAAGCGCGGCAACGGCAGGTTCGGTGGCAGAATGAATTCCATGCCCCGTGCGAGATCGTGCATCAAAGGGATAAACTGGTCGAGGCATTGGCGGATTTCGGGCCCCATGAGGGCGCTCGCTGCGATGCGCATGGCCAGCGAGGAAAAGCTCTCATACAGATCGAATTCGCCAAAGTCCCCGATTTGGTCAAGCCACCGCAGCGTCTCCTGCTGCATTGTCTCGACGTGCTTCGGCATAACGCGAGGGTGGAAGGCCGAGTGCAGCAAGGCGAGGTGGCTGCGCCTGACGTCGTAGTCTTCGGAGGCGTTCAGGACCTTGCCGAACATCGGCACGACAAAGCGGTTGACTTCCGGAAGCGACAGGATCTTGTCGACTTCGCTGAAAAAGTGATGGTGCGCCTCCGGCCCGACCATCACCGCCATCCGCTGCGGGCCGAGCTGCAGCGAAAAGATCCTGCCAAGCGCGCGATAGGACTTCCAGAAGATGGCGAGGTGATCGCGACGGTAGTCGAAAATGTGGCCTATGAACGGCAGCCCCGGAAGGGATGGTGGTCTGCGAGCTGCCATTACACTCACACGACTCGCCGTTCACATGAAACGGTCGGCGCTACGCGTTCGATGCGGACGCGTAGCGTAAGGCCGATTTGACGCGCCCGGGTTTCCTAGGACATCGCCTGCAGATATTGCTCCGGCAGAGCGCCGATCTGCGCCATAATGGCGATCTCATCGGTGATGCCCCAATGCTCGACAAACTTGCCATCTGCAATTCGCGCGATCCCGATGAGTGAGCAGTTGAAATGTTTGCCTGTCGGGGCATACCCCATAAACTCGCCCTGATGTGTGCCTTTTGCCGTCATCCGCGTCACGACGCGGTCGCTTTCGCCAAACATGTCGTCGATCTCAAAGCTCAAATCCGGGAATGCCGACATGAAATTTGAAATGACGCGCTGCACCTCGTCGCCGGACTGTTTGACGTTGCGGTTGTGGTGCACCATGCCGGGGCCCCAGAAGTGTGAAAGGCCTTCGACGTCGCCCCGGTTCCAAGTGTCGACGTATTCGCGCACCAGTGCCTTGTTTTGGTCTGCTGACATGATGGAGTCTCCGAAGAAGACAATCTCGCTACGCTGGGTACTGCAACGACGGCCGGTGTACTTCTCGCGCATTGCTGATTTGTCTCTCGACCGACTCAAAGCGTCGCGTAAAATCTCAAGTAATATATTCCTAACCCAACCCTTATTGAATGCTCTGTTATTGATATCTCAATAGTTGTATACTCGCGTTGTGCACTTTGGCTTCAACTGCAGAGAGATCGCGGTGATATTCCTGTAGAGCGTGCCGTATATCGCACGCGGTATGATCTATGATCAAACGTGCTCTCAACCGGACGTGTAAGAATGATACGGGTGTGAGTGTCCGCGTCAGCATCGAAAGGTAGCTTAGCCAGGGCGTTGTATGCGCGTGTCTTAGACCCGTCTCTTCCGCATGGCCGTCCGTGGAGTAACAGGCGTGGGAGGCAACAAATGTTCTTTGTTCATATGTTCGGCGTGCTGACGATATCGGTCGACGGACGACGTATTGCTGACGATTTGGGACCAAATGGTCGATCGCTTTCGGGATTTCTCTTCCAACACATCGGTAGGATCCATAGGCGGGAGCGCTTGGTGGACCAGTTTTGGGGACATTTGGATCCAGAGCGTGGCCGGGCGGCCTTGAACACCGCACTGTGGCGTTTTCGTAAGCTACTCGCTCATGATCCCCTCAGCCAGGGCGGCCAGAACTTTTGTACCACCACGTCCGACGTGATGTTGGAACCAGCCCCGTGGCTGGATGTCGATACCGTACGCTTCGGTACGACCATGAAGCATCTCCTGGAGCAGCAATACGTCGTCGACGCATCCAAGCTCGAGATGGTGGTGGAGTCCTATGAGGGGCCCTTCCTCGATGGCGAGGACGCCGACTGGATTCTTCAAGAGCGCGAGCGTCTGCACTCCTTATATGTCCGCGCCCTCGTTGAACTGATGCGTCATTATGGACACCTGGAACGTTACGAGGAGGCAGTCGCTGCGGCGCGACGTGTTTTGGCCGCCGACCCGTTCCGCGAAGCGATCCATCGCGATCTGCTGATCCTGCTCATCCTCAACGGCCAACCAGGCGAAGCCTTGCGGCAACAGGCGCGCTGGAGCGCGAATCTGCAGGAAGAGCTTAGCATTTCTCCTATGCCTCAGACCATGCGCGTTGTCGACGAAATCCGCTCTGGCAAGATCTTCGATCGGCTGGATACACTTCGGACGCAGTATTTCCTGCAGCCGAAATTGGGTAAGCAACCCGAAATCGCCAATTCGTCGCCGCGTCTCGCCACCCCTGGCGCTTGAGCGACGCCCGGTATCGCCCGGAGTTGCAGCAGAGCGAGCGTCGCATTGAGGCCGTCGCAGCCGTGAGGAGCTAACACGCCGCCTGCGTCCGCCGCGCTGCGCGCGTGCGGCGTGGAATGCTGCCTTTCGGTAATGCGCCTCTATGCGCATGGGCTCGTCCGAGGCGAATGGTAGTGGGCGAAACGGTAAATAATTGCGCCGTGACCCGCCGGAGAGATGGGTGTGAACATCGGCAGAGTGTGACGACGATTGCTTTCGAGGCGGCCGTGTCTAGGCAACAAGTGTCTCGGTCACTACGCGAGATATCCGAAAAAAGAGTTGCACGAGACCGACCGCCTAAAGTGTTCGGCTGGGAGGTCCCGGCGTGACTACACATGCCAGCGAAATCGATTGCGTCTTCATCCTGCGTTTCTGGCGCGAAGCCGCATTCGAAGAAACAAGCGAAATGCACTGGCGTGCGCGTATCCGCTTCATCAATACCGGGCAGCAAGTCCATGCGGACGGCGTGGATGCTGCATTCCAAATCGTTCGGAATCTGTTGGACGATGACAAAAATGAACTCAGGTAACCTATGACGGCGAAGCTGCACGACCCAGGCGAGGTCGGCCCTTGTACGCTGGACTATCTTGGGTTTCCTCCAATGACAGCTAGTGGGTGTCGACAGCTTTCCGCGCTCGATCGCCGCGACGGTCTCGACTGCGGCTGGCGCAATTAGTGCGGTGCCTGACACATGTCTATTGCCATCACTGCGATAGCTTGCCGTTACCCGGATGCAAACGACGCCGCTGCGCTGTGGCGCAACGTTTTGGAGGGGCGCCGCGCATTCCGCGTGATCCCACCCGAGCGTCTGGATCTGGCACAGTATGCCGCCGATCTCGTCGGCGAGGCCGAGTCCATCACGAAGGTCAAGGCAGGTCTTTTGGCCGATTGGCAATTCGATCGCAGTCACTTTCGCATCTCGAAGTCGTTGTTTGAGAGTACAGACCTTACACATTGGCTGGCGCTTGAAGTGGCGGCCGAGGCGATCGAGAGCGTGGGCGGTGCTGATAGGTTCGATCGCAACAATACCGCAGTCATCGTCGGTAATACTTTGACCGGCGAGTTCAGCCGCGCGGCAACGCTGCGCATGCGCACGCCGTTTCTTGACGATCTCCTGGCGACGGCAATAAGCGGCGCCGGTCTGGATCAGGCGCGATCGATGGATCTGCGCCGCGGGTTTTTCGCGGCGCTGCGCGAACGTTTTCCCGAGCCCGGGGAAGACACATTGGCGGGAGGCCTGGCCAATACCATTGCCAGTCGGGTGGCAAACTTTTTCGACCTGCATGGCGGCGCCTACACCGTCGACGCTGCTTGCGCATCGTCTCTCGTTGCACTTGCCAATGCGCTCGATCTTCTGTCTTCCGGCGCTGTCAGCACCGCGGTCGTCGGCGCCGTCGATCTCAGCATCGATCCGTTCGAGCTCGTCGGCTTTTCAAGGAACGGTGCGCTCGCGGCCGTAGAAATGCGCGTATTCGACGCGCGTGCGGCGGGTTTCTGGCCGGGCGAAGGCGCCGGATTCGCGGTGCTCATGCACGAGGCCGAGGCACGGCGCCGCGAGCTGCCGATCCTCGCCGTTATCCGCGGCTGGGGAATTTCCACCGACGGCGCCGGAGGGCTCACGCGTCCTGACGTTGGCGGCCAAATACTAGCCCTGCAGCGCGCCTATGAGCGCGCCAACGTCGATATGTCGGATGTCGGCTATCTGGAGGCGCATGGCACGGGAACTGCAGTCGGCGATCCGGTGGAGGTGCGCGCCGTGGCGACGCTTCGTAACGGCGCGCGCCAAGCCCTGCCGATCGGCTCAATCAAGGCGAATATCGGTCATACCAAAGCAGCGGCGGGCTTTGCCGGACTTATTAAAACGATTTCGGCATTGGATGCTGGAATCATTCCACCACACGTGAGTTGCACGACGGCGCATCCGGTTTTCGGTGAGGTCGAATACCGCGTGCGGCCGGCGCTGATTCCCGAGGCTTGGCCTGAGAACGAGGCGCGGATCGCCGGCGTCTCCGCCTTCGGCTTTGGCGGCATCAATGCACATTTGGTGCTCGAAGGTGGCGGCTCTCATGCCGCGGCTGTCGTTCTGCCGTCACGGCCGCGGTTGCAGGATGCTGAACTGTTTGTTTTTGCGGACACTGCGGAAAATCTTCCGACGCAGCTGCGGGCGCTTGCGGCGCGCGCGTCGACTTTGACGCTCGCCGAACTCGCCGACGCGGCCGGAGCGGTCGTGCGGCGTTTGGCTGAAGGGCCTGTGCGTTGTGCGATTGTCGCCGGCGATCCGGAAGAACTTGGTCGCAGGCTGGAGCAGGCGGCGCAGGCGGTCGAGACGGGGATCGAGCAGCTCGACCCGGACGAGGGAATTTACGTCGCCTCGCGCGGCACAGTGAAGATAGGATTCCTCTTTCCTGGACAGGCCGCTCCTTCACAGCCTGGCGGTGGCGCCTGGGCGCGCCGGTTCGACGATGTCGGACTTCTGCTATCCTCGCTTCCGCCTGATGCTGGCGCCGATCCGGTCGCCACGCAAATTGCCCAACCGACGATTACCGCCGCCTCACTGGCGGCTTGGCGAATCCTGCGCAGTTGCGGGATCGAGGCGGCGGGCGCGTGCGGCCACAGCCTCGGTGAATTTTCCGCATTGTGCTGGGCCGGCGCGATCGCCGAAGACGTGCTTGTGCGACTGGCGTCGACGCGCGGCGCGATCATGGTGGACCACTGTCGATCGCCAGGCGGCATGCTTCGCATCGCCGCACCCGCCGCGGACGCTCATCGCCTTATCGAAGGGCTACCGCTGGTCATCGCCTGCCACAACGCGACCGACGAGACGGTGGTGGCCGGACCCTCGGTCGACGTGCGGCGGGCGGAGTTGCGTGCCCAGGAACGCGATCTCGCCGCCATGCCGCTTGCCGTATCGCATGCATTTCACAGTGCGCTGATGGCACCGGCGGTGCCGCATTTCGCGGCCGCGCTGAGCGGCTTTGCGCTGTCCCGTCCGCAGCGAGCGGTTTGGTCCACCGTCACCGGCGACGCGCTGCGGACGACCGACGATCTTGCGGCGATGCTCGCACGGCAGATCGTGGCTCCGGTGCAATTCGAGCAGGCGCTGCATGGACTCGCGGCCGAGGTCGGTTACCTTATCGAGGTTGGACCGGGCACCGGATTGGCGCGGCTGGCCCGCAAGGCCGGCCTCGTTGCAATTTCAGTTGATGCCTTCGGCCAATCGCTGCGGCCGCTGCTAGGCGCGATTGGGTTTGCCTTCGCGGCCGCCAGGCAGCCGGTCAACTTCGGTCCGCTCTTTGACGACCGGCCAATTCGTCCCATCGATCTCATGGCGGCGCCGCAGTTCCTCGGCAATCCATGCGGCCGGCGTAACGGCGATGCCGCTCCGTTAGCGCCCATACAGATGACCGCACCCGAGCCGGCGTTACCGATCGATGATAAGTCGAGCGCCGCCGCGGACGATGTATTGTGCATCGTGCGCTGCGTTTTGGCAAATGAAACCGGGCTTACTCCAGGTGACGTTCGCGACCACGACCGATTCCTCGACAACCTTCATCTCAACTCCATCGCGGTGGGCCGCGTCGTGACCAAGGCGGCGCGGCTGATCGGGATCCGCATTCCGGATTCATCGAGCGAATTCGCCAACGCGACGACAAGCGAACTTGCCGCCGGTCTCATCGCATTGCGCGATCTTGTGCCCCAGTCCGAACCCGTATGGGAGCGAGTGCCCGGCGTGCGGCCCTGGGTGCGCACCTACGAGGTGCGATGGACCGAACGTCAGGCAGTGCCGCGCGGGATGCGGAGCGTCCGCTGGAAAACAACGGTGATCGCCGGTTCGGCGGAGGACCGTGAGGCTGCCGCACAGTTTGCCGGCCGCGCACAAGGCGACGCAGTATCCGATGATGGGCTGTTGATCTGGATCGGCGCCGGCGCGGACGTGCAATCGACGTATGAACTGTTCGCCGCGTGCCGGTCGGCGTGGTCCGATACGCCGGTAAAACACCTGGCGATCTGCCATGCCGGTACGCCCGTTGCAGCATTCGCACGGTCGTTGGCGCTCGAGGATCGCTTCAGCTCCATCTTGTTGGTGGAGCGCGCCGGGCTGACGCAATCCATCGGCACTGAGTTGAACCGCGACATTGAAGGATTCTACGAGGCGCGTATCGAACCGGACGGCCGGGTCAGCGAGCCGCATTTTGCGCTGACCCAACCGGCGACGCGCGCCGATGCGGTGCTCAATGCCAACGATGTCGTTCTGGTCACTGGCGGCGCCAAGGGCATTGGTGCCGAATGCGCCCTCCGCCTCGCCGCCCGTACCGGTGCGGCGCTCGTGTTTGCCGGCCGCAGTACGCCCGATGATCCAGCCGTCGCGACCACGCTCAAACGCGCTGCGGCAGCCGGATCGCGGTGTCGCTACGTCTTGGCCGACGTGACCGACAAGCAGGCTCTGATTGCCGCCGTCGCAGAGGCGGCACGGGAACTCGGGCCTATAACCGCGCTGATGCACGTGGCGGGCGTCAACAAGCCGCAGCTTTTTCAGGACATCGATGATGCGGCATTGCGGCATCTCTTGGCGCCCAAGACCGCGGGGCTTCTTGCCGCCGTGGCAGCCGTCGGACCCCATCTGCGTCGCGTCATAACCTTCGGCTCAATCCTCGGCCGCATGGGACTGAAAGGCGAAGCGCACTATGCGATCGCCAATGCCTGGCAATCGAAGATCGCCGAAGAAATCGCATCATCGCTACCGCAGTGCCGCCTGCTTTCGTTTGAATGGTCGATTTGGAATGGCGCCGGAATGGGCCATCGACTCGGCTCGCTCGAACGCCTGGCGCGTTACGGCGTAGACGCAATCGCGCTCGACGACGGCGTCGACGCATTCGAACGACTGGCCGTAAGCGGCGCGATCGGCACCATGATGGTGACAAGCCGCTTCGGTCCGCCGAGCTATGTGTCCCTGGGGGCCGCCGATTTGCCAATGCTGCGGTTTCTCGACACCGCGGTCCTGCACTACCCGAATCTCGAGTTGGTTGTTGAAACCGAGTTGTCGCAAGGCCGCGATCCGTATCTCGCCGATCATCGCATCGACGGATCGACGGTCTTTCCGGCCGTGATTGGCCTTGAAGCGATGGTGCAGGCGGCGAGCGCGCTCATGCCCCGGCAGTCGGCCGTCGAGATCGAGGCGATTGCATTCCGCCAGGCGATTGTCGTCCCCGATCGCGGCTCCAAGCGCATCAAGGTTCTGGCGCTCACGACCGAGGATGGCCGGGTCGAAACGGCGATCCGTGGCGAAGACGATTCGTTCGCCGGCGATTGTATGCGTGCGACGTTCCGATTTGGCGAAGCAGCGCGGTGCCACAAGCCCGCAGTCGTCAGCAACCATGCGATAACGCGCATCGATGCGCGCCCGCTCTACGGGCCGCTGTTCTTTCAAGGCGAATCCTTCCGGCATCTCGAAGCCTATTCGCAGCTGTCGGCGCGCCGGATTGCCGCAACATTACGTGTGGCGCAGCGGCGCGCTTTCTTTGCCGCTTTCGAACCGCAACATCTGGTGCTGGGAAATCCCGGCATTCGCGATGCGCTGCTGCATGCCTTGCAGGCCGCGGTGCCGAATCGGCGCGTTGTGCCAGTATCGGTCGAGCGGATTGCGCTTTACGGTGAAGCCCCGCGCGTGCGCGTTGAAGCGCATGAGACCTACGCCACTGCCGACTCGTTTACATTCGACATATTCGCCTTCGACGCCGGCGGCGCCGTCGTCGAATGCTGGGAAGGGGCGATCTTCCGAGCGATCGCCGAAATCGCGGTCGATGCGGCCATCGCCGCCGTCCCCGAGATCTCCGGGCCGTATGTGGAGCGCGTCGCGCGCGCGGCCACCGAGGAAGCCTCCATCGAGGTCGCCCTGATCGCCAGCCGCGACGCCAGTCTGGAGGAGCGGCGGGCGCGCGCGCTCTCCGCGCTGGATGTTGACGGACGGGTGCTTGCGCGGTCGGACGGCAAACCTTTGCTGATCGGCAACGCGACCGGGCAGTATTTGTCCATCGCCCATTGCCAGGACATGACCTTGGCCGTGAAAGCGGCAAGCGAGATCGGCTGCGATCTCGAAACGATCGGCAATGGGACGCAGCATGAAACGCCAATGCCTTGGTCTTCGCCGGCGCAGTCGCTGACCGCCGAGCTTGTCGCGTCGGGCGCGGAACAATGGCCAACCGCCGCGACCAGGGTTTGGGCGCTCCACGAAGTCGCGATCAAGCAGAACCGCCCGCTCGATCTCCCCTGCACGATCCGTCGCTCGCGCTGTAACATGGTGGTGACATTCGAAACGACATTTGGCTGCACTGCGACGATTCAGGTTTCGGGCTTGGCTGACGACTTCATTGTCGCGATCGGCACCCGGTCGGCCGCGGAGACCTTGCGGTGAGGACGTCGCAAGCATTGGCGCGGCGCATTCGCGGAGCCGCAATATGACCGCGCTCCCGCATCCCGCCGCCGCCGCGAAGTCGCGCGCTACCTATCGCTATCGACACCGCGTGTCTTTCGAGGACACCAATCTGGTCGGCAACGTCTATTTCGCTCGTTACGTATCGTGGCAGGGACGCTGCCGGGAACTATTCTTGCTGGAACGAGCGCCGGAGGTGCTGCCTGAGCTCGATCGCTCGCTTCGGCTGGTGACGGTCAGGGTCGCTTGCGACTATTTCGCCGAGTTGCGCGCGCTCGACGAGGTGGAAATCAGCATGGTGCTGGCTTATCAGCGGCAGAATCGAATCGGCTTGGAGTTTGAATACGTGGCGCTGCGCGAGGACGCTGAAATACTGGTCGCGCGCGGCACGCAGGAGATCGCTTCAATGCGGCGGACGGCCGATGGATTGGTATCCTGTCCAATACCGGCGCCGCTGCTGGCTGCGCTCGAACAATACCGTTGACTCGCCCCGCTCATTCCGCCGCCCGATCGACAAGCGAGCGCCGCTACCTGGCGGCGCGGTCGGCGGCCGATGGCGTCCGGTCACGCCCTTGCGGCGACGGTTCGGCCGCCCGGACGCCCTCCATGCGACGACCGGGTTGCGCGGCCGGCTGCGTGCGCAACATCGACGCGAGTGCAAACGGCCTTGCCGCCGCCTGGAAATCGAGCTCGGGATAGCGTTCGCGGACGATGCCTTCGAACATGATTAATGCCCATATGGCAGTGACGAAACCCGGCGCGCCATAGAGGCCGTGCTTTCGCTGCAGGGCGAACACCCGATAGACGAACTCCACGACGAGAAAGCTTCCCGCGGTGCGTCCCGTATAGGCGCGCACGAGCTTTGCGACCTCGACATCGAACACCGCCCGCTGGAAACCGGCGGGAATATTCGCCGCACTGCGAATGATCGCTTTAGAAACCGCTTCGGCGTTTGCCATGGCCAACGCGACGAAGAAATCGCGAAAGCAGTCACTGTCTTCGACGGTCAGGGTGACCGCCAATCCGGCGTCGAACAAATAGGCGGTGCCGTCGGCAGACGCGCGGACATTCCCGGGATGCAAGTCGCAATGCACCAGCCGCTCCACGAAGATCATTCGATAGACGACTTGAAGAATCTTCTGCGCTGCCGTCTTGAACGCGGCTTCGGGCAGGTTCTTCGCTGATATCGGAAAATTATCGCCGACGAAGTCCATCACCAATAAGTCGGGCGTGAGCGCGACTTCGGTCCGCGCCCGGGGGATTGTCACGCCGCGGACGGAAGCAACCGATTGCCGAAGCACGTGCAGATTGCGCGCTTCTTCGATCATGTTCGCCTGGTCGCTGATCATGTGCGCAATGGCGCTGAAAATCTCCATGACCGGCATGCCGGCGGCAAACCGCGTTCGTGCCAGCCGCACCACGATCGAATAAAGGCATGCAAGATCGACGTCGATGCGCTCTTTAATGCCGGGACGCACGATCTTCACGGCCACCAACTCGCCGCCGCGCGTCGTCGCGCGATGAACGCTGGCAATGCTGCCACATGCGATCGGTTCTTCCTCGAAATCTTCAAAGACGCTCGTTGTCGGCGCGCCCAAGGCCCACTCGAGGACGCGCCGCGCCTCACCGCGCGGCAATGGCTCGACCCGCTCTTGCAGGCGCGCAATGGGCGCGAGCAGGGACGCCGGCAACAGGTCCGTCCGGTAACTGATCATCTGGGCGGCTTTGACGAAGACCGGCCCCAATCGCTCTGCCGCGCAGGCGATCACCTCGCCAAAGCAACGGTTGCGTCGATCCACGTCGCGTTTCAGCTGGGCCGTCAGGGCGGGCACAATCATGCGTACCTGCATCAGCAGGAAAACACCCGCGATGTGCAAGAGACGACCGCAGACTGCAGCGCCGCTGCGTTCGGTATAACCTGCGCCGCCACTATCGCCGCTCAGCTTGGCAATCGGCATGGCAGCTATTTCGCGGCCGGCGCTATCATCTTAGCAATACGGCGCCGAGATCGTCGGGCGATCCGCCGACGACTGGGATTGGTGTTGCGCGTTTACCGCGTTTGTCATGGCGCGATGCACGCATGGAGTCTCGCCCGGATCCTATTCCGCGGGCGTGATGTGGGCGGTTAGGTTGGGAGCGGTTGACGTGGACGGCAGGGATTGCAGGATCTTGGCCAAGACCATCCAAGCGCCGCGTACCGCCGTTACGATCGTCAGCGCGTAAAACAGCCCGAAGACGACGTGCAGCATCATCAATAGCGCATAACAGGCAGCGACGGCTGCCGCGAAAACGATCTGGCTGACCAATTTAGCCGGCGACGTCGCCGGATCTGTGATCATGTAAAAGGTGAAAAGGATGAATGCGAAGCCGGATATCGGCAGCAGGCCTGCCACGATAGGCGTTCCAAAGATTGACGCGCGCACGACTGCCTGCAACGCAAAGGCAGTAACCCAAGCGATGATCAACGGAATTCGTCCCGTCGCCTTTATGTTGAGGTAGCTGCCGGTGCAGATGATGATCAGGGGCAGGAGCCAGTCGACGATGCCTGACGTGTTCTCAGTGAATTGGTAGGGTGGTGCTATGCCGACTGTCGGAAACAGCAGGAGCGTCACGGTAATCCCGAAATTGGACGGATTGAACACGTGCCTGAATACGGGTTGCCCGTTCTTATCGGTACCGGTGGCCAGTCGGAACGCATATTTGGAGGCGATTGCTGTTGCTGTGGCGAAGGCGATGGCGGCGACATTTTCGGCCGCGTACAGAAGCATTCCGACGGCGAGCCCGGTAATGTGCGCAGGCAGCAGGAATTTCGCGACATTAAGGAACGAACCTGCGTAACGGGCCGGTCGGCCGATCGCGTGAGAATCGAGCGTTTCACCGATCAATTCGGTACCATAGGCGGTTGCCAGCGCGACAAATGGTGTCAGCCAGGACTGCTCGAAGCCGAGAAAGGCATGGCCCACTATATTGAGAATGGTGATCGCGACGACAAACCGCGACAGTCCGCCGAGACGTTTTTCCGAATACCATCGGTCGGCGACCGGGTGAGGTCCGGGTCGCCGCGCATTCATGCCGCCACTCAGAACGATGGACATTGTTAAGCCCAGCTATTGGTTTGTTTTCGAGGGAGTGAGTTCGGTGCTCAATCGTTCTCCGAGAACTATTCTGTGTCGACCGGATGCAAGCTTGAATGTCGCGTTGCGCGAGTCTTTGCCGTCACGCCAAACGATCTCCACGTCGAATAGCTGCGTTGCCGAAACGTCACCGAGTCCAAGGTGAATTTCAGGTGCGCGCCTCCCGCCGTGGCCTGAGCCGCCATCAACCACCGATGTCACGATCCGCCCATCCGGCAGCCGCACTCGTGCTTCCGCCCCTATGGCCGCTCGTGTTCCGGCCACATATCCCGGCACGCGCAAATCGATATCGATTGCGCGTCCGATATCAGTTGAAACATTCCGCAAGAAGATCGATGGGCCCCATTGGCGGGCAATGACTACGGCAAGACGCCCGTCGTCGAAGACGTCGCCGGTGGCGATTCCTCTGGATACCGTGCCACTATCGAGACCAAGAAGTGGCCACACGTCGTAGAATTTACCGTGGGCATTGGGCAGGAATATGCGGTCGTGGTCCTGACCAGCGAGATCGTCCTCGGTCGAAAAGCGCGGCCAGACGCCAGGGTGCAATAGGAGCTCGTCATTTCCCATGGCGAGTTCTTGCAATTCCGGCCAGCGGTTGCGCTCGCCATGCACAAAACCGATCGCCTGCACGAGTGCGGGGCGCCCCGTGTTCAGGAGATCGGCAAATTTAATGTCCCAAGCCCAATTGCTAGTCCATGTCCCACGGCTGAAGCTTTCGTCGCGGTAAGGGGCTTCGCCACGGGTCCAAGCCTTGTAGTCCCCGGTATTTACGAACAGGAAGTGACTCTCGAGCAGCGCATAGGGCGATGAAATATTGCTAACGGCGATAGCGGGCCGGCCGTCTCCGTCGAGATCGCCGAAATCCACGCCCATGCCTTTGAACGAATCCTGACCCAACACCTTAGATCTCGGCGTCGTGAGGCCGCGCCTTCCTTCGACAATCTCGAAGTGCGGATTCCCCGGCGTCGAACGATTGAGCAGGAGACGATCGGAGCCAAAATCGTTTGCGATGTAAATCTCGGGCAAACCGCGAAATGGCGCTAGCTTATCGCCTTCGGCCGCGATGAGATCGTCATCGAGATCGCGCGCGGCAAGCGCAAGTGTCCAGCCATTCGCCATCTCGGGCGTAAAGGCGTCGCTTGCATCACGATAGGTGACTGATGTGGCGCTTGAGTGCTGCCACAGAAGAAGTCGCTTGCGGCCGCCATTATCCGCCCTCGACATAGAATGCTGCATTTGGAAATCGGAATTCGCGCGCGGGTCAAGCACCCGGTCGCCGTCGCGATAATAATTTCCGAAGATCAAATCTGGATGGCCGTCACCATCAACGTCGGAAAGGATGGCGGCGTTCGTGTTCCAAATCTCGCGCTGCGGCACGATCTCAACCGGCGTAAATGCCGCCGCGGAGAGACCTGGCGTGTCATTGCGAAGAAATACGATCGGGGTGCGGCCCCAATAGTAGACGATGAGATCCATTCGTCCGTCTTCATTAACGTCGGCCGGTAAACACCCCATTGGTGCGATCGTGCGTGGATCATAACCATCCGCCGGAGTTGGCAGCGCAAAGGGAGTGAATCGGTCACCGGTTCCGGGTGCCGGGAGTACGGAAACGCTGTCATTGCGAGGATCGACAAGACAGATGTCCGCCGGGCGGCCGGAATCGCCGATATCCGCAAGCGCCACGCCCGCGCCGACCGAAGATATCCATGCATTCATTCGCCGAAGCGACGGATGTACCTCGCGGATGTTGCGCATTGGTCGGCCGTTGTCGGCGGGTTGCAGGTAGTTCGCAGTGAAGCGAAGCGGAGCAGCCAGCGCGCTACGTTCTTCGGGCGAAATGTGACGCGGAACCGCGATGAGATACAGCGCTATGGCGATGGCAGCGGTCGCAATTCTGGCGGCGTGGCGGCGTAGGAACTCCGTCATGATCGCTGTCCGGTCGCTGACGACAGCGAAGCGGCGACGCTGCGTCTCCATAGTTCATAGCGCGGCACATCGCCCTCGATGTCCTGTAATTGCGCACGAGCATCGCGGACCAAACGCGACAGTGCTTGCGCATTGACGCCCCACACGGACCAAGCCGCAAGGTCCGTGTAGGCCGGCACATGACGCGCCTTCACGCGTGCTTCGCACGCGAATGCGACTCCTTGCGCGAAGTGAGATCGATGAGTTCCGGCTGTCGCAAAGGCTCTTGTGATCTCGTCGCCATCGGCCGGGCCGGCATATGTCATGGCGAGGCCGAGACCTGACCACAGGTCGCTGTGCCTCTCCTCAGGAAGAGCCGCGATCAGGACGGCCGCGTCCGCGGCCTCGCCGCCGGTGACGAACCAAAAGGCGCGGCCGACGCCCTGATCATAGGGACGCGCGGAGTAACCGGTCAGCTTCCGCTTCCAGCCGGCGAGCACCTTCTTATGATTGAAGTAGGTGTCGTGGAAGCCGCGCCCGTCGTCCATTAGCCAATGATGGATTGGATCGAGGAGCGACCGATATTTACGCGCTCGCCAAGGTACGCGCGCCATCGCCCAGCCAATGCCGACGTGCGCAAGATAGTCGAAATCTGATTCGAACGAGCCGACGGCCGACTCCAACCAAGTTTGGGACAGGGACAGCGAGTTGCGGATCGCAACACCCATGCTGGCGCCTTCGGCGGCGAAGCCACGCAACTCGGCGTCAACCGTATCTACGAATTGCCGGGGATCGCTCGCACTTTGAGCCTCCAACGCCGCGTTATAGCCGCGTACGAACGTGCGGCCGACCGTCTCCAAGTGTTCGCGTTTGGCGAGTTTCGACGGGTTAAATCCGCGCACGGCAAAGCTGGCTTCACTTGATGGAAGCTTAAATATCCTCCACATTGATCGAGCAAGACCGTAGTAATCGGAATCTTGATGTGGTCGCGCAATAGTTGGAACCGCAGCCATAAGATGGCCTTATTGAAGACAGGCCATCATCTTGCAAGATTGGTATACCGGAGGACTATGTGGTCGCTCGCCTGTCTTACTCGAAAAAGTATGCGCGCCATATTCTCTTACTTACCGCGCAATCACGGCGGGATGTTAATGTTCAAACGTCGCGGAATCGAAGCACATGCAGGCTGAGCGGCTGCGACTGCAAACCGGCGACGAGGGCGGGATCGCCAAGGCGAATGTCAACTGCCCCAACACCTTGAGCTTCATCGAGGGAATCGATTGGGAAAAGTCGCTGGCCGAGGCGACGCAGCGCCATGAATTGGGGCTCCGGATCCTCCGCCGGACCGCGCCGAACGTGTCCATTCTGCAGTGCAAAAAGTTGGCGGGATAGCGCCCGGCATTGCTTCGGAAGTAATTACTGGCTCGCAACGAACCAGCGCTATGTAGCTGGCGAACGGTTGTGGAAATATTCCCTGTTCATCGAGAAAACTCCCCTGCTATACAATCGACAATTCCCTGTTCCGTTGCGGAGGAAATTTTGCCTGCAAGCTACTGATTTCGCTGGTTGACTGGATGGAAGAATCGCAGCCGAGAGCCGGATTCCGCAAATTTCCCTGTTTTTTTGCTGTTAGCAGGGAATTTGGTGCGGATCCCGGTTCGCAACAGACTGCGTCGTCAGGCTGGGAGTCTGGTTCGAACTGCCACGTTCCTCCACGGGCAAATAGCCGAAACGGTACGTCGGCCTGCAGAGGACGCACTCAGCGACAAATTGGAGACGGACGGATCAATCGCGAGGGGATCAATATGGCCTCCTATAGGGAATACGCGGGGATACTTCGCCCTGGCCGAGACCATATGGTGGAAGTGCTGTGTATTCATGGGACGGAAGGCACAGAGGCTGAACCGGTGGCCGTAAGTCGGAACAGTAGACTCCACACTGCGAGACTGCTTATCGTGTGTGCGGATCGACGGTAGCGGTCCTCCGCTACCTGGTTTTCAACTCGGATCAGTTGTAGGCAGAAGCAGAAACTTGTCGGAATGAGCTGTGTGATGACGATTCATTCGGAACGAGTGGATCGCAAGTTCTTCCCAACCAATAGATAACCAATGAAACGCCGCAACCAAACGCGAACATACGCCAAGGAATCAACGCGAAAATACCAATAATTACTGACGTTTTCTGATAGGGTAACGCCCGCGCGCGGCCGCACCTTGCGAAGCATCCGCCGCAATCGAGGGTTATCGCCGCGAGCGAACTAGGGGTAGGGGGTTTAATTAATGCGAGAACGTCTGTCTGTAACCGCTGTCCCCCTCACGGGGAGATTTTTTGCCTCGGTTATTTCCCAGGATTATTTTTTTCGACAGTGATCATAAGAAGCACATGCCGCACTTGGACCACTCTTGCGTCGAAGAAACCAAGTCGGTGACCTCCCGTCGGCTCGTCGCGATTGCGCAACGGGCGGCCCCTGAGCGGTGAGTTTGCTGGGCCAAAAAGAGTGGACTAACTGGGCTTGGCATATGCATGCGACTCCAGTGGCTGGTCTAGCCCTCATGACAGGCCCCGGGGGCAAAGACTTCAAGTAATCCCGGCCGAATCTGGCCGGGTCCATGGAGTCCGAACTGTCTAGGAATTTCCGGGGAACGGCTAAAGGGCTCACGCACCTGCCGGAGCAGCATGACGAACAAGCCGCCATATTTGTGAAACAGATGGCCTAGCTAGACGGCTTGGACAGACCCGCCAATTTATGCCTTTACCCTGCAGTCCCGGCGGTCCCTCCGCCCCAGATACCGCCTAGACCGATGCGTCGGCAAAACTGGCGTTCTCGCCGGTTCGCTCGTGTTCAGTTATTGCCGGCCAGTCAATCGTTTGCCCAATTATCTGCTCGAACGAACTCCTGCATTCATCGAGGGAGGGTAGAACGTATGACCAGACACGCTTAATGCCTTCCGGTGTGTACGCGGTGGGCCGGGTTTTCCTCAGGCCGGGGACGAGCTTCATCATCTTGCCCCCAAAAGTCGCATGGGATGGCTTGCGTGCGATTCCCATCTCGTTGGCGGCCCGGTGATAGTCCTCATAGAGTTCGATCGAGGAAACTTGGTCGGGCCAGATCTCCAGGCCGCGGATAGGAATGCCAGTCTCAAGCGCAGAATACCACCACGTTTCAACGGAATCCAAGGAATGCAGCTTCTGCTCGAGGAGAGCAGTCGTCCTGGGAACCTGACGCAGGCTGATCCTGCAAAGGTCAATATTGCGCAGATCATAGAGGAGACGCTCTCTGCCTCCGTTCGCAAGCTCCTTGTCCATCTCTGCGAAATATTCGTGGTTCTGCGCTACGTTCGCTGCAACATCGAGGACCAGAAATCGCCGCTCGTCCTTACCTGCGGGGACAACCCAGTCTTCCTCCGACGTCATGAGGACGCGGACGTAGTTCTTGAGTTGGATTGAATCTAACCCTTTTGCCTCAATCATCTGGGTCTCCGAGGTGATCAGTCCCTTCAATCTCCCTTCCGCATGCTTGTCGCCAGCCCAAATTGCCTCGTCTGCCTGCAGTAATAGGCATTTTGCCATGTGAACATTGAACTGGCCAGTGATGTAACGAGGACCATCGACCAGCAAGTAGTGCGCCGGAAAGAGCGACCCGATCACCTCCCCGATTTTAGTCTTGCCGGCGCCTTTCTTACCGCGCAGCACGATGGCGGTGCCGATCCGTTCGCGGGGCCGCTGGATGATATGTGCAAACCATGCAAACAAATATTCAAAGAGGCCGGCGTCTCCGCCGCAGACGTTGGTCTGCAGATGGTCCTTGAAAATGGCATAGCTGCCCGTCGGCGACGGTTCGACATCAAATCCCTGCCAAAGGTTGAAGTACTCTGGCGTTCCGGGGGCGCCATCAGGATTGGGAAAGAATTCAATGCCGGCGTATTCGCGACGATATTTGTCGGCTAGCCAAGCGGCAGCCCACGTCTTCCATCTAGGTTCGCCGTTCGATCCGACGACCTGCGTGAAGCGGTTCTGGAACCACAGGCGGAACGCATCGGGTCGCATAATCCGCACACGATCGTGGATCGGGCCGGTCGCGCTTATCTTGAGAATCATGCCACGCGAGCCAGTGAGGACGACCGCGAATTCCTTGTTGATGGCCTCGACGTCATACTCACGGTCCGGACCGGCGATGTCGGTTGTCCCACCCCCCGGTACAATGCTGCAGTCATTCTCGAGGAGGGCCGCGATCTCCTCATATTTCGGCACTTTCAATGGCTCGGCCCGCAGCTTGGTCCGCCGAGCATTTCGATCTGGCTGTTTCGACATTTTCCAGTTCTCCTTTCGGTTCAATACGTGAACGAACGGAGGAACTGTCGAAATGGGCTTGATAAGTAAGAGGAATCTGGTGACTCTTAATCAGCGGGTCCAAGGTTCGAATCCTTGTGCGCCCACCACTTCAATCAAGCAAGACGATTGCTCAAAGCGGCAAACGCAGCGCGGGAGCGGCGGTGCTCTCGATCATCACGTTGACGCATGCGGGCTTGCCGCTGGCGAGAGCGCGCTCGATAGCGCCCGGCAGGTCGGCGGTTCGCTCGACGTATTCCCCGTGTCCGCCGAGAGCCTGCACGACATGATCGTATCGCACCGGCAAAAGCTCGCAGCCGTGCATCCTGTTGGCGCCGTAGTCGCGGCGTTGGATTTCGCTTTCCGCGTTCCAACGCGCGTCGTTGCCGAGGATCGCGACGAACGGCAAGGCGCGTCGCACCGCCGTTTCAAATTCGGCAATGTGAAAGCCGATCGTGCCGTCGCCGAGCACCGCGAACACCGGCGCCTTGCTCTCGACCATGCGCGCCGCCAGCGCGAAGGAGAGCGAACTGCCGATCGCGCCGGCGACGCCGTTGACGAGACGGCGCCGGACCGGGAGCATGCCCTGGCCCCACTGCGCGAATTCTCCGCCGTCGCAGATCAGGACGGTGTCGGGATCGCGCTCGACGAAAGGACGTAAGGTCCGAAAGACTTCTGCGGGATGCAGCCGGCCGGGCGTTTGCGATACGACGTCCTGCCACGATGGCGGCCTGATGTCGCGCGCACGACGGGCTTCGGCGAGCCAGGCGGCGTCGCCTGCCGGCCTGGCGCCGGCGGCGAGTTTTTTCGCGGCCAACGCCGGATCGGCAACACAGGCGAACAGCAAGGCGTCGCCTTTCTCGCGCTTGGCTCGCGCCGTCAGCTCAGCTTCCGGATCGATTGCGATCACCTGGACGTCGGCGGCAAAACTCGGAGCGGCCGCCCATTTGAGCGAAAAATCCAGCGCTTTGCCCAGCAGCACAACGAGATCGGCACGCTTCACCAGGTCGGGCAGAGCTCCGAGCGTCGCGTCCGCCAGGCCGCGCGGGCTCTCCAAAATCATTGTCGGGGTGCCGGTCGCGGCTTCAACCTTTGCCAACAGATCGCGTCCGCTCGTGCTCGACATTTGCGGACCGGCAAAGATGATCGGACGTTTTGCGGCGGCCAGCGCGGTGAGAATCCTGGCGCAGTCCACGTCGCCAAGCGCCTCGTGCGTTGCCGGTGCGTCGGTCGGCCACGTCACGGCACTCTCGTCCAACCGTGCGTCGAGCAAATCCGACGGCAAGCTCACGTGAACCGGGCCGCGCCGCCCGGAGCATGCGATGCGGATCGCCTCGCCGATATCGCTGCCGAGGGAATCGACGCTGCCGGCCGTCCAGGACGCCTTCGTCACCGGTTTGGCCATCTCGGCCTGGCGCAATTCCTGAAATCCGCCGCGCCCGATCTCCCAGGTTGCGGCGTGTCCCGACAGCAGAACCATCGGCGATTCCGCCGCCAGCGCAGTGTATAAAGCGCCGACCGCGTTGGCGTGACCGGGTCCGCCGGTGACCAAGGCAACGCCGGCTTCGCCGGTCAGGCGGCCATGGGCATCGGCCATGTGCACGGCGGCGGCTTCGTGCCGCACGTGAACGAGGTCGATGCCCGCATCCAGCGCGGCATCGAAGATCGACATGATGTGGTTGCCGGACAGCGTGAAGACGCGCCGGCAGCCAATGCGGCGAAGCGAACGAGCGACGACGTCGGCGCCGCGTAAGGTGTTGCTCATCTTCTGTGTTGGACTTTTTTCCGCGCTTAGGGAGGGCATATATAGCCCGGTCCGCTCGGGTTTTTGAAGCACCCGACCGAAACCGGGATGATCTGTTTCGGCAACCACAACACGACCTTCGGAAAATAGATCGCGAACGAGATGGTGATCAGAAACACGACATAAATCGGCAGTGCCGCGCGAAGTGCTTTTGAGAATCGTACGCCGACGAATTTCGAAGCCATCAACAGCACCAGCCCGTAGGGCGGGGTTATCAGCCCGAAAGCAAGCGTGGCGATCAGCACCACGCCCATGTGCACCGGATTGATATTGCCGGCTTGCGTCAGCGTATTCACCAGCGGCATGAAGATGATGATCGTCGGCACCGGCTCGATGAAATCGCCGATGATGGTGAACAGCGCCACCATGAGCAACATCATCAGATGCGGGTCGTCGCCGGCAATCGAGGTGATCCAGTCGGCGATGACCAGCGCGCCGCGCAGATAAGCCAGCATCCAGCCGAACGCATTGGCGGCGCCGATGGTGATCAAGGGCAATGAGAAGATCAGGCCGGCGAGACAGAAATCATACGGCAACAGCTTGAGATGGCCGCGATTGAGCGCCGGAATGACCGCGACGATGATCCAGACCACCGCGACCACGCCGGCCTCGGTCGGTGTAAACCACCCGGTCAGGATGCCGCCCATCAGAATGACCGGAATCATCAGCGGCAGCGCCGCATCCTTGGCCGCGACCGCGACGGTGAATAAGGATGCGCGCGGCCGTCGCGTGCCGATCGGACCGAAGAAGTAGCAATAGATCATCAGCCCGAAGCCGATCATGAAGCCCGGCACCACACCGGCCATGAACAGGCCGGCGATCGAGACGTTGCCGACTGCGCCATAGACCACGGCCGTGATGCTCGGCGGCACCAGCGCGGCGATCGTCGAGGCCGCCGCGATGATCGCGGCGATGAAAGCCGGCTCATAGCCCTCGCGCTTCATCGGGCCGCCTAAGGCGCGGCTGATCACGGCGACATCGGCGGTCGTCGAACCCGACATTTCGGAGAACATCATGCTGAAGACGGTAACCACCTGCGACAGCCCGCCGCGAATATGGCCGACCAGCGCCAGCGCCAGATTGGCCACCCGTATCACGACGTTGGCCGAGCTCATCAGTTCGCCGACAAGAAGGAAGAACGGTATGGCGAGCAGCGCCTCGCTGTCGACGCCGTCGAACATCTTCTGGATGATCGCCGGCATCGAAACGTCGGTGAACATGGCGCCGACCAGGACGCCGGCCATCAGCGAGAACGCGACCGGCACACCCATATAGCCGAGGACCAGGAACAGCGCGGTCATCAAGGCCAGAATAAGCGGAGCGCTCACAAGAGCTCTCGCTTCGCCAGGAGGTCGATCGGGGTGATATGCACCGGCTCTTCGGCAGGCTCGGGATGGTCGAAGCCGTTGCGGATGCCGTTGACGAGCTGCTCGATGGTGAACAGCGCTATCAGCACTCCGGAGATCGGGATCGCCGCATAAAGCGAAGCAATCGGCGTCATCGAGGGCATGCGAAAGCTGCCGAAGCCGCGCAGAAAATTGATGTAGCCGAAATAAGCCAGGCAGACGGCGACGCCCAGAACCACGCCGCGAATGACGACTTCAATGACGAGCCGCGGCGTGCCGTGCATCGCTTCCGACAGCGCCGTCAGATAGAGGTGATCGTTGCGGCGCGTGGCAACGGCCGCGCCGATGAATATCGCGTAGATGAAGAACGTCGACGTGACTTCCTGGAGCCACAGCCATGGATGACCGATACTGCGGGTGACAATGTCGAAAGTCACGGTCGTCGAGAAGCCAAATAGCAACACCCCGCACAGCATCATCAGGACGAGTTCGAGCACATCGAACGCGCGCCATTTCAAATGACGCTGACGGTTCAGTACCAGCTTGTCGGCGAACCGCATTGTCCGGCGCCTGGATAAATACGGCACGGAGAGGCCGGTAGGTCTCCCCGTGCGGGGCGGAATGGCTAGTTGATGCTGCCGATCAGCTTTTCGATCTTGACGGCGTGGGGCCCAAGGCCGGCGGAAAGCTTGTCCAGATACGGCGTGGCGACGTTGACGAAGCCCAACTTGTCGACGTCGGGGACGATCTTGACGCCGATCGCCTTGAGCTTGCCGATCGACTGGTGCTCGAGCTCGAACGCCTTGGCCGGCTCGTTCTTGTTGACCTCGGCGCCGGCCGCTTGCACCCATTGTTTCTGCTCGGCGGTGAGGCTTTGCCAGAGCTTGTCGCTGATCCAGACCAGGCTGTTATTGGCCTCGTGCTCGGTGAGCGAGAGCACCGGCGCCACTTCGTAATGCTTGTTGACGAGATAGACGTTGATGCCGTTTTCGGCGACGTCGACGACGCCGGTCTGCAGCGAGGTGTAGACGCTGCCGAACGGCATATGCACGACCTGGGCGCCATAGGCGGGGA
>Ga0210398_10000906_pt1 | contig 32048 bp, 32 predicted proteins | sample IncBWC4OmetaG_FD_161047 | JGI IMG/M metagenome (GOLD analysis project Ga0210398, IMG submission 161047) | Forest soil microbial communities from Barre Woods Harvard Forest LTER site, Petersham, Massachusetts, United States - Inc-BW-C-4-O | ecosystem: Environmental > Terrestrial > Soil >... | reverse complement strand
TCTGAGGGGCCGAATAGCGCGCGACCAGCTTCGAGCTCCAGCGACCACTGTTGAGTGCGCACCCATCGGTTGCGATAGGAGACCCTTCCGTGACGCAGGTGGAAAGCGTGCACCATCCCGTCTCCGTTGAGCGGATTATAATTTCCGCGCGGTGCAAAGTGCGGATTTGGTCCGATGCGATAGAAGGTCCCGTTCAACTCGCGCGGTACTTCACCCTCGATAGTCAAATGGGTGTAGTCGCACTCCATTCGAATCGGCTCGAATCCAGAGGACAGATACGGATTGCTCGAAACCGTGCTCGCCATGGCGATGCCTCCTTACGTCGCGAATTCCCGACGGCATCGAATCGCTAACAGGCGCCATGAGCTACTGGCAATACATAGATCGGAAATTCTGCTCTTGATTTTAGATTTGGTCTGCTCCGCGGCCGATCGGCTGAAAATATTTTTTCTGTCAACCCCGAAGAATTGATTTTTTCCGTTCACGCGACAACGCCGCAGAGGGTCTCCGCATTGATGGTCTGCTCGATGGAAACGACAGTCGCCGGGGAGGAAGAACTAGGTCAGCTCATCGAGCAGTTCTTTTGCGATCCGCAGGTCACGCGTCTCGAAGCCTTCTTTGAATCGTCCATAGGCATTCGACAGAACCTGGCGGGCTTCTTTCTTTTTCTTCTGATGCTGGTACAGCTTGGCGAGACTCACCGCCGCGCGCAGCGCCCATTTGCTCGCCCCTTGTGAATGCGCGAGCTCGATCGATTTCACCAGACTCTCTTCAGCATCTTTCTCGCTCGTCTTCGCGCCTTTCGCGCCGCGCGCGCTACGATGCTGCTCGAGCAGCAGTTCGGCACGGGCACGCAACAGCTCAGGCTCCCACGCATGCTCTTCCTTGAGCTTGACGAACCGGAAAGCATCGTTAATCGCATCGTTACCTTCGCGAAACTCACCCGCCACGCGACAGGCTTCCGCGATCATCAGATACATTCCGGTCAGCCCTGCCTCGACCCCGATCGCGAGGCTGGTCTGCACCGCTTGGTGCATCATCGGCAGGCCAGTTCCGGTTTGACCCTGCTGCGCCATTGCGGCGCCGAGCATGTGCGAACCCATCAACTGGTAGTATGGGAGACCATGCTCGGTGGCGAGCTCGATGGTTCGCTTCGACCAATCGGCGGTCGTTTCCCATTCCTGGCGGAAGCCGTACAGCACCGCAGTGAAGTAAGTCGCATAGATGACGTCGTGCGCGGTCGCAAATTGTTCGGCGGCTCCGAGCGCGCGCCGGCTCATCGCGAGCGCTTGCTCAGAAAACCCCATCAGCTCCAGTGTCCATGCGAGCGCACTACGGGCATCTACCTCGACATTGGAGGTGTAAGTGAAGTGATCGAGTTGGGGCTGATGTTGGCCGCATAGCGCGATCGCCCTTTCGAGATCACTGCGCGCCTCGGCCAGGTCGCCGAGGAAAAATCGGCCATGTCCGAGCGAGCGCCGCGACCGCGCGAGTTGAGCGGGATCCTGGACGCTTTCGGCCAGCCGAAGATTCCGCTCCGCGAGTTGGTGGCTAAGTTTCCAGTCGCCGCGCCCCACCGCGAACGACCATAATCCCATCAATGCGGGAAACAGTTGCGGCGTTTCGCCGAGGCGCCGGCATAGCTCGCCAGCACGTTCATAGGCCCGTTGGACTTCGACTGCGCCGTATCCCTTGGTTGCTTGCAACGCGGCCCCAAGGGCGAGTTGTAGTTGGAGCTCGCGCTCGAGCTTCTGAATCCCCTCGGGAAGATGTCCGAGCGCATCCATCGCGGCCATTAGATGCTCAACCGCTTCTCGGGAGGCGCTCGCGCGCAGCGCATTGCGCGCCGCCAGATGGCGATAGCGAAAGGCGCGTTCGAAGTCGCGGCCCTGGGTGAAATGCCGAGCTAACTCGGCGGCGATTTCGCCACTGCGCTCGCGGTATGCGGTTTCCTCGCGCTCGCCGATCATCTGATGGAGGTGGGCACGCCGAGCCGGGGTCAATCGTCCATAGACCGATTCCCAATACAACGCGTGCTGAAAACGAAAGCGCGCCGCCACGGTGCCATCCGGCCATTCGGCGTCGCCGGCATCCTGCAGAAACGCCATCCTGTTGACCATCGCGGCGCACTGCCCTTCGACCTCGATGAGGTCTTTACCTGCGGCGGCGGCAATCGCCGCGGCCGAGAACTCGGTGCCGGCGACGCTTGCGACCTCGAGCAGCGTCTGATCGTCTACCTCAAGCTGCGCCAGTTGCTGCGCGATCATCTCCATCAGGTTGTGGGGTGCGATACGGTTGGAATCCTCAGCCAGCTTTTCCAGTGAGACGCCGCTCGTGCTGGAATCCGCGAGCGTTGCGTTGGGCCGTAGTATCGAATCCACTACCGCCGCCATGAACAGCGGATTGCCTTCCGTGCGATGGTGGATTGCGCCGGCAACTTTGTCGAGTGCGGCGCCATTCGGCGGGTTGATTTGGGCGATCCGGTGCTGCAGATAGGCGGCCACGTCGGCGGATGAAAGCGGCGACAACTTCAGATCCTCGCAGTAGCGGCCGCCTAGTTCGCGAACCGTGGTTCGCAGCGGATGCTCCGCCGCAACGGTTGCGATCGGGCGATGGGTCGCGAGGATCATCAATCGCGCACGCTCCGGGCGACGTGCGAGGAGGTCCAGCAGCATGAGGGTCGAGGGGTCGCTCCAGTGGAGATCCTCCAGGGCGAGAATCACGATGCGATTTGCGCCCAGGCGGTCGAGTGCCTCGGCGATCTCGCGCAGCATGCGCTGTTGGGTGGCGGTTTGCGCGGAAGGATTGATGGGCGCGTCGCCCTCGTCGCGCAGCGCCGGCATTTGCGCGAGCCACGACGGCGCGTGATGGCGAATGATTTCCGCGACCCGGCCACCGCTATCCTGATGGCAGAGCCGACTGAGCGCATCGATGACTGGCAGATAGGGTTCGCTCTCGCCGCGATGCTCCACACACTGGCCGCGCCCGATTAGAACTCCATCGCGTTCGGCTACCTGGGCAATGAAACTCTCGAGCAGCGTGCTCTTACCAATGCCCGCCTCACCGCTGAGAAAAGTCACCTGGCGCAGCCCGGTGGAAGCCTTAAGGAAGGCGGAACGGAGACGTGCGAGTTCGCTGTCGCGTCCGACCGGCAGTACCTTTAGGGCTTCGATTGAAGCTTCTGCGGGCGGCGCAAGATCGTCCACCTCGCCACTGCGCTTTACCTCGGCGATGAATCGGTAACCACGCCGCGCGATGGTTTCGATGAACTTTGGCGAGTCAGCATCGTCCCCCAGCGCCGCGCGCACCTCGCGCAGGTAGAGGCGCAATACGCCTTCGCCGACGAAGGTCGACGGCCAGATGGCCTTGCGCAGTTCCTGGTGCGAAACCAGCCGGCCGGGATGCTCGGCCATGTAACGGAGGAGCGCGAAAGGCTTGGGGCGCAGCGGGATCAGCTCGGCACCGCCTAAAAGCTTCTCGTTGCGAATATCGAGCTGGTAGGGGGCGAACAGCAGGTAGGATTGCGCGGTCATGATTACCGGTTGCGACCTGTCGCGCTCATTAATAAACCAATCAAAGCCAAAACTCTACACTGAGTTATGGCCCGCCAGGGCGAGCACGAGCATCCAAAAACTCGATCAAAATTGGACCGTGCGCGCCACTCGCGTCCTCGAAAGCTAACGCCACGCCCAAAACCATACGCCCGCCTAACGCAGATCTAACGGATGCGCCATCGCAGCTAACGGAAGCGATCCGTAGTCTCCCAGCGTGTCAGGGAAGAATCGCACAAACGAACGGTCAATCGAAAGCCAAAAAACATTCAGGGAGTCAGAGCAATGAAAAATCACAACACACTCATCAGCCTCGCCAACTCGGTCACGAAGCGCATGTTCGGCGGATTGCTCGCCGCCGGTATGATGCTGGCCGCATCGAGTCCCGCCCTCGCCGGCGGCAATCATATCGGATCGAACATCCAGGTGTTGCCGCGGACCACTCCCAGTGGCATCCCGGTCTCGAATGGCTTGCTGGGCGATTCCAATCCCTACGGCGTCCAGTTCGTGCCGCAGAACTTCATGGGCGGTCACGGGATGCTTCAAACCAACGACGTGCTGGTATCGAACTACAACAATACCACCGTACAGCTGGGTAACACGGTCAGCACCCAGGGCCTCGGCACTACCATCACGCGCATCCGGCCCGACGGACAAGGGTCGGTGTTCTTCAACTCCACAGAGATGGGAGTCACGGGCTTCACCAACGCGCTGGATATCCTTCCGCGCGGTTTAATTTTTGCGGGCACAGTGCCAACGACTGACGGAACCTCAGCGACTGTTCACGGCGGCCCGGTTCTCATCATCAACGGGGAAGGGACTTTGGTCGGCACGATACCCGTCGGTAACGGCACGGACCCTGGCATTTATGGGCCCTGGGGTTCGACCATCAACATAGTGAAAGGCGGCGATATCCAGTATTTCGTCGCTAACTGTCTAGCACCGGTTTCCGGCAGCCCAGGTTCTTTTCAAGGCACCATTGTCCGCTACGACATCACCTTCAATAACAAGGGAGTGATGGACCTTGGTACGCCGGTTCAAATCGCCTCGGGATATACTGCCGGACCTAATCCCGCATCGATTGTGACTGGACCGGCCGGGCTTGCTTATGACTCGAAGACTGACACTCTCTATGTCGCGGGTGAAGGTGACAACGAAGTTTTCGCGGTAGCAGACGCTTCGACCACGACAAGCGATAACGGCACCGGCACCGTCGTGTACAACGATCCTGCGCACCTGTATGGCCCTCTAGGCCTGATCCTCGCGCCGAACGGCGACTTGCTCACTGCCAATGCCGACAGCATCAATCCGCAGCCGACCTTTGCCAGCCAGATTGTTGAATTCACTCCCAGCCCGGCAACCTTGCAAGCAGCGGCCGGGACCTTTGTCATGAGCCTGCAAATCGATCCTCTAAACGGTGGTTCGTTTGGTCTGCGTCTGATGGAGAGCAACGGCATCGCGAAACTGCTGGCGGTCGATGACAACACCGTCACGCTCAATGCCTTCAACTTTGCACTGCTACAAAATCCTTTCTGAGCTGCCTCTCCCTGACGCAGCAACGCCGGAGGCGATCGCGCCTCCGGCGTTCTATTTTAAGCTTCCGGAACTAAATGCCGGCCAGATCGAGGATACAGGTCAGTCATCGCCGAACGTTATCTCGACGTCGCTGGTCGGACGCGAAGAACAAGTCAGGATAAATCCCGCAGCCCGTTCGTCATCGAACAGCGCAAACGACGAGGTCTCTCCCATGTCCACTTCGCCCACCAATAGTCGAGCTTTGCAGGTGCCGCACATTCCACGAGTGCAGCCGAATGGCCAATCGACTCCCGCCTCCAGAGCAGCATCCAGGAAGGTTTGGCCTTGTTCGACCTCGAGGACTCTTCCCGACGGCTGGACAACTACTCGATAGGTCATGGAAACATAGCTATCCGAGAGGTTACAAATACTTACGACCGGCGGTGGGGTCGGGAATCGGCAAGCCGACCTTGTTCAGCAACTCGTTGACTTCCACTCTGAAGTCATCGCGCATCTGTTGGTTGCTTCGTTTGCGCAAGCCCCATTTAATAAAATCATACTGGCGCTTCGAGTTGTCGGAGCCAAACATATCCAGCCCCGCCGCATACCACTTGGGAAGGTGATGCTCAGCAGCCTGGCGACCTTCGGGAGTTTGGCAGACTCTGCGCAGCAGTTGATAGCCGAAGGCGGCGTGGCCGATTTCCTCGCGCCAGACTCGGTCCGAGATCTTGGCAAGGGGCGCATAGGTGCACCCCACCCATTCAAAGCCCATATAAGCGCCTTGTCGATCGCCGAAAAAGCTGAAGAAAGCGTATTCGACCCAATCTTCCGAGAGGTCGCGCATTTCGAAAAGGTAGATCGGCATCGGAGTCGACATAAACTTCTGATCTATCGTGACGCCTAACCCTTCCAGAATACGCCACCAGTAGCTTCCATGGCGGACTTCTTCAGACCAAAAGGCCGCATACTCGGCCTTGTCCTCAGGAGATGGAGCCTTTGCCAATGGGCGCTGCAAAGTCCGCTCCGGAACCAGCATGTATTCCAGCTCGATCCTGGCCTGAATGGAAAGCATCCTGACTAACAAGTCCTTGTATTCAGCCGGAAGCGCATTGGAAGATTCGAAATTCTTCGCGCCGGTATGCGCGCGGTATTCTTCATGATACTGCTGCTCGCTCACTCCGAGACTACCTTGCGCCGCCATGTTATTTCTCCTGTTGATGCCGCGACCGATCGTCCCGCTCCTGAATAAGGGTCCGCTCGATTCGTTCGCGAAGGGCTTTTTTGGCGATCTTTCCAACCGCCGTTGTGGGGAAGCTTTCGACTACCTCGAGTCGTTCGGGAAACTTGAACTTCGCGACTCGTTTACCCTCCAGGTGGATGACTATATCTGAGAGTCCCAGGGTCATCCCCGGTTCGCACACGACAAACAGGCATCCGCGTTCGCCCACCAACGGGTCTGACATCGGAACCAGCGCCGCGGCGCTAATCTTGGGATGATCGATGACCAGGTTTTCAATTTCCTCGGCGCTAACCTTCTCGCCCGCGCGATTGACCATATCCTTGACCCGGCCCGCCACCACCAGGCGCGCCAAGCTGTCGCGCCGAAGCATATCGCCGGTTCGATAGAAGCCATCCTCGGTAAAAGCTCGCCGGTTGTGATCGGCGGCCTTGTAGTAGCCGCGAATAGTGTAGGGTCCGCGGACGAGTAGCTCTCCTGCTTCTCCGGTGGCGACATCTTTTCCGTTTTCATCCACAATTCGAAGCTCATCGTGGGGCGAAACCGGAACGCCTACGGTTTCCAGAACCACGGGTTCCGCGTCGCTAAGTCTGGTAGTGGTGATGAATCCTTCCGCCATTCCCAGGACTTGTTGAACTCGACAACCGAAGACTTCCAGTGCGCGCTTTGCCGAAGTCGGCAGAAACTTGGCGCCCCCCGCGAGGATTTGCTTGAGCGAGGACAGGTCGCGCGGCGCAACCTGCTGGCGCTCGGTGAGCGTGATGTAAAGCGCCGGAACACCGGGCATACAAGTGACGCGCTCGCGCTCGATCGCCGCAAGAACCTCATCGGGCGCGGCTGAGTCCAGCAGCACCGCCGTTCCGTTCGCGAGCAAGGTTCCCATCACACCGGGAGACGCGAGGCCGAAGTTGTGGGAGACCGGGATCGCCACCAGGAAGACGGTGCTGGAGTCTAGCTCGCACACCTCGTTCATGACACGCGCATTGTAGAGGTAGTCCGCATGTGTGCGCGGTATCAGCTTGGGCAGTCCGGTGGTGCCGCCCGAGACCAGGAACAGCGCAACGTCGAATGGATCGCCACGAAACCGCGGCCGCTCTATGTTTGGACCTTCAATCAGCTTCCGGATGCTTAGGAATCCGGGTGAATCGACCGCGCTTTCATCGCTATCATCGGAGGTCAGGACCAGCTTCAAGCTCGGCTGCTGCTCCTTGAGATTGATTGCCATCCTCGCGTAATCGAAATTCCGATAGGTCGGCGCGATCGCGTAGCCAACCGCTTCGCTATGCTCGAGGAAGAACCCAATCTCAGTCTCACGATGAGCCGGAAGCGCCATGATCGGCAAGACGCCGAGTTTGGACGTCGCCAGGTATAGCATGATGAATTCGGGATTGTTCGGTAGCTGCACTACGATGCGATCGCCGGGGCGCAGGCCGGCATTGTACAACCCATCCGCGAGTTGCTGACTTCGCGTGGCCAACTCGGCATAGGTAATTTTCGCGCGGCCCGCGACGATCGCGATTTTGTCGGGCGTCCGCCGCGCGGCTTCGTCAACCGCTTCGTCAATGGTCTGGTCGAGCCACACGCCTGCCTGGCGATAGCGGGTCGCCAGCTCCTCCGGCCACGGAGCGCAATCTTCAAGCATTGCGAACCTCTGGCCGATCCCACCCGGGAATGAGTGAACGCTCGTTCATGAAACGAGAATCGGGCGGCGGTTTTTGGCTGCAATCGGTCGCCATCTAAGCAGTCCTTCGACGGCCCTTGCGGATGCGAGTCGCTCTCATCATCCCGAGCGCAATCGATTCGAGGTCATCGAGGTATTCCTCCACCGTCGAATATTCGGAGAGGATCCAGCGCCGGATGGCCCAGGCCTGACACAGGTGCATGAGCGAGATCAACTTGAGCTCCAGCGCGTCACCTTCAAAGTCGCCGCTCTTTATCGCCGGCTGGGCCGAGCGTTTCAGCAATTCGAGGATTCGCTGATCTCGGTCGAACAGCGGACGGCGTTGGTCCGGGGTGAGAGTCTTGGTTTCCTGATATGCCAGTCGCGTATACTGACGATTCAGATCAATGCTCTCACCATAGCGGCGGAGGACCTTGAGAAAATTCTCGACCGGGCTGTGGTTGGCTGTTTCCGACCCGATTTGTTGCTCGACGGCTTTGACGGTCTGCTCAATCTGGCCCTGGCTATCCTCCAGAATGTAGCGAAGGATGTCGTCCTTGGCGTCGAAGTAGTTGAACACCGCGCCTACGCTCACATTGGCCGCGCGGGCGATCGAGCGGACCGTAGTAGTGTGGTAGCCGTAGCTGATGAACAACGGCAGCGCGGCGTCGGCGATCCGGCGGCGCCCCTCGCGCAGCTTGACCGCGTCGGCGACCTGGGTGCTGCTCGCCGGGGTCCGGAATAGATGGGGCGATCCGGCTTGGCGCAGGCGATGATTTCCGCTGTTCATCTGGTTCTGTGACTGAACGCTTATTCACCCACAAGCCGAGTCTCAAGTCAAAAGCCACCGCAAGTTTCCACAAACCGATCATAAAAAAGAGCAGCGGTGCAGGATGTCCGCGCCGCTGCTCTTTTGAACCCTACTGATCCGCTTTCCGATCTACCAGCGGTTGCCGCCGCGCCCGCCTCCGCCGGCCGGTCCGCCACGGTCGCGATCGCGATTGCCGAAGCCACCACCTCCGCCACCGCCCGGCCGGCCACCGCGACGCTCGCCGCCTCCACCACCACCACCACCGGCGCGAGGCCCGCCGCCGTCACGCGCCTGATCAATCTTGATGCGGCGTCCTTTCAGATCCGTCTCGTTCAGCGTCTCGATCGCCTTGGTGGCGCTGTCCTGATCCGCCATCTCAACGAACCCGAATCCGCGTGACTGGCCGGAAAATTTGTCGGTCACCACGACAGCTTTTTCGACCGTCCCGACCTGGGCAAACAACTCCATCAGGTCTTCGTTCGTGACTGCGTAGGCGAGATTACCCACGTACAACTTGCTGGGCATAGGAGCCCTCCTTCTGAATTGGTGCCGGAAGCTCTTAAACGGGACCCGACCAGGATTAGGGGGTGCGACGCGATAAGGGCGGTCCGAGCGTTCGTATTAAAAGCATACTCCCGGACATGTAAGTGTAAAGCAGTTTTGGCCACACTCAGGGAGCCATGTCCGCCATAGCCGTCACGAACTTTAGCACGTAGTGGTTAACCAATTCGGGCTTTTCCTGTTGCACCCAATGTCCGGAATCCGGCACGTAATGAATCTCGAAGGGGCCGTTGAACAGCTCCTTCATGCCGAAGGTCAGCTCCTTTCGCAGCGCGACATCCTGCTCACCCCAAATGACCATCGTTGGCGCGGAGATCTTGCGCGCCATCCATTCCTGCGGCTGGCGATTGCGGACATTGTCACGGAACAACGCGCGATAATAATTGAGCGCGGCGGTCACCGAGTATGGCTTGCGGAACGCGGTGCGAAAATGCTCGAGGTCATCGTCGCTGAAGGCCGATTTCTGTATCGCGCTGTCGCGCAACATTCGCTTGATGACAGCGAAGTCGCGCGCGCGAAGGAGCGCCTCGGGCAGCCGCGGAATCTGGAAAAACAGGATGTACCAACTCTTCAGCATCTGGCGAGGATTACGCCGCAGGTGGTCGCGAAATATTTTAAGATGCGGGCAGTTTATCACGATCAGGCGTTCAACCAGCTCAGGACGCTGCAGCGCGGTCGCTCACGCAATCGCGCCGCCCCAGTCATGCGCCATGATGATCGCGCGCTGATGACCGCAGGCATCAATCAAATCGGCGACATCGCCGATCAATTTATCGAGGGAATAGTTTTCGACCCCGACGGGCGCGTCAGTCCCGCCGTAGCCGCGCAGGTCGGGCGCGACGCATTCAAAATGAGGCGCGAGTGCGCGCAGCTGATGGCGCCATGAATACCAGCATTCGGGAAATCCGTGCAGCATCACGACGAGCGGCTTGCCCGAGCCTTGCCCCGCTCGCGCGACCTGCATGTTGAGGCCGCTCCGCAGAGGGAGCTTTTCGAAATGCCACGGCTCCGCCATCTGAACCGGCGTTTCCGAGGCGACGCTAGAATTCCGCTTTGAAGGTGTCGTGCCCGTCGCCCGCATATGACACGCGGATGCTTTTCAGGCGGACCATCCGCAGCGGCGGCGCGTTGAAGAAGGGCGCCTCGAAGGGATTCTTTTGCAGGAAGGTCGCTTTGAGCGAGTTCCATTCCTCGCTGTCGCGAGCGACCACCCGGGCGGTGCTCTGCACCACCGCGCGGTTGACTCGGAAGGTCTCAACATCGCCGGTATCGCGCATGTCGATCAGCACGGTCGCGTTGGGACGCTTGAGGAGATTCTGAAACTTGTCGGCGCTCTCATTCATGATGAAGATGAGATCGAGGTCGTCGGTCTCGCCGAATGCCTGCAGAGTCGCGGTCGGCCACTGGTCGCCCTGGGTAACCAGCACCGCGATGTGTTGAGTGTCGAACAGCTTGCGCAGTTTTTCTTTTTCAGATTCGTCCAGCATAATTTCTCTGCTTTCTATGCCTTATGGAATACTACGGTGTGCCCTTCCCGTTCGATGACGAACTTATACTCGATGACATCCACGTTAGCCGCGCTTCCAGCTTGATACTTCACCACCAGTTGCTCGCGCGATCCAAAGACCACGTCGGAATCGATGTACTGGTCGCCCTCGATGTATAGCGCCGTCACCAACGGCCTGAATCCCGGCGCTGTTATTATGAAGTGTATGTGCGCGGGACGGAATGGATGCCGCCCGACCGCATTCAGCATCATACCTACCGGTCCGTCGCTCGGCACTCCATAACTCGATGGTTTCACCGATGTGAAATTGAAGCGCCCCTCCCCATCGGTCTGGAAACGCGCGCGCAGATTCATCTGCGCGCCCTTAAAATTGTCGAATTGCAAATCGTAGAGCCCGCTCGCGGACGCTTGCCAGACCTCGATCTTCGCGCCAATGACCGCTCTCCCGTCCGTCGCGGCGACGCTGCCATGCACCAGCAGCGGCTCGCCCTCGATCCCGCGCGCGATACTGGCACCGTCGGGCAATTCGGGCGCCCCCTCGCGAAAGAACGGGCCGAGCAGGCTCGATTCGGTCGCCGCGTCCGACTTGCCGCCATTGGCCAGAATATCCACCAACGCGCTGAGGCCCAACGTGTCCGATAACAGGATGAACTCCTGGCGTTTGTCATCGGTGATGTGACCAACGTCGGTGAGAAAATTGATGCCCTTCATCCATTCGTCGGGCGTCAGTTTCACCTCGCGCGCAAATTCATGCAGATGCCTAATGAGCGAGGTCATCACTTCTTTAAGCCGCGGTTCGGGACATTGCGCGAGCCGTTCCAGCGCAGCTTCGGTGATGGTGTTTTGATCGAGATTCCGCATAGAGACTCCTCGAGGCCGCATCAAACTGCTCGCATCTGCGAACCTTGCCGGCGTAGGGTCGGCGTAAAGGTTATCGCATCTCCTGCCTGGTAGCCCATCTCCAGAAGGTTTCCTCCCAAGCGGGGGTACTTCTCTTCCGCTCCCGAAGGATCCGAAAAATCCGACGGCCAAAGGACCAAAGCTATCCCGGATTTCAACGGGGCGTTCGCGAACGCCCCCTATAGGTTTCGAGGTTGGTGGCGATAGTGCAGGGATGGTTGCTTTCGATTTCTGACCACGCCCGGAGTTTCGCGCCGCTGAACTGTGGCCAATTTTTAGGAGCCATTCTGAAAATATGGCCACCACCACCGAAATTGGTAGGGGGCGTTCGCGAACGCCCCGTTAGAATCCTGCTTCGCGAAGCGAACCTTTTTTTCTATCCGCCTGGGGGATCTGAAAAGCCAACCGGAACCATGGAGGCCAAAACCATCGAAGATTTATATGGGCCGGTCGCGAACGAGCCCTACCGGGAATCGCAATCAAACTGCACGAGTGCCAAAATCTCCGCCCCGTTTGAGTGCGGCGCCCGGCATCAATTCAGGCGGCAGTGCAGCGCAGGCGCGGCATTTTGGCGAGCTTCGCGCCGAGGCGGTCGCGCGCCATTTCTATCTCATAGTCAGCTTGAAGCCCGCTCCAGAGTTCGGGTGTGGTGTCGAAGAAGTGCGCGAGACGAACCGCAGTGTCACCCGTGATGCCGCGCCGCCCGCGAACGATTTCCGAAATACGATCAGCAGGCACGCCGAGAGCCCGGGCTAAAGAGCTTTGTGACATCCGCAGCGGCTTGAGGTAGTCCTCCAGCAGCACTTCGCCGGGATGGATCGGGCGCATCGTTGGTTTGCGCATAAACTCCTGACCTGCCTCGTTCTAATGATAGTCTACGATCTCGACTTCGAAAGCGTCGCCATCTCGCCATACGAAGCAGATCCGCCATTGCTGATTTATCCGCACGCTGAATTGTCTTTCCCGATCACCGCGAAGCTTTTCGAGCCGATTTCCGGGGCTCGCCAGATCGCGGAGTTCTTTTGCTCGACTCAACACTCGCAACTTGCGGAGCGTCGCACGCTGAAGGTCCGGCGGAAGCCGTCGCGAGCGGCCGCGATAGAAAACCGATTCGGTGTCGGCGTCGGCAAAGCTCCGAATCACATTGTGCTGAGTGTGATGCACATAGCGAGTTATGTCAACGCATCTCCTCCTGCATGCGAAGCGCGGCGAAGAGCGCGCGTTGCGGATGGTCCTCGTGCGCAACCGGCGCACCGAACAGCGCAAAAATGCCATCGCCGGTCGATTGCACGATGTAGCCGTCGTAGCGCGTCCGTGGGGATCGAGGCATCGGTGATTTCCGTGGTTACGCCAACCGCAGAAGAGGACAAAGGCGGTGCAGCTTCAGGTTGCGATATCAGGAGAATCGGACATCCGCGGGCAATTGAATAAAATGTGCCGATGGCTCGTCTGTCTAATTGTGTGTCTGGGAGCGACCGTTTACATGTAGCAGCCGTTTCTGACAGCGTCGCGAGCCGCGAATTCAAAGGGCGCGAAGCTGCTCATTAAAATCATCGTTCTCTTCCTGAAGCGAAAATAAAATCCGCGTCCACCTCGGACCCAGCGAACTTTTCGGGTCGCCGTTCGTCTGCCGAATTGAGGAGCAAAAATTTCTCGATTGGGCGAAGACGCGGCCCGCGTGCGCAAACGCGTCGGGAGGGACCAATGCGGCTCCATTTATTTTAAGGAGAGACCCAAATTAATCCTGGTCAGTTTCATTCAATCGCGGAGGTCGACGCCTGGCTCGATCGCGAGCGCATCCTATGCCCCCGCTGTGGTGAGCGCTTCGAGCATCTCGGCCGTCACTTGGCTGCGAGTCACGAGATGAGCGCCGATGAATTCCGCGCACTCTACGGTATTCCGCATAACCGCGGCCTGGTGGGGGCGCGCCTGAAACAGCGCCTGGTCGATCGCCAACGGCTCAAGCTGGCTCGCGATCGCGGGCATCGCGCGAAGTTTGTCGCTGCGCTCCGGCGCCGCCCCTATTCGGTGCACAAACCATCGGCGGCGCAACTCGGAGACCTGCGCAACCGGATCCAGCCGCTGGGGAATCTGGAGCGCTGGGGAAAATCGAAGTGATCGGCTATCGGTGAACATCGCGAACGTTTCAATTAGAAGTTAAATCCAACTCTTCGCGATGGCCGGCCAGTAGCGCGGATCTCCAGTTGGCGACGTTTTTCATCGCCTGCGCGGGCGGCGTGCCGGAAAGCGACATCCAGCGGGAACGGTAGAATGCGGTGGCGGCCAGTTGCACGCGCACCCGCCGGTCATCTGGCGGCCCAACGGTACCAAGAACCTGCCACGGAAGCGTGACCTGGAAGGTTATGCGCGGCCGATCGCTGACCTGATAGACCGCGGTCGCCGACGGAACCGGCTCGCAACTCGTATGATCCATGCGGCAGACTTCCACTCGCATCGATGCGCCGCTGGTCCGGTCAAAGCCCTTCGGCGGGACCACGAAAAACGCAAAGCGGCGCGGGCCGCCTCCGGCATCCACGCCGAAGTCGAGGCGGAAGGCTTCGCCTCGCGGAAATTCTCCGTCATAGGCAAGCAGATGCCGGTCGTAATAATCCATGCTGATGGTCGCGATGTGCAGCCCTTGCGGACTCCAGGCCAGGAACAGATCGCCGAAGACGACCTCCGGCGAAGGCGCGACGACGTCCTTCACCAGTGCCTGATCCTTCGGCCACCGCGCCAGCGAAAGAGCGTGCGCGTCGATGTCGGCCTCGGGGATTTGAATCGGGGCGGTTTCTTTCGCTAGCCGCCGTCGCGTCGCGCTGCGATGAAGGTCCGCGAGACTGCGATTCGCTTCGGTTAGCGCAGCGACGAGCTGCTCGTAGGGACGGCCATCGGCATCAAGCAGGCCGAAGTCGTAATTCTCATGATTTCCCGGACGGCCGCCCTTGGGCTCGTCGTAATATTCGAACCAATGAAGTCCGACGATCCCCGGCTCGAGGGCGAAATGGCGCGCCGCACTCGCCGCGCCGCGAGCGCGCTCGGCCTGCGTCTGCGCAGTCATTAGATGTCCATTATTGAGGTTTCCGGTACGGTTCTCCTGGGCGGCGAAATACCATTCGGAAATCATCACCGGCCGGTTGCCGGTCAACTGCCGCAGCCCATCGAAATAGTAATGCGCAATCCATCCGTCCGGGCTGTCAACGTCGTAGTTGGTGGCGACCGCGTCGACGAATGGGGCCATCGCTCGAACGGCATCGGGATCGTAGTAGCTGGGAACCCGGTCGCTGAAGATCAGCGCGGTGGGATCGGCCTCGCGCAGCGCACGATGAACCAGTTGGTAGTAGCGGCGGGTTATCGCGGCGGTCCACTCGCGAACCACCTTGATGCCGTTTCCGCCCGGTCGCAGATGTGCGTTTGCATCCGGGCTTTGGAGCAATTTTTCGAACGAGGAAATCCCGCCGCTCACGTCAAAGTCAGCAGAAAATCGATCCCAATTGCCACCATAGTGGCGACGAATGAGAGCAATCAGTGCCTGTTTGGTGTGATTTGAGGGAGACCGCGGAAAGTAGTAACCGAACAGCGCGCCGTTCCACCATCCGACCTCGTTGTCGGAGAAATATCCGATGCGGTAGGCATTGCCCTTGTACGGAGTTACCGCTTCCCGTGCTTGCGCAAGCATCCGCGCTTCGACCGACGGATCAAAGGGATCGGCCCAAAGAAATTGCGATCTCCAGCCGAGGTCGAGCTCGGGCAGGTTGGGAAGCGGCAGGTTTGGGGCACTGAAAGAACCGGCGGTGTTGAAGCCCCAGGCTCGCAGTTGCGCGGCGGTGCGGCGTGCCTCCGGTTCCGGGACCTTCGGCTCGGGAACCCACTGCGGCAGCGGCGAGGGATCTGAAGTGTCAATCAGAGTGTTGACGCCGATCGAAAAGAATCGCTCGCCGCAGGGATTTACCAGCCAGGACACGCCATCGTCAGTCTGAACTTCCCAGCGGCTGGCGGCGCTCGGCTGCGAGCCGCAATCGGCATCGACGCAGCGTGGCGCTATCGACATAACAACCACCACGGCGATCGCCAGCGACCGGATCTCCCGAATGAAGAACCGGCCGGCTCGCGGTCCGCCGAGTGAAACCTTGCCCTCGGAGATTCCCGTTTTGACCCCTCCCATCCGAAACGGCCATGTTACCGAACTCGGATCGAGTGGCAAGGTCTTCAGCATCGAGGCGAACTACCTCGATGCGACATTTTCGTCACATGATCATTCTTACTACTATGAGCCGGCGACTCTTGCAGTGATCAAGAAAATGCAAATGATGCCTCGGCGCGCGATGCGCACGGTCCTTAGCCGTCGCCAGTTCCTGACCCGGGTCGCCGCGATAGGTGGAATCGGCGCGGCGTTCTTGTCGATGCAGGGCCTCGGCCTCGCCTCCACCGTCTTCGCCGAACCTGCGCCGATCGTGCCTCCTGAAATCGGCGCCGGGCTGCATGTCGTCATACTGGGAGCCGGCATTGCGGGGTTAGTAATGGCCTACCGGTTGGAGCGCGCCGGCTTTAAGGTGACGCTGGTGGAAGCGCGATCGCGCGTCGGAGGCAGAACCTGGACCCTGCGTCATGGCGACAAGGTCGAGATGATTGGGGAAGCGGAACAGACCGCCGGTTTCTCAAAGGGAATGTACTTCAATGCCGGCCCGGCGCGGATCCCCAGCCATCATCAAGGCCTGCTGAGTTACTGCAAACTGCTCGGCGTGCCACTCGAAGTGGAAGTCAATTTCAGCAACAGCGCGCTGCTGCAATCGAATGGCGCGTTTGGTGGCAAGCCGATTCAGGAGCGCGAGGCGATCAACGACTTTCGTGGTCACCTTGCCGAATTGTTGTCCAAGGCCACCGACCGTGGCGCGCTTGATCAGGAATTGACCGCTGATGACAGGAAACGTCTGCTCGCGTTCCTCCAGGACTATGGAGACCTGTCCACCGACGGACTCTATAAGGGCTCGGATCGCGCGGGTTACAAGACTTTGCCGGGAGCGCAGGATCAGGTCGGAGTATGCCGGGATCCCTTGAGCCTGCGCGATCTGCTCAAGGATGACGAGTTGAGTGACATGCTGTTCGAAGACAGTATCACCATGCAGGCCACGATGTTCGAGCCGGTAGGTGGTATGGATCGCATTCCAGCCGGCTTCCGCAAAGCAATAAGAAGCCCGATCGTGCTGGGCGCCGAGGTCAACCGCATCCGTCAAACTCCGGATAAGACCGAGATCGTCTATATTGATCGCGCTGGCGGCAAATCCCACCAGCTCTCGGCTGACTATGTAGTGTGCACCATACCTTTGCCGGTTCTCGCTACCATCGATACCGATTTCAGCGCGCCGGTTAAGCAGGCGATTGCCGGGGCGAAATACGATCATGCCGCCAAGGTAGCATTCGAGTCGCCGCGCTTTTGGGAAGCCGAACAGATTTACGGCGGCCTGTCGTTTGTTGGCGCCGACACCGGCGCGGTATGGTATCCCAGCAGTGGCTTCCAATCGCCGCGGGGAATAATTCTCGGCGCCTACGTTGCGGGTAAGCCGGCCGAGGCGTTCGAGGCTTTGCCGATTCCCCAGCAGATCGCCCTGGCTCGCGGCGCGGTCGACAAGCTGCATCCGGGCCACGGCGCCGACCTAAGCGAAGGAATCGCGGTTGATTGGCATAAGATTCCCTACAATCTTGGTCCCTGGGTTCATTGGACCAAGTCCGCCTCCGACATCGACGCCTATCGACTGCTCAATCAACCGGAAGGACGAGTCTATTTCAGCGGCGCACATCTCAGTCAGTTGCCCAGTTGGCAGGAAGGCGCGGTGGTGGCCGCTCATCGCACGATCGATCTGATCGCCACCCGCGTAGGCGCGACGCGGTCATAAATTTCACCGCGCGAGCCATGCACGAAATACCTCGTTGCATGGTAGAGTTCGGCGAAACCTCGCATCGATGCGCTGCTTAGGGAGGGTTGCTTATGTCTCTACGAACCGGCGGTGGTGATTACCTGTACGAGGTAGTCGAGGAGTGGGGCGAGATGCCGAACCGGTGGATGTACGACATCGCCGGCGTGGCGGTCGACTCCAAAAGCAACGTGTACCTGTTCAATCGCGGCGAGACTCCTGTCATCGTGCTCAATAGCAGCGGCAAATTCCTTCATAGCTGGGGCGACAAGCTTATGTTTCCTCGCGCCCATGGCATTACCATAGGTCCTGATGACTCCGTGTGGCTCACCGATGTCTTCGACCACACGGTGAGAAAATGCACCCTCGACGGGAAGGTGCTGATGGCCATCGGTGTTAGCGGCAAGCCTGCCAAGGCGATGAGCGGGGCGCCATTCAACCAATGCACTCATGTCGCACTCAATCCGCACACCGGCGACGTCTTCGTGTCCGACGGCTATCTGAACCCCAAGGTGCATAAGTATGCGCCGGATGGCCGCCTGCTTTATTCATGGGGCCAGCCCGGCAATGAGCCCGGTCAGTTCAATTTGCCGCATAACATTGCTACCGATCGCGATGGCTATGTCTATGTCGCGGATAGGCATAACAATCGGGTCCAGGTGTTCACCCCTAACGGTAAGCTCGAACACATCTGGTATGGCATGGCGATGCCATGTGGAATGTGCATCGACACCCGCAGTCCCGAGCAACTCTGCTATATCGGCGAGCTAAGCTCAGTGTGGTGGACGCAAGCCGCGCCGGACTTCTGGGAGGCATGGAACCGGCCCGGGATGGGACCGCGAGTTAGCATCTATTCCCTGGACGGAAGACTGCAGGCGCGGCTATGCGACAATGGACAGGGTGATGGACCCGGTCAGTTGATCGCGCCGCACGGAATAGCAATCACACCCGAGGGCGACATCCTGGTGGCGGAAGTCTCATGGACTATCTTTGCCAACCGGTTGAAACCGCAGCGACCGGTCCGCAACTTCCTGCGACTGGCAAAATTGAAGAAATCGCCGGAGCATTCGCACGTATGAGGTTTCATTGGTGATAGGGTCGTTCGCGAACGGCCCTTACCCGGATCGCAAGCGCTATAGATCAATACAAGTCCATCGGACTGGATGTCGGTTGCTGACTATGGGTCTAACCCCCAGCCGCGGAGGTCACATTTTCAGGACCGACCGGAAGCGCACCTTGCCGGACACCATGCGCTCGTAACCGTCAGCGGCCCGCTCCAGCGGAAAGGTCTCGATCATCGGTCGGATGCCGTTGGCCGCGGCGAATTTGAGCGTGTCCTCCGAATCCATCGCAGTTCCCGATGGCCAGCCCACGATCGATTTGCGAGCCATCAGCAACTGGAAAGATGAAACCGCAAACGGCTCCGCGCTCGCGCCGACGATAACGAGGCTGCCGTTAACCCCGAGCCCATCGATCAGCCCGCCCATCGCCTTGCCATCCGGCGCGGTCGCGAGGATCACGCGAGCCCCTCCCAATGCTTGCAGTTCTTTGGTGACGTCCTGCGCCGCGGTGTCGATGTAAGTTCGCGCGCCCAGCTTCTGCGCAAGGCTCTTTTTGTCGCTTCCTCGACCGATCGCGACCGTCGCAAACCCGATCTTGTTCGCGAACTGGATACCCAGGTGTCCGAGCCCGCCGATACCTTGAATCGCTACCACATCGCCGGGCCCGGCGCCGCTGTGGCGCAAGGCGTTGAAGGTAGTAACTCCCGCGCACATCAAAGGGCCGGCATCTTCCGGGGTCATTTCGTTCGGAATATGGGCCAGCGTCTCCTTTGGCGCGATTATGAACTCGGCGTAGCCGCCGTCGTAGCTGATACCGGGGATGCGCAAGTTCGTGCAGGTGATGAAGTCGCCGCGTCGGCACGATTCGCACCACCCGCAGTGGCCCCCGTACCATCCGATACCGACCCGATCGCCTGCCTTCCACGGCGCAGTATGTTCTCCGAGTGCATCGATAACGCCCGCGACCTCATGCCCGGGCGAACGTGGATAGGCGATTCCCGGAAACAGGCCATCTTTGGTGACCGAATCGCTATGACAAACGCCGCAGGCCTGGACTTTGACTCGGACGAATCCTGGCCCAGGCTCGCGCAGAGGCTCGTCGATCAGCTCGAAGCTCCCCTTGGCGCTTTTCACGCGTACCTTCTTCATGAACAAAACCTCACTCCAGTTGATAAGGGTGCGCCGCCATTGGTCTTCGCCACTGAGAGGTACAGTTAGGGTCTCCCCGCGGGATTAAAAATCGACCGGATTCGCCTTTAGCTTCCCACTCGCATATTTCTGCGGCAAGGTGCTGTCGGCGTTTTCCCATACCAGCAGCATCGAGCGCTTGGGCGAGTAGCCCTGATGACGAATGTCGGCCGGCATCGCGGCCACGTCGCCCGCCTTCATGACAGCCCGCGCGCGCGGCGCACCGCTGTCACGATCCTGGATGTCCCAATGTATCTCATCGCTGAGCTGCACGAACCACTCGACGCGATCGTTGCCGTGGATGATCGGCAGGATGAACTCCTCGGTGGTCGCGCAGACCTGGCTATCTTTCACGACCGAACAAACTGATGGATTCCACGTCACATCGGAGCGCGAGACATAGGCGAAGAAGTTGTACGCGTGCACCTCGTTTTCGAAGCCGGGCTCGGCATGCACCTCGGGCTCATCCTGCGGAACATCGAGGAATTGCCGATTGACCGGATTTCCCGCGGCATCACTGCGCAGCGCGATATCATCCTTCAAACCCGTCATCCGGTTGGCGATCAGGCGTTTGCGATTGATCGCCGCCAGATTATTGCCGCGCTTGGGACCGAAGGGCGTGCCGGTTTCAGCCGGCGCCGCAAAGGGATCGAAGCCCTCATTGGTCCAGTCGGCGAGCATCTCGGCGAACAGGGCGCGCACGTCATCACCTTTCAGATTTTCGACGTAGTGCTTGTTCTGCGCGCGATAGCCGGCATTGTAGAGGCCGGCGAAAACGTCGACGGTCCCGTAATGATTGGCGGTGCCGAAGACCGCGTCGAAGTTTACGATGCCATAGAAAAAATTCCACGACACGTCGCGCATCAGCGAGCGCAGGAACGCGTCGACCGCCGTGGTATGACTGCCGCCGGGCCAACTGATATGGGCGAAGTACTCGTCGCGATAGAAGTGAAATCCGCCTAACTGAAAGCTGCGATATTCATACTCATTGGCGTCGGGCATCTTTGATCTCCTACTTCTGGCAGAGGTCTATTTTTGACAAATGTCCTGCCAGCGCTCGAGGGTGAGGTCGCCCGCGATCGTTTGCAGCAAAATCACGCCGGGCTTGCTCGCGTGAAACTGGTAGGCGGCGCCCTTCGGTAGCAGCGCCATGTGACCGCGGCGCGCGACGATGTAGCCCATCTTTTTGCCGTCGGGATTGCCTTCCAGCATGGTGGTGCCTTCATGATCCTCAGCCACGAGCGCCTTATTGAGTTTCACGAGGCGGATCTCGACTTCGCCATCCATGATGATGGCGGATTCGTCGTGCGAGGCGGTGTACCACGGCGAAGTGCCCTCGGCGCGCACGGCCTCGAGGACATACTTCAGATTTTTACCGACTGCGATCTTCTCGTAAGGCTCAGCCTTGGAGGCGACTTCATAGATGTTCGAGAAGACATAGTTGCGGGCGTCATCGTTGATGACCTCGATGCCGCCCTTCGCGAAATTATCCAGCGACCCGAATTTCGTCTCATGCGGCATTGCGAGCTCCTTCCGCAAAACTCATAGGTTAAGGATCTGGCCGTTCTTCACTACCATCGAGAGGCCACGCAAAGCGCTGATGTCGATCTCCGGTTTTCCTTCGACCAGAATCAAGTCGGCTAACTTTCCCGGCGCAATCGCACCTAAATCATCGACGCCCAGATGCTGTGCGGCTTCGCCAGTCGCCATCTTGAGAATACGCAGCGGCGCAATGCCGGCGCGGGCATAATGTTCCATTTCGATGTGTGCGATTTCCCCGAAATTACCGAAGCCGCAGAAGGTGTCGGTCCCCATTGGCACTCTCACTCCCGCCTCGACGAGGCGCCTGAGATTCGCGTAACGTGTCTGCGCGGTTTGTTCCTCGAAGGCAATTAGCCAAAAAGTCGGGACGTAGGATGCGCGATTCTTTAGTAGCAGCTCGATGACGCGGTCGCCCGATATCCGCTCATGCACCACGCCATGCTCGAGTCCGTCAGCGCCCGCTTCCAGCGCCTCGATGGCGGCGGTTTCATCGACGGTATGGACGGTGACTTTGAGCCCGTGCTTATGCCCCTCGTCGATAATCGCTTCCAGTACCCGCCGATCGAGGCGAACAATTTGAATGTCGATATCGAGCGAGGCGACTTTCATGCGGTACGGATCACCGTGTTTACATCCGCCTTGATGAATGATTTTGATGGCGTCGACTTTACGCTCAGCCTTACGTCGCACCGCTTCTCTTGCATCCGCAGGAGAATCGGTTTCGAAAGTGGCGCGGCTCCGGATCCACGGATTCCGGGCGTAAATGGTGGTCGCGGGATGACTGCCGGGTGCGCAAAATCCGGCGCCGGTGGTATAGAGCCGCGGACCCGCCATTTCGCCGCGGGCGAGCTTATCGCGCACGCGCAGGATCTCTTCGTCGGAATCGCCAACGGATTTGACCGTGGTAACACCCGCCGCGAGCAGTGCATCCAAACGAGTCTTCAGCGCGCCGTTGAGGTCGGCCTCCATCGAGGCTTCGTCAACTGCGGTCCACATATTAAGGAGATGCAGGTGACAATCGATAAGACCCGGCATCAGGAATTTCCCGGCCGCATCGATTTCCTTCGCGGCCGGGCGCGTGGCTTTTTCGACGAAGCTGATTTTGTTTCCCGCGATTCCGACGCTGAGGAGACCATCGCGCAACTTCTCGCCGTCAAAGACACGCGCATTGTTGATGACGAGATCGCACCGGGAACGATTTTCGTTGGCCATCGGAGATCCTACTTCGGCGCCGCGAGTGGAAACTTAAGCTGCGCGATCACATCGTTAAGCGAGTTCCGATCGTCGCCCGCGAGTTCCAGCTCGGCGAAGCGCTTGATCGAAGTCTCATGCACGACCATCGAGTGGGCGACCTCGCGCTCGCTCTCGGGCGCGGCGGCTTCGACCTCGCGAAACTTATCCAGATAGAAAGTGGTGATCTGCACGATTTCCTCCATGTGCCGTTGCCACGACTTGGAAGAAAATCCCTTCGTAAGCTCCGCGAGGTTCTTGCTGGGATCGTCCTGCGCGATGCTGAGCCCGAGTTGCGTCATGAACGGACGCAGCCGCACCTTGGTTTCGCTTTCGAGCTGCATCACGGTCGCCCATTTGTATTTGCGGATCGGGTCGGTTTCGAGGCTGACATAGCAATTCAGCAGCGCCTCGCCGAGCACCTCACCCTGGTAGAGGAACTGATTCACTGCTTTCAGGTACTCATCGCGATTCATTTCCCACCCTCCCATTTAATGATGTCCGGCCGCTTTGATGACTGTGGGTGGCCAGTTCGGCACCTCGGGTGGGCGTTTGCGCGCCATCGCCTTTTCGATGATGCGCTGTTTCAGCGCTGCTTTCTCCCGCGTCCGCAGCAGGTCGCCCTCCTTAACCTCCGGTAGCGCTTCCCTACCGAACAGCTCGATCGAGGACATCAGCATCTCATGCGGAATGCGTCCGGCTTGCGACAGGAAGATTACCTGGTCGATGCCGGAATCCTCGAACTCCCGCAGGCGCGCGGCAATCTGCGCGGGGGTGCCGACGCAATCGGCGGTGCGGCCCTCGGGCAGTGCGAAATCCGCCGGCTTGTTCTTGAAGCTTTCCCACAGGTTGGTTTCACCCGGCTCATGATTGCCGAAGAAGCCATAGTGCCCGAGGCCGTAGATGAAGAAGCCGTGATTCTCGGCCGCGATGGCGCGCACCTTGTCTTCATCGCGATCGCATAGAAAGGGGCACGCGATGGCGATATTCGGATTGACGGCGTAGCCGGCCGGTTCGCATTCGTTTTCCAGCGTCGTGTAGTAGTCGTTGACCCACTGGCGCGCCTCAGCCGGAGAAACAAACGAGAACGTCAGCGCGCCGAGGCCGAGCTTCGCCGCGAGCAGGATGGTTTCGCGCCGCGAGCATGCGAGCCACAGCGGCGGATGCGGGCGTTGCAGCGGCTTCGGCACCACGTTGCGCACGGGCGCTTTCAGATACTTTCCTTCGTGGCCCGCGAATGGCTCCTCGACCAGCATCCGGGTGACGACGCGCAAGCCCTCCAGCCACATCGCGCGCTTCTCTTCCTGCGGAATGTTGAAGCCGCCGAGCTCGATTTCAGCCGCGCCTTCGCCGGTGCCGAATTCGCATCGCCCATCGCTGACGAGGTCGAGGGTGGCGATCCGCTCGGCGATGCGCGCGGGATGATTGATCAGGGGTGGAAGCTGAACGATGCCATGGCCGAGGCGGATATTCTTCGTGCGCTGGCTGGCAGCGGCGAGGAAAATTTCCGGCGCCGACGAATGCGCGTATTCCTCCAGGAAATGATGCTCAGTCGCCCATACGTAATCGAAGCCGAGGCGGTCGGCGAGCTCGACCTGATCGAGCGCATCCTTGAAGAGCTTGTGTTCCGAATCGTTAGTCCATGGACGCGGGAGCTGATGCTCATAGAAACCGCCAATCTTCATAGCCACCTCGGTACGAGTGCCCTGAGCTGATGCATCGCTAGCATTGCCCCCGATTGGCGTCAAAGGTGCGATTCCAACCCCCGGAGCGGTGGCCTGCTACCGCGGATTGCGTTCTCGCGCGGCTTTGTCTACAACATTGTTGCTCGTTCCAGGTGGCTGTACCGGATGTTTGACCTGAAGGCCTTCTGCGTTTTCTCTCCCGCATGCGCGTTTCTAATGCGCGCGCGATCGATTCCCGGTCCGTCAAACCATCCCGCAGACGATCCCGCAAACGACTGTGCAAACCATCTCGCCGGTCGACTTCGCCGGGCTAAGGCGGATAATTGGCTGAGAGAATCCGCATGAGTGCTAGCTGCCCTGCCTAAACTTGTTATGCCAGCCACCAATCAAAACGAAGAACCCTGCGTACTGATTGTCGAGGATGACGACGGCGCGCGCGAGGCCTTGTCAGACTGCCTCGAGATGGAAGGCATTACTGTCGCGTCGGCTCGCAACGGCCGCGAAGCGCTCGACTACCTTCATAGCTCCAAGCGACCGCGAGTCATTCTATTGGACTTATACATGCCGGTGATGACCGGATGGGAGTTTCGCGCGGCGCAGAAGAGTGATGCGGCGATCGCGGACATTCCGGTCGTGGTGGTGACGGCATTTGGTTCCGCGGTGACCAGACAAATCGACGCCAACCTGATCATGCATAAACCCCTGGACCTCGACCGGCTCATAACTGTGATTCGTGATTACTGTTGACCTACGAGTCTCGCGATGGATGCCCCGGACAAGCACGAAGAGCTGGAAATCGAGAAGCTGGAGCTGCAGGATGCGGCAGCCACGCTGCGCTACGATCTCGATACCATCGAAAGGCTGTGGTCCGACAAGCTGGTGGTAAGCAGCGCGGCGAATCTGCTGTTCAACAAATCGCAGTTGCTGGGATTTTTTCGCGCCGGCCTGATTCGCCTGAAGTCGTTCGAGCGACGGGTGACACGAGTGGTCGTCGATCGGGACACGGCGGTTACTACTGGCAGCGATACCGTCGTCCCGCTCATCGGCGCCGACCGCGGTAAGACGGTTTTTTGCAGCTACATGAACTGCTGGAATCGCGAGAACGGCGAATGGAAAATGCTGGGCCGCCAGGTGACCGTCGTCGGCCGGATGAAGGCGGACGGCACTTTTGAAGCAGTCGGCACCTGAAGCTGCCTCGCGGCGGGCGGCATGCTATGATCTTGGAACGGCATCTTCGGGATGCCGTTGGCGTTTATGGGCTTGGCGATGTGCAACCAAAAAGTGCAAAAACAAACCCACTAAACAAACCCACTAATGGTAGTCAGGCCGAATCGCGAAATTGACGAAACGAAGCCAAATAACCGAGGAAAATCGGGGACTCTCATCGAGGAGCATCGGCACCGGGGGTCGTGGCGCCGACAGACACCCCCACCGGGCCGCCACGACTTGCGCTCGCAGCCGGAGCGAAAGTCGCGCCCGCCCGCGGAAAAACGCCGGGGAGCGAGAACGGAGAAAATGCGAAAACAAACCCACTTCGAGGCAGCGCTGAAGAGTGTCCCGAGGCCCGGCGCAGCACCTCAAGTGGCAGGATGATCGAGCCGTGAAAGTGCAAAATCAAACCCACTACAAACGAGCCGTCAGGGCAGGAGAATAAAAAGCGTAACGGCCTGAATGTAAAGGGCTTTTGAAGCATCCGGCAGTCCAGCCAAGGGCAAATCAGGCGCTCTAGTAGATGCCCGGCAAAAGCCGGAACGGTACCATTCGGCAATAGCGGCGATACTCGGGGTCAGCCTCGAGGAGTTCCTCCTCGAGCCGAATCCGCCACATCATGAAGGGCAGCGTCACTAGCGCGATCAGGCAGTTCATCCACGACGGGTATGAGGCCAGGTACCCGAGGGTCAACAGGAACCATCCCGCGTAGATCGGATGCCGCATTAGTGCGAAGGGACCCTTCGACACGATTCCGCGATTGCCGGGAAGGATGCCGAAGTGCCGGCCCATGTATACCCGTGAAACCTGCGAGAGCGCGACCCCGAATAGCTCGAGGCTCACGCCGGTCCATGCCAACAGCCCGCTCGATGCGCCATCGGCACGCAGCAGACACGGCAACAGGAAGACCGGGAAGATGGTGGAGAGGAACGCGCGAAGATCGATTCGCGCGGCCTTGGGCGCGATGCGCACCAGCGACATCGCGCCCATCAGTACCGCACCGATGGTCCATATCGCGTCGGCCGGGCTGCGCCCGAAATGCATCGCGTTAGGGATCCCGGCGATAAGGAATGATGCCGCCACCAGCAGGTTTCCCAACCGATGGCGAAGCTTTGCGGAGACGATAGGCGAGGCCGTTTGTCTCGGCGCCTCAAGCGTAGCAATAGCCCCCATGGCGATCCGTTGGTCTAACATCGATCGATCATCGCAACATTCCTGAGGTGATATTCTTGCTGGCCGAGAGTCACGACGGCCCCCGCCGCCTTGCTCATCATGCGCTCTACGCCGCGTTCAACGAAGCGGTGGTCTTGCTGATGATGCCATTGATTCCGGTTTCCAGGCCCTGGTACGCGACATATCCGGCGACCGCGATTGCGGCGATAATCAGCACATACTCAGTCATGGTCTGGCCGGCCTGATTGCGCTTGGCCTCGGTCAAGCGAACGATCATGCTTCTAAGAAAACCCATTTGTTTTGTTCCCCTCTTCCTTCGATTGAAGTTCCGTTCGGGAGATAGGGAGTGCAGTTCGCGTGCCATTGTCCGGAGGCTTGATTAGGTGCGCTTTTACGATTGGACTGCTTCGCAAGTCTCGTAAACATACAGTTGATGTGTCGGCGAACGTGCTATTCTGTGACGCGCCAGTCCCATTCTGGAATGCTGTGGCGCGGAGAAAGCCAGCTTAAGCAACAAGAGATCAGCGATGCTGATCCCGTTCCGCGATGTGGAACAGCGACACCGAAACCGACGCATCGTACGTCAGCCGATCGCTCTCGAAGCGATCCCGCGATGGGAGTTCGGCATCGAGGTCCGCATCACCTAAGTGACTCACGAGCCATGCGCCCCGATGTTGGCGGGCCGACTGCGCGATCGCATCGCGCGCGAGAGCCGGGCGAAATGGATTTATTGCGCGCCGCCGATTTTGCCCATCGAAGTAGTAGTCGAACGGGATGCGCAGATAGCCGTTGGGCAGCACTTCGATCAATGAATCGGGATCGAGGCCCGCGGCCTGCCTGATGCCCATGACGTAGCCGGATTCGAAGAAGACTTCCTGCGACGGCGACGCGGTGATGGCGATGTCGCGCGCGATCTGCCGCCAAAGCTCGAACGGCGGATGACGAAGATGGAACAGAATCGTGACGACCAGGAAGGCGGAAGCTATCGCGACCGTGGCGAGGTTACGCAGCCGCGTTGCCGCGCGGTTGAGCGCCGCCGCGGCGAGGATCGCAAATCCGGCAGTCACCGGCGCGATGTAGCGGATTTCGAACATCGGATGCAGGACGAGCGAGCCCATCGCCAGCGCCAGCATCGGAAGGATCGACCACGTCGCGCACCATCGTAAGGGTTCCGAATGATCGCGCGGATTTCCGTCGGCATGATCGAAGGGCATCGCGGGACCGAATAGAAGCATTACTCCCATCGCCAGGATGACCAAAGATCCGCCAATCTGTATCGCGAGCGGCGTCTGGCGGGCGCTGCCGATCCAATCGAAGCGATGTCCCAGCGCAGATGAATCCACTTGCCCCAGCGAGATTGGGGCTATCGGGGCGAACAGGATCAACGCGATCGCGACGCCAAGAGATGCGGCAAAAATCGGCCGCCCACGCCATCGGTCGCGCGCCAGGAGCGCCACCTCCGCGCCGAGAATGACGGCGCCGCCGAGATGGGTATAGAGCATCGCGGCGCCGAGCATCCCAAACGTCGTGATCCCGACGACCGCCGGATGACGCTGCACCTTGCGCATCGCGAGCAGATTGCCGAGCGTCAGCGCGATGAACATGCTGTACATTCGCGCCCATCGCGCGACGATCGATGCCATCGGATTGAAGGCCCATAGCGCGGCGGCGACCAACGCCGTCTCGGCGCCGAACAACTCTCCTGCCAGCGCGTAAACGAGCATCACACTGGCGAGCGCGAAGGCAGCCGAAAACGCTCGCAACGCGACCTCGCCGGTGCCGAAGAGGCCGCAATACCAATGCAACGCGAGCGCATAAAGGCCGCCGCCCTTGCCGGGATCGAGGTTCAGGCTCGCCGTGAAGACCGCGCGCAGGGTAGGGCGGCTCGCGATATAGGCGCTGTATGCCTCGGCGTCATCGAAGCCCGCGCGACCGAGCTGGAAGAAGTACATCGTCGCGGCGATCATCAGCACCATCGCGAACAAGATGTGGATGCGATCGGGAGTGGGGATTCGACGCAGGGTTCCAATCTCCTACCAATGAGATGCGAACCGCAGGGCCGCTGCGTCTCCTACTAGATGTGTTTGTCAGTTGAAGGTAGTGCGCCCGCTGCGTTTCATGGGTTCAGCTTGAATTGGTTCAGCGCCAGGACCGCGAGAAAAGGCACTTCGGTCAGGTGGTCGACCGGATCGGTTCCGAACAAGAGCCCGGGAACCACAAAATTGTTGTTATCGACCAGAAACTCTTGATATGGACCGCTGGGATTCTTCCCCGTGATATAGGTGAAGGCAACTTTGGTGTTAATCGGGGTCACGACCGAATCCATCTGCAGCGAAACCAGGGCGAGTGGAAAGTTGGGGGTGAACAAATATATGTCCGCGCTGAGCAGCAGCGCATACAGCGGATTGTTCTTGTCGCCCTGCATCAACTGCTGAGCATAGGTTGTCGTCAGCAGCGGCTCGACAGAATTGTTCGTCGGAGTCCACGCCGTATTGGTCGCCTGGCCTGCGACGGTTATCACTGCGAGCGCGTCCGAGATATTGGCCTGGTAATAGAGCCCATCGAGGTTGTTACTGGTGCCGCACGACGGGCTATTCGGTGGGCAGTTGTAGAACGCATCCACTATGATGGCGGTCGGCGAGACGTCGAAGTAGGAGGCGAAGCTCAACGCGAGATTGGCGCTCAGATATGGTTTGGAGAGGGCGGAGGTGGTCGGATCGAGTGAAAGCCAGGGATTGTTACTCGCGGAGATATTGTCGAAGAGGTATGGCACCATCGTTCCGGTCAGATCGAACACCCCCGAGATCGGCACCGCCACCTTCAAGTTCACATTTAGCGCGGACGCATAACCCGAATTGTTTTGCATCAGACCCGCCGCCTCGAGTGCATACGCGCCGCCTTCGGAGTAACCGGTGATATACAAAGGTTGGCGTCCAGGTAGCATGGTCGACAGATAGCTGCGCGCCGCCTTCACCATTGCGAGCCCGCTCTGCGCGTTCACCGCGGGATAGGCCACATACGGATGGGGATCAGCGGTATCGATGCCCAAGCCGATGTAATCGGGCATCACCACCACGTAACCCTGGGCGGCCCAAAGCGCCGCGAGCAGAATGCCCTCGTAGTTCCCATTCGGATTTGTCGCGGTGATGAAATTGGAAGGTACGTTGGTTCGCTGAATCGTAGTGCCGTGGAAGTAGAGTATGATTCCTTTGATCGCGGCGGGGGCCAACTCCGGAATCACGAGGCCGCCCGAGACCATAACCGGGGCGCCGTCCACATTGATGGCACCGTAAACCAATTTGGCTGCGTCAATCGCGCGGATCCCAAGCGGGTTGTTCGCGATCGGATCGGCGCTCACATCGAAATTGCCGAAATCAGTCGTGTTGAGGCTTTGCTCGTTCTGCGCACATTCCATCTGACTGAGAGCGCTCGGACAGATCGTTGCGAGGTAGTAGGCGTCAAGAGCAATTTGACCTGGGGAGGTGCCAGTCGAATAGCTCGTAAGCGTAGCGGTCTCCGTTTTGGAGGGTTTGCCCTCGCCCTTGCCAGTCTGGAACGGGGCGGAATTTGAAGAGCCCCCTGAACCGGAGTTACCGCCACCACAAGCGGAAATCATCAGCGCGAAGCTTAAAATGGTCACCGTCCACAGGAACCAGGTTCTCGTCATTTCGTTCATCCCCCGCGAAATTCGTGCGATGGTGGTCCTTGCATAACGCAAACGGACTCCTTTTCCAAATGAATGACAATCAACGGTTACTGCGACTGAGAGTCAAGGGTAAGGAATCGCGCGGCTGAGGCCAGGGTCTCTTGTTTTCAGAAATGACGGAAGCCGAAGTTTCGACTTCGACGATCTTTTGAGCAGAAAGACTCGTGGATCCAGAAAATTTTAGCTCGTTGACCATCCGCTCCTGAAGCACTTTGATAGGTAATGTTTCCGGATGATCCAGTCGCGAAACGTAGTAATCAATCGCTTCGACATAGTTAGCGGGAAGATAAGTAACCTATCTCCGGGCTGCGCATGCCGCGCGACAAAATCGACCACCCCATGCCAATCCTCGAATGATAGCGCACGATAGTAGAATAGTTCTCCGGCAGATTCAGCATCGCGACTGCTACTGTCATCGCAATCACCAGCGGCCGCCTCAAGCGCAGAACGCCCATCGCTGTCACTAGCGCAAAGAAAGGCGATGCCGGTAAATGGTGGCGGATTATGAATAAGGGTTTCAGCAGCGATACACCGATAGTCATGCCATCGGAATAAAGATCCATAGCAGGAATCCCGGCGCCGGTCACTCCGGTCTCGGCGCCGTCACTACCGCAGGTGCAATCCCGGTCAGCTACAATGCCGTGTACAATTGCGCCAGCTTCGACGGCTGCCCATCGAAAGCTCCAGCGAAAAAGAATTGCAGATTAGCTACCATGCCGGGTGAGGCTGTATGTACCCAAGCATCGTTACCGTGATCGCCGGTAATGGCGAAGAAGAACGCCGGAACGGCCAGCAGCCCGATGGTGAATAGACAGGCGGTGGTAAGAATTTTGGTCTTCTTATCCGAGCGAAACAGGAAGGGCGATAGCCATTGGGCAGGCAACAGCATGACTCCTTTTTGAACCGAGGAAGGAAATTCGCAGGTTTGCAGCCGTCAGCCTGAGCAGAACGATGCAGTAGAGAGATCGTCGCCGGGTGAGTCTTCCTTCGTCGGGCGCGTCGGAGATCTCTCCTTGGGGTACCAGCGACGGTTCTATCGAGACCGGCTGGAAATGGCAGGTCACCTTTAGCTCCTAATGCGGGTTATCGATTGCGTGACGAGCCTTGGATTGGCGCCGGATCCATGGCCTGATTCCCGGTTTCACGTCGCGGAGTGTAGTGCGACCCCTGATCACGCCAGTCTCGCGGCACTGTCGTTCGGCGCCTATACCGCGGAGTGATTCCGATGGGGTTGCGGTTGCGGTTGCCCGGAGAGCCTCGAGCGCGTAACTATTTCAGTTCCTGCCCGAATGGGCAGGGCGCGGAGAGGTGGCCGAGTGGTCGAAGGCACCAGATTGCTAATCTGGCGTACTGGGTAACCGGTACCGAGGGTTCGAATCCCTCCCTCTCCGCCATGGAGTCTGGCGCTCCCGAGATTCTCCGGGCCCGGCCTATCGTCGAAACTTCCGCCACCCCTGGGACCGTTTCGAGCTCATAACGAACATGCCAGTCCTGAAGACTGCGTAAATCGGCGAGATTGAGATTGTGGCTGCGATCGATCAGCAGGTACTCGTAAACCCAGCCGGCACCCGTGGCATCAGGTCCGATGACCGCGCGTGATTCC
>Ga0210398_10000905_pt1 | contig 32056 bp, 31 predicted proteins | sample IncBWC4OmetaG_FD_161047 | JGI IMG/M metagenome (GOLD analysis project Ga0210398, IMG submission 161047) | Forest soil microbial communities from Barre Woods Harvard Forest LTER site, Petersham, Massachusetts, United States - Inc-BW-C-4-O | ecosystem: Environmental > Terrestrial > Soil >... | reverse complement strand
CTTCAGCAAACTCAAACAATTCCGCCGCTTTGCCACCCGTTACTGCAAAACGATCGAGGCCTTCCGATCCTTCACCGCTCTCGCATGTTCCTGGCTCAGGCTCAAGCTATATGTGGATACAGCCTAGGTTGCGGCTCCGGCATGACCTGCTGGCGAAGGTTGCGAGATTGGCAGCAGGACAGAATTTGGGATCTGATCCATTACGCATTGCTGGACTATCTTTCCCGTGATGGCCAGATTGACTGGTCGCGTGCCGTTATTGACAGCTGTTCGGTACGCGCCGTTTTTGGGGGCGGCTGACAGGGCCAAACCCGACCGATCGGGCTAAGCGTGGGAGTAAACGCCACCTGATCTGCGATGGTCATGGTATTCCTTTGGCGATCAAGCTGACCGGAGCGAACAGTCACGATTCAACCCAGGCTTTACCTTTGGTCGATAGCATTCCGTCGCTCCAAGGGCCTCGCGGTCGGCCGCGACGTCGCCCGGACAGTCTGCTAGGAGACCGAGCATACGACGCTAAGTACATTCGCTATGCTTTGCGTGCTCGTCAAATCTTGCCTCGGCTGGCCATCCGCAATACGAAACATGGGAGCGGGCTGGGGCAATGGCGATGGGTTGTGGAACGCACTTTCGCGTGGTTGAATCAGTTTCGCCGCCTTCGCCTGCGGTATGAAAAAAGGCCAGACGTGCACCTCGCATTTCTGACTCTCGCGTGCATTCTGATTTGTTGGAAGTTCCTACAAGCTCAACCACGCAGGTTGCCCGGTTAACCCGGGATCCACTCAACACAACCGTGACGTTTCCCCATCATACCGTTCTAGGGAGGGGCCAGCCACTTCTACGAGTAGCCGACAATCCACTCAGAACTCGGAGCGAACGGCCATCATCCTTGGCAACTGCTTTAGGCTGTTGACGCCATCGAGAAACGACGCCTCAGAGCCAGCACCTCGGGGCTTCGGCGTTGGGGCGGTGAACAGCAGTCCCACGCCCCATTCCGTCCAGAGTGAAACTGGTAAAAGGAAGCTTCCGAAAACTCCACACTGGTGCGGGTCGGTTACTTCCAATTCCCCATCAGGACGAATGGCGCCCAGAAGTAAGGATGGGCGAAGCTGGCGGGTGCGGCCGGATCACCCGGGTCCGGCTTCGGCTTAATCCTGCCGTGCAGCAGATCCAGCTGGGCCTCACGCAATGCCTCCACCTTCGCCACCTTGCCATTGCTCTGGACCCACCGCTGATAAAAATCCGCCATCAGATCGCCGGTGCTTTCGTCGTCCACCGACCACAGCGATGAGATGACGGCTCTTGCCCCCATCGTCTGCGCCGACATACCCAGCCCATCTACTTCGCCGCCGTTTGCCGCGTCTCCGCTGGTCCCGGTGTCGCAGGCTGAAAGCGTAAGGAGATCGGTTCCGTCCAGTTTCAGGTTTATATCGCTGCTGAAGTCTTCCACCGTCAGTGAAAATCCCCCCGGGGCTCCTTTCTGATCGCCCGCCAGCAGAAGATACGAATTGCTGTTGTTCCCCGGCTGAAAGACGAAGTGGCTGGCGATGTGCACGACCGTATGCTGGCCGCCCAGCATATCCTCCATCGCCTTCTTCGTGAACTGGTCGTTGAGCAGAATCGTTCCCGGCAAAACACCGTTGGCTCCCGGTGTATGCGCGTCGTTCACCACATGCTCCAGCTCGCCTTCGACCGCCGGCAGCGGAATCAGCTCATTTCTGTACTGCTTTGATATGCCCATGGCCACTGCGTTCACATTGCTCAGACGGGGCACGTCGGCAAGCGATGACATGCTCGCCGGGGTAATGGTGACGGTGTTGTACTTTTCTATCAGATACTGCTTGCCGTCAAACAGCGCGGCCATCGGTACGTAGCGCAGCACCCCATCCAGAGACCACACCAGGGTCTCAGCTTCGGCCTGGTCGAGGTCGGCCTGCACCGGGCCGATCAGGATCTTGTACAAATCCAGAGCGACTCCGTGCGGATCGGGAAGAGCAGGGTCCATCAGCTTGCCCTGCAAAGAGGCGACCTTGCTGTACAGATCCTGCTGGGAAACTACATACTCCCGTGCAACCGTTCCGGTTGCCGTGATCACGATGACGCTGTAGTGGTCGCTCGTCACCATGGTGTACAGCACCACGGTGTGGGGCATGTTGGCCACCAGTCGTGCCAGCTGGCTCACGTTTCCCTGCACCGAGGCCTTCAGCGTGTTCGCCTCGCTGTTGCTGCCGAACAGCACGTAAAGCCGATTGTAGTAAGCATTCAGGCCGTCCCTGGCGGCGCTGAGCTGGTCGGAGAGCTGCTGCAGTCTGTCCTTCTGATCCTGCGTGGGCGCTGCGATCTTCTTCATCTCTGCAAACTGCGCGCCCAGCTCGATAATCTCGGCGCGCCGGTCCCCCAGCATTCGCAGGATCGGCAGGGCCTGTTTGTCGTACTCCAGCGCCTTCTCGTGGTTCGCGGCTCCTTCGTACAATGCGCCGATCCGGTTCAGAGCATTGGCTGCGCCATGAGCATCTCCCACCGCCTGTGCTGCCTCGAAATCAGGCATACTCGTAAGGGTATCGGGGGTTCGAATCCCTCCCTCTCCGCCATATAAACTATTTATATTGAATAATATATAGCTTTGATAAAGATGGCCGCCGAGTTTTTTCACGGGCGGCTTTTTCATTGCCGGTGGCTGTTCTGGTGGCTGTTGGCTTCATACGGTTCATCGTGCGTTGCTGTGCAGGTTCCTGCAGCAGATCGACAAGTTTTGCATCGGTCATTCCGGCTCCAGCTATCGACTTTGATCGCGCGACCAGCGGATAATCGAGGACAACGGAGGCTGCGGTGATCATCGAGGTTGAGCTTGACGCACAGACTCAAGCGCTGCTGGCTTCCCAGGCGGCGGCTCTCAATATGGAACTGCGAATATACGCCGCAAGCCTCCTTGAACGGGTTGCTACGGAAACGGTGCCCGCTTCTGCCTCCGACCGCCCTGCCAGCCGTAAGAGTCTGGCTCAATTGTTCGCCGAGTCCCCGTTCAAGGGCTTGGATCTGGACTTTGAACGCGACGGCGACCAGGGACGCGACCTCGCCCTATGAGGGGATTTCTCCTCGATACAAATATCCCGTCTGAATTGACACGGCCCAATCCTCAACAGAGCGTCGCCGACTGGCTGAACAACGCCGACGACGAACAACTGTATCTGAGCGTGATTTCGCTGGGTGAGATTCTGAAGGGAATCACCATTCTTCCCACAAGCAAGCGCCGGGCTCAACTGGAGGAATGGCTCGAAGCCACCTTGCGGCCCTGGTTCGGAGACAGAATCCTTCCAGTCGATGAGACGGTCGCGGAACGATGGGGTGTCCTGTCCGGACAATGCAAAGTGAAGGGCAGGCCGCTAAAGGTGGCCGATGGACTCATTGCGGCAACCGCCTTGACCAACGACCTCGCAGTGGTCACCCGAAATGTCTCAGACTTCGAAGGCTTGGGTGTTCAGATCGTCAACCCGTGGATCTGACATCCGTTGGAACCGCGATGCCTGCGCAGCGACTCGTGGCAAGCGCTTGCTGCTTTGTGCTGGGCTTTTTGAGGCTCGATCGGTGACCGCCGCCGGTTTCGCCGCCGCAATCATCTCGACAGCATTCCGCAAATATTCGGGCGCAAGGTGCGCGTAGCGAGCGGTCATCTGAATCGTCTTGTGACCCATCAGTTCCTGGACGGTTTTGAGGGGAACGCCCGCCATCACGAGGCGACTGCAGAACGTGTGACGTAGGCAGTGCCAGGTGAAATCTCGAATTTTCGCTTTTGCCAGGGCCTCATCGAACCAACGCCTGATCGCTTTCCGGATGAACGGCTTCCCGTCTTCCGTGACAAATACCCGATCCGATTCTCCGGAGATCGCATGTTGGCGTTTCAATGCCTGAAGTGCGACGGAATTCAGTGGTATGGTCCGGTCTGCGCCGTTCTTGGTCCTGAGCAGATGGACGCGTTGGGCCCTGAGATCGGTCTGGAGCCAATCGAGAGTGAATTGTTCCGAACGTCGCATCCCTGTGTGTAGCGCAACATCGAATTCGTTGAGATTGCGCTCCGAGTATTCCGCTGCGATCACTTTTCGCAGTTCCTTTTCCTCTTCGTCTGAGAGAAAACGGATCCTCCCACTCCCTTCTTTCTTCGCACGAATAAGGCGAGTCGGATTTTTCTCGGCCCAACCGTTCCGTATCGCTTCGCGGTAAATCATGCTAAGCGTCGCTCGGTAGCGGTTAAAGGTGGCAGGACTGGTTTGTCGGGATTCGAGAAATGTCGTTAGCTCAGACTGTGTGAGAGATGATGCCGGATGGTCACCAAACTCATTGATCAAAATGCCGATCTTCTGCTCGTCATCTGCAGGATTAGCCTTGTGCTTCTTCGCATACTCGATTGCATGGTCGGCGAATTCTCGAAACGTCCGTTCCCGTTGGCGGAGCGGTTTCTCTAACTTTCGGCCAGCGAGGGCGTCGGCTTTTCTCTGGTGGTAAAGGCGAATGGCATCGCCCTTGCGGCCCACCTTTTCACGGTGGCGCTTTCTTCTTGCTCTTTTCATGGCGATGTCAGGTGCCAAGGCACAGACCGCAGTGCCGACAATTTCGCCTGCGCCGGGAAGGTATCTGACAGCACAGAGCGTGACGATCAGCGACGGAACAGGCGGCGCAACGATCTATTACACGACCAACGGTACGACGCCGACGACCTCATCTACGCAATACACTGGCCCAATCACGGTCGGCTCGACTGAAACAGTGAGTGCGATCGCTGTTGCGGGCGCCGTCAGCAGCGATGTTGCCATCGGCGAATACACAATCGGCAGTGCTCCCATATTCTCGCCCGTGGCCGGCACGTATACAGGCGCGCGGACCGTCTCCATCACCAGCCCGGACTTTGGCGCCACAATCTACCATACGACCAACGGCACAACGCCGACGACTTCGTCGACGCGATATGCGGGTCCAATCAGTGTCAACTCAACCGAGACGATTGAAGCCATTGCTGTGCTGGGCACCACGACCAGCACCGTCTCAACCGCAACCTATACGATCAATCCCGCGACTCTGGCATCCTCAACGGCGACGATCACGGTGAACGGCGGTGAGCAACCGGGAGACTTCAACACCATCACGGTTGCATTCAACGGCTTTCGCGAGACGGTGAGCTATGGGCCGTTTTCTACGACCGCATCCATCGCATCAGCATTCGGAGCCATATTCTCGAATGACTATCTGGCGGAAGGGCTGTGCGCCGACGCATCCGGGGCCACGATCAGCTTTAAGCTCAAAGGCTCGGCGCCCTTTGGTCAGCTCGATGTGCAGGGCTCGACGGCTTCGTTTCAATTGCAGGGCAGCGGCTTTGCCACCCAGGTTGTGAAGACCGCCGATGTCGGCACGGTCACTCTGACTGTCAACGGCGTGGTTGCGGCGCAAACCAATTATGGCGATGGAGCCACGCCGAGCACCGTAGCTGAAGGCCTCGCGTCAGGCGTGAACTCAGCCTCGCCTGTGACGGTCACGGCGCTCGATAGCGACCTGTTTCTCCAGTCAAAGCAGGCCGGGGCAAGCACCAACTACAGCTACACGCTCCAAACCACGACCTGGGACTCGGCTGACTTCTCCAATCCTTCCTTTGTTTATCCCACGATCAGCGGCAGCCTGGCTGGCGGGGCTGGCTCTGGTCCGGGAAATGGACAGACCCTTTACAGCTACAGCATTCCAAGCTATGTCTCGGGCTCCCAGCCGACCGGCTACGATGCGGCCGGCAACATCGTGGGCTACAGCGACTCGGTGATGGGCAACTGGAGCATGTCGGGCGGCTACGATCCGCTGTACAGGCTGACGTCGGCGGGCGCTACGTCGGGCATCTATTCGGGCCTCCAGATCAGTTGGGGCTGCGATCCGTTCGGCAACCGGACGAGCGAGACCTACAGCGGCACGTCAAACGCGCAAGTGCCCGGCAACAGCACCGCGTCCTACAATACGAACAACCAGGTCAGTTCGACCAGCCTGGGGTCGGTGGGCTACGATGCGGCGGGCGACGTGACCCAGGACAACCAGAACCAGTACCTGTACGATGGCGAGGGACGGGTCTGCGCGGTGAAGAGCCTGACCTTCGGAACCATGACTGGCTACGTCTACGGAGCGGACGGGACGCGGGTTTCGACGGGCACGATCACGGCGTGGGGAAGCTGCGATCCGTCGCTGAACGGATATCAGACAGTGAACGATTCGATTCAGGGCCCGGGCGGGCAGCTGACCGAGGCGGGCGTAGACGGAAACGGCAACGTAGTCTGGGAACACACCAACGTGTGGGCCAACGGCGAGATGATCGCTACCTACGATCCCAACGGACTGCACTTCTTCCTGGACGACTGGGCGGGCTCGCGCCGCGCGCAGACCGACTACCAAGGCGTGGTGGAGCAGACCTGCACCAATCTTCCTTACGGCGAAGCCCAGAACTGCGGGCCCGATCCAGGCAGTTATGTCTACGCCGGGCTGCAGCGGGACAGCATGGCCAATATGGACAATGCCATGTTCCGGCAGTATGCCTCGACGTTCGGGCGCTGGACCTCGCCCGATCCATACGGCGGCAGCGCTGACGTGGGCGATCCGCAGAGCCTGAACCGCTACGCCTATGCGGGTAATTCACCGTTCGTGGCAGCCGATCCCAGCGGACTCCAGCAGTGCATTGCCGCGAACCCTATCACCTGCATCATTGCCTGGCCGTCTCCGACGGGCGTGGACCCCGGGGCGGTGACGGGATGGCTCGGTTTCAGTGAGCCCGATCTCGGTGCTACCGCGGGCGGCGGCCTTTTTTCCACCCTGGTGAACGACGTGGGATCTGCGTTTGTTTTCGGGGACGCCATCTACGATCTTGGCAAGGACTTCGGCTGGTGGGGCGGCGGATCGTCCTTCCACGGCAATGTCGCCGCTTCGCAGACGGGAAAAAATGTACCGGGAATGGGCGTGGCGAACGTCCCAGGACCCGGCGCTTACGATGGGCCGTTTGGCCAAGAAGTTAACAGCCCGACCCCAAGCACATGCCATTTCCCAGAATGTTTTCCATACTACGGGAATTATGGTGGCCCTGGATGGACAGGAGGACAATGGGCTCCGTGGGAATCTCTTGGAGATCCGTTTTCTCCAGGCATCCCTTCAGGTCTTGCATTGCCGATCGATTCGGAAGACGCACTTTATATGAACCATGATCGAACCTATTCCCAGTCAAGGCTCATCGCAGCGAACAGCTTCGGTGAGAGGATGGCAATTCAATCGGGTGCCGACTTTAGGCTGACCTATGATCTCTTCTTCAACAATCCTGCACCAGTCTTGAGTTCAGAGTTTGCTCACGGTCTTGGTGCAATTGCCGTGTTTCCTGTTCAGGGGTCGGTAAAGGGCGGGCTGTTCTTATTGACGTATTGTGCGCAAAACCCAGCGGACTGCACTCCTTATTAATCTATTGTGTTTTGTTATCGAGCAATGCGATTTGATTCAGCCCGCTGAGACAACTTGGCATCTTATGTAACGTGCCTATCTCTGCTGATTCGTTAGCAATAGGAGGAATGCGTGGATTGGGCAAAATACAGGTGGCCTGTTGAGGCGGTCGCAAAATTTGCCTTGCTTGGAGGCCCAGCTCTTGTAATTCTTTGGAGGTGGAAGAAGTCAGGATCGCACGGGAAGCTTCTCTATCGCGCCAGCTGGATAAATTGGTGTGCTTATCTGCTTTGGCTTCTGGCGATGTGCTTTCTGTCGATTGTCTCGGGCGCTCAGTCTTTCCAATGGTTGACGTCGCGCGATCTTCTGGCCAGCTTTGCGGTCTTTGTACCTCTACTGTGCTCTCTCGGCTCCGCCCTTCTGTTTTTCTTGAGCTTTCGCGCGATAAGAGATGAACGGCGATATTCTATTCTTTACAGTGTTCTTATGCTGATCTTGTGGATTGTTTCTGTGGTGGCGCCGAACTAAGGTTAACTGTCCGCAGTTCTATCCCAGGTGCAATGACGAGAAAGCTTTGATTGTTAAAAGAAACAGATCGCAGAGCCATGAACTCGAAACAGATACTGGGCGCGACGGTGACCATTGGTTCTTTGGACGACGTGACTTCGGATAACCAGAACCGGTATCTGTATGACGGCGAGGGACGGGTCTGCGCTGTGAAGAGCGTGATGTTCGGGACCCTGACTGGCTACGTCTATGGAGCGGATGGAACGCGCGTCTCGACGGGGACAATCACGCCCGCCGAATGGGCGAGCGGAAGCTGCGATCCCTCGCTCAACGGCTTCCAGCCGGGCAATGTGGCCGCTTCGCGAACGGGTAAGAATGTTCCCGCGACATCGAGTGCCAATGTGCCGGGTCCGCCACTCAAAGGGGACGTCGCCATTGACAATCCAGTGGGACTAGCAGCACTCGGTCCACAGAGCGCACGGACGTGGAATGCCGCTGCATGGGCCGTCAGTCCGCAGGGGATTGTTACCTGGTACGGCGCCAGCGCGGTCGGTGCGGTAGGGGCCCTCGGGGTTGGAGCGACGGTATCAACAGTTGGAAGCATGGGAACTGCGGAGATTGCAGTGGGTCCGGGCTTCGAGGCCTCTTCTGGCGCACATTTTGCACTGGGAGTGGAGGGAGAATGGATGCAAGGGCTCGCCGTTGGTGACGAACCAATGGCCATGACAGGGCGACTGGCTCAATGGTTCGCTGGTCGCGCCACTAGCACTGTCGTCTCTGTCCCGGTGCTGTTTCCGGAGGCTGTACTCCCTGCCGAAGTCGAATTGGTTGGCAACTGCTTCACAGGGGTCTGTAGCGTTATTGCTCGCGGGTGGGGTCTGTGGCCATAACCTTCTGGAAGAGAGAGTCAAAGCTACCGCTTATCTCGGGAATTTTTGCGCTTCAAAACGAAGGGCTATGGGAGCGCCTCCCAGTAACCGAATTAACCCGAGATACCTCAATGAAATTGTTGCTGGCTGTCTGCAAATCCGCACTTAGCGATCAATTGGATCTCGAACAGATTGCTTACTGGGGAAGCGACCCGCCTATTCCCTTTGCCAATTTCCGGTGCACGGGCGGCCGAATACGAATCTCATTATTGTACGCAAAAGAAGAACATCCATCTGCCGGCCTGCGCATATCAGGCGAAGGCCCTAACGAGCAGACCGGGGCGCTCAGGACGATACAGTTGTCTGTCGCTAGAGCAATCAGCCGCGCAACGAAAGCTATAGGCATCTCGGATATTACCTGGCATCCCCCCAACCTATCATGGTCCATGGTCTCTAAGATAGAGACTTAGAGGCGGCGAGGGTCGCATGTACGGACTCATCGGGATCCTCCAAACTCGGATCAGCCCGCCCAGGGGCGGCGGAAACACTTTCCCGAGGATGAAATGGACCCTGAGCGATCGCACATCCCTCCTTTCTCTGGCGGGTGCTCTCGAACCCAGAATGGCACAACTTCGGAGCGCATTTTCGGCTGAGGACTTGCCAGCCACAGAACGAGCGATCGACCGTGTGAGGCAGGCCGCAGAGGAGAGGATCCGGACGAACGTGCGAACCATTGGCGAGATTTGAGGCGAGTTGTGCCAAGTGCCCAATGCGCCCGGCCTTCGACACGTTGGTGGCTGTTCTGGTGGCTGTTGGTTGCTGACTCTTGTGCGGTTGCATGCAGAAGGCTGCGCTCATGCGACATAGTCTAAGAGATTGCCATTGTTGGTAGTTACCGGCATTGTGCGACGCCCTGCAGCTCAGTGCAGTTCACCCATTTTCTGACTTCAATCCAGCCTGCAGCTTATCCAGCTGCGCCTGCACCTCAGGCGGCAGTTGCGCGGTCTCCGTGGCTGCGGCCGGCGTGACCGCGCGAGTCGTCTCTCCAGCCGTCTGCCCAGGCAGACGCAGAGGAAACAGCCACACTCCCGCCGGAACAAGCACGAAGGCAGCGATGCGGTATCCAAAAGGACTCCGGGCGGAATTCATGGTCGAATCTCGTTTCAGTAGGAGCTCGAACGGGGAGACCTGTTGGCCGGCAGCCTACATCACGAAGGACAAAAAGCGAAGTGAAAACTTTCCCGGCGCTCCGGGCAGCCGTCACGGTTCAACACCGATCCGCGTCTCCTGTCGCTTGGCACTGTGAAGTCTACCTAACTGCGCCGTGAAAGCGGCTTTATCCCGGTTCCGGGCGGTTAACCGGCTTGTCGGACAGGTGATGCGCCCTCCGAATCTGGAAAGGGTTTTTTACAGGCTCTTAGTAGTTGTGCGTCATCTAGGGTCTTTGAGCGTCCAAACCGGCAGTGGGCGTTTCGGACGAGTCAGGGTCAGGGATCAGCAGCCCCTGCCTCCAGCGCAGGCGTCACACCCAAAAGTCTAACCTGACCCACTACCGAAGCGGCAAGCTTCTCCCCCCAGTGAGCTTGGCGTTGCAACGGGACGATGCGGCTTCCTAGCCGGAAAGAAGAAGCTGGCGCGTGCAAAGTATACGGTGGGATCTGCTGACGACGGATCGTTACAGCAATCTGATGAGACGGCGGATGACCAGCGTTTGACGGTGATGTGTATGGCAGACCGGCGACGAGCCTCAGGCAGCGTCTTTTTGCAGGCAAAGCTCAAGCTCCGCGATCATGAGCGCGACCCACCGCTTGAGGTTTCGAAGTGCCGGATCTTGGGGATCAAGCTTTTCCTTCTCCTCGATCCGGACGAGCGTCCCACGCAGCGTCTCAAGCAACGTGAGGTATGAGTCCGCCATAATAGTTGGATGGCGGGTAATCAAAACGGGGATGTCGAAACGTGCTCCGAAAACAAGGCAACCGATCACGGTTCTGGATTCGAAAACCAGCGGATCAGCCGACCTCTTTTCCGGCAACTGTCACTGTGTTGGCCGATTCGCAACGGTGACTCGTTTCCCAAGCGTTCAGAGACCCATCCGCGAACGACCCTACCCGTCTCGCTCCGCACCTGTTGCACTTCGAAAGAATGATTGCAGCGCCATGCGTTTTGAATGGCGTGCGTTCGAAACGGGGCAGTAGCATTTTTAGAAGGACGCCCATTGTGCTTCGTTCTCTCCCGCGAAAGTCAGCATTACTGTCGTAATAGGGCAACCATCATTGCACAGGAAAAGCCCCCAATCAAGTGTCAGGGGCATCTACAAACGGATTTTCCGAGAGCCGGGCGCGGAGACTCCTCCGATGATGTGGCAATTCAGCGTGTTCCCTCAGGCGGATGAACGTCCGTGCGGTTTATTGACGCCTTTCAGACCGCTCGCGGACGGCACGATAATCTTCATAAGGGCATGGCACGATGGGCACTTGACCTTTCTGCCTGTTTCGTCGAGAAGGATTTGCACTAGCCCGACATCAATGAGCTGTTCGCGCCCATAGTCGCGACATGTTCTCTCCACGCATTTGACCTTCAGCCGCACAGGATTGCGATCCGCCTCCATACGCGCAGCACGGGGGCTGCCTTCGACCATAGCGTGCAAGCGGAGTGCCTGTCATGCGGAATCGTCTACTACCAGCGATAGTAAATGCCTATATCCGTAGACGGTCGTTACGGATCGGGGGACAATTCCCAATAAAGACTCGTGTACGAGGGCCACCCGATTTTTTTGCCGCAGTGAGTGTTTTGAAGTACGGAGCATTTTCCAGCAGAACGATGGAAAACATGCGATCAGATGGGTCCGCGCGGCCTATGAGTTGCGGGGCATGGAAGGCGTAAGCTTTTCGGGAGGGATTAGCCGTGCGGCGTTTTATCCATCAGTACAACGGGAACGAGCACTCCGCAACAAATCGATGAAGATGCGAGCGGGACAATGGAGGCACCGGCAGTCGGAAGTCTCATCAACCAGAATTGGCAGGAACTGGGACGTCATCCGCGTAGCTGCGCCGGTCAGTTCAAGTGGAACCGTTCCGACCGTCCATGTGTTCTTAATTGACGACGGCAAGGGACACAGCACGTTTCCCTTACCGAAGCGTTTCGGCCAAAGAGATTATCGCCCCCTCTGATTGCTCAGCGCTGCCCGCTGATTTCGGCATCCCAACTGGTGCAAGGAGAAGTGCGATGAGTGAAGAAAATCGGCCTGTCCATCCGTCGGCGGGAGAGGTTGCCGAAGAGGGAGTGAAAGTTGTGAGGGATGCCGCGACCGACGCCAAAGGGGTTGTGGTTCACGGCGATACCCGAGAGCCGGTCACAACTGGAGAGAAACAGGACAAGCGCAAGAGGGAAGAGAACGCCGCCTGAACTTTCTGACCCCGCGCGGCTCTGCGCAGGGCCGTGCTAGACTTCCCCGATGCTGATAATCATCTTGATCATTCTGCTGCTCCTGATTGGTGGTGGCGGCTACTATATGGGACCCGGCGTTGGCTACTACGGCGGTGGCGGCCTCGACTTGATCCTACTGATCGTGATCCTGTACCTGCTCTTCGGCAGGGGTCGAAGGGGAATCTAACGGACCATGACGCCGCCGGGCACGCTTTGCGGCCCTGGCTTGACGTATGGCAGAAACTCGCCACCACTTCTCCTCATTGTCCATGTCTCTGTCATAGATTATTGCTAGCTCCTCGCTGGAAAAATACCTGCGTCCCCGCTCCAGAGCTGCAATCCCGGCGCAGAGCCGCTCTATTTTCGCCATCGTCGCGATCTTCGACCGTGCGTTGGGAAAAGCATGGTCTAACCCGACCTTCTACCGGAACGACCCATTCCTGCGTCCAGTCTTCCGCCTCTGACCCGGAGGTGCATCCCGCGTTCGTTTCCCGACCCAATTCGCCAAGTAAGCCGGGAACCGCTGATAAAACTCAGTGGAACTGCTCGGCACGGCGACCACGGCGGTGGTGATGATGATGATGGTGGTGATATTGATGACGATGGTGCTGCTGCTGCCGGTGGTCGTGGTACTGCTGCTCCTCCTCGGCCGCACGACGCCCTCACGACGGCGTCCGGAATTAGGCACTGTGCCAAAACTCCGACCCGCTTAGTAGCACAGCCAAGGGCCTAGGTTTTAATTCATACATCAAAAAACAAGCCTTTTCTCGTTTTTTTGACGTATACTACAAAACATGCAGACCCTACAGGAGCTCGGTCAAGCACTCGCCGAAAGGAGAAAGGCGTTAGGGCTTAAACAGGGACTGGTAGCGGAGCAATCTGGCCTCTCTCAAGCCCTGTTGTCCCGTCTGGAAAGAGGCCAGTTGACTGAATTCGGGACGCGCAAACTGCTGGCCCTTCTCGGCGTCCTTGGGATGGAACTAGCCTTCACCGAGGCCGGAACAGCAGGTACTCTCGATGAGTTGCGACGTGAGCGGGGTGGAGCATGAAGCTGAATGTCCACGTCCTCGACAAGCACGTCGGCGTTCTCGAACAGGTTGGCGACTTCCGGAGCGTCTTTGCCTACACTCCGGAGACTGAACCTGAAGACCTCGTCTCCTTGACGATGCCCGTCCGCACTGAATCTTACCCGTGGGACGACGAACTTCACCCCATCTTCCGCATGAACCTGCCCGAAGGATACCTGTTGCAGGTCTTGCAGGAGGAGTTCGGGCCGCATATTGGAGCCAGCCCGTTAGCCCTACTCTCGGTCATCGGGCGCAACATGGTGGGACGGCTGAAAGTCGCTCCACCGGGCGCGGCACTAGACGAACCGGCCAAACCAGTCGAAGTCGCTGACCTGTTGAAAGGTGACAACTCCGAGGAGGCGTTTGCTCAACTTGTCAGGGAGCACGCTAGGAGCGGCGTATCAGGCATCCTGCCGAAGTTCCTCGATGTGGAGAAACACAAGGAGGGTGGACTGGGGCAGCATCCCAAGGCAACTATGCTGACCCACCAACACATCGTGAAGGGCTCATCGCCACGGCTTCCGTTTGCAACGGTCAATGAGCACCTGTGTATGCAGGTTGCGGCGAAGATCCTTCCAACGGCCAAAACAGAACTTTCGGAAGATGGCAATGTCCTCGTGGTGTATCGCTTCGATGTAGACGAGAACGGCAAGCCCTTCCGTGCTCTGGAGGACTTTTGTGCTCTTCTGGGACTACGGCCTTCCCAGAAGTACGAGACCACTTGGGAGAGAATCGCAAAGGCGGTTCGGGCACACGTGCCGGGGCAAAATCGTCATGAGACATTCCAGAAAATGAGCAAAATGCTGCTCCTGACATACGCACTGAGAAACGCCGACTGCCACGCAAAGAACATAGCGTTGGTTTACACCTCGCGAAATGACCCCAGTCTCGCACCCGCATACGACTTCTTCACAACCTCGGTCTATGCCGGATACCAGAACAACCCACCGGGCATCAGCGTGATGGGCAAGAGGACATGGCTCCCCGGCAAGACTCTAGCTCGATTCATCACAGGAGTTTTTGGAATTTCGGAAAGGGAGCAGAAAGAGATGGTCGAGCGCATCAGCGATGCCGTTGCCGACACCGCTCCGGCAGTCCGCGAGAAGATGGACAACTTGGCTGGATTCAGGGACACCGGCAAGCGGATGCTGGCCGCGTGGAGCGAAGGCGTCAATCATCTCCGGGATTCTCGGATGTATAACCTGAGTACGTGGAAGTCAAACGCGGCCTTTGAGGACATCTCCGACCCGCCCAAGCTGGAGAACCCGAGGAAGGCAATCGGGAGGTCAGAACTCCTCGCACCGAAAGGGCGGCGAAAAGCGAAGTGAAGCTGCGACCGAAGAAGACATCGACTCGGCCTGTGTGGACACAAAACTCGGACCTTAAATTCTGGAATTTGCGGGAACCGCGAGAATTGAGCCTAACCGAATCAGCAGTTTATGGTCGGGGAGAGAGGATTTGAACCTCCGACCCCCTGATCCCGAACCGCGTTCCAGAGCCTGTTGAAACCTGTTGATATTTGGTGATAGCAAGCGCTTTGAATTGAATCTGTTGCAGCCTCCTTATTGTTCTCTGTAGCTTCGCGTGGTTCTTGGAGGCTCTGACAGCTACAGATTCGACTATACCAAAGCAGAGTGAACCCCGTCGTTGAGAGAGTTTCTGTTATTGCACGCCGCGGTCCTCCGAGCAGCCCCTCATAGGGGTTGACGGACGAGACGCACAAAATCAATCACCATGACACGCCAGTCTGTGGATCGGCAAATGACTCGCGCGAGCCGCACCGGGGGTGACGTGTCACCCTCAACCCGCTGCCATAGGCAGCGTGCTTTTATTCCCGACAGTGATTTCGAGTTTGACGACTTCCTGATGCCTATGCGACGGGCCAAGGAGACCGTCGCAGATGGAACACGCAACCTTCTGGGTCAACGTGGCGCAGCTCATCGTCGCCATCATCGGCCTCGCCATCCTCATCCGCCGCAAGTAGGTTCCGGCCTGCTGCTCACCCTCAACCGCAACCCCAGACGCTCCACAGGCCGCCTAGCGGCGGCCTGTAAGGGCTTCTGAACGGCGGTAGCTAGGGACGACGGATATGCTCAAGCAGGCTGTCAAGACATCCGGGGACCTGGCTGGCCCATTCACTCCAGTCGTGGCCGCCGGGTTTGGTGTGGAACTCGTAGGCGTAGTTGCGCTGCTTTAGAAGCGCGACGAATCGGCGAATTGGGGACAGGAGAGGTTCTTGCTCTCCTGCCGTGATGTAGAGATATGGCGTGTTAGCTGATTCAGCCGTTTTGACCAAGATGAAGGGGTCGCTACGGGTACGCGTTTCGCTTCCCGTGGGACCGAAGATTCTGCGGAAGCGCATACTCTGTGACCACCGGCTCCAACTAAAGCGGCGGCTGGGCACATCGATTGCAGGGCTTATCGCGCCTCCAAAAGCGAACAGGTCCGGACGAGTGAAGGCCAGTTTGACAGCGGCAAGGCCACCCATTGAAACGCCTATCACGGCGCGATTCTCTCGACCGGGCAGAACAGGAAAACGGGACTCGACGTCAGCAAGCACGTCGTGAACGAAGTAGTCCTCGTATTTGTCTTTGGCATCTAGTGCAGCGTTCATGTAATACGAGCAGTCGCCATCAACCATTACCAGGATGAGGTCTTTTGCAGCATAGGCACCCACGTCCGAGTAGCTGGACCAGTCTCTAAAGCTCCCATCACAGCCATGCAGCAGGTAAACGACAGGGAACCTCGTGCCTCCTGCGCTGCCCTTCGGCATATAGACCGCATACGTCATGTTGCGGTCGAGAGCCGAGGAATAGAAGCTCACGTCCCTGCTTGCGACTCCTGGGAAGCTGCGCGGATGAGTCACCGTTAGCCGTCCACGCTGACAGCCCGCAAGCAAGACGAGAGCGGCGCAGGAAAAACTGAGAGCCGCTTTCATCAGGAGATCAGCGGATGCGCGGCCTGCCACGGCTTTTGAAGCTCTATCAGTCAGTACCCTTTGCAAAGGACTAAATCCACAGCCTTTCCCTTGTCGAGGATTACCATCCAGTCGCTGTCTCGGAGAAAAACAACCTCCTTGCCAGCAGCCGGGATGCCACGCTCGCCCACTGATCCGTTAGTAGAACAGAACTGGTCGTATGGCCTCGCTTCCTTCAGCTCTCGGATAATGCCGAACCTGCTCTTTAGCTGATCCTTAGTCTGTCCCTCCACCAAACGGACAGCCCACACGTCATGTGTCATTGCACTGACCGCATCGTCGAGATTCATGTTCTGATTCAGGCCGTGCTTCCAGAGCACATAGTCGATGTTCTTAGGGTCGTCGCCGTGTGGATATTGCTTTACCCAGTGGATGAAGTAGGCGTAGGAAAGCAGGACACCCAACGCTACTAATCCGACTCCGATAGCAGTGCGGCCTAACCACCGTTTCGTTTCAGTTCTCATAGGGGATGCCTCACCACAGGCGGTGGCGAAGCCGCGCCATTTCTTTCGCCGTTGTTGGGGTTCGCTGTTGGGCTTCTGAATCCCCAGTCATTGACAGTGACCTTGCCACCTTGATTGGCATTCGCCGAAGCTGTTTGACCTGGTTGACCGTCGTGAGGAACCGCTACCACGATGCCGGCATGCCCTTCTTCATTCCCGGACTTGGGATTAGCGCCATGATCTTGCGCAATGACATCCCCTGGCTTGGCTTCGCTGAGGGGCTTCGGATCGGACAGCCCTTGGATTTTCACATTCGGGTCAGCAAACTGTGCAGCCGTCGGAATCTTTCCGGTATCCATGTTGACCGGACGTACTCCATCAGCATTTTTGACCGTATCGCTCACGTATTCATTGCATTTGTCAGTGCCGGGCTTGAAGAACTGCCCATTGCTGACGTTCGGTCTGTTGATGTCGTAACTTTGGCTTCCCTCTGAGGCTTTGGCCGCCGCGACAATCTTCTCGGGAGTTTTGTCGTCGTGCCCATCCGCGTCCACTCGGCTGAGTGGATTGTTCAGAACATAGGCGTAGAGATTGAGGCTCTGCGGATTGTCGAGCTTTGCGTATGGAACGGGTTCCTCTTTCGCGCTCCAATCAGGACTTAAGAACCTTCCCATCGCACTGCTGTAGTAACGCGCTTCGAAGTAGTCGTTGCCTGATTCTGAGTCGCGTTCTTTGCCGGTATAACGGGACTGGACGCGGTTCAAGAGCAAGCCTGCTCGCAAGCCTATTGCCACCGTGGAGTTGCGCTCGTCGATGCCCTGATTCGGTGCAGGATTTTTACTCGCGACCCCATGACGCGGTTTTTCGCTTAGCAGCGCGTTCGCCGCTAGAAGTCCGTCCGGGATGTGGGAGCCGGAAGCGAGTTGCATGTGTGGCTTGATTGTACGGGCTGAGGGGCCGAAGAACCGAGCACATTATGAGGAGGATTGCCCTGTCGATTACGGGCGCAACACGGCCTCTGTTTAGCAGCTAAGAAGCTACTAAAAGAAGAGCATTTTGCACGCTCATTCGTCGTCTTCTTCGGCCTCTTGAGCCAGCATCCTGTTGAGTTCTTCCACTGCCTCTTGATCGCGGCGGAGGAGGGGCTTGTCGTCGGGATTAAGCTTGGCTCCGGGATGGGTCGCGGCGTGTACCTGTTGCAAGGCTCGAACGGCGACCTGTGTGTAGATTTGCGTGGTCTTGATGTCCTCGTGTCCGAGCATCGCTTGCACATGCCGGATGTCGGCCCCGTTCTCGTGCATCAGCGTGGCCATCGTGTGGCGGAACAGATGGCAGGAGCCGACCTTTCCGAGCTTCGCAGCGACGACACGCTCCCGCACTGTCCACGACAGATGATCGCGGCTGAACGGCTCGCCCTGGGCCGTGAGGAACACGCTCATATCGTCCGGCTCGATGGCGAGTTGCGGACGGCCCTCTTCGATGTATTTGCGCAGCCACGCGATGGCCCGCTCTCCGATGGGCACGTAGCGTTCCTTGTTGCCCTTGCCATGCACGAGGAGCAGCTCGCGGTCGAGATGAAGATCGTAGAGCTTTAGCCGGATCATCTCCATGCGGCGCACGCCGCAGGAGTACAGCACCTCGATGATGGCGCGGTCGCGTAGGCCGATGGGATCGGCCACGTCGCAGAGCTGCATGATCTGCTCGACCTCGACGGCCGAGAAGATGTTCTTAGGCAGGGCGCGGCCGAGCCGTGGCAGCTCCAGCTCCGAAGCCGGGTTATGCAGGATGTGATTCTGTCGCGTCATCCATCGGAACCACACGCGCAGCGGAACGAGACAAGCGTGCTGCGAACGGAAGCTCAGAGGCTCGCCGTTCTTTTTGCGGTAGTGGAAGAGATGCCGCTGATACCGTTCGAGCACTGGCCGCGTGACCTCCACCGGCTCCGCAAGCCCGCGCTCTTTGCACCACTCAAGGAAGAAGCCGATGTGGACGCGGCGATTCTGTACCGTGTGCTCGGAGTAGTTCTGCACCGCGAGCGCGTGCAGATGGTCGTGCATCATCGCCTCCAGCGGCGTTGCTGGCTTCACTGCGGGTTTGCGGGTCTTCGTCACGCGAGCCATTACTTGCCTCCCGCCATCATTACGATGTGATGGCCGTTTTGATTTGCGCCCCTATAAGTGCTTTCCTCGACCTCGAACTCCGCATCGTCTGGAAGCCCTATGGATATTGGCGATGCGAGCGTTTTAACCGCACCCGACACCCCGCCGACTTGGGGCCGACCTGACCCCGACCGCTGCTCTTTCTGCCCCGACTTCTTTGTGTCGTAGCTGTGTTTCGAGAGCACATCCATGTCGATAAGCCCTCCCAGCATCGGCCTTCCGTCGTCGCTTGGCCGTGCGAACAGCAGCTCGTAGACGAAGCTCTGGCCGCGCCCGCCGCGATGGATCAACAGGTACTCCATCTCTTCCAGCCTGTGCAGATGGATTTTGAGCTGCGTGTCGCCCCAGCCCGTATAGGCTCGCACGTCGCGCCGTGAGAAGCGGTAGTCCGATCGTTCCATCTTCTGTCGATCGCACTCGGCGGCGACCATCGTGTCGATCGCCAGCAGCAACCGCCGCGTTTGCGGCGGCAGCTCGTCGAGCGAGCGGCCCAGCACTTCATGCGCCAGCCTGTTCGCAACCGCGATGTCGTTAAGCGTGACCTCGATGTACTCGACAGCGCGGCCTCGATGCTGCACCGTCTGCGATGGCCGCTGGTACTGATGCAACAGGGCGATGCTGCGGATAAGCGTGAGGTACTTCATGTGGTCGCGGCGCGTGCGTGTCTGCGAGTCGAGGAACGTCAGCTCTCGCGCATAGGGATTCGCAACGAAGACGGGCTTTAGAAGACGCTGCGCGTTGCGATGCACGGCCAGGATCGCTTCGCGGTCGCGCCGTCGCAGCAAGCCCTCCAGCGTTTGGGCCTCGCGCTGCACGCGATGGATCGCCTGTGTCTGCTCGCGGTCCTCGTTGACCGAGAGCACGAGGCAGCGATTCAACAGCTCTTCGTCCAAGTGGATCGCCGTCGTCGTCAGGAAGATCATCACCGGGCCTTCGACGCGATACTGATGTGTGAGCAAGCGGCCCGTCGCAGGGTCTTTGCCCGTCGATGCGATGGTCAGCACGCCTTCGCTCTGCAACAGCTTCAGCGCGTAGGCCGCGCTGTGTGCGCCCTCTTCTTCGACGATGGCAAGCACCTTGTGCTTGAGGTCGGTTTCGCCCATGTAGAAGAGCGACTGGCCTGTCATCGCCGAGTATTGCACGCGCTGCTCTTCGGGCAGGAACGCGAGTACAGCTTCCATCAGCGAGCTTTTGCCCGCTGCGGAAGACGATTGCACGATCACGGCGAGCGGAGCTTCCAAGTGCCGCGACACGACACCGAGATAGCCGACGAGTTTGTTTGTTTCCTCGCCCACGACGCCGCACCGTGCGAAGTCCTCCACGATGCGCTCTAACAAGCGCGGATCGCGCAACAGCGCGAGCGCGTCATCCCGGTCTGCATCGCTGATGGTGACGGCCTCTTCCTTCGGTGCGAGCGCCTGTTTGATCTGCTCGTCTTGCAGCTCTTCGAGCTTCAACAGCACGCGGCCCAGGTCGCGGCGCAACACCTCTTCCTTTAGCCCTAACTCCTCCGATGCTTGTTTGGTGAAGACGCTGCGCTGCCGCGCGGAGTAGAGGTCTAGCGTGTCGACGTGGAACGCCGACTCGCCGCGCGGCGTCGTGCCGGAGACGAGCACGTTTACCTTAAGCAGCTCGTAGCTCATGTTTTTATTCAGGCCGCGCACGCGATAACGGCGGTCGCCCTGCATGAGGAAGATGTCTTCGCCGCGCATCTCAACAGGCACGTCGATAGTCGGCGCGGGCGCTGCCGTTGGCTCCGGCGGCGCGACTGGCTCCGGCTCGGCGGCTAAGAGAGGAACATGATTTTCGATCTCGGCGGGGGCTGGCTCTGGTTCTTCTTCGATGGGATCGGCGGCGATTTCCAGCTCGGCTTCGATCTCGGCCAGTATGGATTCTTCTTCGATGATTTGTTCTTTAGTCGCTGCTTCGATCTCTGCTGGCCCCGACTCTATCGTCGGCTCTGGCTCTGTGATTGGCTCCGGCTCCATGATCGCTTCGGCCTCGATGATTTGTTCGATCACGATTGGCTCGATGCTGCGCGGCTCTGGCCGTGCGCCCTTACCCAGCCACTCGGCCTTGTTGAGCAACACGGCCAAGCTCTTCGCCGCTGGCTGCACTTTGCGCGCATATTCGTTCGCATCCATGCCCTTCGGGAACAACACGCGGAAGCACTCGATACCCATACGCATCAGCTCTGCGGCCAGCTCCCGCGCGGCCTTTTCTCCTGCCTCGTCGCGGTCGTATGCGATATACACCCGCTCGATGCCGTGCTTCTCGAAGGCCGCGCGATGATCGGCAGTGAAGCCGTTGACGCCATAGCTGGCAGTCACGTTGCGGATGCCAGCGGTCCAGAACGTGAGCGCGTCGATGAGTGCTTCGCAGAGCACGATGTCTTTGGACGTGGCCAGCGCCTCTTCATTCCACACGCCAGCGTGCGCTCCGGGCAGATAGAGATGATCGGGCGTTCCTTCGCGCAGATTCGGAGTGACCTTGCGGCCATACATTTCGACCACTTCACCGGAGACATTGAAGACAGGGATGACAAGCGAGCCGTTGAAGTGCTCATGGCCGCTTTGCCGATAGATGCCGAGCTGCTGCAACCGCCCACGCATCTCCGCGCCGGCGGCGCGGTTCTTCGCCGGCAGGCGATACCCCAGCGTGCGATTGGCGAAGCCCAGCTTGAAGCGGTCGATGATCTCCGGCGATTTCAGGCCGCGCGATTCGAGATATTTCATCGCCTCCGGCGACTGCTTCAGAGATTCGTTGTAGTAGTCCACCACTTGCAGCAACAGCACGCGGTCGTCTGCCTCACGCGCGATGGGCGGCGGCAGTTTGCGCACGGTGCCGGTCTTCACCGGCTGGATCGGAGCGTCGGCCATCGGCAGATGGTCGGCCCGCAGCAGCTCGACCGCATGGCGGAAGCTGATGCCGTTGGCCCGCATCACCCAGTCGATGCACGTCCCGCCAGCATTGCACGCGCCCAGGCAGTGCCAGAGGTTCTTCGACGGAGTGATGACGAGCGATGGCGTCTTGTCGTTGTGGAAGGGGCATTTTCCTAGCAGGTCGGCTCCGTGCCGGGTCAGCTTGATCCCTCGTGCCTCCGCCAGCCGTTGCACGGAGACCTCCCGCTTTAGCCGTTCGACCTCATGCTCCGGGATTCTCGCCATTTTTCCGCCCTCCGCTTAAAACCCTGTCAAGTGCTTTTTGAGGTTTTTGCGATTTTTCTTTCCGTGCGTCAGTATATACATACCATGTATATCCGACCAGCGGTTTTAGAGGAGTGCTCAGAAGTGGAACCTAAAATCACCCCTGTCATGCCTGCTAAGAAGGAACCCCAGACTGCATTCGGTAAGCGCCTCTTCACCCTGCGCAAGGCCAAGGGACTCACTCAAGTCCAGTTGGCCGAAGCTCTCGGCACGACCCAGCGCGTCATCTCGTATTACGAGACCGAGGCCGAACTGCCGCCCACGGCGGCGCTGATTCCCTTGGCTCGCGTACTTAAGGTTTCGACAGACGAACTACTCGGCATCCGGCCCACGAAGAAGATCGAAGGCCGTGAGGAGCCGGGGCAACAGCGACTCTGGAAGAGATTTCAGAAGATGGAAGCTCTGCCGACGAAGGATCAACGAGCCGTGATTCGGTTGATTAACTCCCTCGCTGGCAGCACACACGCAGCGGCCAGCTAGTCGCTCTCTCATGTTTTGGAACATGAGAAGAAGACATTCTTCTCATAACTGGGAACCACCCGCAGCGGAGGCGTCGGTCAAGGCCGCGCGTTCTGTGCGCGTTCATCGGAGCGCAGCGCAGAGCCTTGACGGACGCCGGAGCGGAGGGTACGCCGCGCTAGCGGCTTGACATCCGTTCTTACATCTGGGACACTGCCCCACATATGGAGACGTTCTCCACGCGACAGGCGGCTCAGATGCTCGGTATCGGGTCGAGCACGCTGGCCCGCTATATCACCGCTGGCAAGATTCCCGCACCGAAGACCGTCCAGGTCGGCGGTAAGTCGATTCATCTCTGGACGGAACGGGAGATCGAACGAGTACGCAAGCTGCTGCCGAAGATCGAAGACGGCAGAACAACACGTCATCAGAAGCAAGTGAGGAAGAGCACGAAGAAGACCTCATAACCGAAGCGGGACGCGCCGGTGCTACTAACACCGAACACGCCCCTAACCGCACGTCGCCCCAAGGAGGCAACGCATGGCTACTCACCAAGTTACACCCCGCCCCTCGCAACCGCAGCCATTTCACAAGCCCGCTCTTTACGAAGCGATTTCTGCCCTGAACCGCGATTTAGGGACGGTCATCGAAGACTTCAACCGGCTGCGCGAGTTTCGCTTTAGCCGCCTGTACATTGACGCCTTCATCGTCAAGATCGAAGACCTTCGATCATGGGCGAACGGCGAGTTTCTGGAGCGTCAGCTCGACCGTGAGATGAAGGACTGGTATCACTGGGGCAAGCTCGACCGTAAGTTTGAGCAACGCTACAAGGACCCCAACGACGTGCTGATTGACGCCGAACGTCGTCTGGAACAGATGGCCGCTGAGGAACGGAGCGCACTCATCGAAGCACGCGAGCTTCGCAAGCGGCGGCGTCGCGCGGAGAAGAAGCTAACCATGCCAACCAGCTAGGCCAAGCTCATTCCCTGAGAGATTTCGATTTGTGGGCCGCGCTCCGGTTGCGGCCCCATTTTTTGCGCCTCGTCCTGCTGCTGAAGCGCAGACGGATGCGACACGTCCCGGCTCAGCTCTTGGCCCAGCGTCTTCGTATCGTTCGTGTACATCTTCACATCGAACTGCGCCCGCGACACCGACACGTAAGCCATGCGGCTGTTCAGCAGCTCGCCGTGCGCTTGTGAAGAGTCAACGTGGATCAACACGCGGTCGGCTGTCTGCCCCTGGCTGCTGTGGCTCGTCACTGCATAGCCGTAGTCCAGATGCGGATGCTGCCGCGCGTTGAACTCGACCTCGCGGCCCGAGTCCATCTTCAGTTTCAGATTGCCGTCGCCGTCGATCCTCTCCACTGTGCCCAGCTCGCGGTTTGCCAGCTTCTCCGCATGATACGGCGCGGTCATCTGCACACGGTCGCCCTGGGCGAACGTGCGCTCCGCATCGCGGTAGACCGTCACGCCCTGCAAGCGCCGTGGATCGTAGCTCAGCTCCTCATTGCCATGCCGCTTGATCGTTATCGTGTTGCTCTCTCGATCCGTGGCCGTGACACGCGCGTATTCTCCGGCCTCGATGCCCAGCGGCTTCGATCCTTTCGAGTAGCGGAGGACGTCGCCCTTCTCATAGTTCTGCGCGTGCTGTCGATCCGCGCCGCTCATCTCCTGCCGCGCGTACAGCACATGCACGCGATGCTCTTCGCTGCCGACTTTGCCATCGCTCTGCATCGCGCGATGGATGTGGCTGTTGATCTCGCGCCGCGATTCATTGTCGGGCGAGACGACCAGCGTTCTTTCCGGCGAGCGCACATACTCGCGGGCTATCTCGTCGATCCTCTCCGTGCGGTCTTTGATCTCCAGTACGCGGCCCTGTTGGTTGAGATTGCCGATGGCCTCGCGCACTTCGCCGCGTGCAAGCTGCTCGACGGCCTCCTTCAGTGCTGGGTCTTTCTGCCGGATGATCTCGTCGAGATGCGCTGTTCGCAGCCCAGCTTCTTGTAACTGCGCGTAGGGCCTGCCAGCTTCTACGGCCTCATGTTGCCGCGTGTCGCCGACGAACAACACACGGTCATTTTCCTTTAGCCGCTCGACGAACGTGTGCATCTGTTTCGTGCTCGCCATGCTCGACTCATCGACCACGTAGAGCCGCTTCTGTCCGTCGTCGGCCCGCTCGCCGCGTGCAAGATGCCGCTGTAACGTCTCTGTCTCCATGCCCGCCTCGCCCAGCTTTTGCGCGGCTCTGGACGTGGGCGCGAGTCCTTCGATCTGATAGCCCGCACGCTCGGCGGCTTCACGGACAGCGGCTAAGGAAGTAGTTTTACCCGCGCCCGCGACGCCCTCCAAGGCCATCATCTGGTCGCGGCTCGTCAGCACCGTATCGACCGCGTGCCGCTGGCTCACGCTCAGATGCGAGTGCTGCTGCATCGTCTGCTCGCGCACATTGCCATCGGCCAGCACGTCGCGCGTGCCTTGCCCCAGCCTCATGCGCTCGATGATCTCGCGTTCGTAACCCTGCATCTCGCCCGTCGTGAACGCACGGCCAGCCAAGCCCTCCCTACGTGGAACGTCGATCAGCTCCCGCGACTCGACGCGACGCTCGAACTCCGCACGTATCTCCGGCAGTCGAGCTTCGCCCATCGTATGTTTCAGCGCATCGCGCATCAGCGAACGCTCGTCCGCCACGGCCTCGCGCTCCATGCCGCGCTCTCGCGCGTAGCTCATGCCGTCGTGCGCGGCACGCTGCGATTGCTCCAGCCTCAGCTCGATCCCCGGTCGCTGCGCGGCCTCTGCAAGCACGCGCTGCGGCTGCTGCCCATACTCTTCGGCCATCGTCTGATGCTGTGCTCGCACCTCATCGTGCGTGAGTGGCTGCTTTGCATCGCGCGTCTGATGCGCCGCGATCTGCGCGGCGCCAGCACCGCTGCGTCCCGCGGCCTCCATGTGCTCTTCGATCTGTTGCCGCCGCGGACTCGATGCCTCCAGATACTCGCGCGAGTAGCCTTTGATCTCCGGTTGTCCATGCTCGCCGCGCTCGATCTCGTAGCCGAGTTTCTGAAGATGCGCTGCCAGCTCCGAGCGATACACCGCCGTCGCGTACTGCTGCGTTTTGTATAGCTCCTGCGGCTGCAAGGCTCGCGTGTTTCCGTCCGCTGTTTCGGTCACGTTGAACACGACTGCGTGCGTGTGGAGCTGAGGCGCGGCGTATCCATCAACGGGTCGGCTGCTGTCATGCTCGAACTTGGCAACAGCCCACGCGCCGGTCGTCTGCGCCGGAGCATTGCCGCCCATGCGGGCCTGCACGTACTTCTCCATCTCATCGAGCGCAGTCCGCACGCTCTCCCTGTGGGCTTCGCGCACAGCATCGTCGCCGCCAACAAGCGCAGTCAGTGAGACGGATTTCGGTGCGCTGAACGTCGCATCCCATCCGGCCCGATGCTCCATCGAACGCACCATCTCGCCGCGCTCGTTCTCATACTCACGCGCCGTTTGATGACGCACGAGCTGCTCGCCGGTCGCTGGATGCTGGCCTTCCGAGAGCCGCGCGAACTGCTGCTCCTGCACTTCGCCGGTCAAGCCGTACCGCTCCGCAAGCTGGCCCTGCCACTCGCCGCGCACACGCTCGCCTTCGGTGTAGTAGTTCTCTTTGGCGTTGGCGAACTCCTCTTTGTGATACGCCTGTGCCTGTCCCGCGCTGATTGGCTTCGATAGAGTGACCATGCTTTTACTCGAAGAACGGATGCTGTTCGTTCACGGTTGCGGGCTGCTGCTCCTGCTCTTTTGCAACAGCCTTCGGTAACTTCTTTGACGGTGCCGACTGCATGACCGGCTCGTCCTCTTCGACCGCAACCGGCTCCTGCTTTTGAGATGCAACCACCGGCACATTGGTCGTCGTCTTGCGCTCGATGTACTTCTCCACGTTGTTGCGCAGCTCGATGTACGGGAAGCGCATTCGTAAGACGAGATTGCCGTGCTTCAAGTAACCATGCAACGGGTCAAGCCCGCCTACTTCGGACGCCATGACCAGCGGCTCGCGCGTGATGTCGCGCTGCTCGTTCTCCGTGTTGCGCGGGAAGCGGCCCCGCGTGCGCGACTCGCGGAAGCGTTCGACCTCGATCTCCCCGATGGCCTTCGAGATCCACTCCGACGCATACGGCTCACTCGTTTTGAGGAAGATCTTCGTCGCTGGCTGCGACAGCATCGCCTCCGCAACGTGGCCGTACAGCGCCTCCACCTGGCTCTTTCCTTGGAAGCCCAGCACCATCGGATTGTTCGATTTTCTGTTCTCCGTTACCGCCGTCGTGAGCTGCGGAAGACGTTGCAGACTCGCCAGCTCATCGAGCACGAACCACGTCTTGCGCTTCGGCGATTCCTCGTTCATCAGCCGCAACACGAGCAGGTCAAGCCACAGGCTCATCAGTGGCCGCATCCGCTCGCGCATCGTCGGCTTCGACGTGAGGAACACCCAGCCCTTGCGCTCCTGCGCCCACTCCACCGTGTTCCATCGCCGCTTCGTTTCGCTCTCTTTGGGCAACAGCTTGAAGGCATCGGCAACCATGTTTAACGAACCCAGCACACCGCTGCGCTGGTTCGCTGCGTGGCGGTCGATCATCGCTTGAAGCTCCGTCCCTTCGACGCGTTTGTCGATCTCTTCCGCGTTCGACATCCAGTACGTGAGCTGTTGCGGCGTCGGCTTAAGATTCAGCAGATGAGCGAAGATTTTCCTCGGAGCTTCGACGAAGAAGCGGTTCTCGCGGCCCTGATCCGGGAACAGAGAAGCGGCTAAGGTAAGAGCCTCCGCTTCGTGCGGAACCTCATCCCCCGGAGTCCAGAACGGACACCGCGCGTCCATCGGATTCAGGATCACATCGCCCCGCGCCTCGTTGTAAAACTGCGGCAGATATTCCATCGCCGGGTCGTACACGATGGCCGACTCTCCGCGCTCCCATATCTGCGAGAGCATCTGCCGGATGGCCGCGCTCTTGCCCGTGCCGCTGTCGCCCACGATGAGGAAGTGCATCGCCTCGCGCTCGCGCGGGATGCGTGCCCACCGGCTCTCATTTTTGCGGAACAGTTTGTCCGTCCACGTCTGCTCTTCGTTGATGAACATGACCCCATCCGGCAGGTACGACATCAGCCCTTTCGACCGGCCCAGCTTCGTATTGAACTCCGCCGTCGTGACCAGCTCCGGCCCTCTCAGGCGACGCCCATGCTTCCAGATCATCCGCCGCGCCCGGTCCTTCGGGATCGCCACGAACAGAGCCAGCACGAAGAACGCGAGCGTTGCATAGACCGGCTTCTGATAGAAGTCCCAGCTCTCATGATCCGCGTACACCGCCTCGCTCATCACTCGATGCAGGCCACGGTCGTTGAACGTCCCTGCCACCCATGTCAGCCGGGAGATGCCGTCCTTCACGCCCTCGTCCGTCAGCCGGTATCCCGGCTTGCCGTCCAGCTCCGGCACCGCCTCGATCTCGTCGCCCATGACAAGCCGCTGCTGCCCCTTGCCGACCACCGCCTCCAGCAGCGTGTACTTGCTCGCCGCCGTCGGCGATGCTTTGCCCCGCGCTCCGCTCTTCAGGTAGTCCGACAGGTACAGCCGCTCCGCCGCCGTCCAGCTCCGCTCGTATTCGAGCGTCAGCATCCCGGCCAGGAACAGCACCGACAGGAAGATCGCCGCCCACGTCCACACCGGCGTCCGGCTCGGCCATGCTTTCGAGTATGCCTTCCGTCCCCACTCCGCCATCGTCAGCCCTCCTCTGGATTGGTTTCGCCGTCCGCCTTCCTCGTCTCCGTTCGTACCACCGCAAGGCGCTCACGCGCCCGCTGCATCTTCACGCTGTCGGCCCGCTCGATCAAGCCGCGCATCTCCGGCTCTGTCATCGGCTCCTTGCCCGCCCGGAAGCTCAGGTTCAGGAACAGCGACCGCAGGGCCAGCAGCTCGGCCAGCACCACCTCGCCCGCCTCCGCGCCTGGCTCTGCCGGAGCCGACAGCAGCACGTCCCGAACCCACTCCGAGAGCGTCAGCCCGTTCGCTCGCGCTCGCTCCTCCAGCATGGCGAACTCCGCCTCGCTGACCTTCGTGCTCACGCTCTTGATGCGTAGCGGCGGCTTCAGTGGGCACCGCCTGAACTGGATTTTGGAGGGAGGCCATGCGAGGGCCGCGCGTTGCGAGCAAGACAGCAACGGGGCCGGAGGCGGGCTAAGGGGTTGCAGCTCATGAGGTTCCCCGTCAGCAACGTGCGCTCGACTCTAGCCTAACCCGATTTCGGCCATTTTTCTATTAGCCGCTTGTTTTCAGATAGTTCCCGCACAGCAACCTAAGGTTGCTCTACAGCACCCATTCTGGGGTGACGTGTCACTCTCAACCCGATGCCGTAGGCAGCGTGCTTTTGCTCCCGACAGTGATTCCACGTTTCTCGACTACCGGATGCCTCTAGCGAACGGCCAAGGGAGGCCGTCGCATCATGAACAAGGCACCCTTCTGGGTCAGCGTGGCGCAGCTCGTCGTTGCCATCCTCGCTCTCATCGTCGCTCTCTGCAAGTAGGCCCCGGCCTCCTCGCTCACCCTCAACCCACCACCCCAGACGCACCACAGGCCGCCTCGCGGCGGCCTGTGACGGTTTGGAGGACGAAGCTCGCCCTAACGGGTTGCTGGACGTTGACCGCCTAAAGGGTCTCCAGAGCCACGCACACACAGCCCGCGCATGAACTTGTAGGGATATGGGAACCCAGTCGGCTGGTTGTTCGATTTTCCTTCGTTGAAGTCGAAGTAGTACTGGTAACCCGAAGTGCGCCCGCTGTCATTGTTGGCCCACTCGTTGCCCGTCAGGAACAGATTGCCCTTTACGTGCCACATGACAGACCGGCCACCATCCGGCCCGGCCAAGCCGGGCGCGTTGGCGGACTTGTCATAGATACCTTGCAACTCAGCCATGTTCGCTAGCCGCCAGTCAGAGTGACCGGCCAGCCGAAGATCGCGGCAGTACTTCACGGCGCTTTTGAAGCTCACGTCTTTGCCGCTGTCCTTCGCAGCCCACATCAAGCCGGTAGCTGGATCGGTCCAGACACCGCCCGCAGGAGTTTCCTGCGAGCGGCTTTGGCCGGTAGTTCCTGCAACGATCAGCGAGAGAAGTGCAACCACCGTCACTCGTTTTTTCAACGTGCTTGCCATAGCTCTCCTAGAAGATGTGCGAGGCCCATTGGAAGGCGTTGACGACTCCGAAGAACAGCTTCTCCTTGGCACCTTGGAAGCCGCCCGTTTGCATCAGATAGCCGTTGCTCTGGATCAACGCCCTCGATGTGGCAGGCGAGAGAGAGGGATTGAAGTAACTGCCTATCGTGATCCCATTGGTGTTGAAGTTGTAATCGTGCATCGATGCCCTCCAGTCACCCGTGCCCTGTGGCGGTCCCATCCCACCTGGTCCAGCCCAGTTGTTCTTAGAGGGATCAAGCGGACCAAAAGCGAACTGGCTAAATGAGCTTAGCTGTTGCTCACGCCCGGTAAGGAACTGGATGTATCCGTCCAGGCCACTGAGTTGGGAGTTTCCAACGAGCTGACCTTGTAACCAGTCCGCATTCGCCGATGCGAAGCCATACCCACCGCAGCCGCTCAAGCAGTTGCCATTCGCATCCGTTTGTGCGCCTGATTGGAAGTTGGTGTAATCGACCGTTGCACTGCTTCCTGCACCGTCAACAGAACCCACTTGGAACATGTTTGTGTTCTGGTTGAAGTGCGCCCAGTTCTCATCGACATAACCGGGTGCCCAGGTCCCCCCGTTGCTGCCGCACTCGCCGGAGTTGCTGTTGTGATCGATTGACTCGACCCCATTTCCGGCATCGTTGGCGTACACGCAATCCAACCCCGTCGGATCAATGTTTTTCAGCGGATTGTTTAACGCATACACGTACAGATTCCAGCTCTGCGGGTTCTCCGGGTGCTGCGCCAACAGGCCACTTGGATCAGGCGACATGAATCGGCCCATACTCGAACCGTAGTACCTGGCACCGAAGTAGTCGTTGCCGGACTCTGCGTCTCTTTCTTTGCCGGTGAAGTGGTAGGCGTATTGCACAAAGCGTGGAGTGCGGTCGTAGATACAGCTAGTCCGTGTCGTAGTGATATCCACCCTAATCGTCCCTATGCGTCGATGCAACGCTCAGAGTGCCGAAGCTACAGATGTCAATCCCCCCGACTTTCATATGAAGTTCGAGAGTTTTGCCTGAGTGTCCGTGGCCGCTCAATTCCACGATGATCGGCACATTTGCTGTGCAGTAGGCGGGGTTCTTTGCGACAAGGCGATACCTTCCAGCAGGAATACGAGTGAAACGAAATTCACCGTTTTGTCCAGTCTCAGCCTTGGCGACCAGCGAATGATCTTTTTCCGCAAACAAGCCGAGTTGCATTCCCGGGACGACGGAACCATTCTCGGCCATAGCCGTTCCTTGAACGTCGGACACTTTAAGCGGCTTCGGATCAATTTGATTGTGGCTTTCGTAAACCATCGCGTCGCCGGATTTCTGAGCTTGACCTGTTACCGTAGTGATCCCTGAAATAGCCAACAGTACTAGACAAAGATCACGCGATAGCCTCTTGAACATGACAATCCCTCACTGTTTCTGTTGGAGTTCTTTGTTGATGACCTTCTCTTGTTGCTGAGCGAACCGTTCGGTCGGCTCCAGTGCCCGGTTCATATTTGTCACCTTCTGGAGAACGTCCGGGGGAATGGGCTGTCGCGCACCATTGACCGCCCCATTCGCATCGTTCACGAGACGCTGGATGTTAACTCCTTGAGCCGGATCATTCTGAGCGAATATGCCATGGTTTGCCTCGTGTCCAAACGTTTCTGCGAGGCGCAAAACAAAGCCGTTCTTGCCAAACAATCCGGCGTATTTTTGAAACGATGGATCGTAGTCTCCTTGCGTAGTGGAGCTTATGTCCTTGATAACGCCGAAATTCAACTCGACCTTTGCCTCCGAAAAGTCGTTTGGACCATTGAATTTGGTGATTTCGAAGCGACCGGCGGTAGATGCTCCAAGGCTCTTATCGTCTTCAATGCGGAAAGTTCTAGAATCGCTATCCAATGCGCTATACGCGTTGTGTAGGGCAGAATTGACATAATTTCCGTTGGCATCCTGCTTGTTTGCCAAAGCCGCAATCTTCGCCCAGAGGGCTTTGTCTTTGTCGTTGAGATCGTCTGTATTGATGATCATCCCCGACGGGTCTGTAAGTGAGAGCGGATTGTTACGCACATATGAGTACAAGTTCAATTGCTGAGGATCGGCTTGGCGGTCGGATGTCACAGTGATTGGATCGGGCGACATGAACCTTCCCATCGAAGAGCCGTAGTACCTTGCCCCGAAGTAGTCATTACCGGATTCGGAGTCACGTTCTTTGCCGGTATAACGGGACTGGACGCGGTTCAAGAGCAAGCCTGCTCGCAAGCCTATTGCCACCGTGGAGTTGCGCTCGTCGATGCCCTGATTCGGTGCAGGATTTTT
>Ga0210398_10000904_pt1 | contig 32058 bp, 26 predicted proteins | sample IncBWC4OmetaG_FD_161047 | JGI IMG/M metagenome (GOLD analysis project Ga0210398, IMG submission 161047) | Forest soil microbial communities from Barre Woods Harvard Forest LTER site, Petersham, Massachusetts, United States - Inc-BW-C-4-O | ecosystem: Environmental > Terrestrial > Soil >... | reverse complement strand
CCGGAGGTGGTGGAAACCCTGCTCGGCTGGGCGCGGACGGAGGAAGCCGACCGCAATTTCGCACGCGCCGGCGAAGTGCTCGCCCGCGCCGAGCGGCTAGCCCCGGCCGACCCGCGCATCATCTTGACCCGCGCCGTGCTCGACGCCCGCACCGGCGCCTATGACAAGGCACTGGCGACCCTCGATCGAGCCGCTTCCGGCAATGGCGCGCTCGGCCCCAATGAATGGCTCGAAAAAGGCCGGCTGCTCGACCGCATCGGTCAGTATGATGCGGCGTTCGCCGCCTTTGCCGAGGGCAAGCGCCAATGCCGCGAAGCAGGCGGGCTCGTCTACCAAGCCGAACCGGCGCAGCAGCTCGCTGGCCGCCTCAAGGGATTTTTCAGCGAGGGCCGCATGCGCACATTGCCGCGCGCGGCGATTGGGCAAAATCTGGCGCAGCCGATTTTCATCCTCGGCTTTCCGCGGTCGGGGACGACGCTCGTCGAGCAGACATTGTCGGCCCATCCCCAAATTGCCGCCGGCGACGAGCTGCCGTTTGTCAACGAGATCACGGCGACGATGCAGCGCACCCTGAACAGCCCGCTCGCCTACCCCGAGGCGTTGGCGGAGTTGTGGATGGGCGACCGCCGCGACGGGCTCGACGAGTTGCGCGATTATTATCTCGAACGAGTGCGCCGGATCGGCCTCGCGCAAACGGGTGCGGCATGGTTCACCGACAAGATGCCGCTCAACGAAACCCATCTCGGGCTGATCGCATTGATGTTTCCGCGCGCCCCGCTGATCCATGTGTTGCGCCACCCGCTCGACGTCGTATTGTCGGTCTTTGCCAACAATCTGACACACGGTTTTTATTGCGCCTACGCGCTGGAGAGTGCGGCACACCACTATCGGCTGACGATGGACCTGGTCGAACATTACCGCTCGCAATTGACCTTGCGCTATCTGCCGATCCGCTACGAGGACATTGTCGACGAGCAGGAAATGAGCGTGCGCCGCATGCTCGATTTTATTGGCGAACCATTCGACCAGCGCTGTCTCGATTTCCACCAAAATCGCCGCTATGCGCGCACCGCGAGCTATGCCCAGGTGACCGAACCGCTCTACGCCGATTCGCGCTATCGCTGGCGCCATTACCGCGCGCAATTGGCGCCGGCGATCGAGATCCTGATGCCGGCGATCGAACGGCTCGGCTACGCCGTTGACTGACGCCGGGCCGGCCGAGCCGCCACCAGCGCCGGCCGATGACCCAATTGCTGCGTTGCTGGCGCTCGCCAACGAGCACGGGCAGCAGGGTCGGCTCGACGAGGCCGAGGCGATCCTCGACCGCATTCTGTCGGGAGCGCCCGAGACGCCGAGTGCGGTGCACCAAAAGGGCATCGTCACCTTCCGCCGGGGCCGCACGGCGGACGCCGCGGCATTGATGGAGCGTTCGATTGCGCTCCAGCCGGGATCGGCGCTGTTTCACCGCAACCTGTGCGAGGTTTACCGGGTGCAGGGCCGCTTCGACGACGCCTTTGCCACTGGCGAGCGCGCGACAATGCTCGACCCGATGGACCCGCATTGCTATCATAATCTCGGCGTCGTGCATTACGACCGGCTCGCGCTCGACGAGGCGATCCGCTGCGCCGAGCGGGCCTTGCACATCGACCCGAGCTTTGCCGGCGGGCATTTCGGCATTGCCGAAGCCTCGCTGTTGCGCGGCGATTTTGCTCGCGGCTGGGCGGAATACGAGTGGCGCGCGCAGCTCGCTGGCGTGCCGCCGTTGTTGCCGCCGAGCGACCGGCCGCAATGGGACGGCACACCGCTCGGCCATGGCCGGATTTTGCTGCTGGTCGCCGACCAGGGTTATGGCGACGTGATCCAATTCGCCCGCTATATTCCGTGGGCGGCGGCGCGCTGCCCCGACATCGCGATCGCCTGCAGCCGCGAGCTCCAGCCGCTGGTGGCGCAACTGCCCGGCGCCGGGATGATTTTCGACCATTGGAGCCGGGCGCCCGATTTCGCCGCCTTCTGCCCATTGTCGGGGCTGCCGCGTCTCGCGGCCACGGATTTGCAATCGATTCCCGCGGAAATTCCGTACCTGCATGCCGGTGAGGCGAAATTCGCGGTCTGGGCCGAGCGGCTATGGGCCTTGTTGCCGCGCGGCTACCGCCGTATCGGGATTGCCTGGGCGGGGCGCCCGACCCATCGCAACGATCTGCGCCGTTCGACCCGGCTGGCCGCCTTCGCGCCGTTGGCGACGATCCCGCAGGTGGCGCTGGTGTCGTTGCAAAAGGGGCCGGCGCAGGCCGAGATCGGCGGCTATTGGGGCCACGCGCCATTGCTCAATCTCGGCCCCGAGATCGGCGATTTCGCCGACACCGCGGCGATCATCGAATGCCTCGAACTGGTAATCGCGGTCGACACCGCGGTCGCCCACCTCGCCGGGGCGATGGGCAAGCCGGTCTGGGTCATGCTGCCCTACGCCCCCGATTGGCGCTGGCTGCTCGACCGCACCGACAGCCCGTGGTACCCGACGGCACGCCTCTTCCGCCAATCCGCCGAACGGCGCTGGGAGCCGGTGATGGCGGAGATCGCGGCGGCGCTGGTCAGCTGATAAAGAACAAATGCGAAGCTGTCAGCGCCGGGTGCCCGGTCAAGCTGGTGACAAGGTGCTCGGTCGCGGTGGTGCCGGAGGCGGAATAGAACAGCGCGCCGCTGGTCGAGTCATAGGCAAAGCGCTGCGTTCCGGCGGTAAAGGCGCCGGTGCCGTTCGACGTGAACAGATTCGCCGGCAAGGCTGTCGGCGTCGCGCTGGCGCCGCTCTGGCCGAGCGCGAAGCCGGCATTGCTGAACGCGATGTCGTTGGTCCCGGTCCCGAAATCGTTGATCGTGTTAACGCCCTGCAACTTGGCGAAGTCGATCCGGGTGTCGCCGCCGGCGTAGAAGACATTGGTGCCGGCGCCCCCGGTCAAGACATCGGCGCCGGTGCCGGCATAGACGATCAGGCGATCGGGGGCCGCGACCCCCGCGGCGCTGACGGCGTTGCCATCATTGCCGTCGGAGACGGTGATCGTCGACCCGGTGACGCCGGCGAAATTGCCGCTCGCCAGGGTCAGGGTATTGGCGCCGCCATCCGCCAATACATAGGTCTCGACCCCGACCACCCCGGCGGCATTGACCGCGCCGGCGGTGGTCATCAACAGCTCGTTACTGCCGCCACCGCCGCTGATGGTGTCGGTATTGGTCAGATTGGCGGCGGCGAACGAGAAGATGTCGTTGCCGGCCCCGCCTTTCAGCGCATCGGCGCCGGCGCCACCGTAAATGACGAGTCTGTCTGTGGCGCCGGTCAGCCCGGAGCCGTTGATGGTGTTGCCGCCGGTGCCGCCATAAATAGTGATCGCGTTGCCCATGAACCCGGTGAAGTTCGCGTTGACCAAGGTCAGGCTGTTGGCTCCGCCATTGGCGAGCTGGTAGATCTCGACCGCGGTGACCCGGCCGGCAGCGACCGTGCCCGTCGTCGTCACCTCGAGTTCGTTGTTGAAACCGCCGCCGCCGTCGATCTTATCGGTGGGGGTCAGTGCCGCCGCGGTGAACACGAAGATCGTGCCGCCGTTGGCGCTGCCGGTCAACGCATCGGCGCCGGCGCCGCCGTCTATGGTGAGCTGGCCTGCCGTCACGGCCGACGCGTTGACCGTGTTTCCGTCATTGCCGCCGATCACGGTGATCCGGCCATCAACACCGTTGAAATTGGCGTTCGCGAGGGTCAGACTGTCAACGCCGCCGTTGGCCAATGCCACGGTGCTGAAGCCGGAAATATTGCCGCCCATCGCGGCGGTGCCGGTGGCGGCAAACTCGATCTCCCCGCGGCCGCCACCCTCGACCAATCCCGTAAACACCGCTCCCTTTTCGACGATCAGCACTTTGCTGCCGACGCTGTTGCCCATGTCGACTGCGACGGCGCCCGCCAGGGTGGAGGTGCTGGCGACCGTGCCGAAATTGATCAGCGTGGTGTTGCCTGAACGGTGGATTCCTCCGTTAAAGCCGATCACACCTTTGACGATACCGCGATTGCTCACCGTGCCGCCCAGTGGCCCAATCGCGATCCCGGCAGCGCTGCCGGCGATGGTCGCTCCGGCATTGTTGGTGATGCCGCCGCCGCCTCGCAGGTAGATGGCGTCTGCGGTGCCTGTGGTCTCAATCGAACCCGAATTCGCCACGGTAATCGCGACGCCGCGGTTGTAGATGCCGTTCACTTTACCGGCGATCAGGCCGCCGGTTCCGTTTGTCACGCTGCCGCCGCCGGTGAGATAAACCCCATTGTTTGTGGCGCTTTTGATCGAGCCTGAGTTTGTTACCGTCCCAACGCCACCGCGAAAGCTGACGCCGTTGTTGGCTCCCGAGATCAATCCGACGCTGGCGCCTGTTTTGCTGTTGGTGACGCTGCCGCCTCCACGAAGATAGACACCCGCATCGCTGGTGTCGGTGTTTTGGATCGTGCCAAAATTAGTAACGCTACCACCGTCAGCCAGAACGACACCGTTTCCACTCGAAGTGGAAGTGCTCTTGATCGCGCCGAAATTGGTGACGGTGCCCAGACCACCGTTGATGTAGACGCCGGTATCAGTAGTGATCATCGAAGCGGATGTGGCGCCGCTGGCGCCGTTGGTGACCGTGCCGCCCGCGATCAGGGCGACAGCACTGACCGTGCCCAACCCCTCGATCGCTCCGAAATTCGCTACGGTTCCGACGGTTCCCGCAATCAATACCGCGTCCCCGGAAGCTCCGACGATCAACCCCGCGGTCGAGCCGCTCTGGCCGTTGGCGACCCGACCACCATCGCCCAGAAACACCCCGTCGCTGCCCCCTTTGACCGACCCGAAATTGGTCACCGTGCCGGCGCCGCCATTGACGTAGACGCCGGTGTGGCCGGCCGCCGAACTGATCAGCGCGGCGGTCGAGGTATTGCTGCCATTGCTGATGCTGCCACCGTCGTGAAGGCCGACGCCGAAGCCTGAACTCGTGCTGGTGATCGTGCCGAAATTCGCGACCGTGCCGGCGCCGCCGTTAATGACAACCGCGGTGCTCCCGCCCGAGATCAGGGCGGTTGTCACCGCGGCCGAGCCATTGGTGACCTGCCCGCCGGCCGAGAAGATGTTGACCCCGATGCCGGCGGTGCCGGTGCCCTCGATCTGGCCGAGATTGCTGACGGTGCCGGGGGCGAACTCGATCAGGACGCCGTCGTTGTACCCCGCGATCAGTGAAAAGCCCGAGCTGCCGCCAGGGGAGACGGAGCCGGCGTTCTCGTTGTTGACGGTGCCGCCCGCCAACAGCTGGATCCCGGAGCCGGTGGTGCCGGTGTTCTCGATCGTGCCCAGGTTGTTGACAGTCCAGGCAAAGGCGTCGGTGCCGATAATGGCGTCGGCGTTGGCATGGGAGATCTTCCCGGTGACCGTGACTGGGCGCTGAGTCGCCGGGTTGCTGAGCGTGATGCCGCTCGTATAAGTGCCGCTGTAGGTGGTGCCGGCCATTGGCGGTCTCCCCGTGCCGCGCGCCGTGAAGGCGGCGTCAGCAATGTGTAATTAATATTTGTTAAGGTTTGTCACGTGTTGTTGCATATTGTAGCCGGCGTGTGACTTTTGTAAAGCAAAAATGGGGCGGCCCGGGCTTTTGTCTCTGCCTCCACGGGTGCTGCGCCGTACGCTGCGGCGTTAAATGAAGACGTGGATGGCCGGGTCAAGCCAGGTCAAGCCCGGCCAAGACAATAGAAGGTTGCAGCCGGCAATCGATATACCGTCATTTCATTTTCCCGGACAGCCCTGCGGGGTGACGCGATATGGTTGACCCGGCGCGGCTCTTTTCGGGTCGGCCGCCGCGGTGGGACGCGGTTATTTCTTGGTGCCGGTGCCGCCGGCCATATGCGCCGCGAACATCTGTTGCAATTGCTCAAAGCCTTTCAGGGTCGCCGGCAGCCAGGTTTCGAGCATCGTCTTGGCGTCCATCGCCTTGAGGTTGGCGCTCATTCGCTCCTGCACCTCTTTCAACAAGGCTTCCTGCAACGGCTGCAGCTCGGGCAGGCCGAGAAACCGCCGCGCCTCTTCCGCCGTGCAGTCGATGTCGAGCTTGATTTTCATCGTTCCGTTCCTTCCGCGGTCACGCCGCATTTGAGACAACCCGGCCGATCTCGTGTAGTCTCGCCGATTATGCCCATCGACATCCCGTTCCGCCGCGAGTTTGCGTTTGAGTATGGCCGGCTCGAACCGGTCGCACCCGGCATTCGCCGCATCGTCGCGCGCAATCCGAGCCCGTTCACCTTCAAGGGCACCGGCACCTATGTCGTCGGCGACGGCGAGGTCGCGGTCATCGACCCCGGCCCCGATCTCGCCGAACATGTTGCGGCACTCCTCGACGGGCTCGCCGGCGAACGGGTGACCCACATCCTCGTGACCCACACCCATCGCGATCACTCGCCGGCGGCAAAACCGCTGAAGGCCGCGACCGGGGCTTCGACTTATGGCTTTGGCCCGCATGCCGGGGGCAGGTGCGGCGAGCCGGGGATCGAGGAAGGCGGCGATTGGGATTTTACGCCCGACGTGACCGTGCACGACGGCGACGGGATCGCCGGCGCCGGCTGGCGTTTCGAGGCAGTGCACACCCCCGGCCACACCTCGAACCATCTCTGCTTTGCCCTGCCGGAGCACGGGGTTTTGTTCAGCGGCGATCATGTGATGGGCTGGTCGACCAGCGTCATCGCCCCGCCCGACGGCGACATGAGCGCCTATATGGCCTCGCTCGGCAAATTGCTCGGCCGCCGCGACCGGGTCTATTGGCCGACTCACGGCCCGGCGATCACCGAGCCGCAGCCCCATGTCCGCGCGTTTGTCGCCCATCGCCGCGAGCGCGAATCCGGGATCCTCGATTGCCTCACCTCCGGGCCGCAGGAGATCGAGGCGATCGTCGACACGCTTTATGTCGGCCTGCCACCAGGGTTGCACCGCGCCGCCGGCCGGTCGGTCCATGCGCATCTGCTCGATCTCGTCGCCCGCGGGATCGTCGACAGCGATGGCCCGCCGCTAATCGACGCGGTCTATCGCCGCGCCCGCATCTGATCGCGGTCGCCCGCTTCTTCGGTATCGCCGCATCCGGTTTCCGCCGCCGATTGCGGCCGGCGCGGCGTCTCCAATCTGTCACGGTTATGTGCTGGCATGGGCTATGCCTGCTGACGAAGATCGGCCGGCGCCGGCTAGCAACGCCAGCGTCCTATAGACCGCGTCCCGGTCGAAGATCGAGAGGTTGTATCGGGGATGTCGAACAGCGGGCGATCGAACCGAAAGACCCACCTGACGACCGAGCGCCCGCCTTTCGAGCGGATTGCGCTGCTGTTGCAGGGCGGCGGCGCGCTCGGCGCCTATCAGGCCGGCGTCTACCAGGCTCTGGGCGAGGCCAATCTTGATCCCGATTGGGTCGCCGGGATTTCGATCGGCGCCGTCAACGCGGCGCTGATCGCCGGGAATTCGCCCGAACACCGCGTCGAAAAATTGCGCGCATTCTGGGAGACCGTCAGCACGCCGCCGGTCGGAGCCCCCTATCTCGGTTTCGACTTGAGAGACGACGCCGCCCATCGCCTCGTCAATCAGGCGCACGCCTTGGGCACTCTCGTCGCCGGCGCGCCCGGCTTTTTTACCCCGCGTCTGCCGCCGCCCTACCTCTACCCGCCCGGTTCGCCCGAAGCGCTCAGCTATTACGACATCACCCCGCTCAAGGCGACGCTGGAACTCCTCGTCGATTTCGACCGGATCAACGATGGCGGGATGCGGTTCAGCGTCGGCGCCGTCAACGTCCGCAGCGGCAATTTCGTCTATTTTGACAATACCACCCATCAGATCGGCCCGGAGCACGTGATGGCCAGCGGCTCGCTGCCGCCCGGCTTTCCGGCGACGGCGATCGACGGCGAGCACTATTGGGATGGCGGCCTCGTCTCCAACACACCCTTGCAATGGGTGTTGGACAGCCGGCCCCGCGTCGACACGCTCGTCTTCCAGATCGATTTGTGGAATGCGCGGGGCGAACTGCCGCGCGATTTGATGGAGGCGGAGTTACGCCAAAAGGAGATCCGCTATTCCAGCCGGACCCGGGCAGCCACCGACCAGTTCAAGAAGCAGCAATTGCTGCGCCGCGCCGCCGCCAAGCTGCTGCGCTCGATTCCGTCGGAGTTGCAGCATACGGCGGAAGCCGAATTGCTCGGCGACGAAGCCGACGACAAAGCCTATAATCTGATCCAGCTAATATACCATGCGCGAAATTACGAGGGCACTTCCAAGGATTACGAATTCTCACGGCGGACGATGAACGAACATTGGAATTCTGGTTATAACGATGCGGTGCGTACATTGCGACATCCGGAGGTTCTCCAACGCCCGCAGGGAATGGACGGCGTCTTTACCTTCGATCTCGCGGTCGACGGCCGCGACTGACGATTGCGACAGAGGAGAGCCGAGCGATGAAACTCGCCGAAATCCGCGACAAGGCCTTTGCCATGCCGCTCACGATCCTGCTTATCCAAAAGGCTACGGCTCGCGCGCGGAAATCGCGCATATTCCGTATTACAGTGGCGGCTGACGCCCGATGACCGTCAGGCCGGCGTTGACTCGCAATTACCGCGCGCTGCTGCTCGGGGCGCTCTTCGGCTTGGCCGCACTCTGCGGATGCACGCGCAGCCCGACCGTCGGCTCGATCGTGGCGCCGCCGATCCCGGCGGGCGAGGCGCGAATTTGGTTCTACCGGGACTATCTTCCGTCCGAAACCCTGAATATGACCAAAGTGACGATGAACGGCGTCTATGCTGGGTATGCGCAGCTGGGCGGCGCCTTTTATCGCGATGTTCCTCCCGGCGCCTATCACGTCGAAGTCGAGAGCTGGGGCAGGGACTTCAACCAATCGACAAACGTCGCCCTCGTCCCGGGTCAGGAAGCCTACGTTAAGATCGAATCGCTGCGCAGCTGGGCGACTAGCCCGGGGTTTGGTTTTACCGCCGGGCGGGACACGTTTTATGCGCGGCTGATTTTTCCTCAGATCGCCCGCGCCGAGATCGCGCAAAGCTTTTTCGACGGCGGTAGCTGACTAACCTAATCTAAAGCGGCCTCCGATCAAATTGAACTGTCATTCCTGCGAAAGCGGGAACCCAGTGGCTGCCGATGTCACGTCGCCCTAGACCCCCGCTTTGGCAAGGGCGACGAGGAATGATGCGGATGATGCTTTTGCTGCCGCGGTGAGGCGCGATTAGAAATTTTCGAGATTCAGCACTTCGCTGTTGTAGTCGTAGGCAAACAATTCGGCGTGGCGGCCCCAGTCGATGACGGTGTCGAGCACCCGCTCGGCCTCCTCATCGGAGAGATGGTCTTCGAGTTCGCGCAGAAAGCGCGCCGCCGGCGCACGGTGGCCCGGGCGCTCGTCGAGAATGCGGCGGATATGGGCGGCAAGCGGGACGTGCTTCAGCACCGCATCGGCAAAGAGCTGCTTGCGCGCCAGCATGTCGGCCTCGGCATAGGCGCGGCCGAGTGCGGTCAGCTCGATGTCGCCGTCGCTGACATGGGCAAAACCCAAGAGCTGCAAGGTCTCGATCAGCGGGAACAGCTCGTCCATGACGAGATTTTCCTCGTCGGCAAGATGCGGCAGGTCGGCGCGGCCGTGGTAGGGAGCCTCGTTCAACGTGTCGATCAGGCCGGAGAGCTGCTGGACCGCCGCGTCGGGCAGGCGATAGCCAATGCCGATCTGCTCGGGCCGGGCGCCGCGCCGCCCGTCGCGGCCGGTCTCGGTCAGCAAGGTGTAGACACGGTCGACGATCTGACGGATCCCGGGGTTCTGCATGTCCCGCGGGCGCGGCTGCGCGATCGGGATCTCGGCGCGGATGCGGCCGGGATCGCTGCCGAAAATCAGGATGCGGTCGGCGATTTCAACCGCCTCCTCGATATTGTGCGATACCAGCAGAATACCCTTGGTCGGAATGCGGCGGTCGTCCCAGAGATCGAGCAGGTCGCCGCGCAGCGTCTCCGCCGTCAGTACGTCGAGCGACGAGAACGGCTCGTCGAGCAGCAGAACATCCGGGTTGACGACCAGCGCGCGGGCAAAGCCGACGCGCTGGCGCATGCCGCCCGACAATTCCTTGGGATAGGCGTTCTCGAACCCGTCGAGGCCGATCAGGTCGATCGCTTCGACCGCCCGGCGCCGCCGCTCGAGGCCCGACACGCCCTGCGCCTCGAGCCCGAGCTCGACATTGCCGAGCACGGTCAGCCAGGGAAACAGCGCGTAACTCTGAAACACCATCGCAATGCCGTTTGCCGGCTCGCTGACGCGCTGTCCGCGATAGAAGACGGCCCCATCGCTCGCCGGAATGAGGCCGGCGAGGATGCGCAGAAAGGTCGATTTGCCCGAACCCGACTTGCCAAGCACCGCGACGATCTCGCCGTCATGCAGGGTGAAGTCGATGTGGTCGAGCACCAGTCGGCCCAGATGGTCCGGCATCTGGTAGGTCTTGCAGATGGCGGCGGCGCGCAAAAGCGCCGTCGTCGCGGGCCTATCTTGGAACTGCGGCGCGGCTTCCGGCTGACCATTTGTCGATGTTTCGCCGGCTTTGGTTTCACTCTCGGCACTGCGCATGGTCGGGGTCCTTAGCGCTCCAGCTGTCGTCAATCGAGTCGTAAACGTTCGGCGGCGATATCGTAGAGCCGGCGCCACAGCAGCCGGTTGAAGGCCAGCACGTAGAGACACAGCACGCTGATCCCGAGGGCGATGCGCGCGCTGTCGCCGGCGGCCGTGGTGCGCGCGATATAGGCGCCGATCCCGGTAGCGGTCAGCACCGTGTTGCCCCACTGCGCGACCTCGGCGACGATGCTCGCGTTCCACGACCCGCCGGCGGCGGTGACGGCTCCCGTCACATAAGCCGGGAAGATCGCCGGCAGCATCACCCGGCGCCACCACAGCCATCGCCTGACGCCGAAATTCTGCGCGGCCCGGCGCAATTCGGCCGGCAACGCCGCCGCGCCGCCGATGACGTTGAACAAAATGTACCATTGCGTCCCGAGGATCATCAGCGGGCTGAGCCAGATTTGCGGCTCCAGGTGGAAGCGGACGATCAGCAGCACCACCGGCGGAAAGAACAAATTTGCCGGAAACGCTGCAAGAAACTGGACGATCGGCTGAACCCGATCGGCGAGACGCGGGCGCAGACCGATCGCGACCCCGATCGGGACCCAGATCAGCGAGGCGATTGCGATCAGCACCAAGACGCGGATCGCCGTGATCAGCCCCAGCACAAATACCCAGCCGATCTCGCGGGCGTCGACGTGCGCGCGGATGTAAAGCACGATCCAGGCTGCCGCCGAAAGCGAGAGCGCCAGAACGCCCAGATCGAACAGGCGCTCAAAGATCGGCCGCGGCGGCCGTTCGTCGGCTCGTGGGCGCATCCGCCCGAGGCCGGCGAGGGTGCTGTCGATCCCGCGGTTGACGCGCAGCAACGCCGATTGAACCAGCTCGAACAAACGCGCGCGCTGCAGCATGATCAAAAACCACGGCCGGATATTGTCTTCGTCGGGTGCGGTTTCGGGCTGGAATTTGCGCGACCAGGCGATCAGCGGGCGAAACAGCAGTTGGTCGTAAAGCATGATGACGACGAACATGACGAGCACCGCCCAGCCGATCGCCGGCAGATCCTCCTGTTCGATTGCGGTCGCGATGTAGGAGCCCACCCCGGGCAGCAGGATTGTGTGACCGGCGACCGTAATCGCCTCGGAGGCGACGACAAAAAACCAGCCGCCCGAGACCGACATCATCATGTTCCACACCAGCGACGGCACCGCATGCGGCACCTCGAGCCGCCAAAACCGCCGCCAGGGCGAGAGATGGTACATGCGCGCGGCTTCGATCAGCTCGGCCGGGACGGTGCGCAGCGACTGGTAGATGCTGAACGTCATGTTCCAGGCCTGCGAGGTAAAGATCGCAAAGATCGCGGCGCACTCGACACCGAGCAGCCGGCCGGGGAACAGCGCAATAAACCCGGTCACCGTGATCGATAAAAACCCGAGGATCGGGACCGACTGCAGCACGTCGAGCAGCGGGATCAGGACTTTTTCGGCCTGGCGGTTTTTTGCGGCGAGGGCCGCATAGGCGAGGCTGAAGACCAGCGAGGCGACCAATGCCCAGGCCATGCGCAACACCGTGCGCAGCGCGTAGTCCGGCAACGCCCAGGGGCTGAGGCTGATCGTCAGGGGCTGGCCCAGCTGGTAGCGCACGCTCATCGCCGAACCGCCCCAGGCGACGAGCGCCAAGAGCCCGAGCACCAACGGCAGCGCTACAAGATCCCAGATCGACGGGCGAAACCGCAGCGGCCAAGCGACGAGGGGGAGGCCCCAGCGCTGTTCCATGCCCCCTCTCGGCTGTCGTCGGCTTGTCGCGGCGAGGGCTAGCTCTAACCCAGCCGCTTACGGCGACGAAGCGTTATTTGACGACGCGGCGGCGGGCTCCGATGCCGACGCCGGTCCGCAGCAAGCTTGCCCGACAGCCTACAACACGATTATTGCAATATGCGGAACCTCGGAGGCAAGCTTGACTATCCTCGATCTCGACCGCCTGCAGGCGGCGCCGCTCGAGCGCGATCCGTTCGATTTTATCGTCGTCGACAAGTTCATCCGCGGCGACGCGCTCGGCGGGATCGTCGCCGATTTCCCACGGGTCCGCGGTTCCGGCAGTTATCCGGTCGAGCGTCTGGAACATGGCCCGGTCTTTGGCCGGCTCGTCGCGGCGTTGACCGGCGCTGAACTGGGTCGCGCGATCGGTGACAAGTTTGCGATCGACCTTTCTGGGCGGCCGACCTTGCTGACGGTCCGCGGCATGGGCGACGCCAGGGACGGGCACATCCATACCGACTCGGAAACCAAGATCATCACGCTGCTGCTCTATATGAACCCGGTTTGGCCACATCAGGAAGGCCGGCTGCGGCTGCTGCGCCGAGCGGACGATATCGAAGATTATGCGCGGGAGATCCTCCCGATCGCCGGAACGATGCTGGCGTTTCGCCGCAGCGATCGCTCCTTTCACGGGCACCGGCCCTATCTCGGCCCGCGCCGGGCATTGCAGCTCAACTGGGTGCGGGACGACGCCGTGGTGCGGCGCGAGCTCGGCCGGCACCGCTGGTCGGCACGGTTCAAGGCGCTGAACCCGTTTGTGCCGGCATCCTGACCCCGCTGTCGACCTCACCGCGCCGAGAGATGGTCTAGGCCAAGAGATGGTCTAGGCCGACCGACGGCCGGGTCGGCGCGGATACCTCAATCCCGCCGCCGCAAAACCGGATCTCAACCGCGCCGGGATTAGCCGTTCGAGCGCGGTTGCTCTCTGGCGCCAACCCTTTTCACTGGACAGAATCGAACAAAGCGCGCGCCGCGCTGGGCCGGGGAGCGCGCCGAGGCTGCCCGCCGGGGGTCAACTCGGGTAGCTTTTCGCGCGTGCGGCTAGCATCGGACAGGGCAATTTCAGTCGACTTATAAGCCATACGGTTCGATTTTACTTTCATATAAGTATCGTAATTTCAGTCTGTTGCATCATGCTGTGGTATGTTAGCCACATTGCGGTGAAAAAAGCACGAACGGGCTAGAGCGCGCTTGATCGGCGGCGGCGCGTCAATATCATCGCGCGAGAAATCAACGGGCGTCCTTCGCTCGGCTGACCGCAACCATGGATTTCTCGGGGGAGCGATGATCAGAAAACGTACTTTCGGCAACCTCGCGGTGATCGGCGGGTTCAGCGCCGGGATCGCGCTGCTGACCGGTTTTGCGGCCGCGCGTGCCGACGAACTGGCGGATCTGCGCGCCAACCAGCAGCTCCTGGAACAGCGCATCAACCAGCTGGCCCAAGCTCAGCAGCAGGCCCAGTTACCCGCGACCTTCTCCACGCCGTCGACGACCGGGCCGACCGCCTACGGCACAGCGCCGGTGCCCGGCCAAGAGATGGTTGGCGGCAGCTTTCCGCGCTCGTTTCTGATCCCTGGCACGGACACCTCGATCCGGGTCGGCGGCTTTGTCGACGAAACGATCGACTACTGGCTCCAGGGTGGTCCGCCGAACGGCACCGCCACCACGACCGTCGGTGTTACCGGCAATTTGGAAGGCACCGCGCTCTCCGTTAGGGGCGCCGCTGTCCCCGGCTTCCCGACAAAAGGAGGTCTGGTGCCGGTGCAAGTCGGGACTTCGCGAGGCAACAGCATCTTCTCCGAGAGCCCGCGAGAATCGCGCGTCAACTTCGAGACCCGCACGCCCACGGCTTGGGGTGAAACGCGGACATTTATCGAATTCGACTTTGCCGGCGGCAATAATTTCAGCACCAACGCTGCGACCCACGTCTCCGACAGCCTGATCCCGCGACTGCGCTATGCCTACGGCACCTTGGGCGGCTTTCTCGCCGGCCAGGCGAATTCAAACTTCGCCGACCCCGATGCCAACCCCGAGACACTCGATTTTGGCGGTCCGGCGGGCGAAGCCGGCATCGTCCGCGTTCCGCAGGTCCGCTATACCTATGCAGGCCCGTGGGGCAGCGCTTTCTCGGCGTCGGCCGAAGCTCCGGAGACCGACGTGCTGACCCCGGGCGGCCAAGTTTTGACCGACACCAACCTGTCGCAAAACGCCGTCTCGAACTCGGTCGGGAGCGCCTCCACCAACGGCTGTGTCGCCAATGGCGTCATTACCGGCGCCAGCCCCGCGACCGAGACGGCCGGCTTTACCAACACCTCGACCTGCGCGGTGAGCAGCAACATCACCAAAAGCCCGGCGCCGGACCTCACCTTTGCATCCTACTGGTCGCAGCCTTGGGGCCATGTCGATTTTCGCGGCGTCGTCCGCGATCTCGAAATCAACGACGGCCGCTATGTCAGCCAGCAATTCCTCGGCTACGGCGGCGGCGTCTCGGGCGATGTCAAGCCCGGCTGGTTCGGCTGGGCCAAGGACGATTTTCAGTGGCAGTTTACCGTCGGCAACGGCATCGGCCGCTATCTGAGCGCCAGCAGTGATGCCGGATTGGCGACCAATATGCTGGGCGCGACCGCCTGCCCGACGCCGACCGCGACCTGCACTGGGGTATCGGCGGCATCCAACATCCTGATCAACCCGATTTTCGGCGCCGGCGGGACGGTCGGCTACCAGCATTTCTGGCTGCCCAATCTGCGCTCGACCCTCGCCTACGGCCTGGCCGTATGGAACGTCTCGTCGCAGCTTGTTGGGCCGCTCGAGTCGACGGTTGCGAACCGGCAATTGCAGACGGTTCACTTCAACCTGATCTGGAGCCCGGTCGCGTTTATCGACACCGGCGTCGAATATTTCTGGGGCCAGCGTAAGGTTGTCGCGAATATCTATGGCCAAGATCAGGCGCTGATCGGCAAGGTCCGCATCAAGTTCTGACAACCACGCCCGCTGAATGCGCGGGCGAGCCTACTCTCGCTTGTCGCGCGCAGCGGTCTTCCAGTAGCGGCAACCGTTGAGGAATAGGTTGACACAATCATCGGCCCAGGCGTCGAGCTCGGCTTCGGTCATCGGCCTGCCAAAGCCAAGAGCGCGGCGCTGCGGAATGGTGACGACGATCTGGAGGAACTGGTCGGCGGCGAATTCGGGGCGGTCGATCGAAAGACCGCCGGCGCGCGCCTCGCGGTCGAGCAGGGCGGCAATTCGACCGACCACCTCGGCGCGGCTGCCTTCGCCTGCGGCGATTGCGGCAAGCTCGGGAAAGCGCTGCGCCTCGGCCACCATCAAACGGCTGAGCGCGAGCGCCGGCGGTGCGAGGCCCGCGCGCAGAATCAGCCTCGCGAGGTGCCGCAGGATCTCGTCGAGGCTGTCGCCTTCGTAGAGCGGCACGGCGGCCGGCGGCCGCAGCTTTTGGATGATCCGGTGCGCGACGGCGGCGAAGAGCGCCGCCTTGTCCGGGAAGCGGTGATAGAAGGTGCGCTTGGAAATCCCGGCGCGCTGTGCCACCGCCTCGATGCTTGTAGCTCCATAGCCCCCGGCGAAGAACAGTTCGGTGGCGACATCGAGGATGCGCTCGCCGAGGAGTGCCGCCTCGTCTCGCGACGGGCGCCCGCCGCGGCGCGGCGGGACCGGCGGCGCGCCGCGCCCGCTCACGCCTTTGGCGCAGTTCTCGGGAGGACGGGCGACGCTCGCGCGGGTGCCGCTCAGCGCCCGTAATAGCCGGGTGGCGGTGGCCCGTAATAAGCGGGCGGCGGCGGATAATAAACCGGCGGCGGCGCGTAATAAGCCGGAGCCGGCGCATACACCGGACCCGGCCCATAAAACGGAGCTGCCCAAGCGCGGATCGGGAGGGTGACGATCGTGGTGGCGCCGACGACCGCCGCGGCACCCAAAGCCGCCAAACCAAAAAAGAGCCCGGGGTGTCCATAGCCATGCGCCGCGGCGGGTGCCGCCGGCGCGGCGGCAACCGCGACCGCGGTACAAGCCCCGAAAATCGCGGCTTTGGATCTTACCATGACCAATCCCCCCGATGAGCGTTGACCGCAGACATGTAACACCGAATTTAATAGAACGCAACCGTATCGTTGCGTTATCTCGGTGGTTTTTCCGCCGCAAACACGGGCTCCCCGGTGGGCTTGGCTATCTGAATTCCCCAGTGGGCAATCCGCGGTCAATGCGGCGTCAGATCGGCGACGGCGGCGCCGAGGATGCGGCCGTCATCGGCTTGCAAAATCGCGGCGAGGCGATCGGCCGGCCACGGCACCGCGGCCTCGATCGTGTGGGTCGCGCCGTCGGAGCGGCCGATTACGGTAAAGCCGCGGACGACATCGGCATGGGTCAAGGTGCGGCCCTCGTTTTCACCCCGCTCGACCGCGTCGACACGGCGGCGATCGAACGCGACCAGTAGGATCGAGCCCTTCGCGCTCGCGCCGTCCGAGGCGAGCGTGACCAGTGCGTGGCCGCGCTCGACCGCGAGCGTGACGGGGACCGTGGGCGGTGTGCCGGTGGCTGCGGCGGCCAGCGCCTGCTCGACTTCCCCGCGGTCGGAACCAACCGCCTGCCAATGGCCGGCGACGACGATCTGGGGCGTATAGACCGTGCCGATCCCGAGGAGCTCTGCGTAATGCTGTTGCCGCGCGGTCGCGGCGGCGCTCGAAAACGGGTCTTTCCAGCCGAGCCGGTCCCAGTAATCGACATGAAACGACAGCGCCAACATGTCCGGCCGCGTCGCCAGTTGGGCGAGCAGCGCGTCGGCCGGCGGACAGGATGAGCAGCCTTCGGAGGTGAACAGCTCGACGACCACGGTCGGCCGCTCGGCGGCGGTAACCGGGGTGGCAGCCTGCGTCAGGCCGAGCGTCACAAAAAGAGCGAGAGCTTTGATCATAGATGACAGTAGCGCATTGCGGCCAGCACACGGTTCAATAGCGCGTGAGCGCAGCACTTTGGCCCGCGCTGGCGCTCGCGCGCGCCAGCCGCCACCAAGCTTCGAGCACGCAAGCAACCGACCAGGCCTGCGCCGGGCAGCCGCGCGGCGTGTGCGGCGGGTCCCCATCGAAAATCTCGCTGACCTGGCCGAGCCCGGCGTCGCACAAATGATCGCCGATCGGCCGCAAAAAGCGCTGCGCCGCGGTGGCGTCGCCATAGACCTGGTAATATGCCATGGCCCATGGGCCGAGCAGCCACGCCCACACCGTCCCCTGATGATAGGCGCCGTCGCGTTCATCGACGGTGCCGCGGCAATTCCCGCGATAGGCGGGATCGCTCGCCGCCAGCGAGCGTAGTCCGTAGGACGTGACGAGCGCCTCGCCGCAGCACTCCAACACCGCGCGCTGCGCTGCCGCATCGAGCGGGCTCGCCGGCAGGCTGACCGCGAAGACCTGGTTCGGGCGCAGGCTCTGATCATACCCCTCCGGGCCGTCGAGGACATCGTAAAGCCCCCTGCCGCGGGGCCGGACGAAACGCGCGAACCCCTGCCGCGCTTTCGCCGCCGCCGAGCGATAAAAATCCGCCGGCGCGCCGACCTGCTCCGCCATCGCGGCGAGCGCGACCAGGGCGTTGTACCACAGCGCGTTGATCTCGACCGGCTTGCCGATCCGCGGCGTGACCACCCGATCGCCGACCCGCGCGTCCATCCAGGTCAGCTGTACCCCGGGCTCGCCGGCGCGCAACAACCCGTCCGCCGGATCGACCGCGATGCCGTAGCGCGTGCCCTTGAAGTGCCAGTCGATGATGTCCGTCAGCACCGGAAAGGCGCGATGCAAGGCGGCCCTGTCGCCGGTCGCGTCGAGATAGGCGCGCCAAGCCTCGATAAACCACAGGCTGGCATCAACGGTGTTGTAATCGGGCGTGGCGCCGGCGCCGGGAAAAACGTTCGGCAGCATGCCGCGATCGACAAAGCGGCCAAAGGTTTCGAGAATGAGCCGGGCGGTGTCAAAGCGCCCGGTCGCGAGGCACAATCCCGGCAGCGAGATCATCGTGTCGCGGCCCCAATCGCCAAACCACGGGTAACCGGCGATCACCGACTGCCCTTGCGGCAAGTCGGGCAGCGGCCGGGCGATGATGAACGCCTCGGTCGCCAGCACGAGCCGCATGACCCAGCCGGGCGCCGTCGCGAAAACGGTGTCGGCGGCGGCTGCACGCTTCACCACCGCGCGATCGTGGGCGCGCCGGCGCCGCAGTGCCGCATCGATGTCCGGCGCGGTTTGCGGCGTGAGGCTGGCGGCGAACCCAACCCATTTCCCCGGCGCCAGCGGCAGGTCGAGATCGCCGATATGCAAATGCGAATCCTGCGCGCCAAGACCGCGCTCGCGCTCGACCGGCAGGTCGAAATCGCGATACCACTCGTTGCGCGACGCAATCATGCCGCCGGCGGCCGCGATCTCAAGAACGAACCGGTTTGGCACCGTCATCCTCAGCCGCGAGCCGTCGACGGCGACATCCGGCGAAAATCCCTGCGGCCAGGTATCGCCGTGATGGTCGCGACCATTGGCGAGCAGCGTCACCACAAGGCGTGGGGTAGGACCCCCGGGTGCGCCACTAAGCCGCCAGGCGACGTGGACGGTGTCGGCGCCGGGCTCCAGCCAAATCCGTTCTTCGACGATCCGGCCGCCGATGGCGAAGCGCCAAATCGGGATCGTGCCGTCGAGGTGAAAGCTTTCGAGCGCCAGATAACCGGCGGGCTCGACGGCCCCACTCGCCCAATGATTGGTGAACAAGGGCTGTGCGGCACCATCCGCGATCAGCGTGGCATCGGCCTTGGTCAGCACCAGCACGCGGCCGAGCGGCGGATCGACGGGCGCCACCAAGAGGCCGTGGTAGCGCCGCGTCAGGCTCTGCGCGATGGTGCCGCCGGCATACCCGCCGCGGCCATTGGCGAGCCACCACTCGCGGCGCTCGGCGGCGGAAAGGTCGCCGCAGATGGCGCGGCCAAAACGGATCGGCGACAGCCGGGAGTGCAGCTCGGCCACGACCCGAAACCGGCCTCAGCGTGCGCCGACGGGCTCGGGCAGTGCTGCCTCGACCGGCGGCGGCGGTTCTGCCGCATCGGCGGTGCGGGCGGTCGGATAGGTGCGCAATAGCGGGGCGACGAGAGCCGTCCAGCCGGTCTGATGGGCCGCGCCGAGACCCTTGCCGGTATCACCGTCGAAGAATTCGTAAAACAAGAGATTGTCGCCAAAATCCGGGTTTTCCTGCTGGATTGGCGAGTCGCCAAAGACCGGTCGCCGACCGGTTTTGTCGCGTAAAAACAGCCGGCACAGCCGCCGTGCCAACTCGGCCGCCACTTCGCCCAGATGCAGCAAATTCCCCGACCCGACCGGGCATTCGACTTTGAAATCGTCGCCGTAATAGCTGTGAAACCGCTGCAATGACTCGATCAACAGAAAGTTGACCGGGAACCAGACCGGGCCGCGCCAGTTCGAGTTCCCGCCGAATACCGAAGTCGCGCAGTCGCCGGGCACATAATGAACACTGATCTCGTTTCCGGCGTGCTCGAACATGTAGGGGTTCTTTTCGTGATATTTGGACAACGAGCGCACGCCGTAATCCGACAGGAATTCGGTCTCGTCGAGCATCCGGGCGAGCAGGCGCTTCATGCGATGACCACGCAGCAATGACAGCAGGTGCCTCTCGCCGGCGCTGGGGTCAACCCAGCGCGAGACTAGCCGCGCCAGCTTGGGCCGGTGGTCGAGAAACCAGCGCAGGCGTGCGGTGAAACTCGGCAATCGGGTGAAGACCGAGCCGTCCAGCACCTCGACTGCGAACAGCGGGATCAGCCCGACCATCGAGCGCAGGCGTAGCGGGATCCGCTCACCATCCGGCAGATGAAGGACATCGTAGTAGAACTCGTCGGTTTCGTCCCACAACCCGATGCCCTCGCCGCCAATATTGCTCATCGCCTCGGCGATATAGAGGAAATGCTCGAAGAATTTGGTGGCGATGTCTTCGTAGACGTGATCGTCGAGCGCCAGCTCGAGCGCAATGCGCATCAAATTGAGCGTGTACATCGCCATCCAAGCGGTGCCGTCCGACTGGTTGATCGTGCCGCCGGTCGGCAACGGCGCGCTGCGGTCAAAAATGCCGATATTGTCCAGGCCGAGAAAGCCGCCCTGGAAAATGTTGCGCCCCTCGACGTCCTTGCGGTTGACCCACCAGGTGAAATTCAGCATCAGCCGAAGGAAGACGCGTTCGAGGAAGGCGCGGTCGCCCTCGCCGCCATGCTGCTCGCGGTCGATCTCATAGAGGCGCCACGCCGCCCAGGCCTGCACCGGCGGGTTGACGTCGCCGAACGCCCACTCATAGGCCGGCAATTGCCCGTTGGGATGCATGTACCAGTCGCGGGTCAGCAACAGCAGCTGGTTCTTGGCATAGGCCGGATCGACGCGCGCCAGGATCACGCAGTGAAAGGCGAGGTCCCAGGCGGCATACCACGGGTATTCCCATTTGTCCGGCACCGAGATGATCTCGGCGTTGTTCAGGTGCCGCCAATCGCTGTTGCGTCCGTGTCGGCGCAATTCCGGCGCGGGCGGTTGCAGCGGGTCGCCGTCGAGCCATTGCGCGACGTCGTAGTGATAGAATTGCTTGGTCCACAGCATGCCGGCGAGCGCCTGACGGTGCACCTGCCGTGTGTCCGGGTCGCCTATATCGTGTTGCAGGGCCGCGTAGAACTCGTCCGCCTCGGCACGGCGGCGGTGAAAAATCCCATCAAAATCGTCAAATCCCGGCGCCGACTGATCGGGAACCAGCCGCAGCCGCAGCCGCGCACTGCAGCCGGCCGCCAGGTTCAGCCGGTAATGCGCCGCCGCCTTGGTGCCGAGCCGCGCCGGATTGACCGCATTGCGCTCGCCGTTGACAATGTAGTCGTTGATCCCATCCTTGAAATATTGCCCTGACGCTTCCATTCCCCATAGTCGCCGGATATTGGTTTCGTTGTCGCAGAACAAAAATTCGGGGCGGCCGTCGCAGATCAGCCGCAGCGGTTGTAGTCCCGGATGATCGACGGAGATCGCATTGTCGCCGCGCGCCAGCAGTCGCGGCCTCATCGAATCCGGCTCCCATGACCAGATGTTGCGCGCCCACAATTGCGGCAACACGTGCAATGACGCCGGCTCGGCGGCGCGATTGTGGACCGTCACCTGCATCAGAATGTCGTCGGGTTCGGCCTTGGCATATTCGATCTCGACATCGAAATACCGGTTCTCGTCAAAAATCCCGGTTTCGATCAGTTTAAATTCCGGATGCTCTTTGCCGCGCCGCCGGTTTTCCTCGACCAGCTGCGCGTAAGGGAAAGCGGCCTGCGGATATTTGTAAAGCATCCGCATGTAGGAATGGGTCGGCGTGCCGTCTAGATAGTAATAAAGCTCCTTTACGTCTTCGCCGTGGTTGCCCTCGCTGTTGGTCAACCCGAACAGCCGCTCCTTGAGGATCGGGTCCTTGCCGTTCCACAGCGCAAGGCCGAGGCAAAGCAGCAGCTGGTCGTCGCCAAAGCCGCCGATCCCGTCTTCGCCCCAGCGATAGGCGCGGCTGCGCGCATGGTCGTGCGGCAAATACTCCCACGCCGTGCCGTAGGGGCTGTAATCCTCGCGCACCGTGCCCCATTGCCGGTCGCTCAAATAAGGCCCCCAGCGCCGCCAGCGCGCGCCCTTGCCGATCTCCTTCAACCGCGCCGCTTCAGCCGTCTCGGCCGTCGCTCCGCCCGATTCCCGCGCCGCCGCTGTTGCCATCGCCCGCCTCCCAAGGAGGTTCAGGCTATACACCCGATCCCGACCGGCCGAACCTTTTTTGCCGGGGTACGGCGGGGGTGGCCGCCTCCGACCAGCGGCGCTTATTGCATAAACCAGCCGTGGCTGACGACGAGCGACTGGCCGGTCAGCGCGTTGGACTGGAAGCCGGCGAGAAACAGCACCGCCTCGGCGACATCTCCGGTTGTGGTGAACTCGCCGTCGACCGTGTCCTTCAGCATGACGTGCTTGATCACGTCTTCTTCGCTGATGCCGAGTTCCTTCGCCTGCTCGGGGATCTGCCTGTCGACGAGGGGCGTGCGGACAAAACCGGGGCAGACGACATTCGCCCGCACATTGTGTTCCGCACCCTCCTTGGCCACGACCTTGCACAGCCCGATCAGCCCGTGTTTGGCGGTGACATAGGGCGCTTTAAGCACCGAGGCCTCTTTCGAATGCACCGAGCCCATATAGACGATGCTCCCCGATTTCGCCTGGTACATGTGGCGCAGGCAGGCCTTTGTCGTCAAAAACGCGCCGTCGAGGTGGATTGCCAGCAACCGCTTCCAATCGGCGAACGGGAAGTCGACGACCGGCTTGACGATTTGGATGCCAGCATTGCTGACCAGCACGTCGATCCGATGGAACTTCGCCATCGTATCCTCGACGCCCTTTTCGACCGCGGCCTCGTCGGCGACATTCATCGCGACGGCAAAGGCGTCCGCACCCTTTCCTTTGATCTCGCGCGCCGTCGCATCGGCGGCGTCGAGATTGAGGTCGGCGATCACCGGGATGCCGCCCTCGGCGGCGAAGCGCATCGCGATCTCCTTGCCGATGCCGCTCGCCGCACCGGTGACGATCGCCACTTTTCCATCGAAACGGGACATTTGCGGTTTCCCTTACAGAGTGCTTCACCCGTCTTTCAAATAGTCGAAGACGACTTCGCCGAGGCCGAGCGTCAGATCGGTGACGTGATGGCTGGCGCCGAATGCCCCGGCGGCACGTCGCGGTAAAAGACCCCGCCCGCGGCCTGCGCATAACCGGTCTCGGTGCCGTTGATGCTGACCGTCGCCGGGTTGAGGCTTTCGGATGGCAGATAGTCGCGGTAGATCCAGATGCGGGCATCGCCCATGCTAACCGGCGGAACTGTCGTCGCATTCACCGACGCGGGTTTGGCCGACGCGGCTTCGGCGGCGACCAGAGACAGCACCGTCGCGATCAGCAGAGCGTATCGGCTTATCGCGATTGGGATTGTCGTCACCGCTACACCTCCGTTCCATCGTCTCGACACGATTGACGCCGTTTGTCGAAGCGCGCCGAGGAGCTCTCGCAGCGGGGCAGGTTCACCCGATTCCCACTGCTTCCGCCAACCGACCATGATCCCCGCCGCAGCCCCCGGCTCACATATCCGGGCCATCGCGCCGGCTCGAACATACCCCTTGCCGCGATAACACCCGGTGCTAGCTTATCCCCCGAGGCGGGGAAAAATATGGCTTGCCCCGGCATTTTTGCGTGACCCTGGAATGCGCGTACCATTATTGCTGCTGACGCTGTTCTGTCTCGCTGCCTGTATCGAACCCTCCGTCAGCAAACTCGATTATCGGACCTACCAAATCGATTCGGGAGGCATCCCCGGCGGCTCGGACGCGCCCAATCGGCGAATAGCCTCGCAGATCTGCCCGGGCGGATACCGGGTGATGACCGAGGTTTCTCAAAACAACACCCCCGATCGCGCCCGTGACGAGCCGGGGGTGTTCACCACCTGGACGATCCGCTGCCTTTGAACCGCGGGATCAGCGCGGGCGCAAAGTCGGGAAGGCGATCACGTCGCGGATCGACGGGCTGTCGGTCAGCAGCATGACCAGGCGGTCGATGCCGATGCCGAGCCCGCCGCAGGGCGGCAGCCCGTATTCGAGCGCCGCCACATAATCCTCGTCGAGCGGTTGCGCCTCCTCGTCGCCAGCGGCGCGCGCCTGCATCTGCGCCTCGAACCGAGCACGCTGGTCCTGCGGGTCGGTCAGCTCGGAAAAGGCGTTGGCGACCTCCCAACCGTAGATGTAGGTCTCGAACCGCTCGGCAAGCCGGGGATCGGTCCGGTCGGCCTTTGCCAAGGGCGAGATGTCGCGCGGAAACCCGGTGACATGGGTCGGTGCGATCAGCCGGTCCTCGACGCGCGCGGCAAATGCCGCTTCGAGCGCCTGACCCCAATTCTCGGTGCCGCTCACCGCGACGCCGACCGACGACGCGGCACCTCGTGCCTCCTGGGCAGTGTCGAGCGCCAGAAAATCGATCCCGGTCGCGGCCTCGACCAGCTCTGCCATGCTGCGCCGCGGCCAGGGTGGCGACAGGTCGATCTCGGTTCCGCCATAAGCGATCCGCAAGCTGCCGAGCACGCTTTCGGCGGCGGTGGCGACCAGCTCCTCGGTCAGCCGCATCATCGCCGTGTAGTCGACATAGGCCTCGTACAGTTCGAGCGAGGTAAACTCCGGGTTGTGGCGCGGCGACAGCCCCTCGTTGCGAAAGCAGCGGTTGATCTCGAACACCCTGTCGGCGAGCCCGCCGACCACCAGCCGCTTCAGATGCAATTCCGGCGCGATCCGCAGATAGAGGTCGATGTCGAGCGCGTTGTGATGGGTGACAAAGGGCTTGGCCGAAGCGCCGCCGGGGATCGTGTGCAGCATTGGGGTCTCGACTTCGAGATAGCCGCGCGCGACGAGGTGGCTGCGCAACGCGGCGACGATACCGCTGCGCCGCCGCAGGGTTTCGCGGCTCCCCGGGTTCATGATCAGGTCGAGATAGCGCTGCCGGTAGCGCAGCTCGACATCGGCTAGCCCGTGATATTTCTCGGGTAGCGGGAGCAAGGTTTTGGCGAGCACGGAAACCGCGCTGGCGTTGACCGTCAGTTCGCCGCGCGGGGTGCGGCGCACGAGGCCCTCGACCCCGATCAGATCGCCGATGTCGAGCAGCCGCACCGCCGCCAGGCCTTGCGGGTCGAGGTAGTCGCGATGGCAAAAGACCTGGATCTTGCCCGAGGCATCGTGCAGGTCGATAAACATGCCGCTGTTGCGGATCGCGCGTATTCGTCCGGCGACGCGGACGCGCTCGCCGGTCTCCGCACCCGCCGCCAGCGCTACATGGCGGGCCTCGAGTGCCGCCGCCTCGTCGGTACGGGGGAATTCGTAGGGGTAGGGATCGATCCCGAGTGCTTTTAGTCCGTCGAGCTTAGCCAGACGCACGGCGCGCAGCGGATCTTCGGCATCGCTCATCGCATCCTCCGGCGGCTTATCCGGCCGCGGCCCGCGAGACCGGGTGCGGCGACATGTCGACGATCGTGTCGTGGAATCGCCGCAACGTCCCGTGATGGCCGACGCTGACGATCGTCGGGCGCCATGAGGCTTCGCGCAGCAGCCGATAGAGCGACAGTTCGGCCGCCTCGTCGAGGGCCGAGGTCGCCTCGTCGAGAAAGACGATTTCCGGCCGCGCCAGCAGCACCCGGGCGAAGGCCAGACGCTGCTGCTCGCCGATCGACAGCCGCTGGGCCCAGTTGCCATCCTCGTCGAGGCGATCGACGAGATGCGGCAGGCCGACCGCTCGCAAGGCGTCGACAAGCCCGGCGCGGGGCAGTTCGGCGGCGTCATGGGGATAGGCCAACGCGTCCGCCAGACTGCCGAGCGGCAGATAGGGGCGTTGCGGCAGAAACAGGGCACTGCCGTCGCCGACGCGGATGCGGCCGCGCCCGAATGGCCACAAGCCGGCAACCGCGCGCAGCAAGGTGCTCTTGCCGGCGCCCGACGGTCCGGTCACCAGCACCGCCTCGCCAGGGCTCGCCCGCATTGCCAAATCCTGGCGCAGCGGGCGCCCGTCCGGCAGATCGAGATCGAGCATGTTGACCTCGACCCCCTGCCCGCTGCGCTCGATCGCGATCGGCTGGGGCGCGCGGCGCGCGGCCGCGACTTCGTCCATCCGCGCGCTAAACCCGGACAGCCGCTGCACCACCGCCTGATACGCGGCGATATCGGTGTAGGAGTTGACAATGAACGACAGCGAGTCCTGCACTTGGCCGAAAGCCGAGGCGATCTGCATCAGCCCGCCCAGCTGGATCACCTTGTTGAAATAGCGCGGGGCGGCAACGATGAAGGGAAAAACGATCGCTAGCTGGCCATACCCGGTGGTGAGCCAAGTCAGCTTTTTCCGCCGTTTGATAATCCCCCACCAATTCCCGATTATTCGCGCGAAGCGCGTTTGGAAGGTATCGAGTTCACGCGCCTCACCGCCATAGAATGCGACGTTCTCGGCATTCTCGCGCAGCCGGACCAGGCTGAAACGAAAATCCGCCTCGTACCGCTGCTGATCAAAGCTGAGCCGGACCAGCGGGTTGCCGATCCAGCGGGTCAACAGCGTGCCGCCGACGGCGTAGATTAACGCGGCGAAGACCATATAACCCGGAACACTGATCGTCTTACCGGCGCCGAGCGGGATCGTCAGCGCGCCGGACAACACCCACAATATCGTCAGAAACGACAACAACGTGACAAACGCGTTCAAGAGGCCAAGGGACAGCACGATGGTCATCGTCGCGAAACTGTCGATGTCGTCCGAGATGCGCTGGTCCGGGTTGTCCGTCACCGCTTGGTTCAGTTGCATGCGGTAATAATGCTGGTCGTCGAGCCAATGGCGCAAATAGCGATCGGTCAGCCAGCGCCGCCACCGGATATGCAGAATCTGCCGCAGATAGAGCGCATATACCGCGTCGACAATCATCGCGAACGCGATAATCCCGAAAATCCCGAACTGGTACCAGAATTCGCTCCAGTTGTACTGCTGTAGGGCATCGTAGAAATCGTTGTTCCATCGATTGAGCCGGACGTTCAGCCATACCGAAAACAGGTTGAGCGCGACCACGGCAACCAAGAGGCCGATCGCCGACCATTTCTCCCCGGATTTCCAATAGGGCCAGGTAAGCTGCCAGGCCTGACGCAAAAATCCACGCTCGCTCGTCGCCGCCATCGATACTCTCCGCCCGTCGCACCCGCCTCTCGTGTACGACTTGTCCATTCATAGCGCTTAAGATGCGCCGGCTGTGACCTTCGCGCCGTTTCTTCCCTCGTCCGCCGGCGAGCCCCCGCCCGCTGCGCTGCTAGCGCGCGGCGTGTGCCGCGCCTTCGATCACCGGCTATGCGAGCCTCGTCGAATTCCCGCTCGCCAACGGCCGCCGCGCCGATGTTCTGGCGCTCGGCAAGGGCGGCGACCTGGTTATCGTCGAAATCAAGAGTTCGGTCGCCGATTTTCGCACCGACCACAAATGGCCGCACTATCGCGAATTTGCCGACCGCCTGTGTTTCGCCGTGTCGAGCGGGTTTCCGACCGCGCTGATCCCTGAGGATTGTGGCTTGATGGTGGCGGATGCGTTTGGCGCGACGGTATTGCGCGAAGGCCGATCCACCCCGCTTACCGCGGGGCGGCGCCGGACCATGACCCTGCGCTTTGCCCGGATAGCCGCCGCCCGGCTGCGCCGCTCGCTCGATCCCGAGGCCAGCCGTCTCGACCACATGTGACGCGCTGTCGCGGGCGGGTCAAGCCGAGCGGGCGAAACGGGCGATCGTGGCACTGGTGCTGTAGCCCGGCGTCACTTCGGCGAGCAGGACCTCGCCCCCCGCGGCTTTGACGAGATCGGCGCCGACGACGTCTTCCAGCCGATAATCCGCTCCCTTGGCGAGCAGCTGCGGATGGATCGCCCGGATCAGATCGACCGGGGTGTCTTCATCGAAGATCACGATCAGATCGACGGCGGCCAACGACGCCAGCACCGCCGATCGCGCGGTTTGGTTCTGCACGGGACGGGTCGGGCCCTTCAGCCGCGTCGTCGAAGCGTCGCTGTTGAGGCCGACAACAAGCCGGTCGCAGGCCGCCCTCGCCTGCTTGAGCAATGAAACATGGCCGGGATGGAGCAAATCGAAGCAGCCGTTGGTAAAGCCGATCCTGAGCCCCTGGCGGCGCCAGCGCTCGATCTGGTCGATCGCATGCAGGCGCGGCATCACCTTGTCGGTGCTGTACAGGTCATGCCCGTCGATCCAGGCGGCAAGCTCGCTCGGATAGACGACCGCGGTGCCAACCTTGCCGACGACGATGCCGGCGGCGATGTTGGCGAGCCGCGCGCTCTCGAACGCGCCGATGCCGGCGCCGAGCGCCGCGCCGAGCATCGCTACGACGGTGTCGCCGGCGCCGGAGACGTCATAGACCTCGCGCACCTCCGCCCGCTGCGGGTAAACCGTCCCGTCGGCGCCGACCAGCACCATCCCCTCCTGGCCGAGCGAGGCGAGGACGGCGCCAAAGCCACAACGCTCGATCAATGCGCTTGCGGCGGCGACGATCTCGGCCTCGGTGGCGGTCGGCATTCCGGTCGCATGGGCCAGCTCGCGGCGGTTCGGCTTCAACAGGTCGGCGCCGTGGTAGCGAATATGATCGCCGCCTTTCGGGTCGACGACGACGCGGGCGCCGCCCTCGCGCGCCGCGCGGATGATTTCGAGCGCCACCCCCTCGGTCAGCACCCCCTTGGCATAATCGGAAACGATTACCACCGACTGGTCGATCACCAGCTCGCGCGCCAGCCGCAACAGATCCTCGCGAATGAACGGGTCGAGCGGAACCGCCGTCTCGCGATCGGCGCGCAACAGCTGCTGGTTTGCGGCGACATACCGCGTCTTCAGCGTCGTCGTGCGCGTCGGCTGGACCAGCACGTGGACCTCGGCACCCTCCTGCTGCTCGAGCAGGCGGCTGATCTCGCGTCCGGCGTCGTCATTGCCCACCACCGAGATGAACGAGGCGTGCGCGCCGAGCGCCGCGAGATTGCGCAATACGTTGCCGGCGCCGCCAAGCGTCTTCAATTCGCGCTCGATGTTCAACACCGGGATCGGCGCTTCCGGCGAGACCCGTTCGACCTGGCCATATACGTAATGGTCGAGCATCACGTCGCCGATGCACAACACGCGGGCGGATTGCAAGCGTTCGATAAGCGGGATCAAGTCGCTGTTGTCGGCCATCGCGTTTTTCAACAAGTGGGCTGCCTGCCGTCTTGTGATCGGAGCGGCGGGCGAATTCAAGGTTTACGTGTGTTGGCGCGGGCTCTCCGTCAGCGGCGGCGGCGCAGCAGCAGATAGAGCGCACCGGCGCCGCCATGGCGCGGCTGGGCCGCGGCGACCGCCAGGATGCGGCGGCGCAAGCCGGCTTCCGAGAGCCAGCGCGGCACCGCGCTTTTGAGCACGCCGGACCCGTTCGGGCCGAGACCGCGCCCGGTGATCACCAGCACACAGCGGCGGTCGCTTTGATACGAGGCCTCGACAAAATCGGTCAGCTCGCGATGCGCTTCGGCCTGAGTGCGGCCGTGCAGGTCGAGCCGCGCCTCGATCGGACGCAGACCGCGTTTGAGCCGCTCGGCGTTGGCCCGGTCGATGCCGGCAAAACGCTCGACAGCCGCCGTATCGGCCGCGACCGCTGGTCCCTCTGGAGAGCGCGGCATCTCGGGCGCTGCCGCCGGCGGCCTTAGGACCAGACGTCCGCGCAACGGGATCACGTCGCGCATCGCCTCCGCCCATATCGCTCGCTCGTTGAACGCGGGCATTCGATTACCCGCTTGCTTCGCCATCTTTCGCGCCCCGCAGGTTTTCGACGACGAGGATATGGAGGCGGCGGGGCCCGTGCGCACCCAGCACGATGCGCTGCTCGATGTCGCCGGTGCGCGACGGCCCGGTGACGAAGTTGACCGTCCGCGGCAGCGCCGAACCACCCTCGGAGCCGGAGTCGGCCGCGCGCAGCCGGTCCCAGCCGTCCTCGTAGCTCGCGACCACCTGATCGGCGTGGACCAGCGCGATGTGGGTGTCGGGCAGAAAATTGAGGGTCGTCGGCGTGTTTGCCCCGGAAACCAGCATCAGGGTCCCGGTTTCGGCGATTGCTGCAAAACACGGGGTCAGGCTGACCGCGTCCGCGGCTTCGGCTCGGCCGCGGCGAATGTCGAGCAATGGCGTCTTCGCCCACGGGATCTCGTCGAAGCTCGGGTCCGGCGCCATCACCAGCTCGGCCGGCAGGTTTTCGGCGGCGAGATAGCGCGCCACAGCCTCCGGCACATCGGCCGCCGAGGATAGGCGCGCGACCGTCGCCTGCACCTCCTGCGCCATCGTGACGAACAGGTCGATTTGCCGAGCGTGGTCGAGCGTCGTCGCCCGCGCCGGGGTCAGGTTGCGGCGATGCGCCGCAATGCGGGCGTCGAGCTCCGCTGCCTTTTCCGGGCCGAGTGGGCCGCGTTTCAGCGAGCGGCGAATGTCGGCAAGGATCGCCTCGCGGGCAGCGCTCACCACCGGCGGCCTTCGCGTTTGGCGCGCTCCGCCCACAGGCTGTGAAAGCTGCGCCCCTCCGGCGCCGGCATATCGCGCCCCCCGGTCCAGCCGGCCGCCATCGGCAGGCTGCGAAACCGGCCCCGGCTCCCGGCGGCCCAACCGAGTGCGCGGCTCGCGATTTCGCTCAGCGCGTGATAGAGCGCCGGCCGCCGCGCCACCCAGCTCCACAGCGACAATCCGGTGCGCCATACCGGCCGCGTCAGCTTTTTGGCGAATTCGCGCTCGCGCCAATGGCGCAGCATTTTCGGCAGTGGGATCTTGACCGGGCACACGCTTTCGCAGCGTCCGCACAGGCTCGAGGCGTTGGGCAGCGCCGCCGCCTCTTCGATGCCGATCAGGCTCGGGGTCAAGACCGCCCCCATCGGCCCGGGATAGACCCAGCCATAGGCATGCCCGCCGACCGCGGCATAGACCGGGCAGTGGTTCATGCACGCGCCGCAACGGATGCAGCGCAGCATGTCGTGAAACTCGCCGCCCAGCATTTGGCTGCGCCCGTTGTCGAGCAGCACGACATGATAGGCCTCCGGCCCGTCGAGATCCCCGGGGCGGCGCGGGCCGGTCGACACCGTCGTATAGGACGAGAATTCCTGCCCGGTGGCCGAGCGCGCCAACAGGCGCAGCAAGGTCGCCGCGTCCTCGAAGGTCGGCACCAGTTTTTCGAGGCTCGTCACCACGATGTGGATGCGCGGCAGGGTCTGGGTCAAATCGCCGTTGCCCTCGTTGGTCACGATGATGCCGGAGCCGGTTTCGGCAATCAGGAAATTGGCGCCGGTGATGCCGACATCGGCGCCGAGAAATTGCGGGCGCAGCAGGGCGCGGGCTTCGTCGCACAGCTCGCGCGGCTCGGCGAGCGACCGCTTCGGGTCGAGCGCGCGATGCGCGCCGCGGAAGGTGTCGGCCACCTGTTCTTTGACCAGATGCATCGCCGGCGCGATCAGGTGGCTCGGCGGTTCGTGGCGCAGCTGGATGATGTACTCGCCGAGATCGGTCTCGACCGGGCTAATGCCGTTTTTTTCGAGGAAATCGTTGAGCCCGATTTCCTCGGCGATCATCGACTTGCCCTTGGTGACGGTCTTGGCGCCGGCGGCGCGGCAGATCTTCAGGACCGCGTCGCAGGCTTCCTCGGGTGTGCGCGCCCAATGGACCGAGCCACCCGCCGCGACCACCTTCTGCTCGTACCGTTCGAGGTAAAAGTCGAGATGGGCGAGCGTATGCTCCTTGATCGTGCGGCCGACATCGCGCAACGCGTCGAATTCGGGCAGCCGGGCCACGACCTCGCGGCGGCGCGCCGGAAAGCCGCGCTGCGTCATAATTTCGAGCGCCTGCTGGAGGTTCTCGTTTGCGAGCCCGGCGCGGGCATTCGCCGTGAAATCGCGGCTGGTGGCGTGCATCGCTGCTAGCGCATTTCGCCGATCGGCGCCGTGTCGCCGGTCATCCCGGCCAACACCTCGGCGACGTGGCGCACTTCGA